>SESD01001262.1_pt1 | contig 14196 bp, 16 predicted proteins | sample 3171411 | NCBI WGS metagenome assembly SESD01 (sample SAMN06051880, study PRJNA518727) | freshwater metagenome | biome: subpolar coniferous forest; feature: holomictic lake; material: water; isolation source: holomictic Lake 442, 16.5 m depth | place: Canada: near Kenora, Ontario | collected...
TAGTACATGAAGCCTTTATCCTTTTTTCTAGCTCTTACCGCACTTGCCGTTTCTGCTTGTGCAAATGACACTACAGTAAAACCCTCAGCCGCTGACAAACAACCTCAGGCGCATCATCACACGGCTGAGAAAACAGGTGTTTGCGCTGATCCCAAAGCCTTACCTGAAAACCTATGTGCTGACACAATCAGTTCCGCCTTTGACAACAAAGGCATACTTTGGATTAGCTGGGCAAATATTGATCATGTTTACGTGCAATCATCAAACGACAAAGGACTCAGTTTTGGCAAGCCGTTGCAGGTCAATTCTGTTGCAGAAAAAATAGAAGCCAAAGGTGAATATCGCCCAAAAATCAAGCTGGATGCAAAAGGCAATATTTATTTGACCTGGACCTTAAAATTGGAGACCAAACATAGCGGCCATGTTCGCTTCAGCCGTTCGACTGACGATGGACAGCATTTTTCTGCTCCAATTACAGTCAATAATAATCTCGAGGCCATCAGCCATCGTTTTGATAGTATGACCATCGGCAAAAATGGTGAAATATTTATCGCCTGGCTGGATGCGCGTGATTTTGAAGCGGAAAAAAAAGCGGGGAAAAAATTTGATGGTTTTTCTATTTATTACGCCTGGTCTAATGATGGCGGAGCTCAATTTTATCCCAACAAACGTATTGCAACCCATGTCTGCCAGTGCTGCCGACTGGCTACCGACATAGCGCCTGACAACACGCCCGTTATCTCCTGGCGACATGTTTTTGACGGCGATATACGCGATCATGCGCTGGTTAAGTTTAATGACTGGAATACACCCGGCGATACCCAGCGTGTTGGCCAGGACAACTGGAAAATCGACGCCTGCCCACATCACGGTCCGGGTCTGTCAATTTCGGCCTCCGGCATTTATCACGAAGTCTGGTTTAGTAACTCGCCTACTCGTCAAGGTCTGTTTTATGCTTATTCGACCGATTCCGGACAACATTTTTCCGAGCAACTTAAGTTTGGTAATGAGGGTGCAAGTCATCCGCATGTGCTGGCTTTAGGTTCGCAGGTCAGAGTGGTTTGGCAGGAATTTGACGGCACTAACAATGTTATTAAATTGATGAAATCTGCTGATGATGGTAAAAGCTGGTCCGAACCAGAGTCAATAGCTCAAACGGCACAAGCTGGCGACCAGCCTTTTCTGATCGGTGATAACGGCAAGTTTTATCTTTCCTGGAAAACGCAACAACAGGCTTTTCAGTTAAAATTAGTCGAATAACTAATACTGTCCGACATGAAATACATTCGATGTTTAATTAAAGTAATAGTTCCCGTGTTTTCATTTAACCGTCACGAACATGGCATGAATTTGAACTGTTCGGGAAATGAGGAAAACCAGTTAGTGCAGAAAAATAAATCCCCCTTTACCGTGTTAACCGGCCATGAGCGCTCCCGCTTTATGGCCGGATTGCTATTGACTTTAGTGGTGCTATTACATGGATGGCTGGCTATTTGGCTGTTAAAACCCGCCGATACCAACAAAAAGCCAGAACTGGTGATCATGGAAGTGTCAATGGTATCAATGCCGGGGCAAAAAGCCGAAGTGACGCATCCCGCACCGCCAAAACCTGAACCTCCCAAACCTGAGCCGCCAAAAAAGGAACCGGTAAAACCACCGGTCAAGAAAAAGATACCGGTCATTCCCAAGCAGGTAGCGTTGCCAAAGCAGGCTGACTTACCCAAGCCACAGCCGGCCATAGAAACACCTATTGCTAACCCGGCGCCAGTTTCAGTAACGCAACCGGTTAGTCGACCGGCTCCTGCGGTGGTTAGTAGTGAGCCTAAAATCAGTACGGGCGTTATTCCATTGGAACGCGTTCCACCCAAATATCCAATGCGTGCCGCTAATCGCCATATTGAGGGTTGGGTTAGAATCGAATTTACCATTACTACCAGCGGTAACGTTGATGATGCTGTGGTTATTGAGGCAGAACCTGCTGAAATTTTTGATGAGGCGGCGCTGAATGCGATTAATCAATGGAAATTTAAAGAAAAAATAGTTAACGGTGTCGCTGTTGAACAGCGCGCGGTGCAAACACTGCAATTTAAATTAACGCGATAAACAGTAACCAACTCAAGGTTACACAACCATGAATTTAATTTTTAGTTTTTATAATCAAGGAGAAGGGAATGCCCAATCATATTTCACCGACCGTTATTATCGACGGTACTTTGTACACTTTGCTGGTTTTTTCTATAGCCACATGGACGGTGATTCTTTTCAAGATCTGGCAGTTTACCAAGAACAGTTATTATAACCGGAGCTTTACCAAGGCATTTTGGGACGCTGAAAATCTGGAACAGGCAAAGACGCTGCCCTTAGAAGTATCTAAAGGCCCTCAAGCCCGAATTGCCCAACAAGGTTTTGCCTGGATGAGCGAAAGCCAGCAGTTTGCCGGGAAAAGCCTTAAATATCGCGGTATTCCAGAAGAATTGCTTGAGCATTCATTACTGGTACAAATGCAGCAAGAGCAACACAAAATGGAAAGCGGCCTTACGCTGTTGGCTAGTATCGGTAGTACTTCTCCATTCGTTGGCCTATTTGGTACGGTGCTGGGCATTATGCATGCCATGCATGAAATTACTGCCAGCGGCTCTACCAGTCTGGACGTCGTCGCCGGACCTATTGGCGACGCCTTGGTCGCAACTGCAATCGGTATTGCAGTTGCAGTTCCGGCCGTACTGGCCTATAACTTTTTCTTACGCCGCTCCAAACAGCAGCGCGCCGGCTTGGAGAATTTTGTTGTCAGTTTTATGCATATCGCGTCAAGTGCGAATGCCAACGTTAAGGAATAAACATGGCCTTTAAACCACAGTCTGAAGACGACGGAGCAATGGCGGACATTAACGTCACGCCGCTGGTCGATGTGATGCTGGTCTTGGTAATTATCTTGCTGGTGACCGCACCCTTACTAACACAGTCAGTGCACGTAACCTTGCCTAAAACAGCCGAGACCACTGCAGATATTAAGGAACAACCTTTGCAACTTGGTATTGATGCGCAAGGTGTTATTACGCTGAATAAATTACCGATTGCAAGCCTTGAAGCCCTGGAAACAGCATTAAAGGGCGAGCTGCAAAGAAAGCCTGAAATTGGCCTACATTTGTATGCAGATCAGGATGTTGTTTATTCAAAGGTTGCCGAGGTAATGGCCTCCGTTCAACATGCAGGCATCGCTAAAATAGCATTCGTTACCATTAAACAATAGTCAAAAAAACCACGGAGAAATGATTTTTCTCCGTGGTTTTTAAAGTGTTTTTGGTTGAAGAAACAGATCAAACCAAACATACACGTGTTTTTTTGAATTTAAACAGCGACCGCGTTTAAATGCTCGTTCTCGTATAACCGCGTTTTCTTCCAGCCAATAAATTTATCGTCATAAAACTCAAGATCGTTGTCAATAGAAAATTCATAACAACTTCTGAACAGTTTGGCCGTACGGAATGCATGTAACTCATCATCTGCCGTAACCTTATCAACATTTCCAACCTGAAAAGTTTTATTTCTTGATTTACAGTTATTGACCCAAAAAACCGTGTAACAGAGATAACTCTTGTCTTTACGGTGATCATACTTGATGGTTCTGGAAACTCCGGTGACACCCGTAGTCGTTTTATTTTTAGGCGGTTTAAGAAACCGTGTTTTGCTACCCTTTAGCACAATCAGCATTTGATCACGCCAAGTCAAGGCTGCCTTTAAGGATTTACCTTTGTTGCCCCACAATTTATGTGAAAAATAACGGCTACTTTCTTTGCCGCGCCTTACGATACGAACCTGATAACCGAAAACATCGGGCTCAGTAATATGTTTATTTTTTGCCATAATAAAAACCTCATCAAACGAAAAACCAATTGAATTTAACAGCCAAGATAGGCCGACTAGCTTCAAATATACCTAATTGGAATGAATCTTTTGAGTTTTTGTAAGCTATTGACGACAAATTATGCCTAACAAAAAAATTAAATCAAGCTGAAAATAACAACACACTCCAATTACCAACCAACCTAGTGTACAATTCCCCCAGGCCACTACTTTAAATGGCTAACACCAAGATCACAATCTTTTGTTTTTTAAATATATTATTGGAGACAATCAATGAGCGTATTAGTCGGTAAACAAGCACCTGATTTTACAGTTCCAGCTGTTTTGGGCGATGGTCAAATAGTAGATTCATTCAGCTTTTCTGAGGCAACAAACGGAAAATATGCGGTTGTATTTTTCTACCCGCTAGATTTTACCTTTGTATGTCCAAGTGAGCTGATCGCCTTAGATCACCGTATGGATGAATTTAAAAGCCGAAATGTTGAAGTCATTGCCGTTTCTATAGACTCTCATTTTACTCATAACGCTTGGCGTAATACTCCTATCAATCAAGGCGGTATTGGCCAAGTACGTTATACCATGGCTGCAGATATTTCTCACTCTATTTGCAAAGATTATGATGTAGAAGCAGATGTTCCTGCTGTTGCTTATCGTGGTACTTTCCTTATAGACCGCACTGGTAAAGTCCGTCATCAAGTTGTTAATGATCTCCCTTTAGGTCGTGACATGGACGAATTGTTACGCATGATTGACGCCCTACAGTTCCACGAAGAGCATGGCGAAGTATGCCCAGCTGGCTGGAACAAAGGCGATGCAGGGATGAATGCAAGCCCGGCAGGTGTTGCAGAGTATCTGGATAAAAACTCTGATAAGCTGTAAATCATAACGCCTGGCGTTCTGAACCAAAAGGCTTAGACATTTGTCTAAGCCTTTTTTATGCTTATCGACTTGATAAATCAGGCGCTTCACTCTGAAGATTACGATAATCAATTGAAACCTTTAGACCAGCAAAGCGCCCGCCCATTTTAATAAGCTCCTGATTTTTCTTGTCAAAAGTAATCTTAACTTCATTTAAGGCCCGATCCTCATAGCCAGGATCTATATGATTTGTTTCCAAAAGAAATCGGTAGACATACACTTCCTGCTTAGGCTCATCCTGTATTTCAAAAGGTTCGCCCAGTTGTGCGAGAATCGCCGATTTTTTGGGCAATGCATCTGATATTTTTTCCAATAAAGCCGTATTAGCCTTAAGCTGTTGTTTTTCTTTGTCTATTTCCGCCCCACCGATGGAGCGCAACGAAACCTCCAGAAACTTGGGTGGAGCAATGGCCAAAAACAATGACGAAAATGACCAGGCAATCAACTGATTTTCTTTATTAAAATTTAAATCCGAATAAAATTTAACTTCAGGCTGGATTAATTTATTGTTCCCATCAACTTTCCTAAACCAATATCGCCAACGTCTACCGTCCGCAGTCAGGTCATCTTGACTCGCATAGAGACGCGACAGGGAAACAAAATCCTGACTGTAAAGAATTGGGTCCTTGAAGCGAAGAGTAAATTCGTCACTGGACAGAATGGCAAAATGACGATCAAAGTCATCCATCTGCAAATAAACTTGATAAGCTCGAATCCAATACATACACCCCGATAAAGAGCACGTTACAACCATTAGCAATAAAATTCGAAGACTAGACTTAATAATTCCGGTTTGCATAATTTTTCTAATGCCGAGTGTTGGAGTTATTGATAAGGTTTTTCTGATCCAGAATATTCTCTACATCAATTTTATCAAAATGGTAATGTTCGTTACAAAACTCACAGTTTATTTCAATGACGCCCCGCTCAACCAAAATATCTTCCAATTCATCCTTTCCCATGGCGAACAACATTTTTTCAATGTTTACGCGAGAACACGCGCAGTTATATTCAACCGGTTCCGGGTCAAACACCCTGACTTTTTCCTGATTGAACAAGAGATATAATAATTGCTCACAATCCAGATCAAACAACTCCTGCTCAGTGACAGTGTTTGCCAGGATCTCGATATGTTCCCAATCAGCTTCATAGCCCTCCTGCACTGGTAACTCCTGCAATAACAATCCAACAGCCTGGGTTTCATTGGCAAAGAGCCATAAGCGAGTTTTAAGCTGCTCCGATTGACTAAAATAAGTTTCCAGTGCAGCCGCCAAATTATCACCCTGGAGCGGAACGATTCCCTGATAAGGTGAACCTGATCCTGACTCTATGGTTAAAACCAGTCGACCCTGCCCATACATATCCTCTAAAGACCCCGCAACAACATTTTCTTTACCTCTTACCAAGCCTCTTATTTTTTGCTGATCGGTTGCCTGCGCAACCAAGGTTTTAATATCACCATCACCTTGAGCCTGAAGAATCATCGAACCATTGAACTTAACGCCAGCCGACAACATAACGACAGCCGCTAACGCCTGCCCCAACTGTTGCTGGATGTTTTCTGATCCACGCTGATGAACTTTTGCCGCCTGCCAGCTGGAAGTTAATTTGACCCATTCTCCTCGAACCCCCAATTCTTCAAATAAAAAACGGCGTAATAAATCTTGCTCTATCATGTGTTTCCAGTTAAAAGTTATAAAATTTATGATTTCACGATGATGAAGATCATAATTTCTTTTCATTCAGTTACATAAAAATACCACAGACCATGCTTTTTTCATCTAAAAAATTGACCTTACCTTCCCCTAAAGAAGCGCTGCCTGGTCGACATACGCCAATGCCGTTAACAAACCGGCATTATTTATCCGGCAATACACTCTTGGCGCCTTTTCCTGAAAATCTGGAGCGGGCTATATTTGGATTGGGCTGTTTCTGGGGAGCGGAAAGAAAGTTCTGGCAATGCGAAGGTGTTTATAGCACCGCAGTCGGTTATATCGGAGGTTATACGCCTAATCCGACTTACGAAGAATTATGCACCGGTTTAACCGGGCATAATGAAGTTGTCTTTGTCGTGTACGACCCAGCAATTGTTTCGTACAAAAAATTACTCCAACTTTTTTGGCAATCTCATAATCCGACCCAAGGCATGGCACAAGGCAATGACAAGGGTACGCAATACCGCTCCGGAATTTATATCTATAACCAAGGGCAATATGATGAGGCACTTGAATCAAAAGAACACTACCATCAGCAATTGATTAAGGCAGGCTTTAATCAGGCAATAACTACGGAGATAATTCCGGCAACCGAGTTTTACTATGCCGAAGATATGCATCAACAATACCTGGCAAAAAATCCTATGGGATACTGTGGTTTAGGTGGACTAGGGGTAGCTTTTTAAAATAAAAGACAAAAAAAAGGCGGTTAAAAAAACCGCCTTATAGAATATTTAGGAAGGATACTGCGCAACTTTTCAGCTATGGGGCCCTGCTAGACCCTTAAAAGTTGGTTTATAATACCAACAACCAAGAGCATATAAAATGTGACATATTGTCGCAGTTTTGTACTCTTTGATTTTTATTCAAAATCCCTCCATCAGCTTGATCGAGTTTCAGGCTATTATTGCAACCTACCATAATTATTCAAATGCTCTCACATGCCGCTCCAAGATCAGAGTTTTCTGCACGACAAAACCTGAGATGGTTGTTTATTCTCAGAAATCTGATGATACTCAGCGAAGTCATACTGATTGTACTGTCTGTATATGGACTTAATATTCGCCTTCCTGAGCAGCAACTCTGGCTCGTCATATTGTCTATAGGTATTGTTAATATATATACTTCAATTCGCTTGGAAACAGAAGATCCTGTAACTGAGCTGGAGATTTTTTCTCAACTGGTCATCGATGTTTTTGCAATTACCGCACTGCTATACCTGACTGGTGGAGCGTCAAACCCAATCACCTGGGTCTTTTTGTTACCACTCATCATTACAGCAATCATGCTGCATCAATCTTATGCCTGGTATATGGTGATTTTAACCACGTCCATGTATACCGCTTTGATGGCTTATAATGTGCCATTGCCCTCGATTGAACCTCACATGCCAGATCCGCAAAGGCTATATTCCGACACTAAAAATCTTGAGCTGATGCAGCATATTCACGCCATGAACGACAGCCATTACTTTAACCTTCATATATTTGGCATGTGGTTCGGCTTTGTATTCAGCGCGGGGCTAGTGGCATTTTTTGTAGTTGAGCTAGCCAAAACACTTAAAGCTCAGGAACGAAACCTGGCTGAGGCTCGAGAAAACGCTTTAAGAGATGAACGTGTTGTCGCCCTTGGAACTTTAGCCGCCAGCGCAGCGCACGATATGGGGACGCCATTAGGGACTATAGCTATAGTGACTCATGAGCTTGAACAAGATTATCCTAGCCATCGTTTTCATGATTTGCACGAAAAACTGTTGATCATGCAGCAACAGGTTGACCGTTGTAAAACAGCGTTATCAGTAATGTCAGCTTCTGCAGGTGAAATGAGGGCTGAGTCGGGTAGCGCGATGCTTCTGACCGATTATATTGATGAGGTCATCACTCAGTGGCGTATTCATAAATCAACTGCAAAGTTAAATTTTTTTATTAATCCGAATGTTGCAATGCAAGCCAAAATACTTGCTGAACTCACATTGACTCATTCAATAATCAATATTTTAAATAATGCCGCTGAAGCGTCTCCACCGGATAAAGGCGTTGAGTTTCACGCCTTTTGGGATGTGGAGCATGCTATTATCAGAATCAGGGATTTCGGGCCGGGTCTCCCACCTGAATTAATCGATTTTGCCGGCAAACAACCCGTTGTCAGCAAAAAACGTGGCTTGGGCGTAGGCTTGTTTTTAGCCTATTCCACAATCAATCGATTAGGCGGAAAAATTAAACTTTATAACAATGAATCAGGTGGGGCGAGTGTTGAAATCTCTCTGCCACTTTTAAACACAGAGAAAAATGATGATACCTCAGGAAATTGATAAGCCACAGTTGTTGCTGGTGGATGATGATATTACGTTTTGCAAGGTTCTAAAGAGCGCATTAGAAAAGAGAAATTATGAGGTACTGGTTGCTAATGACGTAAAGACCGGAATTGCCTTTGCTGAACGCCACATACCCGAATACGCTGTGATTGATTTACGTATTGGCCATGAATCCGGCCTGGAACTTGTGAAAAAACTGATTTCTTTAGATGACAACACCATTTGCGTAATGTTAACCGGCTTTGCGAGTATCGCTACTGCCGTTGAAGCCATAAAACTAGGAGCAACCCATTATTTAACCAAGCCAGCTAATGCTGATGAAATTGCTAATGCGCTGCATAAAAATGAAGGAGACTCATCGGTATCAATTAGTGAAAATCCCCTGTCAGTAAAGCGCTTGGAATGGGAACATCTACAAAAAGTACTCATGCAGAATGACGGAAATATTTCTGCCGCTGCCAGAGCTTTAAATATGCACAGGCGCACATTGCAAAGAAAACTTGATAAAAAGCCAGTCAAAGAATGAGACAATAATCAGTGAGAAAAAACCGCATTAAGGTTGTTTTTTATGATTTTTTCCTAAAATATTCAGCTTAGGTTCAGGTTCGGCAACTGCGGCCGAGATCTCACGCTCTTTCTTGCAATAAAAAAGAAGATGGCCCCACAAATTAGTTAGGATTTTCCCTAAAATATCACCTGATTACACATGAAAAATAAACATTTAATTCAATAGGTTATATTGTTTTTTGCGTTTTTTTATTAAATCACAAGCGATGAGTTAAGCACCAAATCTTCTTATCACTCAGATCTTTTTTTTCTTTATAGCTTTGACACTATCGCTTATCTCATGATAAAAAGTACCTGTCGTTTGTTACTGACTTCGACAAAGCAGCACGATAAAGCAATTTTTGAGCTGCTCCCTTTGAGGAAAGGGAATAAAATAATTAATAACTATAATATAAACATTTCGAGGATTTTAAAATGGCTGAAGAACAAGAAAAAGACAACACATGGTTGATTGCTGGTGTTGCGATTGCTGCTGTTATTGTATTGGTTGTATTGTTGAAACAAGACGAAACTAAACATTTACAAAGTGGCGCTGTTGCTCAAAGCAACGCTGAAGTATTCTCAAAAATTGATGCTAAAAAAACCAGCAACAACACTGGTAACGTAGGCAACTAAAATTAATACCCCCCGCCCTTTGACGGGGGGTGTTTTTTATCTTCAATTTTTGGATATATGTCTTTAGGCACAATATTCAAATTACCCCACCTTAAACAAATCTTTCTTTCAATAATCAAGACGCAGCTTCTGGCGTATGTTTAACTAAACATCTTGTTTATTTTCAATAATACAAAGTCCGAATATTTTAATATGTAAATTCCTAAAAGTTTTTAAGTTTGGATATTGTGTCGTTTTCATCTTTCATCTTTTATCTTTTATCTTTTAACTGATTGAATTATATAAATCGTTAAAATGTAAATCGAGTTATCAAAGTTAATTAAAACACCACTGCCAAACACATAACTCATGTTTAATATTGCTCTTTTTGAGCCAAAAATCCCTCAAAATACCGGAAACATTATTCGACTAACGGCGAATAACGGCTGCCATTTACATCTAATCGAGCCCTTGGGGTTTGACCTAGAAGAAAAAAATTTGAGGCGCTCAGGACTTGATTATTTTGATCTGGCAAACATTAGTCGACACTCAAATTACGACGATTTTTTAGAATCTATGCAAGGGCATAGAATTTTAGCTTTAACGACCAAAGCCACTCGCTTGTTCAATCAAATTGAATATCAAGCTGGCGATGTTTTATTATTTGGCTCTGAAACTGCCGGACTTCCGGAATATGTCCATAAGTCTATTGATTTGAAACATCAGTTACGAATCCCTATGAGAGCAAACAATCGAAGTATGAATTTATCCAATACAGTGGCGATTGTTAGCTACGAGGCATGGGGACAGTTAGGCTTTGCAGGAGGAATTTAAGTCATTAGCACTTAATAACTCAAGCCATAGCCAATGTCTGGCATAACGAAAAAAATAAATAATAAATAATTTTTTGACAATATGAGACAACCGGTCGTATTATTACGTGATGATAAAGACTACAAAAAAACAAATTAACCGTGAAAACCTATTAAATGAGGGTGTAACCTTATTAATGGAGCAAGGCTACCATGGTACCGGACTGAAAGCGATCCTGGATGCCGTAAAAATCCCCAAAGGTTCGTTCTATAACTACTTCGATAGCAAAGAACATTTTGGTGCCGAAGTCATTCGGCACTATATTGAACCGTTTATCACAAAACAGGCTGCGCATTTGCAAAAATCTCAAGGCGACGCATTGGCTGGTCTAAACGACTATTTCAATGACGCCATAACCGAACTTGAGCAAGCCGAATTCAAAGGCGGCTGTTTGCTGGGTAATTTGATGGGCGAAATTGGTGACACCAGTGATCTTTGCCAAAAATCCCTGCAAGCTGCGCTGAACCGATATCGGGATTCCTTAAAATCAGGCCTTGCAAAGGCGCAACAACAAGGCACGATAAGAACCGACAAATCGGCTGAATATATGGCCGATCTTCTTGTCAATGCCTGGCAAGGAGCCTTATTAAGAATGAAAATTGAAAAGTCATCCGCACCACTAAAACAGTGTTGCCGAGACTTATTAGGAGATTTTTTTAAAGCATGATTTTGTATCATATTTAAAAAACTGTAGCAGCATTTTTATAATTAACCAGGAGAGAGACACATGCCAAAATATATTATCGAACGCGAAATTCCCGGCGCCGGCGCTTTAACAAGTCAAGATCTGCAAGGTATTTCGCAAAAATCCTGTGGTGTACTTAGCGCAATGGGGCCATCCATTCAATGGATTGAAAGCTACGTGACTGATGACAAAGTTTATTGCGTTTATATTGCACAGGATGAAGCCACCGTCAGAGCACATGCCGAACAGGGTGGCTTTCCAGCAAATCGCGTTTCTGAAGTTAAAACCATTATTGACCCAACAACTGCGGAAGGCTGAGCCTGTTCATCGCCAGGGGCGGATAAATTCGCCCCCATATAACACCCGCAGAACATCGCCAACCAACTAATAATAAAAGACTACGATGAAATCAAATAACTTCTTAAAAGCGACCCGCTCAGTTCTTGTTTGTACAGCGTTGCTGAGTCCGATAATGGCTTATGCAGAAATACTGGCTATGGTTAATTATGAAAGCAAGCCCAACCAAACACCCAGACGCGAAGGCATAGCCATTATCGACGTTGATCCGACCTCGAAAAATTTCGCCAAAATCCTTAATGACATTCCATTGCCCACCGACCTGGTCGCCCATCATATTTTTTATAACAAAGATATGAGCAAAGCCTACATAACCGCTTTAGGAAATGGCCCGCTGCATGTTATGGACATGACTCACGTTCCTTTCCATCCGAAAAAGATTAATGTACCTGATTGTGTCGTTGGTGAAGACGTTGTTTTTTCAAAGGACAACAAAACCTGGTATTTGACCTGTATGGGTTCCAGTAACGTGATTGTCGGTGACGCACAAACCGACAAACAACTTAAAGTTATCGCCTCTGATTCCAAAGATGCCTTTATTCGTTATCCACATGGCATTAGCTTGAACGACAGCATAGACAGATTGATCGTTACCAGCACCGTACGACCTTCAGATTTGGGGGATGCAGGCGAAACGGTCACGGTTATCGAAGCTTCCACTGGCAAAGTGTTATCCAGCCATAAATTAACTGACAAACCATCTCCATCAGGCGTTTCACCGGTAGAAGCGGTCTTTCTGCCCGAATCGAATCCGCCGATGGCTTACATTAACACAATGTTTGGCGGTGAGCTTTGGACAGGAACCTGGAGTGCGGTTAACAAAAGCTTTAATTTCGAGCAAGTTTTTGACTTTAATTCCATTAAACAAGGCGTTCCTCTGGAAATCTATTTCAATGACAAGCATGATCGCATGTATATCACCACGGCTAATCCGGGTTTTTTTGATATTTTCGACATCAGTCAGCCAGAGCAACAACCAAAGTTATTAAAGGCCATACCTACAGCCGGCGGCGCTCACCATGTCGTGCTTTCACCTGATGAGCAGTATGCGTTTGTACAAAACAGTTTTTTAAATTTGCCACAAATGAGTGATGGCTCAATCAGCGTCGTTGACCTGAATAAACAGCAAGTCGTCGCCACTATCGATACATTGAAAAATCAGGGCCTCAACCCCAACTGCATTATTATGATGCCGAAATGGCACCACGACATGGCGCATTAAGAATTTTTTGTCCTAAATCTTTTTTATAAAGCCAAATCCACCGCGTTTTCCGCAGGACGCAAAAAGCATTTAGTCAGCGGTTAACATTGTATTTCGCGAGATTGTCAGCATTACTAAATGGCGCTTAAAATAATCAATGTTATCCGCCTGATCATCTGGGCAATTCCGTTTTTATGCGTCGCTCAACTGCACTCAGAATTACGTCAGCATCGTTTTCAGATGCGCCAGACTCGCCTTACCTCTTTCCTTGATAACTTCCGGAGCCAGCTGTTTTTTATTGACCCATTCCAGATCATCGGAAGGCAATTCACTTAAAAAACGGCTGGGCTCGCATTCGGCAATTTCACCATAACGTTTTCGGTGGGTACAGTAGCTAAAAGTGCACGTGCGCTGGGCCCTTGTAATGCCGACGTAAGCCAGGCGACGCTCTTCTTCTATATTATCGGTTTCGATACTGTTTTGGTGCGGCAGGATATTTTCTTCTATACCAATTAAAAATACATGCGGAAACTCCAGCCCTTTTGCGGCATGCAGCGTCATTAAACTGACCTGGTCATTAGCCTCGTCTTCCTGGCTGCGCTCCAGTATATCCATGAGCATAATCTTGGCGACAATTTCAGCCAGTGGCTTTTGACCGTCGGTCTGTTTATCGGCAATGCGCTTTAGCCATTCAATTAACTCGTAGACATTTTTTATTTTACGGTCGGCAGCTTCCTTGGTTTTTGATTCTTCTTTTAAATACTGGGAATAGCCGATTTGATCGATAAATTGTTCGATAACCGTGAAGGTATCACCCTGTTCGATACGGTCTGCGGTATCAATCACCCAATCGCGAAACTTGCCCAGCCGGTGCATGGCTTTTTCGGGCAGTTTTTGCGCCAGGCCCAATTCGGTGCTGGCGGCAAACAGGCTGATATGGCGTTCATTGGCATAAGCGCCGAGCTTTTCCAACGTAGTAGGTCCGATTTCACGTTTTGGGGTATTAATCACGCGCAAAAATGCCGCATCGTCATCCTGATTAACAAACAAGCGCAGATAACCGAGCACATCCTTGATTTCTGAATACGCAAAAAACGAGGTGCTGCCA
>SESD01001263.1_pt1 | contig 14189 bp, 12 predicted proteins | sample 3171411 | NCBI WGS metagenome assembly SESD01 (sample SAMN06051880, study PRJNA518727) | freshwater metagenome | biome: subpolar coniferous forest; feature: holomictic lake; material: water; isolation source: holomictic Lake 442, 16.5 m depth | place: Canada: near Kenora, Ontario | collected...
CGGTCATGTTGTACTCCGTCGGGAAGGATTCTGCCGTCATGTTACATTTGACCATGAAGGCCTTTTTTCCCGGTAAGCCGCCGTTTCCGATGATGCATGTGGATACCACTTGGAAGTTTAAGGAAATGATCGCGTTTCGTGATCAGTTGATTAAAAAGCTGGGGCTGGATTTAATCATTTATACCAATCAGGATGGTGTTGATCAAGGTATTGGGCCTTTTACCCACGGCAGCAAAAAACACACTGATGTCATGAAAACGGATGGCCTTAAACAGGCTCTGGATAAATATCAGTTTGATGCGGCTTTTGGCGGCGCACGCCGTGATGAAGAAAAGTCACGCGCCAAAGAGCGGGTGTATTCGTTCCGCGATAAAAACCATCGCTGGGATCCCAAAAATCAGCGCCCTGAATTATGGAATACCTATAACGGAAAAATAGATAAAGGTGAAAGTATTCGGGTGTTTCCTTTGTCCAACTGGACGGAATTGGATATCTGGCAATACATTCATTTGGAAAATATTCCTATCGTACCGTTGTATTTTGCCAAGAAACGCCCGGTTGTTAATCGCGATGGCATGTTGATCATGGTTGATGATGAGCGCATGCCCATTGGCCCGGATGAAAAAGTTGAAATGAAAATGGTGCGTTTTCGTACCTTGGGTTGCTATCCGTTAACCGGTGCAGTTGAATCAAATGCCACCACGCTGCCGGAAATTATCCAGGAAATGCTGTTGGCGACTACTTCTGAACGCCAGGGACGACTGATTGATCATGACCAATCCGGTTCCATGGAACAGAAAAAGCGCGAGGGGTATTTTTAAAGCAGGCAAAAGACTAAAGGCACAAGGCAAAATATATGGGGCGATTTGAAGACTTGGATGTTTGGCGGCGCTCATCAAGGCTTTGTGTCGAGATTTACAGAGGCTTGGCTTCTTGTAAAGACTTTGGCTTTAAAGATCAGATAACGCGCTCTAGTTTATCTATCCCCAGCAATATAGCGGAAGGTTTTGAAAGAGGAAGCGATAAAGATGCCAATAAATTCTTTTATTACGCAAAAGGCTCCTGTGGTGAGTTGCGTACCCAAATCTATATTGGCATTAAAATTGGCTACATTTCAAAAGAAGCAGGCATTCCCTGGAAAAACGAAGCGGAACAAATATCCAAGATGCTGGCCACTCTAATTAAATTTCGGTCAACCTAACTTTTGCCCTTCGCCTTTTGCCTTGTACCTTACACCTAACCTTATTAATTTTAATTTTTGGAACCTCCATGTCCCACCAATCCGATTTAATCAGTACTGATATTGACGCGTATTTAGCGCAACATGAAAACAAAGAATTACTGCGTTTTTTAACCTGTGGCAATGTCGATGACGGCAAAAGCACGTTAATAGGCCGCTTGTTGCACGATTCCAAAATGATCTACGAAGATCAACTGGCGGCGGTGCAGGCGGATAGTGTCAAATCAGGTACCACCGGGGCAGGCAAGATAGACTTGGCTTTACTGGTTGATGGCTTGCAAGCCGAGCGCGAACAAGGCATTACCATTGATGTGGCGTATCGCTATTTTTCTACATCGACCCGTAAATTTATTATTGCCGATACACCGGGGCATGAACAATACACCCGCAATATGGCGACCGGTGCATCCACTTGTGATTTGGCCATCATTCTGATTGATGCCCGTTATGGCGTGCAAACCCAGACTAAACGGCACAGTTTTATTGCTTCGTTGTTAGGGATTCAGCACATTATCGTGGCAATCAATAAAATGGATTTGATGGATTACAGTGAAGCGACTTTTAATAAAATAAAACAGGATTACTTAAGCTTTACCGATACACTGGATTTACACGATATTTATTTTATCCCGATGTCGGCGCTGGACGGTGATAATGTCGTTAATCGTAGCGAAAATATGCCTTGGTTTACCGGCGAGCCGTTAATGGAAGCGCTTAATAGTGTGCAAATCGCCAATGACCATAACTTTGACGATGCCCGTTTTCCTGTTCAATATGTTAATCGTCCCAACCTCGATTTTCGTGGTTTTTGTGGCACCGTGGCGTCAGGTATTTTTAGAAAAGGCGATCAAATTACCGCCTTACCATCCGGTAAAAGCAGTAAAATAAAAGCCATTGTCACTTATGACGGTGAACTTGAAGAAGCTTATCCACCGATGGCCGTCACCTTAACGCTGGAAACCGAGATTGATATCAGTCGAGGCGATATATTAATTGGCACAGAAAAACAAGCGCCCATCGTCGCTGACAAGTTTAAAGCCACTATTGTCTGGATGACTGAAAAAGCCTTAACGCCAGGTCGTCAATATACTCTTAAGCTTGCAACGCGCAGCGTTTCCGGTTCTGTGGCTTTTATCCATCATCGAATTGATGTCAATACTCTGGAACACCACGACGCGGTTGAATTACAGTTAAATGAAATAGGTTCTTGCACGGTAACCGTTAATGCACCCGTTGTTTTTGATCCTTACAAAACCAACAAAGGCACCGGTGCGTTTATTATTATTGACCGCTTGACTAACGGTACGGTCGGGGCCGGCATGATTACCGGCGCTACGGATAATGAAAACCAGCAGTGTGTTAGCACAGATGAACGCGCTGCACGCTATAGCCAAAAAGCCACCGCCATTGCTTTAACCGGTTCAGCCAGCAAAGAAGTCGCTTATAAACTGGAAAGAAAACTGTTTGATAATGGCCACGCAACCACGGTTCTGGAAACTCAAAATACCGCATTAATAAAAGCCATTAAAAACGCCGGTTTGATTTGCTTGTGCGTTAATTACAGCGCTGATTTGGCGGATATAAATTTTGATACCGATCAACAGACTCTAGATGATATTTACAGTGCCTTGAAAGAACAAAAGGTTGTTTATTGATTTAATCCGTAACGACTTAGCCGTTAAAAATAGAACACTGATGACACGGGTTTGACTGATAAACAGGGATAAGAGACGTTTTTTAATTATGAAAATATGATCTATAAACACGTAACCTATTTTTCAACTTAAATAAAGTACGTATAATCAGTGTCCTATGATTTAAAACAACACTATAAACACTAAGCGATTAAGGATTAAGGATTAAGTTATGAGAAAAGTAAAGTATATTGTGCTTTTGGTTTTGATTATCTCAGGATGTGATGATATGAAAATGGACAGGAAAGTAGTGAAGCAAATGACTTTAGCCGGTTCAACGGTATTATCTTTGTTGGCATAGAAATTTAATGATGTCTGTTAAATGCCTTGCACGGCTATCTTTTATGAGTTTAATGCTGTCGGGCTGTAACGCGTCCATGGATAGTTGTTCCTCATCAGAAACCCAAGAGCTGATGCAAAAGGATATTACCGAGCAAGCAGTTAGATCAATAACTCAAAAAAGAGATAATCAATATAATGGAGCCCTTATATTTGGTGCTACCAAAGTTAGAGCATCCTTAGCTGAAATTCGCATCGTCCTGGAAAATATTAAAACCGTTAAACAAGATCCAAAGAGCCATGTAAGCAGTTGCACCGGACAAATAAAGATTACCGTTCCACCGCCTATGCTGGAAGATGTTGATATGACGCGAGACAATCAATATCAAATAAAAATTGCGCAATACGCACGGCAATTAGCGATTGAAAATAGTCGAAATGCGTTCACGCAAACAGTGGACTACTCCGTAAAATCACTGGAGGGCAGTAAAGTCGGTTCTATTGAATTTAAAAGTACGCCATGGGTACATTTACTGGATGAGATTATCACTGCTGCCTTATTAAGGCCCACGTTAGACCATCAAGAAGTAAATGCCAGCCAGCATAACGAACCACCCATTCATGAAGTTGAGCCGGTAAAACCTGAAGCAGAAGTCAGTCGCGCCCTTCAAGAAAAGCAAGCCACGGACAGCATAATTAAAGACGTGCCCAAAGCCGAGTCGACTGAAAAGATACTTCCAAAAACACCCGTCCCCCAGCAAACTGTTCAGCCATCGCCATCGCCATCGCCATCGCCATCGCTATCGCTATCGCCTGAAGCGACGACCAAAAAGAAAATTTCACCCGGCTTTAATTGTAATAAGGCGATTAAACCAACGGACATTACAATTTGTGCCAACTCGGCATTAGCTGTTTTGGATCTGGAAAACATGGCGCTTTATAAAAATGCCAAAGTCGTTGATCCTGTCATGACAAAAATTATTTGGCAGGAATCCATACAGTCAAAATATGCCTGTGGCATTGATGTTTCCTGCATAACAAAAGCCTATAAAAAATCCATTCAGCGTTATGAGTGTGTTGCCGGCAAGAAAAAATTGTGCTGAAAAGATAGGTTTTCCGGGTCAACAACTTAATCCGTGACAGATAACATCCCTTGAGGGGGGGGCAACTATAAAATCGTCCCGTTTAAATGAGTCGCTTTGTTGTGGGGGCGACGCCTGCGTCGCAACTAACGTTTCAAATCGCGACGTAGGCGTCGGTTACCCGCTTAGGCCGGACAAAGCAGTTTTTAGGGCTTTGCATGTCCACAAGCAGAGCTTGTACGCCGCATAACAGAGTCTATTCGCACTGTTCCCGCTTAAATTGGTGGCCGTTTTTATAAATGGTAATCGTCATTTATTTATTTATTTATTTACGTGTTGTTATTATGAATATGCCAGTTATCACGGTCGGAAATATATCTTTTAATAACGCGCTGCTTTGGGATATTAAGTGCTAAAGTTATTTGATGAGCTTTTACCGCTGTGGTTGTCCGATCAGCTTGAACCGTCGTGTTTTTTAAAACTACTAACGATGTGTGATAGCGATGCCCTTTATATCGTTGATAAAAATCAAACGATTTTGCATTGGAGTGCCGGTGCTGAAAAATTAACGGGTTTTAGTAGTTTGGACATGACCGGTCAATCGTGTTGGCCCGAATGTGTCATTACTGAATGTGATGAATCTATAGAATCGCTGATAACGTTGGCTAAAACTGATGGTAGTCGCATCCGATTAAAAAAGCGGGTTGAGGTTTTACAGGATAAAACCGGCGCTTTTGCGGGGGGCTTGGGTCGGTTGTTGGCGGTTTCTGAGTTGTCAGCTATTGATGCAAGCCGTAACACTCAACTGGATGCTGACAAACAAAGTTTTCAGGGCTTAATTAGTCGATCACCGTCTATGCAGGCGGTTTTTCAGATTATTGAAAATGCCGCAGAAACCACTGCCACGGTGTTGGTAAGAGGGGAGAGCGGTTCGGGTAAAGAGCTGGTTGCAAAAGCCATTCATGATTTAAGTGGCCGCCGTGCCGCGCCTTTTTTGGCGATAAACTGCGCGGCATTATCCAGTAGTTTATTGGAAAGTGAATTGTTTGGTCATGTGCGCGGCGCTTTTACCGGTGCTATCAAGGATCATAACGGCTTGTTTCAACGGGCGCATGGCGGAACCCTGTTTTTGGATGAGGTGGCTGAACTGCCGCTTGATTTACAGGCCAAATTGCTACGGGTTATTCAGGAAAGAAACTATATCCCGGTGGGAGGCGATCATTCAATTAACGTGGATGTGCGCATTGTTGCGGCGACCCATCGCTCATTACGCGAAGAAGTAAAAAGTGGTCATTTTCGTGAAGATTTGATGTATCGGTTGCGGGTTGTTCCGATATTTATCCCGCCCTTACGTGAACGCCGCGAAGATATTGGTTTATTACTCTGGCATTTTATCCACCTGCATAATGCGGATAATGTTAGAAAAATAGAAAAAATCGAGCCTCAAGCCATGCGGATATTATTGGATTATGCGTGGCCTGGTAATATTAGAGAGCTGCATAATGTGATTGAATATGCCTTTGCAGTTGGACGTGGTGTCACCTTGCGATGTTCTGAATTACCGCCGGAATTTAGGGAGTCACGCATCATGGAAACACGCGTTACTGCACCGACCTTAAGTACGCAACCACAAACACCCGAGCAAGAAGCCAGTGCAATCCGTCAGGCACTGGAGACCAGTCATGGCAAGATTACTCCGGCCGCCCGGTTGTTGGGCATGAGTCGAGCCACATTCTGGCGTAAGCGCAAGACTTATGGCGTGTGAAAGCCGTGGTGGGTTATTTGTTGCTGGTTGCCTAAAGACAGGAGTACAAACCTAGGTTTGTACTCCAAATTTACAAGGTGTCGGGCACGTCACTACCGCTGTTTTTTCGTGCTTTTCGTGGACACATTCTTTGGATGTTTTTTAATCTTGTTGTTCTTGCGGCTTTGCAGTTTGTTCAACTAGATGAACGCTTGGCGCTCGGCGTTTACCCACATTTTTCTTGTCCCGGTGGCGTATTTTTACTTTTTCCGCCGCTACTTTTTTAGGTTCTATTTTGTTTTTTATACCGGCCGCTTTACCGGATGCTTTCAGCTTTTTGGGGCCTTTATATTTGCCTTCCAGTTCTTTAATGGTGCGGCGTTTAAATTTCTGCTTCAAGAAACGTTCAATACCTGACATTAAATTCCATTCGGTGCTTTTTACCAAGGCGATGGTGAGTCCCAGTTCATCAACCCGACCGGTGCGACCTATGCGGTGTATATAGTTAATGCCGTTTCTGGGAACATCAAAATTGATAACCAGATTGATGCCTTTTATATCCAAGCCACGTGCAGCGAGGTCTGTAGCCACCACGACTTTAACTTCACCTTCACGGAACAATTGCATCATGCGGTTGCGGTCTTTTTGATCCATTTCACCATGCAATACGCCGACCCGGAGTTTTTGTCCTCGCAACGGACCGCGCAGTAAATCGGCCTGAATTCTACTGTTGGTAAATACCAGCGCTTTGTCGTAGGTTTCATTCAGTAGTAACCAAGCCAACAGTTTTTGTTTGTGATCATTGTCGTCGGCGACGACAATTTGCTGCTCAATATTGCGATGACCATCGTGCAGTGTGTTTAAGGCAACCACTTTATGATCTTTCAGAATCTTGTCAGCCATTTTGATCACGCCAAAATGGGTTAGCGTGGCAGAAAACAACAAGGTTTGTCTGTCGGCATTACAGCTTTTGGTGATGGTTAATACATCTTCACTAAAGCCCATGTCCAGCATACGGTCGGCTTCATCCAAAATCAGGATTTCAAGATTGCTGAAGTTGGGTATTTCCTGCTCCATTAGCTCCAGAACACGGCCGGGCGTTGCAATAACCAGTTCCGTATTTCTGCGGAGCATGTTTTGCTGTAGCCTAAAATCATCACCACCGGTAATAATGCCGATAGTAAGGTCAGTAAACTCAATTAACTGCTGGCATTGTTTAAAGATTTGTTGCGCCAGTTCACGGGTGGGCGCCAGTATGAGTGCCCGTGTGCCGGGTTTACTGGAAGATAAAGTAAGTAGATGATGCAGGGTTGGCAATAAAAATGCGGCAGTCTTGCCGCTGCCTGTTTCTGCACTGACCAGCAGGTCTTTATGCACCAAAGCCAATGGAATGGCCTGTTGTTGCACAGGGGTCGGTTGCTCAAAGCCCAGCTTTTTGACTGCTCTAAGCAGGGGGGCAGCGAGTGATAAGCTTGAGAATGATGGTGAAGTGTCTGTAGGAGTAGGCTGCATTAATTTTGAGTAGTTGTTGCGGTTACGCAGAGGATAAATGACGAATTTTTTTGTCATTATAAACTTTTTGTTGTGAGGCGTTATGATTTAAATCAACAGGACAGCCGCCTTTGCATTGCTAATCAGGTTTTAACTGGTAAGCTTTGCCTTGAAATGGTGATTATATTTTGATTTTATCACCGTTCCCCCACTGTTTTTTAATATGCAATAAAGGTAGAGACCATGATACCGATTAGAGATACTGCGCCCTGTTTACATAAGCCTTATGTAACGTGGGGAATAATAGCGGCCTGTACCAGCATTTTTATTGCCATGAAATTAATGCCGGATCAGGCCGCTATTAGTCTCCTAAATCGCTATGGCATGGTGCCGCTTCGTTATTCAGTGCTCAATGCGGGCTTGCCTTTTGATGGCTATCTATCGTTTTTAAGCAATTTGTTTTTACATGCAACGTGGACACATTTACTGGTGAATATGTGGTTTATGTGGATTTTTGGTGATAATGTTGAAGACAGAATGGGGCGTTTGCCGTTTTTAATTTTTTATTTAGTGTGCGGTGGGTGTGCAACGCTTCTGCAATGGTATTTTGATCCCCTGCTTGATATTCCGGTTATTGGCGCTTCGGGTGCGATAGCTGGCGTGTTGGCGGCTTATTTTTTTCTATACCCGCTTGAGCGTGTCATTGTATTTTTCCCGCCGATGATCTTTCAAATACCCGCCATCGCCTTTTTAGGTGTGTGGGTTTTGTTACAACTGGATAATGCAACAACCGCAATTATTTTTAAAGGTGGTACGATAGGTGTTGCTTGGTGGGCTCATTTAGGCGGCTTTGTTGCCGGGTCTGTTTTGTATCGGCTTTTTCTTAAAGACAAGAAAAATGAAGTAATTTGATTTCTTTAAGGTATAATTTTGAGCTTCAAAAAGTCGGGCTTTTTGACAAAAATAATTGCGGTCAGTAAATTGCTGATTAATAAAGGCCTTTTAAAGTATTCAGGAAATTGAAAGTAATTATGAAAAAAGTTAATGTTGCGTTGGTAAGGCTACTTCAGTTTGTGGTTTTTGTATTGTTTACGTTCATGGTAATCGCTTATTTTGCCGCTATGGTTTTACTACCATTAGATGCAATTGCATTGCTAATTAAACTAATGGGTGTTGTCGGACTTCATGGTTTTATTGGCGCTTTGATTGCCATTCCGGCAGTGGGTTATTTATGCTTCATGGCATACAAAATACCCGGACTTTGCAAAATGGTAGTTGATACCGGTATTGATCTGGTCAAAACGGCTAAATTAAGAGTTGAAGGCTTTAATGAAATACTTGAGGCGTTAAAAGCGTAAACTTTTAAGCCTAAAAAAGGCGTGCCGTTTTCGGTACGCCTTTTTTTATGCCGGGTTAAAAGTGATTTTTATCGCGACGCTGCCGTTAGATAATAGTACTGATTTGATCGATAGACACAGAGGAAATTGTCTTTACTAATAAAAAACGTAAAAATTTTTCTACTTAAAAAATCCTTTGAACCCCGCGTCCACGCAGTGTCATCTGTGATCCGTTTTTGAAGTAGGTATTTATTGAGTGGTTATTTTCTAATCAGCGTTTACTGAAAATGCCATTAATAAAAGTTGAAATATGGTCTATTTCTTCAATGCAAACCGAATGTGACATCAGGTAATCATGCCATTCAATGTTGTATTCCAAGCTAATAAGGGTATTAAATACGGCTTTGCCTGATTCTACATCAACCACCGAATCCAGTATGCCGTGAGCCATAAATATCGGAGTGGATTGGTTGGCTATTGATGGTTCGGTTTTTAATGTTTCAAGGGTCGGAAAGTAAGTTGAAAGCGCTACAATTCCAGCCAGTTTATACGGAAAGTTTAGCCCGACATGAAGTGCTATGACACCGCCTTGAGAAAATCCGGCCAGTAAGATATGTTCAGACGAGATGCCTTTATCCATTTCCTGCTTAATTAGTTGCTCTAGTAGTGTCGCTGATTGGTAAATTCCTGCTATATCAACTTTACGCTCCAGTGACATTTCCAAAATATCGTACCAAGCGCGCATTTCCATGCCGCCATTAATGGTGACAGGTTGAATGGGTGCATTAGGAAAAATAAAGTGGATATTGGCCTCTGCGTTTAAATGCAGTTGGGGAGCAATACCTTCAAAATCGTGCCCATCCGCACCTAAGCCATGTAGCCATATTATCGAATATTGGTGAGTTGATGTCGGCTTAATTTCAATTGTTCCAAGTTTAGAATGCATAGGTGTTCTCCGTAAAGTCTAAATAGTCATCAAGTGATCACCCCAAATGGGCCTTACGATTAGGATGATTAGGATTTATAACGCCCCAAAACCGGGTAATACTAAAGCCATACGTTTCTTGAGGTTTGACGCGTGTAGGTTTATCAAGTTTGCATCTGCAGCATGCTTTGTTTAGTAAAATCCTAAAACTGGGTAGAATAAGTAACTGTCGCTGTTTATATCAAATTCTTGACTATGGTAACTGATATTATTTTAATATGCTTAATGGGTTTGGCTTATGGGTATTGGTTTAATGCCCAAAAAGCCAAAGAAATTGCACTGGGAACGGCTATAGCCCATTGTTTGTCGATGGAGGTGCAGATGTTGGACGGCTATGTTGCCTTAAGTGGTATCGGTCTGAAACGGAACAAGTCGGGAAAAATTCAATTACGGCGATCATTTCTGTTTGAGTTTTCATCGACCGGTAATGAGCGCTATAACGGGACGGTGCTCATGGTGGGACGCCGGGTTGAGTCTATTTACATGGATCCTTATCGAATTGAATCAACAGGCCTATTTGAGGGGTAACATTATTGGGGCATTAACACGTTTCAAAATTTATGACACACAGGCGAAAATTTACACTTTAAATTCTTGAATTACTCTTAATGTACATCTTAAAGGCGATGTTTCTGTTCAAATAGGATAGAATAATTAAGGTAATTAAATATTAACTCATCCAGTGATCAAACTATGCCACATAGACGTTTAAAAAAAAGCCAACCCATATTTTCAATTACTACACTTCCTGATTTAGGCATTGATTTAAAAGATATACAAGCCGATTTCAAACGCTATTACGGTCATCGACTCGGTAGGGATGAAAACTGTCGATCGGTGCATTATATTTATGAAGCGTTATCGATGGTTATTAGAGACAGACTGACAGAGCGCTGGAAAAAAACCTATATCGCTTACAAAAAACAGGATTGTAAAAAAGCCTATTATTTGTCTATGGAGTTTTTAATGGGACGGACACTCAGCAATGCCATGTTAAATCTGGGCGTTAATGATGTCGTTTCACAAGCCATGTATGATTTGGGGCTTGATATTGAAGAGTTAATTGACGCGGAGCCTGATGCGGGTCTTGGTAATGGTGGTTTGGGTCGGTTGGCGGCTTGTTTTATTGATAGTTGTGCAACCTTGCAATTGCCAGTAACCGGTTATGGTTTACGTTATGAATATGGCATGTTCTCCCAGACTATTGTTAATGGCGAACAGATGGAAGAACCTGATCATTGGCTTCGTAATGGTAATGTTTGGGAAATCGAGCGTCTTGAGTACAAGCAGCGTATTAAATTTGGTGGCCACACCGAACGCCACATTGATAAAGAGGGTATTACACGGGTTAGCTGGGTAGATACTCACGATATACTCGCAGTACCTTTTGATACCGCGATTCCCGGTTATCAAAACGGAACGGTAAATACCTTGCGTTTATGGAAAGCCACAGCAACTGAAGAATTTGATTTGCAGGAATTTAATGAGGGCGATTATGCTGAATCGGTTGCTGCAAAAAATACCGCCGAAAATATAACCATGGTGCTGTATCCGAACGATGCCAATGAAAACGGCAAGGCATTACGTTTGCAACAACAATATTTGCTGGCTTCTGCCAGTTTACAGGATGTGCTTGAGGTTTGGATCGGTCGGCATGGTAATGATTTTTCTAACTTTGCCGCTAAAAATTGCTTTCAATTAAACGACACTCACCCCAGTATTGCCGTTGCAGAGCTCATGCGCTTGTTGTTGGATAATCATGAGATGTCTTGGGATGACGCCTGGGCAATTACCCGTAATACCATGGCTTATACCAACCATACGCTGTTGCCGGAAGCGTTGGAGCGTTGGAGTGTTGATCTTTTTAAGCAGTTATTACCTCGCTTGATGGAGATTATTTTTGAGATTAACGCCCGTTTTCTGGCAGAAGTGTCAACACACTGGCCAGGTGATAAAGCCCGTATAGCGCGTATGTCGTTGATTGAAGAAGGTGATCGGCAGCATGTCAGAATGGCTTATTTGGCCATCGTGGGCAGTTACTCGGTCAATGGCGTTGCAGAATTACATTCAAAATTGTTGCAGCAAGGCTTGTTTCATGATTTCTATCAATTGTGGCCGGAAAAATTTAATAATAAAACCAATGGCGTTACCCCTCGCCGTTGGCTGGCGGCCTGTAATCCGGAATTGGCCGGGTTAATAACGGAAACCATCGGTGATGGCTGGTTAACGGATTTGTCGTTATTAAAAAAACTGGAGCTTTATATTGACGATAAGGCGTTTTGCAAGCGCTGGTATGAAGTTCAGCAAGCTGCAAAGCAAAGGCTGGTTGATTATAAAAAGCAGGAGTTGGGTGTTGACTTAAATGTTAATGCCTTGTTCGATGTGCAGGTTAAGCGTATTCATGAATACAAGCGCCAATTATTAAATGTATTGCATGTTATTCATCTTTATGATCGTATCAAGCGTGGCGACACGGCAAACTGGACGGATCGTTGTGTATTGATTGGCGGTAAAGCGGCCCCCGGCTATCACATGGCGAAAAAAATCATCAAGTTGATTAATAATGTTTCCCAGGTGATTAATCATGATCCTGATATCGGAAGCAAGTTGAAACTGGTTTTTCTGCCCAATTATCGTGTCTCGGCGATGGAAAAAATTTGCCCGGGTGCCGATCTTTCCGAGCAGATTTCAACGGCCGGAAAAGAAGCGTCAGGCACCGGTAATATGAAGTTTATGATGAATGGCGCGTTGACTATCGGGACTTTGGATGGGGCGAATATTGAAATTCGTGAAGAAGTCGGCGATGATAATTTTTTCCTGTTTGGGCTGACTGAAGATCAGGTCGAAAATTTGCGTGATCATTATGATCCGGCTGCAATTATCAGTCAGGACGAAGATTTGCAACGCGTGATTAATCTGTTGGAGTCTGGACATTTTAATCAGTTTGAGCCAGGTCTTTTTGACGGTGTTATTGACTCAATGAAAAGTCCGCACGACCCGTGGGTGACTATTGCCGATTTCCGTAGTTTTGTTGCTGCACAAAAACGGGTGGAAGCGGCTTTCCAAGATAAAGACCGTTGGACAAAAATGAGCATTATTAATTGCGCCAACAGTGGCAAGTTTTCTACCGATAGAACGATTGCCGAATACAACAACGAGTTGTGGAAATTGACGCCGGTTCATGTTGCTAAATAGCGGCTGATAATGTTTCATATTGTTTTGTTTGAGCCGGAAATACCGGCTAACACGGGTAATATTATCCGTTTGTGTGCAAATGCAGGGACGCAATTGCATTTAATCAAACCGTTGGGTTTTGAACTGGACGATAAAAAATTACGCAGGGCCGGGTTGGATTATCATGAATGGGTGGCGGTTAAAGAACATGCCTCGTTAAGTGCTTTTATTGAAACGGTTAACCCTGAACGAATTTTTGCCCTGACCACCAAAGGCAAGCAAATAGTCAGTGACGTGGCTTTTAGGGCGGGAGATGCTTTTTTATTTGGCCCTGAAACCCGTGGTATACCTGAAAGTATTTTGGCGGAATTGGGTGCCGACCGTTGTTTGTATCTGCCTATGCAGCCAGAAAGTCGAAGCCTTAACTTATCTAACACGGTTGCCATTGTCTTATATGAAGCCTGGCGACAATTGTCTTTTGCGGGTGCGTTGATCAAGTAGTTATGGCTGCCCATTTTAGACGGGACAAGAAAAAAGGCTTAACCGTCAATAGGGTTAACTTAATGATAAAGCATAAAAAGAGACCGTTCGCTGAGCGGAGTCGAAGCGGACAACTCGCTTCGACTCCGCTCAGCGAACGATTTAACCTTAAACTGTCCCGCCTTAAGTAGATAGCAAGAATCACTATAAATAAACACTCTATTAAGATGCCTAAATAATCCGCTCAAACATTTTCTTTAAATAAACTTGCCCACCATCATTCATAAATAACACATTTCTATCTTCCAGATCAGCTTGCTCACAAGAGACATTCAGTAGGTTGGAAAATTGTGTTCCGGAAACGATAAAGGCATTTAAAGTCAGCTTTGGATCGCCTAGTTTTTCTTGAATAATCTTCACTTCCTTATAAAGTCCAAGCTTGGGATCATTCAGACTCATCTGCCGCAAGCCTTTTGGGTCAATAAAATTCAACCACTGTTCGCCGGTTTCATCGTCCACCAACCACAATAAGAAATCCGGATAGAAATTACCGGCTAGGGCAAAGCCTAGCCCTTTGGCTTTGGTGTCGGCATTTCGTAACAAGTAAAGGCTGCGCTTACCAATAACTTGCTGTCCTAAGGGCGATTTATGGAATGCTTCAAGGTCACGCACAAACGTCACTT
>SESD01001264.1_pt1 | contig 14189 bp, 12 predicted proteins | sample 3171411 | NCBI WGS metagenome assembly SESD01 (sample SAMN06051880, study PRJNA518727) | freshwater metagenome | biome: subpolar coniferous forest; feature: holomictic lake; material: water; isolation source: holomictic Lake 442, 16.5 m depth | place: Canada: near Kenora, Ontario | collected...
TGTTAACCGGCACAACATCGCTACGCCGGTCCGCGCTCTTCTCCTTATGCTTGAGTATCTGCCGGTCGAGCTTGTCCACCAGACTGTCGATGGAAGCATACATGTCGGGGCTATCCGTTTCGACAAAAATATCTTTACCACGAACATGTACATTGGCCTCAGCCTTCTGCTTAAGCTTCTCCACCGATAGAATCACGCTAACATCAATAACATGGTCAAAATGACGCTTTATTTTACCCATCTTAGAAGTAACGTAATCGCGCATCGCTACGGTGATTTCCACATGGTGACCGGTAAGATTGAGATTCATCATGCCTCCTTGGCTTAGATTAAAACGACTTACGAAGACTAACTGGTGGAATCTGCATGGACTCACGGTACTTCGCAACCGTACGTCGAGCAACCACAATGCCTTGCTGCCCTAAAATCTCTGAGATTTGGCTATCACTTAGTGGTTTCTTGATATTCTCACCGCCTATAAATTGCTTGATCAAGGCTCTAATTGCCGTAGCGGAGCAGACTCCACCGGTATTCGTTGCAACGTGACTGCCAAAAAAATACTTCAGCTCAAATGTTCCGCGCGGTGTCCGCATAAATTTCTGGGTAGTCACACGTGAGACAGTGGACTCATGCAACTCAAGCACGTCCGCTATTTCACGCAGCACTAGTGGACGCATGGCGACTGTACCGTGCTCAAAAAATTGTCGCTGACGCTCAACTATCGCACAAGACACTCTCAGGATTGTGTCAAAGCGCTGCCTTACATTCTTGATGAGCCACTTGGCTTCGTTTAATTGACCGACCAATCGTTGCGCAGAGTCATCATTATTCTGCTTCAAGATAGAAGCATAGTACTGATTTATCCTTAGGCGCGGCATCGCTTCTGGATTGAGGCGAGCCACCCAAGTATTACCAGCCTTAGTCACAATCACATCCGCCACGATGTAGCGTGCTACTGTAGTGCTAAAATCTGAACCAGGCTTGGGGTTTAAGTGTGTAATAAGATATTGTATCGATCGCAGGCAGTCATCATCACAGTGCAATGATTTCTTGATCAGACGGAAGTCCCTAGCTGCTAGGCTCTCCAGATGACTAGTCACCAACAGTAGAGCCTTGTCGAGGTAGGGGGTGTCATCTGGCAGAGCATGTAGCTGCAGGGCAAGGCACTCCGCTAAGTTACGGGCCCCAATGCCGGGCGGATCCAGATGCTGCAAGCACTCTAAAGCAATGTGTAAGTCGCCGAGATCTATCTCAAACTCTGAGGGCAGCAAGCTAACAAGTTCCTCCAGATCCTGAGTGAGATAACCATCATCATCTAGGCTATCTATGAGTAGACCTACAATCCCTCTATCGCGCTCGGTGATCTGGCTGAGGTTAATTTGCAAATTGAGATGATCGCGTAGACTGGGAGAATCTGCTGCTTGCTGCGGGAACTCATGATCACCATCGTCATCATTCGCACCACGAGAGCCGCCTTCACCCTCAAACCAGTCTGACTCGTCGGTTGGACTGGTTTTCGTGTCAGTATCATACTCGGTAACAATCGTATCACCCGAGGGCTCACTCTGCGACTCCGATATATCTTCACCTTGGGGTAGCGGAGACGAGTCACCTGCCTGGAAACCCTGCTGCTCAAGATTATCATCAAGCTCCAGCAGGGGGTTTTCCTGAACCATGCGCTCTATCTCCTGATTCATCTCCAGGGTCGAGAGCTGCAGCAGTCGTATTGATTGCTGTAACTGCGGGGTCAGGGTCAGGTGTTGCGACAGCTTAAGCTGTAAGGTAGGTCTCATAATTTTGGAGAAACAACAGACAACCACAGACTCGGATAAATCGAGTCTTTAATCTCACAACTGGAAATTCTCTCCCAAGTACACCTTCCTTACATCTTCATTGTAAATGATTTCATCGGGCTTGCCCCCGGCCAGCACAACCCCCTGATTGATAATGTAGGCATGATCGCAAATTCCTAACGTTTCTCTGACATTATGATCACTAATGATCACACCGATATCACGTTCCTTGAGGAAATTTATGATCTTCTGGATATCCAATACAGCAATCGGATCAACCCCTGCAAATGGCTCGTCCAATAGAATAAAGCGTGGCTGCGTTGCCAGTGCTCTAGCAATCTCTACGCGCCGACGTTCGCCCCCAGATAGACTAATGGCAGAGTTGTCGCGCAAATGACTAATATGTAAGTCATGTAACAAGTCATCCAGATGCTGCTGGATCTCATATGTATCGTAATCCTGCAGCTCCAATACCGCAGAAATGTTTTCCGCCACAGACAACCGTCTAAAAATTGACGCGTCCTGCGGCAAATAACTCAATCCTAGCCGAGCACGGTGATGGACCGGCATCTGACTCACATCGTTTCCATCCAAATATATGCTACCGCCATCCAGCGACACCAACCCCACCATCATGTAGAAACAGGTAGTCTTACCTGCACCGTTTGGGCCGAGCAAACCCACCACTTCTCCGCTGTTAACGGCAAGCGACACATCTTGCACCACAGTACGGGACTTATACTGTTTCTTTAGGTTACAAACCTTAAATTCACTCATCTCTTTAAAACTCGGGCTCCGGATAGGGTTACTCTCCTACGGCTTCTCGGTCGCCGACCCCTCCTGTTTATTCTTCGGTTGGATCACGATCCGCACCCTACCGGTAGGGTTCGCTTGAGTATCTGTTTTTTCATTGTTACCCGTTACCTGAAAGAATTCGCTGACCGCATCGTAAGATATATAGTCACCCTCAACCTCGTCCTGCCCACGCTTCAGTCTCGCTTTCTTAAAGAGCTGCACCTTGTCAGCCTTGCCATCATATTCCATCCGCTCACTCCAGCCTTCGATATACTCATCCTTACCATCACGTTTCTGCCGAAAACTGACGGGATTGCCGAAAGCTGTTGCATGCCGGAAGCCGCCAGAGTCTTCCTTAACTAGCATCTTATCCGCACGCATGATCAGAGTTCCTTGGGTGAGAACTACATTGCCGGTGAATACACTGGTGCGAGTGGCACTCTCCACAGTGGCCCGGTCAGCCTCTAAATTAACCGGCTTATCACGATCAGCACGCTCGGCCAGAGCATGTCCAGAAGGCAACAACGCTAACAACAATATAATGGAGAGTAATTTCATGCGTACCTTATAAATAGGCCCGGATGCAGCCATCAGACTACCGTTTCTTATCATGAACAACTCTGACCTGTGACATCAATCGAGTGACGTTAGTGCCGCTGTCTAATTCCATTCCAACGGCATTAATGGTGGTGCCCCCTTCTTTGATGGTCACAGCTTTATCAGTTCTGGCGATATCTCCATCTGGATTGATGAGTAAGGAACTGGTGATCAGGGTTGCCCTATTCGGACTGGTACCCACATTACGCGATAAGATCACATTTCCGCTGAGATTAACATCATCATTGCCACCTGATATCTCTCCTCGGTCTGCGCTTATCTGCACCTCAGATTTACCGGGGGCAGCATTGACAAGACGGGGGCGTTCCAAATGAGTGCTATCGTCGTCCGAATAGTGCAACATTTTTTTTGCAAAAAGTTTATAGCGCGCAACACCTTCCTGGTCCGTCCGAATAACTGAGAGACCCTCAAGCATATAGTCTGGGTCACGGCGAACAGTACCATCCTCCACCGTGACTGAGGGCTGCACTGCCTTATCTAACCAGAATGTTGCCGCCACCAATAAAATCAGTACGGCCAGTGGCAGCCTGGGCAGATTGGTGAGTTTGGTCAGGACCTGGTTAATCATTTAAGGTATTCCGCCTGCTGAGCGCACAAGGTATCTTGAGCCGACATTATTATTTCGCAGATCTCACGAACGGCACCGTGCCCACCTTCAAGATGAGTGACATAGTCTGCATGTTTTTTCACCACCGCAGGGGCGGCGGGGACGCTGACTGACAGACCGCATCGCATCATCACCGGCAGGTCCACCAGATCATCTCCGACATACGCGCAGTCGGAAGCCTCCAGCCCCACTCTCAGCAACAACTCCTCAAATATCTGCAGCTTGTTTTCCACTCCCTGAAAGACGAAAGTGACACCCAGATCCTGCGCACGCAAGTCAACACAACGCGACTCTCTGCTGGTGATGATCGCCAACTCAACTCCGCTTGCCTTAAGCATTTTCATACCGTGACCATCACGGCTATTGAACGTCTTCGCCTCCTCTCCGTTTGTCCCGATATGAAGACTGCCATCTGTCAGCACTCCATCCACATCGAAAATAGCCATCCGAATTCTTTGTGATTTTTCTAGTACAGATTGCATTGATATTCCAGAATAATACTCATCCAATCACAATACCTCTAGTCACTTACGCATCATATAGAGCGTAGTCGGGGCCGAGCGCGCTTGCCCACCGTGATTCACGGATACTGGCAACACCGAACGATTGTCCTAACCTTGACTCCAAATCATTCATGAATGGATGATACCAGAACTAAATTACCACCCCCATCCGGTCAGGGTTTCTGCTCGCATTTTTAAAAATGAAACCTCTTAAAATTGCAGGGATGAGGTTAAAGAGCCACTATAACTGCACTGGAAAGCTTTATTTAGACACTGACCAATTATAGTGCCGACGTCACCGACGTCACGGCCATCAAAAATTTCAGTAGAGGCAACGGTCACAAAGTAGCTTAAACCAAGTTTTTAACAATTTTAAGAAACTTCGCCCAAAGAGAACTTTTGTATCGGAGTGTGAATCGGTATAATGCTCAACCTCCGGGTCGTTAGCTCAGTCGGTAGAGCAGCGGACTTTTAATCCGTTGGTCGCGAGTTCAAATCTCGCACGGCCTACCAAATATGCTCGGGCACGGGATAAATTATCCCGCCCTCAGTCGTTTTGCTTTATCTCACATATCCAATCTTGAAAAGATTGCCCCTCCCCCAGCCTTACACTGCTCCAACTTGGCTCTTGGGGGGGAATGCGCAAACTATCTACCCCTACCTGTTACCTATGTCTCCGATCGCTTACCGACGCGAACGCTGGGAACTGGATGACGGAGACTTTATTGACATTGATTGGTTAGATAGCATCATTGATGCCCCACTGGTGGTTCTTTTCCATGGACTGGAGGGTGATTCCTGCAGCCATTATGTATTGAGCATCATGGGGGCGCTACAGGATTTAGGTTGGCGGGGGGCGGTCGTACATTTTCGTGGCTGCTCAGGCTCACCCAATCGATTACCACGAGCTTATCATGCGGGCGATTCGGATGAGATTGATTGGATATTACGGAGGATTAGCAGTCAAAATGGAGGGGTCTCTTCCGCGCCGATTTATACGGTCGGCGTATCTCTGGGTGGCAATGCCCTGCTAAAATGGCTAGGCGAGCAAGGCGAACAAGCTTACCGAATAGTCGCTGGCGCGGCAGCAGTTTCCGTTCCGCTCGACTTGGCCGCTGCCGGAGAGGCACTCGATTCAGGCTTCAACAGAGTCTACACTCGACACTTCCTTGGCACCCTAAAGTTCAAGGCATTGGGGAAAATCGCCCGATTTCCAGGTACGCTTGACGCTGATGCGGTAGTTGCATGCACTACAATATATCAATTCGATAATGCCGTGACCGCACCTCTGCACGGGTTCCGCAACACTGATGAATACTGGAGACAGTCCAGTAGCAAACCCTGGCTCAAGCATGTTCAGGTGCCCACGTTGGTTATTAACGCCCTCAATGACCCCTTCATGCCCTCCTCCGTATTGCCGACAAAAACGGATGTTTCATCTGCAGTCACGCTAGAGTTCCCAGAACAAGGGGGGCACGCGGGATTCCTGAGCCCCCCGTTTCCTGGCAGACTGACCTGGTTACCGAAAAGAATAATTAATTTCTTCCAAAATCAAGTCGGTCAAAGTACTCGCGACTGAATTCTGACAACACTTATTCCGAGTGTGAAGCATACTCGTGGCTAGCGATTACAGCAGTCTGGCTACGAAAGCTTTTTCAACATTTCCTGTCAAAGGGATCTTGACCCGGTATCCACTACCCGGTGCAACCTGAACCGACTCACCATTTGGACTTTGCATATTTGCAAGTTCGATTACTCTATTGCCAGAGGGGTGAATGATTTCCAGTCGGTCACCAACCTGAAAGCGGTTCTTCACCAGCACTTCGGCCATGCCGCTGACTACGTCGAAACTGGTAATATCACCCACATATTGGCTCCGATTCGATTCCGAATGGCCTCGTAGATAATTCTGCGTGTCGCTGGCATGATGACGCTGATAAAAACCATCCGTATACCCACGATTAGCCAGTCCCTCCAACTCACCTAGCAGAGTGGGGTCCAAAGGATTTCCTGATACCGCGTCGTCTATTGCCTTGCGATAGACCTGCGCAGTACGGGCAACGTAATACACTGACTTGGTGCGTCCTTCAATTTTCAGTGAATCCACGCCGATTCTAACTAGACGCTCGACGTGCTCTACGGCCCGGAGATCTTTGGAATTCATTATGTAGGTACCATGCTCATCTTCCAGGATAGGCATCAACTGGCCAGGGCGCTCTTTCTCCTCGATCAGATAAACCTGGTCAGCGGCAGGATGACGTTTAATTGCGCCATCTCCACCTCCACTGCTGGCGAAGTTATCTCCCCCATTTGATTGCATGAGAGCCTGATTAAAATCAAAATCAATTTTTTGCACATCCCGTATATCGCCGCTGGCATCTTCTTCAGCTGACTTAACCTTGTAATCCCACCGACAGGAGTTGGTACAAGTACCCTGATTAGGATCGCGATGATTAAAATATCCTGACAACAGACAACGCCCTGAATAAGCGATACATAATGCACCGTGAACAAAAACCTCCAATTCCATATCAGGACACAACTGGCGAATTTCTTCAATCTCATCGAGTGACAACTCGCGCGACAGGATTACCCGCGTCAATCCCATTTTTTGCCAAAACTTTACCCCAGCATAATTAACCGTATTAGCTTGAACGGAGAGGTGTATCGGCACTTCCGGCCATTTCTCCCGGACCAACATAATGAGCCCAGGATCGGCCATGATCAGTGCATCCGGTTTCATAGCAATCACAGGCTCCATATCAGCCAGGTAAGTCTTTACTTTTGCATTGTGCGGAATGATATTGCTGGCAACGAGAAACTTCTTACCTATAGAATGCGCTTCGGCGATCCCCGTACGTATCTGCTCCAAACCAAATTCATTGTTACGAGCGCGCATCGAATACCGCGGCTGACCCGCATAAACCGCATCTGCACCAAAGGCATAAGCGGCCCGCATTTTATCGAGAGAACCAGCAGGGAGCAAAAGTTCAGGGGCTTTCAACATGGTGTAGAATTAATAATAAATTTCAACATTTATGTTTCGTTTTAAATTAGTCAAAAAATCGAAATTAACCGCAATCAAATACAAGACACTCTGGGCTGAATTGTAACACCATGTCCGTTGCCCCTAACTTCATCCACCTTCGTCTGCATAGTGAATACTCCATCGTCGATGGTATCGTTCGTATCGACGATGTAGTGGCACAAGCGGTATCTGATGGCATGCCTGCACTGGCACTGACCGACCTTTCCAACCTATTCGGAATGGTGAAATTTTATCAGGCAGCGCGTGATCATGGAATAAAACCGATTATCGGATGCGATGTCTGGGTCACTAACGAGGCAGATCGAGATAAACCCTCACGACTGCTGCTGTTATGCCAATCCCACATTGGATATCTGTTGTTGTGTCGACTCCTATCGCGCGCTTATCGTGAGAATCAGCACCGCGGACGTCCTGAGATTCGTAAATCCTGGCTTAATAAAACCGAAAGTGGGTCAGATGAGTTAATCGCACTATCCGGTGCTCATACTGGCGACATTGGCCTAGCCTTACTTCAGAATAACCCAACCCAGGCTGAGTTACTGGCACGTGACTGGGCAGAACTATTCCCTGAACGTTTTTATATTGAAGTGCAGCGAATAGGTTCCGCTAATGAAGAGGCCCTTGTACAGCGGTCACTAGTGCTTGCGTCAAGTTTGCACCTCCCGGTGGTGGCAACACAACCGGTACAATTTATAAGTCCGGATGATTACAAAGCACACGAAGCTCGAGTATGTATTGCAGAAGGTTATGTCCTGGGTGACCGCCGTCGACCAAAGAATTTCACTGATCAACAATACTGTAAGACCCAGACAGAAATGTCAGAGTTATTCGCTGACATTCCGGCGGCGCTAGCCAACAGTGTAGAGATCGCCAAGCGCTGTAACTTAATATTGGAACTGGGCATCAACCATCTGCCGCTATTCCCCACCCCCCATAATGAAAGCCTAGAACAGTATCTACACGATCAGGCACTGACTGGCTTGGAAGAGCGTATGCGTACCCTCTTTCCTGATACTGATATGTGTAATGCGCAGGTACCAAAGTACCGTACACGGCTAGATTTCGAGGTGTCCACCATCATCCAGATGGGATTCGCCGGATACTTCTTGATAGTCGCCGATTTCATCAACTGGGCCAAGCACAACGGAATCCCAGTAGGCCCGGGGCGAGGCTCCGGCGCAGGCTCTCTGGTCGCATACTCTCTCGGCATTACTGATCTTGACCCACTCCGTTATGACTTGCTATTTGAGCGTTTTCTCAATCCTGAGCGGGTATCCATGCCAGACTTTGATATCGACTTCTGCCAAGATGGACGTGAACATGTGATCGAGTATGTGAAGCAGAAGTATGGATCTGAGAGTGTTTCACAGATCGTTACTTTCGGCACTATGGCGGCAAAAGCTGTCGTGCGTGATGTTGGACGGGTGCTAGACCTGCCTTATAACTTTGTAGATCAATTAGCGAAACTAATTCCATTTGAAATCGGCATGACCCTGAAAAAAGCGCGTGACATAGAGCCCCAATTGAATCAGCGCGCTCAGCAGGAGGAGGGTGTGCGTGACCTGCTAGAACTGGCTCAACGGCTGGAAGGAATTGCCCGCAATGTCGGGACCCACGCCGGTGGAGTTCTGATCGCGTCGGGAAAAATCACTGATTTCTGTCCGATCTACTGTGCGGAATCAGGGAATTCAGCAGTAAGTCAGTTGGACAAGGATGACGTAGAAAGGATTGGATTAGTAAAGTTTGACTTTCTTGGGTTGAGAACTCTGACCATACTGGACTGGACTGTCAGGTACATCAGACAACTGGACACGGAGGTAAGGAATCAGAAGACTGCCCCCTCTAATACGATTGTTGATCAGGACGCGGCTCAGACCAAGACTAAAGATTCTGGAATCTTCCACTTGGAGAAACTCCCTCTGGACGATCCTGCCACTTATGCTCTGTTACGACAGGGCAATGCCGTGGGGGTGTTCCAGTTTGAATCACGTGGCATGAAAGATCTACTGCAAAAGACCAAGCCAGACTGCTTCGAAGATATCATCGCCTTAGTTGCCCTATATCGCCCGGGGCCAATGGACTTGATCCCTGAATTTACAGAGCGCAAGCAAGGCAAACGAGTGGAGTATCTTGATCCGCGTTTGCAACCCATACTTGGTCCCACTTATGGTGTGATGATCTACCAAGAACAAGTAATGCAAATTGCACAAGTGATTGGCGGCTATAGCCTGGGGAGCGCAGACCTGCTGAGACGTGCAATGGGTAAGAAAAAAGTCGAAGAGATGGCTCAGCAACGGGATATCTTTGTTGCTGGCGCAATCAACAACGGCCTGTCTGATCGAAAAGCAGCAGAATTATTTGGTTTAATGGAAAAGTTTGCTGGCTACGGTTTTAATAAATCACATGCAGCGGCTTATGCTCTAATTGCATTTCAAACTGCTTACCTTAAGTCACATCATCCGGCGGAATTCATGGCCGCCACCCTGTCGGCTGACATGGATGACACCGACAAAGCACACTCATTCTTTGAGGACAGCATTAGTAATGGCCTCACGATTCTGCCGCCTGACATTAACTTGTCCGGTTATCGGTTCGTACCTATAAATAATAAAACTATCCGCTATGGTTTAGGTGCAATAAAAGGAACCGGCGAATCAGCAATAATATCCATCACCGGGGCGCGGGACCGGGATGGCTCCTACACCAGCCTATTCGATTTCTGCCGACGAGTAGACAAACGGATCGTTAACCGCCGCGTATTGGAATCGCTCATTCGTGCAGGGGCATTTGATTCCATCAGCACCCATCGCGCAAGTTTACTGGCATCAGTTGGCATCGCACTCGAGTCTGCTGAACAGATCAGCCGAGCCGCCACCCAAGTAAGTCTATTTGGTGAGGGTGACGGAGCAACAGAACAACCCCAATTGATTGATGTACCACAATGGCCAGAGAAGGAGATGCTGCAAAACGAAAAACTGGCATTGGGATTCTATTTAAGTGGTCATCCGTTTCACGCCTATAGTGGTGAACTAAAAAATTTCGTTCACACCCGGCTCGACCAGTTAAATCCCCAGCGGGAACCTCAGCTTCTAGCGGGTATTATTTACGGCATCCGCACACAGATGACCCGGCGAGGAAAGATGGGAGTAATCGTACTGGATGATGGCCATGCACGGGTCGAGATGGTCGTATATAGTGAGCTCTTTGACACTCTCAGAAGTTCACTCAAGGAAGACCAATTGCTGCTAGTAGAGGCCAAGGTGTTTACTAAAGGGGGCGACGAAGAGAGTGGGGGCAACCTTCGCATTATCGCCGATAAATTGTATGATTTAGCTGACGCTCGCTCACGCCACGCTAAGAGTATGAAGCTCAATTGCAGCGGCCTATCAAACACCGGAAAACTTAAGGAACTGCTCGCTCCTTACCGTATGAATAGCAGCCTAGGAAGTACTGATAAGAATATTAACGACAACCGTAGCTATTGCCCAGTATCAGTCACTTACCGTAACCAAGGTGCAGTATGCGAGCTTGAACTGGGCGACGCGTGGCGAGTAAATCTACAAGATGGCCTGCTACAATCGCTGTCAGCGCATTTCCAGACAGAAAATGTCAGGGTAATTTATTGATGAGCCCCATCATTAGCCATAATCGTAGCTCTGAGCACACAAGCTAAATAAGACGGGGGGTGTAGTGGTTGACATTCATCCTCGTCTGACATAGAATTTGCGGCTTTCTTTGAACATGCAAGGCAGGCTTTGTGAAAACCTTTTCAGCTAAACCGCACGAAGTAATACACGATTGGTTCGTAATAGACGCAACCGACAAGGTTTTGGGTCGGCTCGCAGCCGATATCGCACACCGTTTACGCGGCAAACATAAGCCCATATTCACCCCACATGTGGATACCGGTGATTTTATCGTGGTGGTCAATGTCGACAAACTGCGAGTAACCGGCAATAAGGCAGAAGACAAGATTTACTACCGGCACAGCGGCTACCCAGGCGGCATTTACCAGACCAACTTTACCAAGATGCATGCACGTTTTCCTGGACGACCCTTGGAAAAAGCCGTTAAGGGGATGCTACCTAAAGGCCCACTGGGTTATGCCATGCTGAAAAAATTGAAGGTTTATGCTGGCGCTACCCATCCCCACGCGGCACAACAACCGCGACAACTCGAGGTCAGAACTTAACATATGAGCGCAAATTATAACTATGGCACCGGTCGGCGAAAAAGCGCCGTAGCGCGTGTATTCCTCAAGCCTGGTAGAGGTGCAATAACGGTCAACGACAAACCGGTGGATGAATATTTTTCACGTGAAACTGGCCGTATGGTGGTCCGTCAACCACTAGAATTAACCGGTAACCTTACGACTTTCGACATCATGATCAATATCCATGGCGGAGGAGAATCGGGGCAAGCTGGGGCGGTACGCCACGGCATTACCCGTGCACTGATTGATTTTGATTCAACACTCAAGCCCATATTGAGTAAGGCTGGTCTGGTTACACGTGACGCGCGTGAGGTTGAACGGAAGAAAGTTGGTCTGCGCAAGGCCCGTCGACGCAAACAATTTTCAAAACGTTAAACCCTTCATGTATACCGGAAAAGCCGCCAACTTCTGGCGGCTTTTTTGTTTGGTGCTTATAATCAGCTTTCTTACTTGCTTCTTTTTATGAGTACGATTCTTTCCGTTTTCCTAAAAAGACAGAAAGACCGACAGATTGTGAAATAAATACCGCTCGCTCCACAGAACCATGGGGACTCTATGATCAAAGTTGGCATCGTTGGTGGAACCGGATATACCGGTGTCGAGTTGTTACGCATTCTATCTCAGCACCCTGAAGTACAAATAAAGGCTATCACCTCTCGCCAAGAAGCGGGCATGCCTGTATCAGATCTATTCCCCAGTCTTCGTGGCCGGGTGTCTCTCAAATTTTGCGACCCTACCGAAGCCTCGCTGGAGGAGTGTTCGGTGGTGTTCTTTGCCACACCCAATGGTATTGCTATGCAGCAGGCCAGGTTGCTGCTCGATGCAGGTGTACGGGTGATAGACCTGGCTGCTGATTTTCGTATCAAGGATGTGGCGGAATGGGAAAAGTGGTATGGAATGACCCACTCCTGTCCAGAACTGGTGGCAGAGGCGGTCTACGGACTGCCAGAAGTCAATCGCGATCGAATCAAGGAAGCTCGATTAGTAGCCAATCCGGGCTGCTATCCAACAGCGGTACAACTGGGCTTTCTTCCCTTGATAGAGTCCGGCATCGTGGATATGGACCATCTTATCGCGGACGCAAAGTCCGGTGTCTCTGGTGCAGGACGCAAGGCAGAGGTACACACACTATTTGCTGAAGCTTCTGACAATTTTAAGGCGTATGGAGTGCCGGGCCACCGCCATCTACCAGAAATCAGGCAAGGACTTTCTAATATGGCCGCAAAGTCAGTTGGGCTTACGTTTGTGCCGCACCTCACCCCTATGATTCGCGGCATACACGCCACACTCTATGCAAGACTCACCACAGATGCTGATTTACAAGCTCTGTTTGAAGAACGTTATGCTAACGAGCCGTTCGTTGACGTACTTCCCCCGGGTAGCCATCCTGAAACCCGCTCAGTCAGAGGATCCAATCTCTGTCGCATTGCTGTACATCGTCCACAAGGAAGCGATACGGTAGTGGTACTATCAGTGACAGATAATCTGATCAAGGGTGCTGCAGGCCAAGCCGTACAGAATATGAATCTCATGTTTGGCCTACCGGAAACCCTTGCGATCAATCATGTTGCGCTGTTACCTTAAATACGCTGAGATCAGCTTGCTATAACCCCTGATGCCAATAGTAAAATCTCTAAAGAAAAAATTTGGCATATCTGCCCCGCGAGTAGCGGTGCGACCACACTTTCCATGGTATCTGCGTTGGCTAGCAATTATCGGAGTGATCGGATTGGCGCTGGGTCTCGGGCTATATCTAGGTGTATATGATACCGGCCGTAAGTTTGCAAATTTTGACATGCAAGGCGCTTCAAATGAGCTGGACCGGCTATCTAAATTAAATATGCAATTACAGCAGGATAATGAAGCCCTTCGCATAGAAGCTATTGGTTTGGAACGCCGCGCGCAGATGGAGGTTGCAGCACGCGATGACCTTGTCAAACAGGTTAAGACTCTTGGAGATGAAAGCATCCGATTGAAAGAAGACCTGGCATTTTTGCAGACCTTTATGTCAGGTAACGAAATGGCTGGCAGCGGTGTCTCCGTATATCACTTTAAACTGGCCAGGGGGCAATCTCCTGGGGAATTCCGGTACAGTCTTTTGCTAGTTCAGGGAAAACAGCGTAACAAAGATTTTCAGGGGACCCTAGAATTCACTGTCAATTTACTGCAGAATGGACGGAAAGTGACAATGCCTCTTCCAGATGAAGGCCCTTCAAAGACATCTGGCGTTAATTTTAAATTTTATCAGCGAGTCGAGAGAAACTTTCGCTTACAGCCAGATACCGTAATAGAGAGCCTGCAAGTGCGAGTCTTCGAAAATGGCATGGCGCAGCCAAAGTTAACGCAAGTCGTAAATCTACCCCCGTAAAGGAAGAATAGAATGTTTGGAAGAAAGACCAACAAACCCCAAAGCCAGATTGACTCTCTCATCGGCATAGGCACTCACGTTGCTGGTGACATCACCTTTAGTGGTGGCCTGCGTATAGATGGGCACGTTCGTGGAGATATCACCGCAATGGGCGACAAGCCCAGCACACTAGTGCTAAGTGACCAGGCGAGTGTTGAGGGTAAGATTCATGTGTCCCATGCGGTCATTAATGGAACGGTGATC
>SESD01001266.1_pt1 | contig 14186 bp, 11 predicted proteins | sample 3171411 | NCBI WGS metagenome assembly SESD01 (sample SAMN06051880, study PRJNA518727) | freshwater metagenome | biome: subpolar coniferous forest; feature: holomictic lake; material: water; isolation source: holomictic Lake 442, 16.5 m depth | place: Canada: near Kenora, Ontario | collected...
GTTCCGCGCTGCAGTGATGGTCCGAAACAATGAGGGCCTAACCAAGACATACAACCGTTTTCACGATCCGGAAGAAGTCTCGCCTGACATTTTACGTCTGCGCGAACTGCATGCGGCTATGGACCGCGCCGTACTGGACGCGTACGAGTTCAACAACGTGCCGACTGACTGCACGTTCCTTCTCGACTATGACGACGACGATGATTCTGTTTCGGGTGAGGATTCTGACGGAGCAAGTGATGGCAAGGGGCGGAAGCGCAAGAAACCGTGGCGGTATCGCTGGCCGGATGAGGTCCGGGATGAAGTGCTGGCGCGGCTTCTTGTTCTGAATCAGAAGCGGCACGAGGAAGATGTCCGGCTTGGCATTGCGCCGGGGATGCCGAAGCCGAAGGTCGCGGTGAAAAAATCGCGAAAGACGAAGGTTGCGAATTCGAATCAAGGAGAATTGCTATGAGCGAACCCGAACAAAAGCAAAGTCTGATCACTCCGAAGGACATTACGCTGCGATCCGTCTTTGGAGAACAGCGCTCGTATTTCATCGACATCTATCAACGTGAGTACAAGTGGAAGGGCACGCAGGTGAAGACCTTGCTGACCGACATTGATACTCGGTTCGCCCAATACGACCGACCGCAGACACATCCGGAAGACATCAAACAAGATGTGCTCAAACGATTCGAACCCTACTTCTTAAACACATTTCTGACGCATGACGCAACTGGGAATTCTTCAATTGTCGACGGTCAACAGCGGTTGACGACGCTCCTTCTCGTTTTGATTAAGTTGTATCAAGTCTTAAAGGCAATCGAAATGGACCCCGTGAACAAGGGGAAGACTTTCAGCAGTCAGAAGTTGGAGGAGTTGATCTTTGAGAGCAATGACTTTGGCGGCGTAGCCCGCTTCAAGATCTTCAATGAGAACCGGGAAGAAGCTTTTCGCGCCTTAATAGAAGGGCATGCCATCGAACCGAAAGATGAGACGCGTCGACGTATCAAAGAAAATTATGTCGTTATCAACGACTACTTTGATGGGTTCTTAAAGAATAACAATGGCGAAAGAGACATAGTCAAACTCACTTACTATCTTATTTACCTGCTGGACCGAATTTCGATCGTTGAAATCCGAATCGAACGACAGGACAATGTGGCGATGATTTTCGAGGTCGTCAATGACCGCGGTCTAGGGTTACGGCCTTATGAAATCCTCAAGGGAAAACTGATCGGATCGCTTCCAGGGAAACAGAAAGAACAGGCGAACAAGGTCTGGACTGAATTGCAGGAGAAGTACTTCAAGGCGGAGGTGCGTAACTCTACCGATAAGGTCATAGACCTTGATACGTTTTTCCGCGCATTCTTTCGAGCTAAGTTTTCAGACTCAGAGAGCGAATACAAGAGTTTTGAAGGCGACTATCACTACGAGATGTATCGGAATGCTAAAATTCGCAAGTTCTTCGGTGATTTTAAGGACAAGGAAAAGTTATACGAGCGCATTACGCGCGATCTCAAGTACTTCGCCGAGTTGTATTTGACTTTGCGCGTGGGGTATAACTACGAGACCGTGATTTTCAACAAGTTGCTGGACCAGAACCAACAGTACTTGCTTATTCTTTCCAACGTGGCGTTGGACGATCCGGCCAAGGACGCGAAGATTGAAGGGATTGCGCGGAAGTTTGACCAGATGCATGTAATTCTGCGGTTGCTGGACGCGTATGACAGTAACGAGTTCCAGCGTTTGGTCTATCCCCTGTTTGCTGCAGTGCGGGAAAAGGATATCGGGGCTGCTGCGGTGGAGTTCGACAAACGTCTATTGGGGGTTTTGGAGGAGGGCGGCACGATCACAAAGGAACAGTACACGACCGCGGTTGAGTTATTCGTGTATGAGCGGTTCAAAGGCGTTTCCAACAAGTGGTTGAACTTCAGCAAGTATGTGCTGATGCGAATTGACCGATATCTGGCACAGGTGTTGGACAAGCCGTCTTATGCGTCGGCAGACTTGGCAGAGTTGGAAAGTCGATTTAATCGGACGGGCAACCGGAAGTCCGGCATGCACCTCGAACACATCTATACGCAACACGCTGCCAATAAGGCGCTGTTCACGAAGGATGGCATTTTTGATGAGTCCGGTTTTCATCAAACGAGGAACCTTCTTGGGATGGTGCTGTTATTGAAGGCTCGGCAGAATCTAAGCAGTAACGATGAGATTTTCAGTGGCAAGGTTGACACATACAGCAAGAGCAATCTCATCTGGAATGAATTGCTCGTTGGACATATGAAGTCAATCGACATGCGGGATCTGCCGGCCTCGTTTCGAGTGGAAAAGATTGAACCGTCCGCAGACGGCACCTTCCCAATGCTGAAAGTTGAAGAGCGCCAGAAGGCCATGTTCGCGGCCATCAAGGCGATATGGGGAACTGTTTGATGGAAAACCGGATTTCACATAGACAGATTTTTGCGTTTTCTGGCAGTGAGAGGTTCGAATCATGAAGTCTTCACTGGAAGTACGGGACCGGCTGCGCGAAGTCCTGCAACTCGACTTGGTCGGGCCGGGCAATGACCACCCGTATGCGCGGGAGCTGCTGCCGCAGTCACCGCAGCGGTGGTACCTGACTGGGTATCTGGTGCCGCAGCAGGCGCCGGAAGAGGAGCGGAAATCGAAGGATGAACCTGACGAAGAGGCGCAACCGGCTGACGAGGACGGTAAGTCTGGCGGCGGCGGAAGCGACGACAGCGACCAACCCGAACCCGCAGTGCGGGTGAGTTACCTGCCGCCTTCGATTGGGATGAGTGTGCTGACGAAGCCCACGACGCAGAAGATTACGGCGACGATCCAATGGGGCGACTACGAGTGTGAAACTGAGGATGGTCGCAATGTGCAACCGGAGGAGATCGACCGGGCTTTCGATGAGGAAGTAGCACGTGAGCAAGCTCAGGCCGAGGTTGTGGCAGATGGCGACAAGAAGCCGGTACCTGCCGATGGCGGACCTGGCGCGAAGCGTAAACTGCCCAAACGGGGATTTCGGCGTGAACCACGGCGCGAGCAGTTGGTAATCGAGATAGCCGGCAATGATGGGACGCGGGAGTTGGCGATCCACAACAGCCGCGGGCTCAAGGTGGTCGCGAGTTGGCGTGCGCTGCAGGCGATTGCCGGGACAGTTGTCGAGGCGGGCACGAAAGCGGTATCCGTGTTTGTTGTTAACGACCGCGCGTGCAAAGGTGGGCTGACCTTTCACGAATTGGCGTTCCAGGTGGAGCTTGAACTGGAATGTGCGGAGGGGTTCGTCGGGCGGCCAGACTTGCGGGGCATCGCGTTTCAGGATGACACGGATGCGGATGAACGGATCGCGGATCTGCATTACCGCGATGTGCTGGAATACGCGGTGGGGCATGGCGTTTCGGCGACTGCCGACGAGGAGAACGCGACGTGCAAGCGCGTGCGCACGGTATGGCTCCCCAGTGAAGAAGTCGCCCGTGTAGATCATGCTGCTGCGGCCCGGATTGGCGATGTTGTGTTGGAAATGGAGCAACTGGGAACACTGGCTGACGGCAAGGCGGCTGAGAGGCGCTGAAGCCGATTGTGGTCAGTTACCGCGCGTGGATTGCCGGGCAGGAAGCGGCGATTGGCGGATTGTCCCTGAGTGCCGGGCAGAAACAGACGGCGGATGATTTAATCATCGGGGCTAAGGTGGCGGCAGCGCGGATTGAGCAAGGTATTGCTCTGTTGCGTGACGGAACGTGCCTGGAGGCGTTCCGGATCGCCAACCGGGCGATGGCCAGTGCGGCCCGTCAGCGGTTCGGCATTCAGGATAACATCCGGCCAGAGGACGTGAACGCGCCCAAGTGGCGTGCCTTTCAGTTAGCGTTCATCCTTATGAATCTGGAGGGGCTTTTTGATCCGACGAGCCGAGGACGCAAGGTTGTGGACTTATTGTTCTTCCCCACCGGTGGCGGAAAGACAGAGGCGTACCTTGGGTTGGCCGCGTTTGCGCTGGTGGTCCGACGGTTGAAGCATCCGGGGATTTCGTCCGCTGGTGTTTCGATTCTGATGCGGTACACGCTGAGATTGTTGACGCTGGATCAGCTCGGACGAGCGGCGGCGCTGATGTGCGCCCTGGAGTTGGAGCGCAAGGGGAACAAGGCGCTGGGAGAATGGCCGTTCGAGATCGGTCTTTGGGTAGGTTCAGCGGCGACGCCGAACAAGATGGGAAAAGCGGCCGATAAAAGTCCAGGGAAGGACAAAACGGCGTACACGAAGTTGATGCGATTCCAGCGGGAGCCCGCGAAGCAGCCCTGCCCCATTCCACTTGAGGAGTGTCCATGGTGCGGGGAGAAGTTCACACCTGAGTGTTTCCGGATGGAGCCGAACCCAAAGGCACCGCTGGACCTGGTGGTATCGTGCAGCAACACGCGGTGCGCGTTTTCGGCCGCGAACGGCGCTAGCCTGCCGATTGTGGGCGTTGACGAGCCGATCTACCGGCGGTTGCCGTGTTTCATCATTGCGACGGTGGACAAGTTTGCGGCGCTACCTTGGACCGGACGCGTGGGCGCGCTCTTCGGTAAAGTGGAGCGATACGACAAGGACGGATTCTATGGGGTTTGCGATCCTCAGCGGGGAGCACGGTTGCCAAATGGGCTGTTGTTACCGCCGGATTTGATCATCCAGGACGAATTGCACTTGATCTCGGGTCCGTTGGGAACGGTTGCCGGGATCTACGAGGCGGCCATCGAGCGGCTGTGCAGCCGGGACGCGGGCAACGGAAAATTGCTGCTGCCGAAGATTGTGGCGTCCACGGCGACTGTGCGACGCGCGGACCGGCAGATACGTGCGCTGTTCGGGCGTTACGAGACAGCGATCTTTCCGCCGCCCGGCCCTAGCCGGGACGATTCTTTCTTCGCGCAAACAGTGCCCTGTGGACCGGAAGCCCCTGGGCGTCTTTATCTAGGCGTGGCGGCGCAAGGCCGAAGCATGAAAGTGGTGCTGTTGCGGACAGCGCTGGCATTGTTGTCCGGTGCCAAACGCCTATACGAAGAGGCCGGCGGGACGATAGAGAAGAACCCGTGCGACCCTTATATGACGCTTTTAGCCTATTTCAACAGTTTGCGCGAACTGGGGGGCAGCCGGCGGATTGTCGAAGACGAAGTCTATGGGCAGGTGCAGGCACGCTGGCGGCGGCGGCGTTACGATCCAGAAGACGGGTTGTTTCAAGATCGGTACATCGATCGGAATCCGGTGGAAATGACCTCGCGTGTCAGCACCAATGAAGTGGCTTACGCTCGTGCGAGGTTAGCCATGGACTTCAGTAAGCCGAATCGGGTGGATGTTGCGTTGGCAACCAACATGATCTCGGTGGGTCTCGACATTCTCCGGCTAGGTTTGATGGTGGTGTACGGTCAGCCGAAGACCTCGGCGGAGTATATCCAAGCGACGAGCCGGGTGGGTCGGGACAAGGGTCGGCCAGGATTGGTGGTGACGCTCCTGAATATCCACAAGCCGCGGGATAGGTCCCATTATGAGAGGTTCAAGATCTATCATCGGACTTTTTATCGGGCGGTGGAGGCTTCGAGCGTGACACCTTTCTCGCCGCGGGCGTTGGATCGCGGTTTGTCTGCGGCGTTAGTTGGCTTGTGTCGTCACGGGGTCGTCGCGCTGGAGCCGGCAGAACGGGCGGGAATGGCGGGATCGCATCTGCCGGTTTTGCAGGAGTTGGTGCGGCTATTTGCGAAGCGAGCGCTGATGCATGACGGATACAAGGAAACCGCCGAGCTTAAAGCATTGGAGGCGGAAGTTGATGATCGGGCGCAAGACCTGTTGAGCAAGTGGTGCGAGATCGCAGCAGGCGCGGCAAGAGACGGCGGCGGGTTGGGTTATCAGAAGTACGAAGGTGCCCGCCAGGGCGAAACGCTGATCCGGGATTTCCTGGACCCGGAACTGGAAGACAAGTCGGATGTTTTCCGAAGTTTCCGGGCTAACCGCTCGATGCGGGATGTTGAAGCAGGTGTGGACATTCACATCACGAGGGGTTGAGGAACTATGAGCCGGAACCAGATACGAGCGGGGCAGTTAATCACGACCTTCGGGCCGGGCGCGATGGTGGATCTTCCGGAGGATTCCGTCATCATCGCAGGGCTGGATGAATGGGTGTACCGTCCGGACACGCTTTGCCTTGTGCAGGAGCCCCGGCTTGCGGCAAAGGCCGCAAAGATCCTGCGGTACAACGTGCCAGACTACAAGGGTGTGAGTGTGGAATTGAGGCTCCCGCCTCCGGCTGTTGAGTTGCTGTTTGAAAAGGGCGAGACGACGCCAGGGGTGGACGGGAAAGTCTTTCCGTTGTGGTACATCGTTCAGAAGGTGGAGCTTTCTCCTGCAAAACTCCGGCGCCGACGCTTGGTAATGGACGGGCAGTTGAGCCGCGGGCGATACAGGGATAGCGACGGGAAAAGTTGCTCGGTCGTGCCCATGCGTTTCGTGCGGGCGTGCAGCCGAGGGCACGTGGGTGACATTAACTGGCGTGAGTTTGTACACAAGGGACCGACACTCTGCCAGGAGGATCTCTGGATGGAGGAGCGAGGGTCAACGGCAGACCTGTCAGACACGTACATTGTGTGCGAATGCGGGGCGACCCGCGGGATGAATGAGGCTACGGAGAAAGGTGCACTCGGAAAATGCGACGGCAATCGGCCTTGGCTGAGTGACAGCGAAGGCGTGTGCACCGAGTTGAACCGTTTACTTGTGCGTACGGCCAGCAACGCCTATTTCCCGCAAATGCTTTCTGTGATTTCGATACCGGATAGCATGAGTAAGATCGAGGAGGTCGTCCTGGAGTTGTGGGCTGGGTATTTGTGTAAGGTGACCAGTCTGGAGGGGTTGGTTGCGCTCCGGGGCATGGTGCCGGTTTTGAACACGCGGCTTGAAGGCCTTGCAGATGGGGACGTGTACCGTGTGATCGAGCGGATCAAGAGTGGCGAATCATTGGGCGGGACTGCGAGGCCGGTGAAGGAGATTGAAATTGAAGCCCTGAGCAAGGAGACGGCATCAAAAGGGAAGTTGGTGCCGCAGGGCGACTTCTTTGTGCGCGAGTTGCCGAAGCCGCGATGGGAACATCCTATTTTGAACGGGGTTGAGAAGATCTGTGAGATTCACCGATTGCGTGAGGTGGTTGCCCTTCTGGGGTTCAGTCGTTTTGAACCTATTACAACGGGGATTGCGGGCGAGTTCGACCTGAATGTGCGGATTGCGCCCATCGCGCGCGATTACAAATGGGTGCCGACGATTGAAAACCGCGGGGAAGGTGTCTTCATTCGCGTGAGCGCGGATGCGATCAACCGGTGGATGGATAAGCCTCGCGTTCAGGAGCGTGACAAGCGGTTGCGCGAATCCTATGACCAATGGCAGAGTGAACACCCCTCGCCCAGCGCCACGGGTATGCCTGGGTTGCCGTATGTGATGCTGCACTCGCTGTCACACTTGTTGCTCACGACGATCTGCCTGGAATGTGGATACCCCCTTTCGGCGCTGCGGGAACGCGTCTACGCACCGGATGGCAGCGGTGCGCTGATGGACCAATACGGAATTCTGATCTACACCGCATCCTCGGGGGCGGAAGGGACGCTGGGTGGTTTGGTGCATTCAGCAAGGGACATACGAAAGCATCTTTTGCGCGCGCTGGAGCATGGGAAGCTTTGCTCGAATGACCCGGTGTGCTCGACTCGTGGTGGTCAGCGTGGCGGGGTAGATCGGATTGCCGGAAGCGCCTGTCATGGGTGCCTATACATCTCGGAGACCTCCTGCGAGCGATTCAACCAATACCTTGACCGGGCGCTGGTGGTATCGACCATCGAGCGCTGCGGTTGCGAGTTTTTTGACGTATGAGTGACGTAACCCCTACACTTTCTGAACTGTTGGAGTTGCCGGCTGCGACTCTGGCCGATTTGGCTGAGGCGCTTCAATCGGGATGCCTGCGACACGGAATCAGCGCGGGGCTCCTTGCTCCTTTCGCGGGCGGCAAAGCAACTGGACTGGCGGGAGTGTTGAAACGCTTCCAGACAGATGGCACCTCGATGAGCGGGCTTGCGGAAATCTGTCGCTGCCTGGCTGACGCGCGGAAACGAATTGAGCAGAGCACTGACGATGTCTATCTGACATTGAGCGGGCCGGTCGTCGAAGGTATTCCTGTTGTGAGTACGCCGACTGTGGTGCGTGCGCTGTTTGAAGAGGCCCGGAAAGATGTCCTGGTCACGAGTTATGTTTTCTATGCCGCACAAGAACTGCTCGCCCCGCTTGCCGCACGATCTAACGGTGACCCGGAGTTCAGGGTGCGTTTCATTGTGGATCTATCCCATCAGCGAAAACGGAAGGACGAACCGCTCCCCGTTGTCGCCAATCGCTTTCGCACCGAGTTTCTGGAGAAGTTCTGGCTTGGCGGTCGGGTGCCTGAGTTCTGGCATGATCCGCGGGTATTTGAGGAAAAGGATCGGCGTGACGCGGGCGTAATGCATGCAAAGACCGTTGTAATCGACAACTCCGCGGCGCTTGTGACGTCCGCAAACTTCACCGCCGCGGCACAAGGACGGAACATCGAGGCCGGGGTACTAATGAGAAACGGGCATCAAGTTCGACGACTTCGCAGTTACTTCGAGGGGCTCATGGCATCTGGTGTTCTGCGACTGGTGGAGTGAAATTGTAATGATGGATGAGCCACAGAATTTGGTCCAGCAGGACTTCCTAGAGGCGGAGGTGGCTCGGTCGCTGCTGGATCAGTTGCTGACGGACTCGAAGCTTTACACGCAAAGTAAGGACTACAAGGCACTGCTGGATTTCGTAGTCAAGTTGCGAAACTTTGCGCCGTTCAACGCGATGCTGTTGCAAGTGCAGAAGCCGGGGATGAGTTACGCGGCATCGGCTTTCGACTGGCAGAAGCGGTTTGGCCGCAAGCCGAAGGAAGGCGCGCGGCCGTTGCTGATCCTGTGGCCGTTCGGGCCGGTGGCGCTGGTGTACGATGTCATGGACACGGAAGGAAAGGACCTGCCGGTGGATGTGGCGTCGTTCTTCGCGCACGGTGCGATTGACGGTGCGAAGCTCGCGGGGTTTCCGCGGTTGATGGGCAAGAAGCGGATCGAGTGGTTGGCCGTGGATGAGGGCGACCGCCGCGCCGGAATGATTCGGGTTGTCGAGCGGGCGCAGACGGCGAAGGAGCACTCGCTCTATCGGGTCTGCGTGAACCGGAATCATGCAGCACCGGTGCAGTTCTGCACATTGGCGCACGAGTTGGGCCACCTTTTCCTTGGGCACCTTGGACCGGATCTTAAGTTGAACGTGCCGGAGCGGCATTTGCCAAACGACGAGAAGAGGCGGCACGCGCAGAAGGAATTGGAGGCCGAATCAGTGGCCTTCATCGTGTGCAATCGCAATGGGGTAACGTCGAAGTCGGAGACGTACCTGAAAAACTACGTTGATAAGAACACGACGGTGGACAGTGTTGATCTCTACCATGTCATGCGGGCGGCCGGACAAGTGGAGGCACTCTTGGAGTTGACCTCCCACACCCGGTATGAGAAGGCGGCGGGGAAGGAGTTGAAGGTACAACGTCTGCAAAGGGTTGTTTATGGACGTCCGAACTAAAATGCCCCCCGCTCGCATCGCGAAGCGGCCTGGATACTGCAGATGACTTAAGAACAGTCAGGATAACCCTCGAGATTGGGCGGGTGCGGCGTACTTCCAGGAGCCCCGAATGAATGTGGTGACCATGAGTTAATGCGACTGAAAACGGTAGGAAGTGGGTAACACTTGCCCGTTTCGGCGGACACGAATGATGTTGTTGGACTGCATCCATGACTCTGCTGCATAGCGGAAGGCGACCTCTGCACCCATGCCTGCAGCGAACTGGCCGAGCGCAAAATGGAAACCGCTGCGAACTGATCAACAAAGCACTGCGTCATTTGCCTCGTTGCCTGTAAGGCCTCCGCTACTGAACCAGCAAGCCCCTACGGATGCTTCTTGCCCACCGGCGCCACATAGACGGTGAACTCCTCCTGTCCATCCACACCGACCAACAGATCCATCGCCTCCTGGTTGTAGGCGGCAATGGCACACGTGCCGGCCCCAACTGATTCACAGGCCAGATACAGGTTCTGGCAAACGTGTCCGGCATCCAAGGCAATTACCTTATGGCTGGCCGACCCGTACCGCCATTCCATACGGTGCGGGATGGCGGTCCAGATGAACGTAACTGCCGAACGACCACAGAACGTCTGCCCGAGGGCCGCGACGGTCAACTGATCTGCCAGGCCCGTAACGGTGGCCACATGCACGAGCTGATGCTCCACAGGCAGGTACCGGTAGATCCCTGGATTCACGTCCTGCACGTTCATGACAGCCAGGTATGTCTCCAGGGCATGCCTGGCGCCGGCCGACGGTACTGTGCGCAGCGCAGTTCCTTGGTCGAGTTGCTTCCGGATCCCCTGGGTTGCCCACAAAAGAAACGCCAGTTCGTCGAGCTGAATGGGGGCCTGACTGAAGCGCCGGCGACTACAGCGGTCCCGGATGGCTTGGTCGAGGGTGATCTGGCAGACGTTCGGCCAGTGACCAGGTCCCGGCAGGTCAAGGCGTTGGGCGCCCGGGTCCCAAGGTTTTTCAATCGGCGGCGGCGGCAGTCCCCTCGCCTGCTCGGTCGTCGAGAAGTCGACGGCCTGTCGGATGTTGTCTTTCAAGAATTCCCGGGACTGTGCGGTACGTTCGGATTGCATCCACACAACAATACTGCGCTGCCCGGCCTGTTACCAGATCGATCGCACACCAAACTCTTTGATCCAGCCCGCCTTCAGTGTATTCTTAATCAACTGAAGCCCTGATGAGCACATCATTGCTGTCCGGGCCAGCCGACTGTGTGACGTGGGCCAGTAGCGAGCACGTCGCCCGAAAGAACCACCGAGATGAAACACTTGCCCAACCAGTTGATCGTCACGGCTCTAATAACCATGATCGTCGCCCTTGATGCTTCCGCCGCAGACGCCAAGCCTGATACCCGATGCAGAAGCCCTCTACAAAGCGTCTAGCAGCGCCACCAAGAAGCTGCTACGGATTCGCGGTGCCGACCATAACAATCTGCTGGCCGTGGGACCGGATGATTACTTTCAGGCTGTTTCTAATATTGTCCAGAATGGCACAATGGCAGAAACTGCCAGGTAATGTTCTGACGATCACACAGCACACACGAACAACCGGAATAGTACGACCATGCTGGTCCATGAGCGGTCCGGACCAATAGCCTCTTACTGACATGATTGAGGCCACGAAAACTCCGCAAAGAAGGGGCACTGAATCAGAAGTTCACGCACTTTTCGGCCGCGTCCCTGATTCGGTTGACGTTGTGGAAGTACACCATGGTTGTGTTGGGACTGGAATGCCGTGCCATGGCCTGCGCCTGGGCCAATGACGCCCCTCCGGCGATCGCCAGCGAGATTGCGGTGTGTCGTAGGCTATGGGGCGTAAGCCTGTCAGAATCCATCCCCGCCCGCCGCATGGCCTCCTTGACGATCCGGCTGATCGACCGAGTTGTTATATGGCCGCCACGGTTCTGATGCGAACAGCAGGGGAACAGCGGCGAATCAGCGGAAAGTCCCGCAACTGCCAGCCATGCCTGAACAGGATTCAAAGCGGCCGGCACCAACACAACAAACTCATCAGCCTCCGAGCGCCCTTTGCCCTGGACCCAGAGCACATACTGGTCAGATTCCATCCGGAGGTCCCCCACCTTGGCACGCGAGATCTCGATCTCACGCAGGCCGGTCCGGGCCATCAAGTTGACAATCGCGTAGTCACGGAGCCCGACTGGCGTGCTGCGGTCGAAACGCTCCAGAGTTTCTCGAACCTGCTCGATAGTCAAACAATCCTTGGCGTGCCCAGGTTTCTTCTTGAACGACTTGATGTCTCGAGTGATGTCCTTATGGATCTTGTGCTTCTCCATCCAGTCATAGAAACTTCGCACGATGAAGAAATACAGGTTCGCCGTCGCGACGCGTTTGGTACGCCCCAGATCGTCCCTGTATTCAAACATGTCTTCCCGCTTCAGACTATCCAGCCGGTCTCCTAAACCTGCCTGACTGACCCAACAAAAGAAGGCCTTCAGCGCCCGACGATAGGTCATTCGCGAACTCACACCGACATCCATTGCGTTAATGAATACCTCAGCAACCCTGCATAGGTCGCTACCAGGATTCTCAACCACTAGCACCGGCTCTACATGCATGACTGCTTGTTCCATAATTTTTATCCGTGCGTTGTTACAAGAGGCGTGCCGCAGGCACCTGCGCTAAATAGCCACAACCTCATTGTTATCCGACTAGCGCTCTTCCGCTCTCTGCAGTACTGACAATGGATTAAATGGACGCTGATCATTCGCGTCCTGAAACAATGAAACAGCTAAACTCGTGGAGTTATCTTCCGTCCAGACCTCGCCTTGACGGTCTTTGGCTTGGACCACATGCTGAAGCCAAACAAGGCGTAGGGCTGGTATTGTAAGGCTTCGGCGATGTGCTGCACTTGGATGCGATCCTGCCTGTCCAGTCGGGCAATGCTCGCCGCCACAGCCTTCACCTTGGCAATGTCGAACGTGCGGTTTCCTTGTTTTTGGTAGCACTCCACCAGTTCCAGACTGAATGCGTCCAGAACATCGGAAGGCTCTGGTGCTGCTCGTGCCCTCTGAATGCGCTTGAGAATGGCATCTTCGGATTCGCCCTTGCGGCCTATCTCACGGGCGAGAGGCACGGAAGCCCCGATCCAGATCGCGAACTCATCCATCCGTCTGCCCACTTTAGTCAGGTGTGCCTTGAGGACGATGGAGGAACAGCGGCAATCCTGCTGGAGGCTTCCGAAGTTTCCGCAGGGACACCAAGGGCTCGCAATACCATGAAAGGGTACGGGGACTTCCTGCGCCATCCGCAAGCCAACTTGAATGAGCTGCGGGGCATAGGAGCCCGCAGGGTAGAGGATCGCCAGAGAATGACCGCCTGTTAGCGCGACTTCCAAGGCTCGTTTCTCCATCTCGCTGCCAGAAATGTCTTCGAGTTTTATCATGTGCTGCAACGTGCGCTACGTAGTGATGGACCAGTTATCAACTTGCGGCCGGCGCTGCGTCTGCCAGATCGCGGAAGCGCAACATCAAGGTCGCGTCCATGCCGAATCTGATCCGAGCCAGATCTTCATCGCGCTGCGTGCCGCCGAAAACGCCGGCGATCTTGCAGTGGCCTGCAATCAGCATCGAGATGTAGTCATCAACGGAGCACGCCGATTCGGCCAGCAGCACGGCGGGCACGAAGACACGGTGAGCGTGGCCACCGTATTTTACAACGCAGCGCTGGGCTGGACTGAGCGCTGCCAGACGTGCGTCGAAGGCCGCGACCACCTGCGCGAGGGCAAGTTTGCCACGCTCGCCTATGCACTCGAGCTGTACATCCAGAGGGATGCCTTGCGGAAGGGAGATCGTCGGCAACCCGCGCTTGCGGAAATCATCGTGCACCGGTCCCAGCAGTGCGACCTGAGACATGGCCTCGGGGCCGGCACACAAATGCAGGGTCGGGTCTGTCAGAATCGAGTGCTGACAGGTGTTCGGCTCTTTGGCTTCTGGCTCCACGAATTCCCTCATCGTGCAGAACATCATATAAAGCGAAAGCTGCTTCATGCTCTGCGCAGCTCCTAACTTCGACACCTCGGATCCAATGGCTTTGAGCAGCGGCCTGCTCGGATGCGCGAACGGGATCCCACGGGGCGTACGTTGAGGTAGCCCGCCGAAGAGCAGGCAGAACCAGTCGCCCGCCGCCCCGCCGAGTTCAGAGAGGATCTCGGGGCGATCCGAGACGGGTACAACCTCAAAAGTCGGTTTCGACAGGCTCGATTTCTTACGAGTGGCCATGGCCGGGATCCTTTTAGCGCCCCGTTTGTTGTCGCTCGCCAAAGTGGGGCGATACTCTGGCAAGGTCCGATCAGGCATCACTCGAGCCGCGCGGCGATGTTCTAACCGGCGATATGCGCTTCAGCACCTTGGTTAAGGCTAAGGTGCCGGGACGCACCTCAAGCAACGCAGCATCTCTACTATGTAATACAGGAAAATTCGGAAAAACTAAGGCAAAATCTTGGCGGCTGCCGAGATTGTCGACAATGCCGACTTAAGGAGGTGCAGGAGGATAAGCTGGGGC
>SESD01001267.1_pt1 | contig 14185 bp, 13 predicted proteins | sample 3171411 | NCBI WGS metagenome assembly SESD01 (sample SAMN06051880, study PRJNA518727) | freshwater metagenome | biome: subpolar coniferous forest; feature: holomictic lake; material: water; isolation source: holomictic Lake 442, 16.5 m depth | place: Canada: near Kenora, Ontario | collected...
TCTGCATGTCCTGGGGGCCGCTGATCCTGGGCCACGCCCATCCGGACATACTCGCGGCCGTTACGGAGGCCATGTCGGAGGGCCTCACCTTCGGCGCCCCCAGCCGCAGAGAGCTGGCCCTGGCCCGCCGCATCAAGGAGATGGTGCCCTTCGTGGAGAAGATGCGCTTCGTGTCCTCGGGCACCGAAGCTGTCATGTCCGCCCTGCGCGCCGCCCGGGGCTTCACAGGCCGGGAGCGCATCCTGAAGTTCGAAGGCTGCTACCACGGGCACAGCGACGGCCTGCTGGTGAAGGCAGGCTCGGGCCTCATCACTTTCGGCGCCCCCACCAGCGCCGGCGTGCCCAAGGCCATCGCCGAGCTGACCTCGGTGGTTTCCCTCGATGACCTGGAGACCTTGGAGCGCACCTTCACTGAGATCGGTTCCGAGCTGGCCGCAGCCATCATCGAGCCCATCCCCGCCAACAACGGCCTGCTGCTCCAGCGCCCGGAGTTCCTGCAGCGGCTCCGCGAGCTCTGCACCAAGCACGGCGTGGTGCTCATCTTTGATGAGGTCATCAGCGGCTTCCGGGTGGCTCCCGGTGGCGCGGCGGAGCGCCTGGGCATCACCCCGGACCTGGCCACCTACGGCAAGATCATCGGCGGCGGCATGCCCGTGGGCCTCTACGGTGGCCGCAAGGACATCATGGGCGTCGTGGCGCCGGACGGGCCGGTCTACCAGGCGGGCACACTATCCGGCAACCCCGTGGCCATGGCCGCTGGCTTGGCCACCATGGCCCACCTGACGCCGGCCTTCTACGCGACCCTGGAGACCACCGCCGCCGCCTGGGCCACGGCCTTCGAGACCATCCCCGGCCTGCGCTGCCCCCGCTATGGCAGCCTGCTGTGGCCGCTCTTCCAAGACGGGGTGCGCCGCAGCGATGCGGTGCAGGGCGGGGCCATCAGCACCTTCAACCGCCTGCACAAAGCCCTCCTGGGCCAGGGCGTCTACCTCCCCCCCAGCGGCTACGAAGTGGCCTTCCTAGGAGGAGCCCACGGCGCCCCCGAGCTAGCCCACTTCCAGCAAGCCGTCGCGGCCGTGGCGAAGGACTTTTAAAAAAATGAAAAAAACTCTCGCGGAGGGGCGCAGAGAAGGCGGAGGTTGCAGAGGAAGGATGCCTTTGCTTTTCTCTGAGCTCTCTTCCATCTCCGCGCCCCTCCGCGAGAGTAGTTGCCTTTGACTGTTGTTGACTCTGGAGTTCCCATGCAGCCTCTGCTTCGTGTTTTGAACGGCGAGACGCTCGATAAGCCCCCGGTGTGGTTCATGCGGCAGGCGGGGCGTTTTCTGCCGGAGTACCGGGCCATCCGGGCCAAGGCTTCCTTTGAGCAGCTGCTCAGCGACTCGGACCTCGCCGCCGAGGTGACCCTCCAGCCCATCCGGCGCTTTCCCCAGATCGACGGCGCCATCATCTTCAGCGACATCCTGGTGATCCTTGACGCCCTGGGCTGCGAGGTGACCATCCCCGAGGGCGGTCCCCGCATCGGCAAGACCCTCGACCAGATCGATATCAACCGGCCCCTGGACGAGTCCATCTTCGACCCGGTGCAGGCCGCCATCCGCAAGGTGAAGGCGCAGCTCCCGGAGAAGGTGACCATGCTGGGCTTCGCCGGTGCCCCCTGGACCCTGCTGGCCTACGGCATTGAGGGGAAGGGCAGCAAGAGCTGGACGAAGGCCAAGGCCTTCCTGCACCACGACCCCGTCCTGGCCCGCAAGTGGCTGGACAAGCTGGCGGACGCCGCCGCCCGGCTGCTCAACCTGCACATCGGCGCTGGCGCGCAGGGCGTGCAGCTCTTCGACACCTGGGCCGGTGAGCTGGATGCCCAGGACTACGCCGAGTTCGCCCTGCCGGCGGTGGAGCGCACCCTCTCCCAGGTCACGGCCGCACCGACCCTATTTTTCGCCCGCACAGGCTACCTGCCGGACTCCTTGAACCAGCTCTCCTGCAAGGGCCTGGCGGTGCCCTGGCAGGTGCCCATGGCCGAGGCCCGGCGCCGCTTCCCGAAGATGGTGCTCCAGGGCAACCTGGACCCCATCGCCCTGCTGGCTGGGCCTGAGACCGCCTGCCGCAAAGCCCGGGCCATCGTGGATGTCATGAAGGGGCACCCGCACATCTTCAACCTGGGCCACGGGCTCACCCCCGAGACTGATCCTGCGGTGCTCCAGGCCGTTCTGAACGAGGTCAAGGCATGACGGACCTCGCCGACCTCATCCGCCGCTACGACCGGCCCGGGCCGCGCTACACCGGCTATCCCATGCCCCCGGTCTGGTCCGAAGACTTCCCGGAGACCGAGGTGCTGGCGGCTCTGGACCGCGCCGACGCCCGCCCGGACGAGGCCCTGTCCCTGTACCTGCACATCCCCTTCTGCCCCCGTCGCTGCGCCTACTGCGGCTGCAATGTGGTGGTGAGCCCCCAGTACGATCCCGTGGAGGCCTACCTGGCGGCGGTGACCCAGGAGCTGGACCTGGCCTGCGCCCACCTCAAGGACCGCCGCAAGGTGCTGCAGCTGCACTGGGGCGGCGGGACGCCGACCTACCTGAAGGCTGCGGACCTCACGCGCACCTTCAACCTGTTCAAGGAGCGCTTTGCGTTCCTGCCCGAGGCCGAGATCGCCATTGAGGTGGATCCCACGTTCCTGGAGCCGGATCAGCTGCCGACCCTGCGGGCCCTGGGCTTCAACCGGGTGTCCTTTGGCGTGCAGGACCTGGACGAGGGTGTGCAGGCCCTCATCACCCGTGGCCAGACCTGGCAGCACACCCTGGATGCCATGCGCCAGTGCCGGGAGCTGGGCTTCGAAGGCGTGAACCTGGACCTGGTCTACGGCCTGCCGGGCCAGACCATGGACACCTTCCGCCGCACGCTGGACTCCACCCTGGAGCTATCGCCCTCCCGCATGGCCATCTACGGCTTCGCCTACCTGCCCAGCATCATGCCCTTTCAGCGCAGCATCCCCGCGGAGACCCTGCCCACGCCGGAGACCCGCCTGGACCTGCTGCTCCTGGCCTCGGAGGTGCTGGAGAAGGCCGGGTACGTGGCCATCGGCATGGACCACTTCGCCCATCCCAGCGATCCCATGGCCAAGGCCGTGCTGGAGGGCCGCCTCATCCGCAACTTCATGGGCTACGCCGTGTCCGCAGGCTCGGACCTGCTGGGCTTCGGCCCCAGCGCCATCTCCAACGTGGCCGGGGTCTACGCCCAGAACGAGAAGATCCTCGCCAAGTGGGAGCGCAGCATCACCGAGGGGCACCTCGCCATCCACAAGGGGCACCGCCTCTCCGAAGACGACGAGCTGCGGCGCTGGGTGATCCACCACCTCATGGGCCACTTCGAGCTGCGCTGGGACGACCTGAAGGAGCGCTTTGGCCTGGATGGTCCGGTCTTCTTCGCCGATGCCGTGGCGCAGCTGCGGGAGGAGATCCCCCAGGGCACCGTGGAGCTCCGCCCAGAGGGCATCTTCATCACCCAGCTGGGCCGGCGCTTCGTGCGCAACCTGGTGCAACCCTTCGACGCCTACCTGGCCGGAATGAGCGCCAAGACCGCCTTCTCACGCACGGTCTAAGTCCCCATTGTTCCTGCCCCTGAGGGGCCTATATTAGGGCTGTGGAGACCCGCCCGGTGGGTTCCCGCCCCTGAGGTTCCGCCCCACTGGGGGAGCCCTTCGGTGGTCTTCGCGAAACTGCCTGGCCAACCAGGCCCTTCGCGGGGGGTTCCATGTTCAAGGCTGCGCTCTTCGTTGTACCCGCCCTCATGCTCGTCTCGTTCGACTCGAGCATTCCTGGAGCAGTGGAGGTGCGCCGAGGGGTTTATGTGCTGCAGGGTCTCCCGGACAATGCGGTCTGTGCGGCCATCCGGCGCCAGCGCATCACCCACGTGGTGGACCTGCGCCGGGACGGTGAGCCCGACCTGGACTGCCAGGCCGAAGCCAGTCGCATGATGGATATGGACGTGCGCTACCTCCGCTACGCTGTGGGCAAGGCGCCGCCCGCCGAAGACTTTGATTTCCTCCGGGCCTTCCTGCGGGACCTGCCTGCACGCTCCCAGGTGCTGCTCCACTGCAGCAATGGCAACCGCGCCGCCGCGGCGGTGGTGCCCTGGCTGGTGCTGGACCGTGGCATGCCCATGGAGGAGGCGCTGCGCCTGGCCCATGACGCAGGTCTGCGCCTCCCGGAGACCGAGGCAGCCGTTCGTAACTATGTTCTGCCCCGCCACAAAGGCTGATTAGAGCCGCAGGGGAGAAACCAGGGCCCAGATCCCCACGATGAGGGTGAACACCGCTGCGCAAGCCAGGGCCGTCCAGGCCAGCCGGACCTGCATGGCCGGTAGCACCGAGGCCAGGCTGGTGCGGCTCCTGAAGGGCGCGAGGACGCCCACTCCGAGGGCCGCCAGAGCACCCCCCAGCAGGGTGGCGTAGAGGGGATAGCCCACGAAGCCGTGCTCTCGGTGCAGGAGGCAGAAGGGGCAGTGGTGGGTCGGCAGCTCATAGATGTAGAGGCCGAACACCGAGACCAGGGCGACCAGGGCTGCGACGAAAAAGGCGAGGCCCAGGATGGCGAAGACCAGCGGTCCTCGACGGGTGCGGAGGAACCAGGCGCCCGCCAGAGCGAAGGCCAGGAGGCTGCCCCAGAACAGCGGGTGGACGAGGGCCGGCGGGAGCCCTGCCAGCTCGGCGGCGATCCCTTCGCGGCCTTGGCCGAAGAGGCTGCCGCAGCAAGAGGTCATCACATCGGCCCGGAGGCCTGTGAGGTAGCGGGTCTGGAACCAGGTCTCGGCTAGCACCAGGGGGGCCAGTCCCAGCAGGAGGGCGAACTTGGGGCGGATCAGCGGGCAGTCATAGGCCCGGATATCAGCCCGATGGAGGACGATCCAGGCCCCCGCCAGGAGGCAGGTGCCAACCTTCATGAGCAGGGTGGTGTAGCCGAAGGGGGCCGCGGCCAGGGAGCCGGCGGCGCACATGGCCCCCACGAACTGGCTGTGGAGGCCATCGGCGGTGAAGATGAACAGGAAGAGAGACAGCACCTGCACACCCAGAGCCAGGGACAGGAGGGCGGACACCAGGTAGGTCCGGCGCTCCAGGGCTAGCTGGGACTCGGTGCCGCTGCGCTGGTCCCAGTGCCGGAGGATCTGCCAGCCCAGTCCAGCGGCGGCGACCACCAGCAGGGTCACCAGGCCAGAGGCCAGGAGCAGGGCCAGGACGCCGGGATGCTGGATCATGGAGCCGAGACCACCTGGCCGTCCCGCATCACGATGACCAGGTCCGCCAGGGGCGAGTCATGGACGATGGGGTCGTGGCTGGCGATGAGCAGGGTGCGGCCCGCTCCCTTGAACTGGCCCATGAGCTCCATGAACTCGGCGGAGAGGCGACTGTCCAGGTGGGCTGTGGGCTCGTCCGCGATGATGACGGGAGGATCGTTGATGAGGGCCCGGGCGATGGCCACCCGCTGGGCCTCGCCGCCAGAGAGGCGGTCCACCGGGGCCTTCAGGTGGCGGGCCATGCCGAGCGCCTCCAGGCGGGTCACGGCCCGGGCCTCCACGGCCTCCCGGTCCTCCCCCGTGGGGTAGGTGGGGAGCATGACGTTCTCCAGCACCGAGATGCCGCGCACCAGGTTGAACTGCTGGAAGATGAAGCCGAAGGTGCGCCGGCGGATGGTGGTGAGAAAGCGCTCGGGGAGGCTGGTGATCTCCAGGGGGTCCGCATCGGCTCCCACGGGCAGGAGGCCCGGTGGCAGGCCGTGCAGGTGGATGCGGCCCGAGGTGGGCCGGGACATGCAGCCGATGAGGGACAGCAGGGTGGTCTTGCCGGAGCCGCTGGGCCCCTTGAGGACTGTTAGCTGGCCGCCCGGGATGTCCAGGTTGACCCCGTTGACCGCGGTGTAGGGGGTGGCCAGTCCGGCTGAGTAGGTCTTCACGACCTGGGCAAGCTCGATCATGGTCAGGACCTCATCGCCGAATCGGGATCCGCCATGGCCGCGCGCCAGCAGGGCACCAGGGTGGCTGCGGTGTAGGGCAGGACCGTGAGGAAGAACAGCACCGTGATCTGGTAGGCATCCAGGGCCGGGATCAGCCGGAAGCGGGGGAACAGCACGGACCAGCCCTTGAGGGCGTGCTCGAAGAGCGTGGCGGAGAAGAAGAAGACGTGACCATAGGCCAGCAGGACGCCCCCCAGAAAGGCTGCCAGGGAGACCACAGCACCTTCCCAGAACTTGAGCAGCAGCACGTCTCCGCTCTCCCAGCCGATGGACTTGAGGATGCCGATCTCCTTGCGCTCCTCGGCGCTGAGGCCCGTGGCCTTGTCCCAGGCGAAGATGATGAAGGACAGGATCGCCGAGGCCAGCACCACCACCATGAGGCCGCCGCGCCAGTCAAACGCCGCCTCGTAGGTGCGGAGCATCTCGGCCTTCAGGATGGGTCGGGCATCCGGGAACTTCTCCACGATCTTGGAAGCGATGGTGGCCAGCTCCCGGGGGTTGCCTGCTCGTACCGCCAGGTCCGTGGCCAGGCCCTCCGGCAGGTTGAAGAGGGCGCGGACATCGGTGGGGGCCAGGACCACAAGGTCGGCAGCCACCAGCTCGGAGTCCTCTGCCAGCACCTTCTGGATGGTGAAGAGGATGGGCAGGCCGTCGTAGCCCCGGAGCGGCACCATGTCGCCTTCGGCCACCCGCATGTTGCGGGCCACGCCCCGACCGATCCAGGCGGAGCCGGGCGCCAGGGTTGGGTCCTGGGAAGCCATCACCGTCAGGTTCCCCCCGTAGACCGGGTCGTAGTAGTAGCCCCAGATGCGGGCCTCGGCCTCCTCCACGCCGCGGATCTCCCGGATGGCTTCGACCTGGGAGGCCGGCATGGGGTCGTGGCGCCCAGCCACCATGCGCTGGACCACCATATCCGGGGCGTGTTCCAGGAGCTCCCCGGCCTCGTGCTTGAGCGCCTGGACGAAGAAGACCAGGGATGCCAGGACGAAGACGACCAGGGTATAGACGGCCGTCAGCGCCAGGTTCCGGCCCTTCCTCCGCAGCAGGGAGGAGAGCGCGAAATCAAGGACGCTGCGATGTCGCTGGAGGGATGGGCGCATGGGAGCTCGGGAAGGGGGGCGGGGCCAGGAGGGAGCCGGAGGGGAAGTGGTCCAGGGCCATGGGGTGGTCCTGGAAGGCCGCGTGGCGGTCGGCCATGGCGGGGTGGCGCGTGTAGCGGGCCTCAGTGAACAGGCAGAGGTCCGTCAGCCCCAAGCTGCGCACCAGCTCAACTCGGCCGGCCCGCTCCCGAGTGGCGGTGGCCTGGCGTCCACGGGCATGCAGGAGCATGCCGGCGAACAGGGCCGCCAGGGTGCCGAACAGGGTCACACAGAGGGTGGAGGGGCGCATGGGGGACTACTCCAGCCCCTTCATGGTCGCCGGGGTGATCTCCTGGAAGGGGAGGATCTTCTGGCCTCGGTGGTCCTTGAGGAAGTCCCGGGCCTGGGGCTCGCCGGCAAAAGGCACCAGCTCCTTGCCCATGGGGCCCATGACGTCGCTGCCCAGGACGAAGAAGGCCTTCCGGGCGTCAATGTGCTTCAGGGTGTAGTAGTCCTTCACCTGGATCGTGGTGATGTCCTGGGCCCGGCGCTTGGGGGCGTAGCGCTTCAGATCCTGGAGATAGGTAAAGAGGTCTTTGGGACCATCGAACCAGGCCTGGCCGCCATCCTGAAAGATGACCACGGCAGCCCACTCCGGGAACTTGGGGACATGCATCCCGCAGACGGCGCAGCTGCCCTTGGGGACGAGGCCCTTGGCGCTGGCCGGGGGGGCGCCGGCTCGGAGGCTCGGAGTGAGGGCCAGGAGCAGAGCGACAAGCAGGGAAGGATAGGGGCGGGTCATGGGGAGGAAGCTCCGAAAAGGTCGGGAGGGGCGCCTGGCAGCGAGGCAGTTCCCTCCCCTGGAAATTCTGGCAGATCCCTGGCCTGGAGGGTTCACTGGAAGCCGGGATGCCACCCGCAGCGGTGATTTTTCCTATTCTCCCTCGATTTTTATCTGAGAAACAACCTATGCACTGCGGGGTGTCCGGACTAGTCTTTGTGAGCGGTGTCCCAGACGCCAGGGGAGTTGATCTTGCCTGAAGAGAAGCACAGGCTGGTGATAGCGGAAGACCACACCATCCTTCGGGAAGGCCTGAAGGCCCTGCTGTCCTCCCGTCCCGACCTGGAAGTGGTGGGCGAAGCGGTGGATGGCCGAGAGGCGGTGCGCGCTGTCCAGGAACTGAGCCCGGACCTGCTCCTTCTGGACCTCTCCATGCCCCGCTCCAACGGCTTGGAAGCGCTCAAGGAAATCAAGCGCGTCAGCCCCCAGACCAAGGTGCTGGTGCTCACCGTCCACAAGACCGAAGACTATGTGTTCACAGCGCTTCAGGCCGGAGCGGATGGCTACATCCTGAAGGACTCCTCCTCCGCTGAGCTGACCCTGGCCGTGCGGAGTGTGCTGCGCGGCGAGCGCTATCTCGCCCCCGCCATCGCCAGCACGGTGGTATCGGGCTACCTCAACTCCAAGGACGGCACCCCGATCCGCCCCAGCTTCGATGACCTCTCCAGCCGCGAGCGAGAGGTGCTCAAGCTCATCGCCGAGGGCTACCGGACCAAGGAAATTGCCGAGTACCTCTGCATCAGCCCCAAGACGGTGGAAAAGCACCGGGCCAACCTCATGGACCGCCTCAACCTGCGCACCGTGTCCGCCCTCACGACCTATGCCATCGAAAAGGGCCTGGTCACGAAATAGCGTCCTCCGGCAGGGGCCAGCGGGCCAGGATCATCGTCCCTGCTTCCGCGGAGGAAGTGATGATCAGGCTGCCGCCGAAGAGCTCGGTGCGCTCCCGCATGGAGACCAGCCCATAGCCCCCGCCAGTGGCGCTGGGCGAGGTGCGGACACCGCTGAGATCGAAGCCCACGCCGTTATCCGAGATGATCAGCTGCAAGTCCCCCAGCACCTGCCGGAGGGCGACCATGATGTGGGTCGCTCGGCTGTACTTGGCCGCATTGTTCATGGCCTCCTGGAGGATCCGGAAGACATTGGTCTTGAAGGAATCCGGAATCTCGAACTCCTCGACTTCGATGATGCGCTCCACGGTCATGTGGGGGTAGGTGGTGTGGAACTCCCGGGTGAACCAGGCGATGGTGGCGAGTAGGCCGAGGTCATCCAGGGTGGTGGGGCGAAGGGCCATGGAGATCCGGCGGACCTCCTCGACTGCACCCTGGATCACGGGAACCACGGCCCTCAAGCTTGTGCACAGGCCTTCCGGGACGCCGCGGGCCTCCTGGTCGTCGAGGGCCTGCTCCACCATGAACTTCACGGCGCTGAGGGACTGGCCGAGGCTGTCGTGCAGCTCCTGGGCGACCCGCCGCCGCTCCGTCTCCTGGGCCGACATCAGCTTGGCCGACAGGCGGTGCAAGGCCTCCCGACTGTCCCGCAGGGACTCCTCAGCCTTGTGGCGCTCCGTGATGTCCTGGATGTTGCCCAGCAGGGCGATCTCGCCTGAGTAGCGGATTACTGCGGTCCTGCCGCTGACCCAGCGGACTTCCCCAGTGGAGTGAATGATGCGGTATTCGCTGTCGCGGGAAGCGAGTTCACCCGAGACACGCCGGCGCCAGACCCCGTTCACGGTGGCCCAGTCCTCGGGGTGGACCAGGTTCACCAGATCCATGTCACGAAGCTCGCGCATGGAGCGGCCGACCATCTGGAAGAAGCGCTGATTGCCGAAGACGATCTTGCCGTCCTTGTAGATAAAGACGCCGGTGGGCGAGTTCTCCACCACGGTGCTGTACTTTTCCTCCGAGTCCCGGATGGCCAACTCCGCGGCCTTGCGATCCGTGATGTCCATGAAGGTGTACACGAAGCCCGCCACGGAGCCATCGTTGCGCCAGATGGGCGAGCAGGTCAGGTAGGCGGGGAAGTGGCCCCCATCCCGGCGGAGGGCGCGGACTTCGCCGGTCCAGCCCTTGACGGCCCCGACGCCACCCAGGCCAGCGCGGGCCGCTTCGGCGGTAAAGCCCGTCACCTTGGCGAGGGTCTGGTTCAGAACCTCGGCCTCAGCCCACCCGAACAACCACTCGGCATAGCGATTCCAGTACAGGATGGCCCCGCCCCGGCCCGTGGCCACCACAGCCTGCTGCACCACGGCCAGGATGCGGGCCTGGAACTCGATGCGGGCGTCCGACCGGGTCCGCTCCAGGGTCTGGGTCTGGATGCGAAGCTCGGCATCCTGGCGCAGGAAGAGGTTGGTGGCTTGGAGCTCCGTCACGGCCCGGTCGGCCTCGGCCTTCAGAAAGAGGCTCCGGGCCATGGGCCGGACCAAGAGGTAGTACATGGCTGGACCGCAGACAAGAATGAGGACTGTGGCATCCACCCAGGCCATGGCCCGGTGGTTCTCCTTAAAGAAGGGCTCCAGCACCACCATGATCAAGAACTCGATGGCCACGATCAGGATGGAGACCAGCAAGAAGGAGCGGAGGAGGCCGCGGTCAGGCCGCCAGCGGGTCCGCCCCGGCGGGCTGGCCTGAGAGCCGAGTGGGACAGGGGTGGCGGAGAGGGTATCCAACGGGCACCTGAGAAGAGGATTCCGGGATCAGCGGACTTCGACCAGCTCGACTTCGAAGATCAGGTTGGCATCCACTGGGATGTCATGGCCAGCTTCCCGTGCGGTATAGCCCAGGGCTGGCGGCACGCGCAAAAGCCGACGGCCACCCACCTTCATGGTCGCCACCCCCTCGTCCCAGCCCTGGATGACCCGCTTCACGCCCAGAGGAAAGGTGGCGGGCCAGCCCCGCTTGCGGGTGTCCAGGAAGAGCGTGCCTTTGCGGCCATCCTGCTCGATCCAGGCGAGGACCTCCACCACACAGACCTGGGTCAGAGCCGGGGTCGCTCCCTTGCCCACCACCAGGTCCTGGATGCCAAGCCCGCTGGGGGTGGTGGTCCAGGTAAGGGTAGGCGCAGTCGCCGGAGCAGCAGAAGGGGGTGCGACCGAAGCCGGGGCGGGGGCGACTGCCTGAGGAGGCCGGCAACCGAAGGCCAGCAGAGCCAGCAGGGCGGTCAGGGAGCAGGGCACCAGGCGCACGACAGTCCTCCATGGACGGATGGAGTGTCAAGGCTACCAGAAAGCGTGTTTGCCCTCGATGGGATCAGACCCTGGGCTCCGCATACATGGCTTCCACCTGGGCTGAATACAGCTGGTTGACCACCCGTCGCTTGACCTTGAGGGAGGGGGTCAGCTGGCCGCCATCCAGGGTCATCTCGTCAGCCAAGAGGGTGAACTTCTTCACCCGCTCGAAGTTGGAGAGGTGCTCATTGACCCGCTCCACGCGGCTGGCCATCTTGGCGATCACCAGGGGGTTGGTGATGAGCTCCCTGGGATCGGTGAACTCGATCTTCTTGTGGCCAGCCCAACGGACGAGCCCGTCGAAGTTCGGAACGATGAGGGCCGAGATGAAGTGGCGCTGGTCCCCGATGAGGACGGCCTGGCTGATGTACTTGTCTTCCTTGAGGAGGTTCTCGATGGGCTGGGGGGCGATGTTCTTGCCGGCGCTGGTGACGATGATCTCCTTCTTGCGGTCCGTGATGTAGAGCCGGCCCTGCTCGTCCTTGTGGCCGATGTCCCCGGTGTGCAGGTAGCCCTCGGAGTCAATGGCCTCGCGGGTGGCGGCCTCGTTGTTCCAGTAGCCCAGCATGATGTTGGGGCCCTGGCAGAGGATCTCGCCATCCTCGGCGATCTTGACGAAGGGGCGGCCTTCCCAGTCTTCGTAGAGGGGCCGTCCCACGCAGCCCGGCAGGGCCTCCCCGAAGCGGTTGATGGTGATCACGGGGCTGGTCTCGGTCAGGCCGTAGCCTTCGAGGATGGGCAGGCCCACGATCCAGAAAAACTCACTGACCTTCACACCGAGGGGTGCACCCCCACTGACGGCCAGGCGGAGGCGGCCGCCCAGGCGGTCAGCGATCTTGCTGAAGACCAGCTTGTGGGCGATGCGGTAGCGCAGGCCCGCCCAGCCCCCGGGAGTCTTCCCGGCGTAGAACTGGTCCACCACGGCCCGTCCCGATTCCATGGACCAGTGGAAGATGAGGCGCTTAACCAGGCTGGCGGAGGCCACGCCATCGTAGATCTTGCTGTAGATCTTTTCGTAGATGCGGGGCACGGAGGCCAGGACAGTGGGCTTCACCACCCCCATGTCCGCCGCCACAGTGGTCACGTTCTCGGCGTAGTAGATGGCGGCGCCAATCTGGAACATCAGGAACTGGCCAGCCATCCGCTCGAAGATGTGAGTGAGGGGCAGGAAGCTGAGGCAGCGATGCCCTTCGCCCATCTGCACGGCCTCCAGGGACTGCAGCACATTGGAGACCAGGTTGCCGTGGCTGAGCATGGCGCCCTTGGGTTCGCCCGTGGTACCCGAGGTGTAGATCAAGGTCAGCAGGTCGGTGGACTTCCGCTGCTCGCCCCAGACGCGGACCTCGGGACGGCGGGCTTCCATGCCCTCGCCCTCCGCCTGCAGGGTGGCCCAGGTCACCAGGGTGCGACCCGTGCCCTCCGGGAGCTCCCCATCCAACAGCACCGCCGTGGTCAGACCCGGCAGGCTGTCCCAGCGGGCGAGCACCTTGTCCAGCTGGGAGCGGTCCGAGCAGAACACCCAGCCAGACTGGCTGTTGGCCAGGATGTAGCCGGCCTGGGGAGCATTCAGGGTGGCGTAGACGGTGACCACGGGAAAGCCTGCGATGGCGCAGGCAAAGTCCACCATGGCCCACTCGGGGCGGTTCTCGGAGAGGATGGCCACCCGGTCGCCGGTGGTGACGCCCCTGGCCGACATGGCCAGGGCGAGGCGCTCCACCTGCGCCACCATCTCGCTGTGGGAGATGGGGACATAGACTCCGTCCCGCTTGAAGGCCAAGGCGTCGGGCAGATTCCGCTCGGCGGCTCGGTAGAAAAGTTGGGCGATGCTTTCGATGGGCTGCGCCACAATGACTCCAGGTTATAGGGGTTTTGACGGCATGGTAGCAGGGAAGGGGGGCACCGGGATGGAAGAAGGAATCGCTGCCTTCCACCTGGAACAGCGGGCACGTGGCGTATCGCCCCACACAGTGCGGGCTCAGCGGTCAGATCTAGGCAAATTGCTGGACCATGCCCTTCGCCGGGGCTGGGCCTCCTGGGACATCCCACCACGGACCCTGCGTGGCTTCGCCATGGAACTGGGCACCCGGGGTCTGGATGCCGCCAGCCAGGCCCGCATCCTGAGCACCGTAAGGGGTTATTTCAAATGGCTGTGGGAGACCAACCGGGTGCCCCGGAACCCCGCCTCGGGGCTCCGCAACCCCAAGCAGCCGCTCCGCCTGCCCGCCTTCCTCACGGAGGGGGAGAGCACGGCCCTCCTGGACCTGCCGGCAGCCACGGACTTCCCCTCCGCGCGGCTGGCGGGCCTGCTCGAGCTGCTCTACGCCTCCGGCCTGCGCGTCTCTGAGCTGGTGGGCCTCGACCTGCAGGACCTCCTTCCGGGCCAGCGCACCCTGCGCGTGCTGGGCAAGGGCCGCAAGGAGCGGCTGGTGCCCTACCATGTCCGGGCGGAAGAGGTCCTCGAGGTCTACCTGGCCCACCGCACTGCCTTCCTGGCGGTGCGGACCCTCCCGCCGACCCCGGCCCTGTTTCTCAACCAGCGGGGGGGGCGCCTCACGCCCACCACCGTGCGCGTACTGCTCCGGCGGGCCCTGGAAGCAGCCGCGGTGAGGGCCCGGATCAGCCCCCATGCCCTCCGCCACAGCTTCGCCACCCACCTGCTGAATCGCGGCATGGACCTGCGCGCCATCCAGGAGCTCCTGGGTCACGCCAGCCTGAGCACCACCCAGCGCTACACTCACCTTGGTCTGGAAGAGCTGGCGAAGACTTACGACAAGGCCCATCCCCGGGCCCACAACCCCCAACCCTGAGCCCCAGGAGTCCGCCGTGGACACCGTCATCCCCCTTCCGCCCCGCCCCTGCCTGGCGGTCCATGGCACCGACGCCCTGTTCCCCGTGCGCCGCATCTACTGCGTGGGCCGAAACTACGCGGATCATGCCCGGGAGATGGGCGGGGACCCCGATCGTCAGCCCCCCTTCTTCTTCGGCAAGCCCCAGGACACGGTGGTTCCAGGCGGGGGCGAGGTTCCCTATCCGCCGG
>SESD01001269.1_pt1 | contig 14179 bp, 11 predicted proteins | sample 3171411 | NCBI WGS metagenome assembly SESD01 (sample SAMN06051880, study PRJNA518727) | freshwater metagenome | biome: subpolar coniferous forest; feature: holomictic lake; material: water; isolation source: holomictic Lake 442, 16.5 m depth | place: Canada: near Kenora, Ontario | collected...
TATGGCCGCGCGGTTCTGCCGGAAGATTGGCACCCACATCTCCGGCGCGCTCTTGGCAAGCCGGGCGGCGGAGGCGAAGCCGCCGCCGGCCAGCGCAAAGATGTCGTTGTCGTCTTTTTCCTTTTCCAGCGTGGCGAGCGCCAGTGCATAGGAGACCACGTGCGACAGGTGCGAAACGTAGGCCGCGTGCAGGTCGTGCGTGGCTGCATTCATGCGCACCAGCCGCATGCCCAGCATGGCGTAGAGCGATTCGACCGTCTGGAGGGCATCCGGGGCGCTGTCGGCCAGGTCGCACAGCACGGCGACTTTTCCTTCGAACAGGCGGTCCTGCGCGGCGGCAGGTCCGGCGTTTTCGGTGCCGGCCATGGGGTGCGAGGCGACATAGCGGCTGCGCCGGGGGTGGTTGCGAACGGCGTCGGCGATGTCCTGCTTGGTGGAGCCCATGTCGGTCACGGTCTGCCGGTCCGTCAGGTCCAGCACCTGCGGCAGAAGCTTTACGATGCGGTCCACGGGGATGGCCAGCACCACGAGGTCCGCCTCGCGCACGGCGGTCTCGAGCGTCGTGACGCGGTCGACCAGCCCCAGCTTCAGCGCAATTTCGGCGCGCGCCGGGGTGGACCCCACGCCGGTGAGGCGCGTGGCAAAGCCGGTGCGGCGCAGGTCGCGCGCGACCGATCCGCCGATCAGGCCGATGCCGATGATGGCTACGTGCATGATTGCTGTCTCATCTCTGTAAGGCGGGTGTCAGCCCGCAACCCAATCGGATTTGAACAGAAAACAACAGAGGCCCCGGATTCCGGACCCCGGACCCCGGATTCCGCCCCCGCCCGGATCACTGCCGCTTGTCTCCAAACCCAAGCAGGCGTTCCGCATTCCCCCACAGGATGGCGTGTTGTTCGTCCGGAGTCAATGTCAGGCGGCGGAAGGCGGCGAGCGTAACGGGCGGGTCCTGCCAGGGCGCATCCGTGGCAAACAGGACGCGGTCGGCGCCGTGCTTCCGCACCATGAGCAGAAACTGCGCCTCCGGCAGGTAGCCGACGGTGAAGGAGGTGTCGAGGTACAGCGGCAGGCCAAGCAGTTCGCGCGCGACGTCATCCCACAGGTCGGTGCCGCCAAAGTGGGCGGCGATGAAGGTCAGGCCGGGCCAGGCGCGCACGACGCGGGCAATGGCCGCGGGTGCGGCGCGGCAGGGAGGCTGAAACTGCCAGTCGTTGCCGGCATGCAGCAGCACGATCAGCCCGAGGTCGCGGCAGGTGCGCCAGATGGGGACGAGGCGCGCTTCATCCGGTGCAAAGGCCTGGTATTCGGGGTGCATCTTGATGCCGGGCAGCCCGAGCTCCTTCACGCGGCGCAGTTCGGCCGGGGCGTCGGGGAGGTCGGGGTGCATGGCGCCGAGCGAGAGCATGGGCCAGCGGTTCTGCGCGGCGGCCCAGGTGTTGATGGTGGCCACCTGATCGGCGCGCGTGGCCACGGGCGCATTGAGGCTGCCGGCAATGCCGGCCGCGGCCATCGTGCGCAGCAGGCCGGCGCGGGTGCCGTCGTAGCTGGGCTGAAGGGGCAGCCCGACTGCGACCTGCGCCACGACGCGCGCCCCGATGTTGTCGGGGAAAATGTGCACGTGGCTGTCAAAGACGGGGCAGGGGGGTTCCATGCGTGTCACGATAAATGCGGACCGGACCGCTGACAAGCGGATTTCCGTCCGGTCGTTCTTCGCCGTAGAGTTGGTTAAGTAGATGCGTTCGCCCACCCGGCGTGTTATACAAGAACCTGCGTGGAGGAGCCCGGCACGCGGTGTTCGTCCGGGCTACAGCGGAGAGAACGATGCCCCCATGGAACACAGCCCGGGCAGATGCGTGGTACCTGCGGCAGCCTTGGCTCTGCGGCTTCAACTATGTGCCCAGCTATGCCGCCAACACGACCGAATGGTGGCAGGCCGGGGCTTTTGATGCGGCCGTGATCGAGCGCGAGCTGCGGTGGGCGGCGGCGATCGGGTACAACACGACCCGCGTCTTCCTCCAGTACCTGGTCTGGAAACAGGACCCGGACGCCCTCCAGGAGCGGTTCGCTAGCTTCCTGCGCCTGGCCGGGCAGTGCGGCATCCGTGTCATGCCGGTCCTGTTTGATGACTGCGCCTTCGGCGATCCGCCGCAGCTCGATCCTTTCCTCGGCCCGCAGCGGGATCCGATTCCCGGCATGATCCTGCCAAGCTGGACGCCGTCTCCGGGGCGTCGACTGGCCGCAGACCCGGGCGAGCGCCGCCTGTTGCGGCAGTACGTCCTCGACCTGCTGGGCAGCTTCGGAAACGACCCGCACGTGCTCCTGTGGGATTTGTTCAACGAGCCGATGCATGTGGCGGGCGTTGGCACGCCCGCTTTCCTTTCGGACGTTTTCACGTGGGCACGCGAAGCCGGCGCGGCACAGCCGCTGACCGTGGGGATCTGGTGGAACGAGGATCAGCGGAACATGCCGGAAGTCGTGACGTCCCGCTCGGACATCATCACCTTCCACGCCTACGCGGACCGGCAGGGCCTGTCACGGCGCATCAACGAGCTCAGGCAGTTTCAGCGCCCGGTCATCTGCACGGAGTGGATGGCACGCGTGAAGGGCAGCCGGTTCGATCAGGACCTCCCCCTGTTTCGGGATGAACGCGTCGGCTGCTATCAGTGGGGTCTGGTGAACGGGCGGACGCAATGCCAGTTCCCCTGGTGGAACAAGGCCGGAGGCGCCGTGGATACCCAAACCGGCTGGTTCCATGACATCCTGCACCCGGACGGGACCCCCTACCGGCAGCAGGAGGTCGATGCGATCACGGCCATTCTCAGGCCGGGCTGATGGCGGTGTACAGATCTGCGCAGCAAGGAAGGCCATGAAAATCAAACACCTGTTTGCACTGCTGCTGCTGGAGGGACTGACCTTGACTTCACTTGCGACGGCCGGCGAGGAGCAGGCCTTTCATGGAATTGCGGGGCGCTGGCTGACCAACGCCGTGGCAGAGGCCTTTGTCAGCGGCACGCCATGTCCCCGCATTGTCGCCTTTCGCCTGAAGGGCGGGGAATCGCCGCTGCGCATCAGCACAACGGACCCGTTCTTTGGCGTCAGGGTCTGGTTTATGGAGCCGGCGCAGAACGAGCAGTCGCCGCTGCCGGCGCTGCGGCCGGCGACACTCGAGCTTCTGCCTTCGGCCGCGCTGCGCCTGACCGGAAGCAATGAGCCCGTGTCGGGCTTGCAGCTGACGATGGAAGCGGCGCTTGATCCAGGGCTGCCGGTCCTGAGGCTCCGGTATGGGCTGAAGAATCTGCGTGTCCAGCGCCGCCGGCTGGCGGTCTGGGCCATTGTTGCGCTGCCTCACGCCGGCGTAGGCTTTGCGCCCTGGCGGGCGCCCGGCTCCGGCGCGGCCAGCTCGATGCTGGCGTATCCCGGGTCCAGCCCGGCCGATCCCTGCGTCCGGGTTGGCGAGAAGGGGCTTGGGATTGATTTCCGCGTCTTCCCCGGCAGGGGGCAGATTAAAATTGGAACATCTTCGGACGCCGGCTGGGCGGGCTACGGGTGGTCGGGGCATGTCCTGAAGTCAACGGCGGACATCGTCAAAGGCGCGGACTACCCGGAGGGCGGCGCGACCATCACGATGTACCAATGCGGCAAGGCCGCGAGCGAAGGGTTCTGTGAAATCGAACACGCGGGCCCGTTATGTGACGTCGGGCCGGGCGAAAGCGCGTGGATGAGTCATCAACTCGAACTTCGAACAGGCATCAAGCCTGCCACCGACAGTGTGGACGGGTGGCTGGATGCGGTCAGGTAGGGCCCGACTAGGAGACTGTCGGCACGGGGCGGGTCGCAACCAAAAACCTGCGTCCGACAGTCTCCTAGGCACGGTTGGCGCAGCGTTGATGGAGCGCCATGAGCGTCTCCAGGTAATAGCGGAAGTTGTCCCAGGAGATATCCGAGGAGACGGAATGGTCGATCGAAGGGATGTATCCGCCTTCGCACACGAGCGGGAACAGCCGCTCCAGTTCCTTCCGGATCGCCTCTTTGCCGGCGGCCACGATGCGCTTGTCCACGCCGCCCATCATGCGGAACGAGCGCCCGTATTTTGCGCGCAGGGCCACCGGGTCCATCCCGGCCGCCACTTCCATGGGGCTGAAGATGTTCATGCCGAGGTCCAGCATCTGGGGCGCCAGCGCGTCGAAGTTGCCGTCCGTGTCGAGGAAGAACAGCTGGATGCCGTGCCGGCGCGCCCCGTCGACCACCCGCCGGTAGTAGGGCAGGTAGAACTCCTCGAACATGGCCGGGGAGAAAAAGGGGCCGTTCTTGAACGCCAGATCCTCGCCCGTGCCGATGCAGAACACGTTCTTCGTGGCTGGCAGCATCCGCTCGTTGAACCAGCAGCAGGCCTGGCAGATCGTCTCGTGCAGCCGGTGGATCAGGTCGGGGCAGTCAAAGAACAGGTAGCTTACGGTCTCGACGCCGGCCAGGTTGCTCAGGGTGGAGAAGTAATTGCCCGCGGGCGGCAGCAGCAACGCGTCGAAGTCCGGCGCATTCCACTGGCGAACCAGGTCGTCAAAGTTTGCGGGAAAGCGCTGCTCCAGCCTGAGCTCGAACCGTTCCAGCACGCGCTCGAACGACTTCCGGTCTTTGACCGGGAACTCCAGCCACTCGGGCATGGAGGTGGCGTGGCGCACGTTGCGCACCCGGACGCCGCCCGCGTTGATCGAAATCACATGCTCGGCGGTTTCCTCGAGGACCTGCTGCTCGAAGGGCGGGCACAAGCCGTGGTTAAAGCCGTGATGCGTGATGCCGAATGACTGGATTCCGAAGTACTGCTGCCACGACACGCCGTCGGCCAGCCCTTCGGCGCGCCAGCGCGCCAGCGTGTCCGGCCAGGGGCCTTCCGCAAGCAGCGGGGGATGGTCAAAAGCGCCATACCGCATCACGTTCAGAAACCGGTCCAGGTTTTTCATGGGCACTCCGGAAAGATCGCAATCCGCATCTTGGTGCAGCCGTAGGGAACCAGCGTGACCGTTTCGACTTTGCGGCTCAGCCGTTTCGCCAGGCCTTTGGCCGGGGGCAGGGGAGGGGTGAAGCGGTAGTCACCCTTGATGGTCACGTCGATGAATCCGCCGGGGAACCAGCGGCTGGCCAGGATCGACTTCTGGCGCACCAGGTCCCATCCCGCCACGCGCCGCGCCGGCACGCGCAGTTCGAGCGGGGCCGTATGGATGCTCCAGGGGTTGGCCGCGACCGGCTTTTGAATGACCTCCACCGCCTCGACGAGATTCCTGCCGCGGATGGCCAGCGCATAGTTCCACGGGCTGGCCGCATAGAGATTGTAGCCGGGAAATTCCGGGGTGGAACGCAGGTCGGTTGGGTCGACCTGCCAGTCCTCTTCGACGCGCAGGGCAAACACCAGCGGCCCGCGCTCGATCCCGACGCCCTGGCCGGGCCAGCGCGTCATGCGCAGTTCCATGGGCAGGGCCAGGGCGATGCGGTCGCCGTGGCGGAATTCCCGGCGCAGGGTCACGAACGTCCCCGGAGTGCAGACGCACGCCGCCGGCTGGCCGTTGACCCGCACCTGCGCCTTCCGGCACCAGCCGGGGATGCGCAGCGTGAAGGCAAACGTGATGGGGCGGGCTGTCCGGATCCGGAAGTCGATCCGCTCGGAGAACGGGTAGTCCGTCTCCTGCACCACGGTGACCGCCTGGCTGTCCGTGCCCAGCTTGCGGGTGACTGTGCTGGGGCCATACAGCGCGGCGACCAGCCCGCCCGCGCCATCCGACATCCACATGCGCGCCGCGTAGTTGGGCATGATGCGATGCACATCACCGGGGCAGCACTCGGTGCCGGGGTTGGGCCGGTACGCGGTGTAGGAAAGTCCGCGCAGGAGTTTGTGGTGATTGGACGTCCGGTCGGCAATGACCTGGTTCGGCGAAGAGAAGTACTGCAGCGTCTTGAAGTCGCTGCCGACGGCGCCGGGGCCGGCGTTGAAGCAGGCGCGCTCGATCTTGTCGGCGTATTCGACGCTGCCTGTGGCCATGAGCAGGTATCCGGCGGCCCAGGTGTAGTCGGCGATGACACAGGTTTCGTGCCCGTCGATTGCGCTGCGCCCCGCGACGTTTTCCGTGGAGCTCGGCACGCCGTCGATCAGCATGGCATGGCGGTCGAGCTTGCGGAACCCGTTGATGCTGGCGCTCAAGTGGGTCTTGTTGCCGGTGTGCAGGTACAGGATGGCGCCGAGCTTGCCGATCTCGCAGTAGGTCACGCCATGCTCCGTCGGCCGCTGAGCGGACAACAGCCCGGGCACCGATGTCTGGCCCTGGCTGTAGAGCGTGACTTCGGCGTCGCGGAGGCTGCTTTTCTGCCGGAACGACGCATTGTAGCCGCGGAAGGCCTCGCGGGCGCGCGCGAGCAGCGCCGGGTTCCCGGTTTGCGCATAGGTCCAGAGCATGGCTTCCACATTGCAGACATCCCGGCCGGCCGCGTAGGACGGCGCGTCGTTCAGATAGTGCTTCTCCAGCGCGCGGACGATCCGCGGGTCCCCGGTAGCCGCGTGCTGCGCCATCATGCCGCGGAAAAACACAAGGTGCGGCCAGCGCGAGAATGAGGCGGCCCGCTTCAAGAACTGCGGGCCGAGATAGCCGTCGCAATCGGCCGTGCGAAGCACGTGCTCGATGTTCCGGACACCCTTGCGGATCAGCCGCCGGTCGCCCAGCAGGTGCCCGCAGCGCAGCAGGCCGTCCACCCAGTAGCCGTTCTGCTCGTAGGGGCCCCAGTCGTCGCCCTTCACGCCGTATTTGCCCAGCGCCATCCACCCCTCCGTATTGAACGGATAGCCGGCGGCTTCCAGGTGGCCGGTCAAGCCATCGCGCATGGTGCGGAGATACCGCTTGAGCCAGCCTTGCGGGTGACACGCGGCTAGCGGCAGTTCGTGCAGCACGCCAAAATACTTCATGGAGACCCCCGTAGGTTTACAGTTGCCAGAATCACGAGCATGGTGTAATACATCGTTGTATATGAATCAAAGGATCCGGGCAAGCAGCAAGTGAAGGCGCATGCCATCCTTCGGGGAACGATGGACCTCGGCGAGCCCTCGAGGGAGAGGCGGGGCGAACGATACATGACGCAGGAGGAGGGTCTCCATGTCGCATGAAGACATGACGGACGCATTGCGGGCGGACTTGACTGCCGTTCCGTTGATGGACGTTCATACGCATCTGACCGGCGGACGCCTGGGCGCCCGCGGCCTGCACGACATCCTGCTCTATCACATGGTGGTCAGCGATCTCTACGCCGCCGGCGTTCCGAATGGCCGGAGGCTGACGGAGTTTCCCGGCTGGCCTGAACGGGACGAGGCGCATGCCCGCCTGCGCGAAGCCATTCCTTATCTGGAAAAGATCGCCAACACCAGTTGTTTCTGGGGCGTGAGAATCATTCTGCGGGACCTCTACGACTGGCATGAGCCGTTGACCGACGGAAACTGGGAGCGCCTCGATGCCCGGGTTCGCGAGCGTGCCGACGACCGCGGCTGGCAGCGGGAGATCATGCGCCGCGCAAACATCTCCCGCGCGGTGACGGAACTCTCCCGCCGCGACCAGGGGCAGGACGACGACATCCTGCACTACTCTATGGAATGGGCGTTCTTCACCCGCATTCAGCAGAACGAGTTCGACACGGCCCTGTGCGAACTGGAGAACTGCTGGGGCCTGCCTCCCGGTCCGCCGCGGTCGCTTGCACCCGGGCGTCGGACGCCGCCGCTCCGGCGTATTCGCACGCTTGAAGACGTGCATGCGGCGTTGACCCACTACGTGCAGCAACTCGCTGCCGCGCCCGTCATCTCGATGGCGACCCACCTGTCGGGCGACATCTTCCTCCGGCCCGTATCGGATGAGGCCATGAGGGCGGCCTTGCTTAAGCGCGAGCACGCGGGGCAGGCGGAACGCGATGTCTATGCCGCCTATATACATGAGGCTTTCCTGACGGCCTTGGCCCCCCACGCCGATCGCGTCGTGTTTCAGGCCAGCATGGCGGCGGAGCCGCTGCCCCATGAAACGGGCAGCCTCGTTCCCCAGCGGGCACTGGCCGAACTGGCCGCCTGCGTGAGCCGTCATCCCGCGATCCGCTTTGTCATCTTTCTTTCCAGCCGCCACGCCAACCAGTCGCTCTGCACCTTCTGCCGTGAGCTTCCCAACCTGGCGCTGGCGGGCTACTGGTGGCACAACTTCTTTCCCGGCGCCATGCGGCAGGTTATGGAAGAACGCCTGGACATGTTGCCTGCGAACAAACAACTCGGGTTTTTTTCCGACGCCTATTGTATCGAGTGGTCGTATGCCAAGGCCGTCATGGTGCGCACCCAATTGGCCCAGGTCTTGGCGCAGAAGGTCACACAGGGGCAATACCGCCGCGACGAGGCGTTGCGCATCGCCCGTGCCATCCTGTACGATTCCGCGCAGGGGCTGCTGGGAATGAAAGCCCCGATGAACTGACATGCAAGCGCGCATCCATTGCCTGGGCATTCTGGTGGTCGACGCGTTGAGCGGTCCGCTGGACCAATACCCGCAGCCGCACGTCCGAACGCAGGTCGTCACCGATCGCGTGCGCTTCCTGCCCGGCGGCGGCGCGGCCAACACGAGCGGCGCCCTCGGGCGGATGGGATTGCCCGTCAGCGTCTTCTCCAAGGTCGGCGACGACCTGAACGGGCGCTTCTTGCTGGATGAACTGACGCGTTGCGGCGTGGATGTGACCGGGATTCGCGTGTCGCCCGCCGACACCACCCCGTTCACCTTTGTGGGGATTCATCCCGACGGCGATCGTTCGTTCATTCACACGCCCGGCAGCAATCTGACCTTTTGCGCGGAGGATCTGGATCACGACCGGATCTTTGCAGCCGACTACCTCCTCTACCAGGATTGCTGGGTGCTGCCGCGTCTGGACGGGGCGCCGGGCGCCGCGTTGCTGGCCGAAGCGCAGCGCCGGGGCGTGGTGACCCTGCTCGACGAGTGCTGGGGTCTCGGACCGCGACGCGACACCTTCGAGACGATGCTGCCGCACTGCGACTTTGTCCTGCCGAGTTTGGACGATATGCGAGCGCTCTATGCAGACGAAGCGGCCGAGGCGATTGTCGCCCGACTGCTGGCGCTCGGCGCGAAGACCGTGGTCCTGAAGATGGGCGCGGAGGGTTGCCTGGTGGCGAATCCGGGCGGGCAGACGCAGGTGCCGGCTCTCTCCGCGCGCGTGGTCGATACGACCGGTGCGGGCGATTGCTGGAACGCAGGCTTCATCGCCGGCCTGGTGAAGGGGGCCGATGTGCTGACCGCCGCTCGCCTGGGACATGCGTGTGCCGCGTTTTGTATCGAAATGATCGGTGGTTTCGGAGGTGTTCCGGATTACGCCGCCGTGGTCCGGCGGGCGGAGGTGATGCTATGAACTATGTGCCGATGTTGGAGTTGATGCAGCGGGCTCTGGCGCGCGGCTATGCCGTGCCCTCGTTTTGCGTGTGGAATGCGGAGAGCATGCTCGCCGTCCTGAGCGTCGCCACGGACTGCAAGTCGCCCGTCATTCTGATGAACGGTCCGGGCGAGTTCGGCCTGCTCGCGCCGCGGGACATGGGCACCGTGGCGCATGCCCTGGCCGCGCGTTTTGCGATCCCCGCGGCGTTGCATCTCGATCACGGGGACTCGCTCGAACAGGCGCAGGCGTGCCTTGATGCCGGTTACAGTTCCGTGATGCTGGATTTCTCCAGCCGCCCCTTCGCCGAAAATGCGGAGGCGTTGCGCCGCCTCGTGGCGATGGCACGGCCGCGCGGCGTCACCGTCGAAGGCGAAATCGGCCATGTTGGCACGGTGGACGGTGTGTCCGTCGAGGGGGGGCGCGATTCCACGCTGACCCGGGTGGACGAAGCGGTCGCCTATGTGGCGGCCACGGGAGTCGACGCCCTGGCCATTTCCTTCGGCAATGCCCACGGGAATTACACCAAGCTGCCGCAATTCGATTTTGAACGCCTGGCCCAGATTCACGCGGCGATCCCGCTCCCGCTGGTGCTGCACGGCGGATCGGGCACGCCGGACGCCGATCTGCGGCGCGCCATTTCCCTGGGCATTGCGAAAGTAAACGTCGCCACCGAATCGATGACGGCGGTGCGCGAATCGTTGCGCGGACAGTGGGACGCCAAACGCAACCTGTGGGCGCCCATGGCGATGGCGGAGGCCGCGCGGGAGATGGGGACTGTCGTGGAGAAATGGATCCGGCGCACCGGTGCGGCGGGGCAGGCGTAGAGGCAGGCGGCGTGGTGAGCGCAAAGCGGGGAGCGCACGGATATGCATGTGATCGGCAAGCGAGTTCTGGACGAGATGCGGCGTGACTTGGATGAGCGTGCGGCGTTGATCCGGCGCATCGTGGTCGAACGGTTGGCCGAAAGAGGCCCCGTCCGCTCGCCCGATCATATGGTGGGGGTTTACTTCGTCTGCTCGCGCGAACACAGCGTCCACGAGGTTGGCGAGGCGATCAGCTACCACATGACCTCGGGCGTCCATAATCCGGCGGCCGGTTCGCTGCTGGCCGCCTGCACCGGCGAGGTCCTGGCGGCCGATCCGTTCGATGCGACGGGCCGCGTCGGGCTAGTCTGGGTCGGGTTTCCGATCCGCATGATGCAGTACGAGGACGGTCGCATATTCTCCACGGATATCCTGCACCTGATGGCGGGCGAAGGGGTGGTCGGACTGTGCGATCATCAGGACATCCAGTTGGTGCATCTGGAACTTCCCGATCGCGTGCTGGCCACCTTCCCGGGGCCGGCCTACGGCGCCGCCGGCATCCGCGAGGCCACGGGCTTCCCGGCCGGCACGCCGATCTTCGGCACGATCATCAAGCCCTGTTCCGGCATCACGCCGGCCGAACTGGGCAAGCTGGTCGGGCAGGCTGCCGCCAACCCGCTCTTCGGGTTTGTGAAGGAGGATGAGAACTTCGTGCCTGGGGCGCCGTTCGCCCCGGTGGCGGAACGGGCGCGGCAGGCCGTGGCGGCCATCCGGGCGCAGCAGGCCCGCCGTGCCGGTCGCGGCCTTTTCTTCGCCCCGCACATCACGGCGCCGCCGGACCTGTTGATGCGTCATCTGGACCTCGTGCTGGAGGCGGGTGCCAATGCCGTCATGTTCAGCGACCAGTTTGTCGGTGGCACGATCCGCATGGTCCGCGAGCGGACCCGCTCCCTGGCGCACCCGCCGGCGATTTACGGGCATAACAGCGGCATCTCGAACAAGACGCGCTCGATCTGGCGGGAGGTGCTGGATTTCCTGGTCCGGCTCGACGGCGCCGACTTTCGGCAGACCGCCCCGCTGACCTCCACGCCGCCGCTCTTGCGGCCCAACGGCCTGGAATGGCTGCGCTGCGAGCAACAACTGGCCGCGCCGCTGGGAGCGATCAAACCGGCGATGATCGCGCGGGCCGGCGGACTGGACCAGGGCAATATCGGGCTGAACCTGTTCGACGCGCAACAGCGCGGATATGCCGACGGCATTCTCTATCTTGCGGGTTCGGCTATCAACTCCATCAAGGATGCCAGAGGCAAGGCCAGCCCGGAATTGGGCTCGGCTGCCATGCTGGAGGCCGTGGAGGCGTTTCAATCGGGGGCCGTGGCGGCCACGGACCCGGCCCGGCACGTGCTCGATCTATACGCGTACGCCACATCAAAACGAAAGACCGCCCTGGCGACGGCGCTGCGCCAGCGCTATCCCGGAGTGGGCACAGCAGCGCAGAAAAGGGCCAGGAGGTAATATGATTGTCAAACCGGTCAAGGAAGTTGTCAAACCGTGGGGCGGCGAACTGTGGGTCGCGGTCACGGCGAATTACGCGCTGAAAATCATCACGCTCAAAGCCGGCCAGCGCAGCAGCCTGCAGTATCACAAGCAGAAGCACGAGCACATCTACATCGACGCCGGAAGAGCCAAAGCCGAATTCATCGGCCAGGACGGCACGTTGGTGACCGAAATCATCGGCCCCGGAACCATCCTGGAAAATGCGCCGGGTCAGTTGCACCGCCTGGAAGCCCTGGAGGATTTGCGCCTGATCGAAGTTCAGACGCCGTTCCTGGACGATGTCGTCCGCGTTGAGGACGACTACAAGCGCGGAGCCAGCACATGATCAATCGGGTCATGATCCTTGGCGCGGGCTCCAGCGGCCGCGGGCACCTTGGCCAACTGGCCCACGCGGCGGGATGGGAGATCATCTTTGCCGACCGCGACCTGCACCTGGTGAAGACGTTGCAGCAAGCCGGTCATTACACCGTGCGGCTGTGCGGAGCCACAACCGAGCGGCGCGTTGCCGTGGACAACTTCCGGGCCTACCCGGTCGGCGACACCGATGCCCTGGTGCGCGAAGGGCTGGAAATTCCGCTGCTGCTCACCTGTCTGTTCAGCCACAATCTGCCGGCCATCGCCCCGTTGGTGGCCCGGATCATCGGTGCCCGGTGCGCGGCCGGGGTCGGCCAGCCCCTGAATGTGATTGGCTGCGAGAACATGCAGAACAGCTCCTCGTTGCTGAAAGCACAGGTATTCCCGCTCCTGACGCCCGCGGAAGCCGCCTACGCGGAAGCCCTGGTCGGGTTCCCTGACTGCATGATTTCGCGGGTTGTCCCGCTGGCCACGGATGATCCGCTGGAACTGCTGGCGGAGGACTACAACGAGTGGACGGTGGACCGGGCCGGCTTCGTGGGCCCGGCGGTGGACCTGCCGGCCATGGAGTTGGTGACCAACCAGGAGGCGCGGCTGGCGCAGAAGTTCTTCATGCACAACGGCGGACATGCCATCTGCGGCTACTGGGGCTTTCACCGCGGCCACACCTGTATTCACGAAGCCGTGGCCGACCCGGTGGTGGTGGCGCATGTGGTTGGCGTCATGGAGGAACTGGCACGCGTGGTTTCCCGCCGCTACGGTTTCACCTATGAAGCGGCCCTGGAGTACGGGCTGGAACTGGCGCCGCGCGGCGCCGTGGCCGCCCTGCAGGACCGGATTCTGCGGGTGGTGCGCGATCCGTTGCGCAAGCTGTCGCGCGCCGAACGCCTGGTGGCGCCGGCGGTACTGGCGCTGGAGGACGGCTCGCCCTGCACGGAACTGGCCCTGGGGATCGCGGCTGTGTTGCACTACGTTCACCCGGATGATCCGCAAGCCGTTGAGATGCGCACCCGGCTGCAGGCCGAGGGTGCGGAGCAGGCCGTCCCGGAGATGCTTGGCTTGCCGGCGGGGCACCCCCTGGTCGGCCGTGTGCTGGCCGCCTACCACGCATGGAAAGGATGAACAAGATGCGGATGAATTCGCGTGAACGCGTGTTGACGGCCATACGGCATGAGCAGCCGGACCGCCTTCCGGTTGACCTGTGGGCCGAACCGCAGGTGTGGGATCGACTGTTGAAGGATCTGGGCTGCTCCACGCGGGATGAGGTTCTGAACGTCCTGGACGTGGACGTCCGCTATATCGAGCCCATCTACCCGGCGGACACGATCCGGGAGGGCGTGCGGCAGAACATGTGGGGGGAACGCTGGGCCATGGCGACCACCGTTTTCGGCACCGCCTGGGAGCACATCGACGGCGCCCTGGCCGGGGCCGGAACACTGGCCGATCTCGAGGCGTTTCCCTGGCCCACGTGCGATGACGTCGACTACTCCACCATCGCGGAGCAGTGCCGGCGGTACGAGGGGAAGGCCATCGCCTTCGGCAATGCCGACATCTTCGAGCGGCCCGCGCTGGTGCGCGGGTTCGAGAATATGCTCTGCGACACGGGCGAACACCCGGAGTGGGTCGACTACCTGGTCAAGGTCTTCGTCGATTTCTACGTGGAGGACTTCACGCGCTGCCTGGAGGTGGCCCAGGGCAAGATCGACATCTACTGGACGCTGACCGACCTGGGCACGCAGCAGGGGCTGATGATGAGCCGGGGGACCTTTGACCGCTTCATTGCCCCCACACTCCGCACGCTCAGCGCGCTGGCACACCGCCACGGTGTGAAATTCATGTTTCACAGTTGCGGCGCCGTGCGGGAACTGATCCCCGATCTGATCGCCGCCGGGGTGGACATCCTCAATCCGATTCAGCCCGCGGCGGCCGGCATGGCGCCCGGCAAGCTCAAAACGGACTTTGGAACTCAACTCTGTTTCCACGGCGGCGTGGACATCCAGTACCTGTTGCCGCTCGAGAAGCCG
>SESD01001272.1_pt1 | contig 14160 bp, 15 predicted proteins | sample 3171411 | NCBI WGS metagenome assembly SESD01 (sample SAMN06051880, study PRJNA518727) | freshwater metagenome | biome: subpolar coniferous forest; feature: holomictic lake; material: water; isolation source: holomictic Lake 442, 16.5 m depth | place: Canada: near Kenora, Ontario | collected...
TACTTTTTCAGTCGTTGCGGTCATTATCCGATACACCGTCATAAGTCATTAGCTTTTGTTGCCGCAAATAAAGTAGGGATATTTTATTTTCTTGAAATCGGTTCATATCCAAAACCCACATCGACAAATCCACGCAAGTCAAAAAAGACAGGAGTACCCCTCTTCGACGAAAAACCACCATTCATAAAAAACCCCCGATCAGATCGAAGCCTTCAGAATGCATGTTGACCGGCGTAATGACTGAATTCACGACACGAGGATTTTCAGTCCTTTGCTCGGACGACTCAGTAAACACTTGGCCTTGAGAGGTTGCTGTTTTTGTGTGGACAATAAAATCAGTGATGGATTGGTGAGACTAGGACTATCAGTCCCCGACTCCAAAGAAAGATACGACACTTATTGATAAAGCATATTATTTCCGAACTGCAATTCGCCACGAATGTCCGGTTCAGAGAAGCCTAATTTCATATCTGTATGACCGGTTTGGGTCGTGAGCTGTCCTTGGCAATTCATCGTGCCAAGTGTCAGCTATTTTACTTTAGGATGCTTTCAGAGAGGCTTGCCCGGTGGCTGAATTATTGCGATAAATTGCCGGGGGCGGAATATAGATTCTGTCTAACATCACCGCCTCACAATAACGCATTTTCAGCGAAGCTATAAATATCCAGATTGCCAACAATTAAGTGATCCAGTACCCGAATATCCAGCAAGGCTAAAGCCTGTTTGAGTTTTTCAGTGATTTGCTTGTCTGCCGTGCTCGGCTCGGTTATGCCGCTGGGGTGATTATGGGCGAAGATGACGGCGGCTGAATTATAGTGTAACGCTGCCTTTACGACTTCTCTTGGGTAAACGCTGGCACCATCAATGGTGCCGGAAAAGAGCCGGGCATCTTGCAGTAAGCGGTGCTGATTATCGAGGAACAAACAATGGAAATGCTCGCGTTCCTCAAGCGCCAGGGTAATTTTTAGATAATCTTTTACTCGTTCGGGAACGGTGAATGCCGGTAGTTCCGGGAAATTATCGTTGGCTTTTAGTTCTGCTTTTAATAGTTTTAAGGCTTTTTTACAGGCTGCATCTACCAGTGAAATTACAGCAGGTTTTGAGTGGGTGCAATACGTATTAACTGATTTTGAATCGACGGCATAAGCTACCGCCGGTTCTGAAAAAATACTGAATTGTTTAGGGTTGTTCGGTGATTCGTTGCTCTTTTTCAAAATAGTCTCGCAGGGCTTTTTCAATGGTGGTACTTAACTTGTCAGGATAAGTGCGTAATTGATCAGCTACATCTTTATCAATGGTTATGGTCATATTTACCCGGTTGGGTTTTTTTGGCCGCCCGGCTTTTTTAATTGGTGTTGTCATTTTAATTAATCCCATGTTAGTATTTAAAAGCCGTAACTGCTCTAACAGGGGCATCGTAAAACCGGGCGCCTAACCCGGTTTTGTTGCGGTAACGCCTTTTAGCAAGGCGCTGGTTGAAACGATTTAGATATTTTTGTTTTTGATTTAGCGGCGCTTCTGACTGTATCAGAGCCATGAGCGTCGCGAATTTCAGCCATGGTAAATTGTCCACGGCCCTTACTTTTCCATTCTGCCGGTCTGAAGTACCACATCATTTTTTTACTGGCCCAAAAGTAACCGGCGGCTTTTATTGCCTCTTTATAGGTGCGGGTATCACCGGATAACCATATCCAATTACCGCAAATTTCCATAAAAACTCCCTCAAGATCTATTACCGCGTTGATGGCGGCATTCATTAAATCGCCAAAATCTATTCCGGTGCCCTCAGTTGCCAGGGTTTCATCAAGATCAGGCAAGCCTTTCAAAAAAGAGTAGGCCACGTTAACGGCTTTCATCATTTCCAAACCGCCGGGATTCCGGTCGGGATGGTATTTGCTACAGGCTTTCATGTAGGCTTGTTTGACTATTTTTTGACTGAAGATAGTCATGTTTAAGATATTCATGGCTTCGGCTTTTTTCATCCGTTAATCCAGCATCCGCCACGCTTGTTTAGATTGGCCGGTTTCTTCGGCGTAATCGTAAGCCAGTGTGGTTAAATTACCAGCTATGGTGTAGCCGTTGTCATTGTCCAGATAATTGCCGGTATAGATGGTTAAGATGATTCCGGCCAGGGTATCATCGACGGTCACTTGTTCACCGCTGAAAATATTGGTTAAGGTCGATTGATTATTTACTGACTTAAAAACAAACAGCGGGAATTTAAAACCATCCAAGAGTTTAACCACTGAAAAGTTCCAATAGCCGCCGGTATAACCGGACAGCATTTTATCGGCTATTTTATAGAGGGTATTCTCGGCCCGGCTATAATCATTAACGAAATAACGCGGCATGAAACTTAACCGATTTCTTGCTTCGACCGGCTCAATAATGACCCCATTTTTTAATACTATTTTTTCAGTTTTCATTTTTGCTATCTCCAAAATAGGTTCCAGAATTGGAAACCTTAATAATATTTTACGTATTTTATTATAAAATGTACAGCAATATTTTACGTATTTTATTATTAAACAAGCGTTTTATTGCATTTTATGTTATAAGCATTAAATGTCTGATTATCCCAATGCCGCTCACTTAATCAACGCCACCCGCGCCCGTGCTTTTGCGCCGCGTAAAGTACAAACCGTGTCCGAATGGGCAGACATCGAGCGGCGCTTATCCAAGAAAGGTTCTGCTGAATCCGGCCCCTGGCATACTGACCGTAACCCGCCGCTGCGGGAACCGATGGATTGCATGAGCGCACGCTCAACGGTGCAGGAAGTGGTGATGATGTTTCCTATCCAATCCGGCAAGACTGAGACTGCCCTTAATGCTCTGGGTTACTTTATGGCGAACGGTTCCGGCCCGGTCATGGTGTGCCTGCCGGGTGAGGTGGGGATGAACAAATGGATCAATCAAAAACTATCCCCGATGATTGAAGAAACGGTCGCGGTGCAAGACGTGTTAACCTCGCAAAACTCCCGCAACTCCGCCAACACCAAAGAATTTAAAGACTTTATCGGCGGTCAACTGTATTTAGAACATGCAGGTTCCCCCAGCCGGTTAAAATCAACTTCGGTTAAATTTTTAATCGTTGATGAACTGACCGAATTTGCTGCCAATTTGGTGACGGGTGATGACCCGTTGATGTTGCTGGAAGATCGTACTTCCGCGTTTCCGGCCACTTACAAGCGGTTGTATATTTCAAGCCCCGGTATTAAAGGACTGTGTCGCACGGATGAACTGTATGAGAAATCAGACCAACGCCGTTACTTTATGCCCTGCCCGCACTGCAACGAACTGATTATTTTTGAATGGTCTGGGCTACATTGGACGGAGGGCGGCACCGATGCCCGTTATGTCTGCCCGGAATGTGCCTGTGAGATTGAAGAACACCACAAAACCGAAATGATTAAAAAAGGGCGCTGGATAGCCACCAACCCCGGCCCCAAATTGCGCGGCTACCATATCAATGCCCTGTATTATCAAATCGGCTTGGGGCCACGTTGGGCTAGTCTGGTGGACATGTGGCTGCAAGCCTATAACGACCTGGCGCGGCTCAAAAGTTTCTTAAACTCCCGGCTGGCGATAACGTGGGAAGACCCGGCCATGCGGGCGGTCAAAATGAACGTGATAGCGGATAGAGTCGAAGCCTACCGCCTGCGCACTGCACCCGTGGGCGTGTGTGCCATCACCGCCGGGGTCGATACCCAAGATAATCGTTTGGCTGTGCAAATTATAGGCTGGGGCAAAGGCATGGCGTGTTGGATTATTGATTATGTCGAACTGATGGGCGATCCGGCGGATGATGCCGTGTGGGTGGCGTTAACGGAACTGCTCAATCGGCCTATTGAACATGCCAACGGCCATCAACTGCCGGTATTGGCCACCGCGATTGATGCCGGTGGTCACAGAACCGAGGATGTTAAAAATTATGTGCGTTCCAGGATGATTCGCCGCCCGATGGTCATTTTTGGAGCCATCCCCAATAACGCGCCGGTGTTATCCAAACCCAAAGCTCAGGACATTAACTGGCGCGGTCAATACATCAAGCATGGCGTACACATCCAACATGTTGGCACTGTCGCGGTTAAAAACATCCTGTTTGGTCGTTTGGCAACGGATAATGAAAAACCCTTAGAAGAGCGCCGGGTGCATTTTAGCGAGGATTTACCAAGTGAATATTTTAGCGGTATAACCAGCGAAACCTTTGACCCCCGCGCTAACCGTTTCGTTAAAAAGCGTGGTGCAAGGAATGAACCACTTGATACTTTTGTTTATGCTTATGCCGCCGCCCATCACCAAGAATTACGGCTGCATTTGCATACCAAAACCAAGTGGGATGAACTGGCAGCGCACTACGGCAACACCCTGGATGCGGTAACCCGTAGCGTAGCCCCGGAAAGTTACAACCCGACCCCGATACCGCAACCGCTTAAAAAACCTAAACGGAATTCACAACTTTTATGACCGGCATCATTCTTGAAATGCGGCGCGTAGTCACCGGCGTTATCGGCGACGAACAACAAGCCAGCGCCATTGTTTATGCGTTAATCAGCAACTTCGGCGGTGAACGGTTGTATATACCGCACAATGATTATCAGGAACGCAATCAGGAAATGATTTGTCTGCATCAAGCCGGAGCCACTATTGAGCAACTGGCCAGCCGCTATCGGTTAGCGCAAAAAACCGTTTATCGAATCGTGATGAGGGATAAAAAAAATGATTGATTCTCGCAATATAAAAGAGCTGAATACCAAGGTACAACAATTATGTAATGCGTTTATAGAAGCCTGCGCCGCTCAACATATTGAGGTGATCATTACCTCAACTTATCGGGATATTGAACAACAAAATGCACTCTACGCAAAAGGCCGGACAACACCCGGCCAAAAAGTCACTAATGCCAAGGGTGGACAATCCTGGCATAACTGGCGATGCGCTTTCGATTTTTGTCCCATTGTTCACGGCAAAGCGATGTGGAAAGATATTGATACTTTTAAGCTATGCGGAAAAATAGGTAAAAGTTTAGGGCTGGAATATGCCGGTGATTGGAAAACTTTTAAAGAATATGATCATCTTCAATACACCGGCGGCTTAACCTTGGCGGATTTGCAAAGTGGTAAACAGATGGGCTAACGATAGGGTGATTATGGTTTGGAAGTGTCGGGTAGAAAGGCTGCCCGACAAACCAGAAAAACGATCAAGGCAAACAGGGCAAACCCAGCTCTTTAAGGAAGTTATTGTGAGTATTAGCGGCTTTTGTGGCTTGCTTTTCCAATTCAGTTAGCGTGGCATTGACCGCCTGTAAATCAATAATGACCTCTGACTTGGCGGTGCTCACATAACGCGAGATATTCAGGTTGTAATTGTTCGCCTCGATTTCTTCCATCGATACGCGTTTGGAGTAACGCTCTTCTTCTTTGCGGTATTGATATGTCGATACAATTTTTTCAATGTGTTCCGGCAATAAACGATTTTGACGCTTGCCCTTTTCAAAGCCTTCGCTGGCATTGATAAACAGGACATCGTCGGGCTTTTTGCATTTCTTTAACACCAGAATACACACAGGAATACCGGTTGAGAAAAACAGGTTGGCAGGCAGGCCAATCACGGTGTCGATATGGCCGTCTTTTAATAGCTTGGTGCGTATCCGTTCTTCAGCACCGCCACGGAATAAAACGCCATGGGGCAAAATGATAGCCATCGTGCCTTGGTCGCTTAAAAAGTGAAAACCGTGCAGCAAAAAAGCGAAATCAGCAGCAGATTTTGGCGCAAGGCCGTGGCTTTTAAAACGGAAATCTTCGCCTATGGCTTCGGTGGGTTCCCAACGGTAGCTGAATGGCGGGTTGGCGACCACAGCATCAAACACCAGCTTTTTGGCGGGGTTCATTTCGTTAAGAATAGCCCAATCGTTCAGCAGTGAATCACCGTGGTGTATTTCAAATTCGGAATCTTTTACGCCATGCAGCAGCATGTTCATGCGTGCCAAGTTGTAGGTCGTGATGTTTTTTTCTTGCCCGTAAATTTTACCAATACCGTGAGAGCCGAGTTGTTTGCGTACATTTAGCAATAACGAACCAGAACCACAGGCAAAATCCAATACCTTGTCGAGCTTAAGCTTTTTGCCGGTGCTTGGCTCTTGACTGTCAAGCGTGACAATTTTTGAAAGAATGCTGGACGGCTGTTGCGGGGTATAAAACTCACCGGCTTTTTTACCCGAACCTGAAGCAAACTGGCCGATCAGGTATTCATAAGCATCGCCCAGTACATCGCTGTTACTGGAAAATCCGGCAATCCCTTCAGCGATTTTAGTAATAATGGTACAGAGCTTGGCATTGCGGTCTTCGTATTTTTTACCAAGCTTTTCAGAATCCATATTAATTTCCGAAAACAGACCTTGAAAGGTACTTTCAAATGATTGGTTTTCGATGTAGTTAAAACCCTTTTGCAAGGTCAGCAATAAATCGTTGTGCTGGGTTCTGGCTAGTTCTGCAATACTGCCCCACAAGAATTGCGGTTCTATCACGTAATGCACCTTACGGCGCATTTGCTTTTCAAATTCCGCCACATCCGCCGCATTATCGGTATACCAAAGCGCTAAAGGGGTGCGCTTATCGCCTACGTCCAGCTTTGGGTAGTCGACCCCCAGTTCTTTTTTGGCGGCGATTTCAAAGTTATCGGACAAGTACCGAAGAAAAAGAAATGACAGCATATAATCGCGAAAATCATCGGCATTCATCGCACCGCGTAATTGGTCGGCTATGCTCCAGAGGGTAATGCCCAGTTGTTTTTGATCGTGTTCGGTCATGGTTTTCTTACTCGGATTCAGGGGGTAATGTGGAAAGTAGTGCATTGCGCTCGAACTCAAGTTCTTGGCGCAGCTCTTCTTCACTGGGCAAAATCAGACGGTATTTGCTGGCAAATAATTGTTCGCTCTCATGCAATACGGAATAACGCACCACGGATTTATCTTTACTACCACACAGTAATATCCCTACCGTTGGGTTATCGTTTTCACCTCGGCGCAAGTCATCGTACAGGCGCACATACATATCCATCTGCCCAATGTCTTGATGGGCTAAATGCCCTGTTTTTAGATCAATCAACACAAAACACTTGAGCAGATAATTGTAAAACACCAAATCAATATAAAAATCCTGGGTTTCGGTACTGATACGCTGCTGGCGTGCCACAAAAGCAAAGCCTTTGCCCAGCTCCAGCAAAAACTGTTGCAGTTTATCCATCAAGGCTTGCTCAAGGTTGGATTCCAGCAACCTGCCGGTATCGGGTAAACCTAAAAATTCCAGCATGACCGGGTCGCGGACAAAATCGCGGGGATATGGCGCTTCGGCATTAAGCGCCTGCCGGGTTTGCGCGATTAGCCCCGCTTTATCTTGACTGGACAACAGGCGCTCAAAATACAAAGTACCAATTTGCCGTTCCAACACACGGGTACTCCAGTTTTGGGAGGCGGCTTCCTGGACGTACCAGTCACGGGCTTTGGGATTATCTACCCGCAGCAGCAGGCGATAATGTGTCCAACTCAATTCGGAACGCACCGCGTTCCAATTTGGGAAATGCTGAAAAAACGCACGCATATTGCGTAAATTACGCTCGTCAAAGCCTTTGCCAAATTCACGGGTGAGTGATTCGGCAAGCCGACTTAACAACTGCTTGCCATAGGCGGCACGGTTTTGCCCGTCCTGCTCAAAGTCCACAATGTGTCTGCCAATACCCCAATAGGTCTGTACCTGCATCACATCTACGCTACGTAGCAACTGCTGGCGGGTTTGGGTAATCAGGCCACGCAACGCCGCTAATAATTCGGGCGGGGCACTGCTCGTGGTGTTGGAGGCTGGTTTGCTCATGCGTCCACCTCGTCAACGACAGGGAATAACTGTTGCATCAGACCTTTTTTATGGGTTTTGAGTGAGTCGATTTTTTGGGAAGCGGCTGCGATTAGTTCGTCGATGGAAGAAAGGCAATCGGCGATTTTTTGTTGTTCTTTTTCCTTTTTAGGAATATTTATTAAAACTTTTTCGAGATTTTCTACTGATAGGCCGGGTTGCGCTTGACCTGTGGCATATTGATTTAAATTCAAATACCCAAGCATGTAAAAAAACCAATTGGTATCCACACCTTCTTTTGGCGTAGTAACTACAGCGTGTTCAGTAGCATGGAATTTCCCTATTGCAAGATTAACGTTCCCGCATAATGCACCTTGACGACCTATAAGCGAAAATTTTCCAGTATGGGTGAATGTTTGTGTGAACCCGCGCAATCCATTACCCCCGTAGCAAGGATAAAATTCGTCTTTTGATTTTTCATGAATTTCAGCGGCTTTAACAAACTTGCCTGCTTGCATCAGGCAGGCATCCTTGAGCTGTTTCGCGTCCCACTCCCCCGCATCCAGAAACTCAGGAAAGCGTAGTTTGGGTAGGGTTTCGCCTTCGGCTGGGAATAGCTGCTGCATCAAGCCTTTTTTATGGGTTTTGAGTCCGTCGAGTTTTTGGGTTTGTGCGGTGATTAGTTCGTCGAGGGAAGACAGGCAATCGGCGATTTTTTGTTGCTCTTCTAGTAACGGTCTAGGTAATAAAAGATTCGAAAATTGTTTGTAACTGACCATTTTCCCATCACGTATACCTTCGATATCCCTATTTAAATCTTGGATGAATTTACCAGTTTTAAAATACTGCTTAAAGTAATGGTTTACATCATCATTATTCTTCTTGCGAAGAATGATATAGGCTGGACTGCATATTCCCTTGTAATCCGAATATTCTATTCCTCCCTGAAATGATCTAAGGCTGATAATAAAATCACCAACCTCGATAACTTTATAACTTTCTATGCTTTTATCAGTTACAGAAACGTTGTAATCAATTTTTTCTCTTGGAATGGCACCGAACTCTTGGGTGATAGCAAGGATAGGAATATCAGAATTGTGATTTTTATTGCTAATTTGATCAAACACCAAATTTCCATTCATAAACGACCATTCCCCCGTATCCCGAAACACAGGAAAGCGTAACTCAGGCACCAATTTTTTAATAGTTTGCTTATTCATACGCCGCCAACCCTGAAATCTCGCGTCCTTGGGCTAGTTTTTTCAGCAGTGGCACCAGATCTTCCATTAAAGCCAATTCTTTTATGCCTCTTGTTTTCCAATTTAATTCCAGTGGTTCCAGCAGGTCGGTGAGTTGTTCACCATCAAAAATCATGCGGTACAGTATTCCATACACAAAGGCTTGCAGGGCAGCACTTGCCAATCCATGCTTTTCAGCCATTTGTGCCAGTTCGCGGGTGGCTTTTACGGCTTTAAAAGCCTGGTAGCCTTCGCGAATATCGGTTTCACTTAAGGCTGTACCCGCTTGCAGGCTTTTGATGTAGTCGATAATATCTTCGCGCTCGTCCATTAAATTGGCACTGGAACTGATCAGGTCAATCAGTTGCTCACGGGTCATTTTTTGTTTGCCGGCTGTTTGCGTGGATTTGGCAATTAAAATTATGATGTAGTCGTAATCGATCACCGCCGAAGCAAATAACACAAATTCAAAATCCAGTTGTTGCACTGTGCCACCGGTATCGCCACCTTTGCCTTGCTTGGCTTTAAGGCTCAGGGCGGTTTCCAGATACATGCCTTTAAAAGCCCGCAGGGTGTCGACTGGCAGTAATACTTCGATACTTTGGCCGTCTTCCACACTTATATCGGTATATTGATCGAGTTGGGTTTTTAGGCGTTGGACTTCTTTAAAATGGTTGATAAATTCGGCACGGGCGGTATCGCCTTTAAGGTTGGCCACTTCTGCCGGTGTGCAAGCCAAGCCCTGCGAGTGCATAAAGGTATCGAGTTGGGCAACGGCTGCTTCCAACTTGCCGATCACCACCGGTGCCGGGTCAACCAGCCAGATTTCTTTGGCACGCGCTTGGTCATTACCCGAAAATAGCATAATGGCGTCATTTACCGCCTCTTCCTGCCCGCGAAAATCCAGCACATTGCCCCAAGGTTTGGTGTCGTTCAGCACCCGGTTGGTGCGCGAATAGGCTTGAATTAAACCGTGGTATTTGAGGTTTTTATCCACATACAGCGTGTTGAGGTATTTGGAATCAAACCCCGTAAGCAGCATATCGACCACGATGACAATATCGATTTTGTTTTTGTGTGGGTAATCCTGATTGGAATACTTTTGGTCTTTGATGCGTTGTTGCACGTCCTGATAGTAAAGGTCGAATTCATTAATGCTGTGGTTAGTGCCGTACTGGGCGTTGTAGTCGGCAATAATGCTGATTAGCGCAGCCTTTTTCTCTTCTGGCGCTTCCTGATTGTCGGCCTTTTCCTGTGGCAGGTCTTCTTGCAGTTGTTTTATGTCGGCGGCGTTTTTATCGTTTGGGCTATAGCTGTCTTTAGCCAGTGCTTGAGCGGGTGGCAAAAATGCGTAAGCAGCATTGCGTGGCTCTTGCAGTTGTTTTATGTAGGCGACGGTCTTTTCGTTTGGGCTATAGCTGTCTTTAGCCAGCGCTTGAGCGGGCGGCGAAAATACACAGGCGATATTCAGTGGTTGGTAGCTGTCGTCTTCGGCAAGTTTTTGCGCCTGCAAGGTTTTAAATAAGGCGTAGTATTCAATGGCGTTATTGATGGAGCCAGTGGCCAAAATGGCGTTAAAGCGGCGCGAGTGGGTAGCGGCATCGTGTTTTGTCAGTATCTCGTTGACTACCGCTTCTGGTGGTGGTATTTCGCCTTTTTTAGGTTTTTTATTGTCCTTACTGTCTTTGCCGAAATAATCGATATGAAAGCTCAGTACATTTTTATCATCAATCGCATGGGTAATGGTGTAGGCGTGCAGTTGCTTTTCGAATATATCTTTGGTGGTTTTAAAGGTGCCGACTGTGCCGTCGAATTGTTGGTAAGTGGCGTTATCGTCAAAAATGGGGGTGCCGGTAAAGCCAAACAACTGGGCCTTGGGGAAGAATTCTTTAATCGCTTTGTGATTTTCACCAAATTGCGAGCGGTGGCATTCGTCAAAAATAAAGACAATGCGTTTGTCGCGCAAAGGTTCCAGTCGTTCTTTGTAAGTGAGTTTGCCTTTTTGTTTATGGCTTTGATTACGTTTGCTGCTTTCGTCCAGCGCCAAGCCCAGCTTTTGAATGGTAGTGACGATAACCTTATCGGCGTAATCGTCTGACAGCATCCGCCGTACCAGGGTTTCGGTGTTGGTGTTTTCTTCTACACAGCCGACCTGGAATTTATTAAATTCCTCACGAGTTTGCCGGTCGAGGTCTTTACGGTCGACCACGAACAGGCATTTTTCTATATCGGGGTTATCTTTAAGCAGGGTGGAGGCTTTAAAGGAAGTCAGGGTTTTACCGCTGCCGGTGGTGTGCCAGATATAACCATTGCCCCGATTTTGGTGAATGCAGTCGACAATGGCCTTTACCGCGTAAATTTGGTAGGGGCGCATGATCATCAGCCTTTGCTCGCTGGCGACCAATACCATGTAGCGGCTGATCATTTGGCCCAAAGTGCATTTGGCTAAAAACTTGTCGGCAAAGTCGTGTAAGTGGGCAATTTTGTTGTTGTCTTCATCGGCTAGTTGATAAATGGGTAAAAAGCGTTCGTCAGCATTAAAGCTGAAATGCTGGTTGTGGTTGTTGGCAAAGTAAAGGGTATTACTTTCATTACTGACAATAAATATCTGCATAAAACACAGCAACGTATTGGTGTAGCCGTTGCCGGGGTCGTTTTTATAGTTAACGATTTGTTCCATCGCCCGGCGGGTGACGATTTGGTGTGTTTTAAGTTCGATTTGAACCACGGGTACGCCGTTGATTAGCAGAATTACATCATAACGGTGATGGCTGTTATCGGTATTAATACGTAGTTGATTGATGACTTCAAATTCGTTTTTGCACCAGTCTTTGATGTTGACCAGCGTGTATTGCAGTGATGTACCGTCTTCGCGCTGAAAGGTGTTGCGTTCGCGCAGGGTAAGAGCGGCGGTAAATACGTCGGCGCTGACGATTTCATCACGCAGACGGGCGAATTCCGAATCAGTTAGGTGGACTTTATTGAGTGTTTCGAAGTGCTTTCTAAAGTTGTTCTCAAGCGTTGCTTTATCGCGAATATCGTTGCGATAAATATATTTGAGATCTTTTAATTTGGCGATTAAGTTTTGTTCTATCTGGTTTTCGTTTTGTGTCATTTGCAACGCTCAGAAAGTGTATTATGGGGATTCTACCAGCTAACTGGGCATTATAGGGTTATATCAACAAACGCCTCGATAAACGTTAAATGCTATGCGTATAAATGGTGCATACAAAATTGAATTAATATCTTGATTTGTAATTACTCCTCCCTTTTTCAAAAAGAGGAAGAGTAAAGTGAGGGGCTGGATACTTACCCACGAAGGCAACAGCAAGGGATTGCCCCTATTTTAAAACCTCATCGGCCATTTTTAACAGGGCATAGCGTACAAAGCCTGATTTGGTTCGGCCTGTTGCTAACGCGGCTGCTTGCAGGCGCTCAAATTCGTATTGGTTAAAGGGTAATTGCATGGCTTTATAATCGCGTTTGGCAGTCGGGTTAATGACTACCGGTTTAACCGGATCGGTGTCCGCACCGGCGGCAAACTTTTCAATCTGTTCTTCAACGGTGGTTGGTATCGTCTGTTTAACTTCGCGGCGCTTAACCATTACAAAATCTCCTGCATTAATTTGCTCATTTCCAGTTTGGCTTTTACGTTATCCATTTCCTTAATACCTTTACCTTCGCTTATCGCGTCCCGATAGACTTTTCTGTCCCGGATAATCGCGGTCAGCAACACAATTTGCGGGTAATCGCTTACGTAGTCTCGGGCGTCTGCGGCTTCGTGGATGACGGGATTTGTGGGGGCCATGGTTAACAAGCCGTAAACTTGTAAGCCGGGGTTTAAATCTTTCGCTTGGGTGATGATGTCGGCAATCACCGGCAGGGTATCGAGATCGGGTTGTGACGGCCTAAACGGGATGATTAAAATATGCGCCGCCGTCATGCCGGTGCGTAGCTCGCGGCTGTCACGTCCTGCGGTGTCTACTACGACAAAACTATAGCGGTTATCCAGATCCAATAAGGTATCCCGGATGTTGTCGTATTTTTGTACGCAATGCACCGGACTTAGGGTGGTGTTTTCAAACCTATCATTTGCCCAATTGGCTGCCGTGGCTTGGCGGTCTGCATCAACCAAGACTACATCACGCCCCTGATTAGCCAGTTCTGCGCAGATGTTTACGGCAATGGTGGACTTTCCACATCCGCCTTTTTGTGACCCACACATGATAATCATTTTAGTATTAAATTTGTTTGTTTTTAGTATTAAAATTTTACCATAAAAATACTAATTTAATACTAAAACGGTATTAATTAATGAATAACCGTAGGGATTGTAGAGACGCGATTTATCGCGTCTTTTGTGCGATGGATGTTTTAGGGTAGAGGCTATAAGGTGCGTTTAGAACAGTCGCGATAAGGCGCGTCTCTACCTATCCACAAAAAGCTGTGGATAACCCGGTTAATAACGGCTTTTTTTGATGGGTAAGTGATTGATAAAAAAACTAATTTGTTAGATTGTCTATTTTTTGGTCAATGTTGGCGTTTTAAATCCCGGTAGAAATTTTCGTGTGAACCGTATTCCAATAAATACAGGATTTCAGTTTCAGCCAGGTAACTGTAAGCCAATAATTGAAGGTTCTGGTTTACCTTAAATTTATAAACACGAATTCCTGCCAGGTCGCCGGTTTTTAAATCGCCTATTTCTACGTTAGCCATAATGTCTTGAATGGCCTTGTCTAATATCGCCTTTTCGTTGGGATGAAGACGCTTAACAGTCCGGTTGAAGTAACCGGTCGGGATAACTTTCACGAGCCGAAGACGTATTCAGTCACTTCGCCTGCTTCAATTTCTGAAAGGCTTATCAATATTCCATTAACAAAAGAGGCTGGCAGGTCTGGGTTTTCTTCGCAAATCTTACCTATTTGGGCCCAATGTTCAATTTGCATAGGGACTGATCTATGTAAGGCTTGGGCTGTTATTTTTGCGTCGGCTATAAGTCGGTCTGATAATTTTACGTTTGCCATGATAGTCACCTGTGAGTTAGTAGGGGTTTATTATATAACTTTAAGTGGTAA
>SESD01001274.1_pt1 | contig 14153 bp, 14 predicted proteins | sample 3171411 | NCBI WGS metagenome assembly SESD01 (sample SAMN06051880, study PRJNA518727) | freshwater metagenome | biome: subpolar coniferous forest; feature: holomictic lake; material: water; isolation source: holomictic Lake 442, 16.5 m depth | place: Canada: near Kenora, Ontario | collected...
CGCGATGACCTTGTGGCTGGCTAGCCCGTAGCGCCACTCCATACGATGCGGGATCGTGGTCCAGATGAACGTAACGGCCGAGCGGCCACAGAATGTCTGCCCAAGGGCCGCGATGGTCAGGCGTGCAGCCAGGTCTGGAACGGTGGCCACATGCACAAGCTGGTGCTGGACGGGCAAGTACCGGTAAATCCCTGGCTCGACCCCCTGTACATTGAGAACAGCCAGGTATGTCTCCAAGGCATGCCTGGCGCCCGCCGATGGTACCGTGCGAAGAGCCGTTCCTTCATCCAGTTGTTTCCGGATCCCCTGGGTGGCCCATAGGAGAAAGGCCAGTTCGTCGAGCAGAATGGGGCTCTGGCTGAAGCGCCGCCGGCTACAGCGGTCCCGAATAGCTTGATCCAACGTGATCTGCCCGACGTTTTGCCAACGATCTGGCCCCGGTAGGTCTAGGCGCCGAGCGCTCGGGTCCCATGGCTTTTCAATCGGCGGAGCAGGCAATCCCCTCGCCTGTTCGGTCGTCGAGAAATCCACTGCCCGACGGATGTGGTCCTTCAGGAATTCCCGGGACCGTTTTGTTCGTTCGGATTCCATCCCGTAACAATACTGCGCTGCCCAGCCTGTTACCAGATTGATCGTGCATCTATGTCCTTGATCCAGCGCACATTCAGCGTATTCTTCATATCTAACCAAGGAGCCCTGATGCAAGCATGGTGGATTGTCATCGTGATCGTGATCGTGGCAGCCATCCTGCTCCTGCGGGGCCGTGGGGCGAATCCATCCACGGTCAGGGAGAAGCTCAGCCGGGGTGCCATGGTCATCGATGTCCGGACACCGGACGAATACGATTCAGGACATTATGAGGGCGCCACCAATATCCCGGTGTCCGACCTGCAGGGGCGACTTTCTGAGATCGGCGACCGGCAGAAGCCCATCGTGGTCTACTGCGCTTCCGGGATCAGGAGTGCCCAGGCAGCCAAGATCCTTGTGGCGGCCGGTTTCCGGGATGTCACCAACGCAGGCACCCTGGGCAACCTGGGTCAGTAGAGAAATCCAATTTAGCCCAGAGGCGAAGGACAGGAGTATCCGAAATGCTGCAGTTCAAAGTTGACCAGGTCAAATGCACGAGGTGCGCGCAGTGCGTACAGGACTGTCCGTCCAGGATCATCGAGAGGACCGGCGATGCAGTGCCGTTCATCCGGTCGGAAAGCGAACAGAGCTGTATCCGGTGTCAGCACTGCCTGGCTGTCTGCCCCGCGGCTGCAGTCTCGATATTCGGCAAGAATCCTGCCGACAGCCTGCAGCTAAAAGCCGCCTCATTCCCAGCGCTGGGCAAGATGATCAATCTGGTCCGTGGGCGCCGTAGCGTGCGCCGGTACCAGGACAAGAATGTGGATCCGAAACTCCTGCAGCAGTTGCTGGCAGCAACCGCCAATGCCCCCACGGCGGTCAACCGGATGGCCCTAACGTTCTCGGTGATCGACGACAAGGACGCGATGCAACGGTTCCGGGTCAAAACCCTCACGGCACTGGCCGCAGCCGTCAAGGCAGGCCGCGTCCCCGAACAGCATGCCTATCTGGTGCAGGCGGTACCGGCTTGGTTCGACCAGAAGGTGGACGTGATCTTCCGGGGTGCCCCGCACCTGCTGGCAGTGTCGGCAGGCCCGGAATCCGTCTGTCCCCAGGAGGATGTCAATCTGGCCCTGGCCTACTTCGAGCTTCTGGCCCAGAGTGCCGGCCTTGGTACCGTGTGGTGCGGCCTGGCCAAAATGACCATGGAACTGCTGCCGGAACTCAAAGAGGTTATGGGAGTAGAGCCAAAGCACTACTACTACACGATGCTGTTTGGCGTGCCGGCCGTCCACTACGCCCGGACCGTGCAGCGCGACGAGGCTGCCCGCATTTGTCCCGTAAGACTGTGAAGACATAGGGGTCGAGTATTGAGACCCGGCTTACAGATCCACGACACCGTTCTCGGCGCAGGGAACGAAGCCGTCCGCGGCAAGGTCGTCTTCGTCAACCTGTGGTTGTACCTGCCGGACGGCACCGAGATCCCTGAAGAGTTCATGCCCAGGTCAAAGCTACAGATCGACCTAAGCAAGCGTGAGTGCTTCGCCGGCCTGCGTTAACAGGTACCACCCTCACGTGGCGACAGGGGTGACGGTAAGTAGTGTATGGCGCCAGACCACCTACCGCGCCACGAGTTCATCCTTGTGCGGCTCCCAGACACTATCGATTGCCGTCTGCATGCCTTTCTTGAACCCGTCCAGTGCATCTCGTGTGCGTTCTGCCGGACTCTTCTTCCACAGTCCCAGAAGGCCAAGGAGCCCTCTGCAACTGGCCCAAACGCCTCCGACCACAAGACGGCCAAGGCCCCAGACGTCACTCATGACATCAAAGACGTTGATCGCCGCCTTAAATCTGCACAAGGGCTCAACAAGGTTCTTCATCATTTCTTGCTGTTCTGCCTCGTCGGGCTCGACTATGACCTTAAGAAAATCACAGGCGGCCTTCACCTCAACGGGTTGATAACCCATTCTACGCTCAAATTCCTGGCTTACCTCATCAGCTATCATCTCGAATTCGCCAGAAAGCAAGCAATCCCGTGGCGGTGTGGCAGTCGTCATCCATTTCGCTGCCGCCTCATCAATCAGCACGTTGATTCGGTTCTTGAACATGGTCTTCGCGGGAGTGTCCGATCCAAACTTCCGTCGGCGCCACAACCATCGACGACGAGTGCTTTTCGGCTCGCCCGTTACCTGTGGCTCCAAGACTTTGAGAAGGGCGGTCCTAAACACCTTGGCATTAGCGTACCGCTTGGCAGGATCTTCGTTGCAGGCAATGATGATCACGCGGTTCAGCCTAGAATACAGAGGATCCACGTCCCCGGCGGGCGGAGCTGAACAACTTTCAACAGGCAACCCTGATGCCATCCTGTAGACAGACTTGCCAAGGGCATAGTGGTCTGCACTCGGTTGCCCTGTGCCCTCTGGTGGAACGTACTCCTGGCTTCCGCTTCCCGTTTGGCTTGTGGCAATGGTGACTAATCCAATGTCAGCGAGCACAAATTCGCGATCGACACGAACGATGTTGCTAGGCTTCACATCGCCGTGTCTTAGCTTCTTGGCGTGCAGCGCATCAAGGCCGTCAAGCACACGCAAAGCAATGCCCACACACTCCGAGACAGGCCGTCGGCCTTCGTGACTGATCAGCCATTCGACCGACAGGCTTTCATAATCCGCGTTGTAGGACCCGTCTTCCGAAACGGCGTTGTCGGCCAGCGGCATCGTGTAATACAGAAATCCGGCGTAGCATCTTATGTGCTGAATGCCGATAAGGGCCGGCGTTCGGCGAGATAGGTGCTCAAGACGGAGCAACGCGGCAACCTCCATCTTGGCCAGTTCGCCACCATAAGCCGTGAAATCTATGACCTTAACCGCCCTGTAGCCGCCCAACTCGTTGCGAGCCACCCAAACTTCCCCGGATCCACCAGCCCCAATACGATCAATCAGTGTGTACCCATCAGCCTGTATGACGTCGTGAAGCGAGGGCGCGGAGGGTGCCGAAGGTTGTGCGTGCGGCGTTGATCCATGGCCTGCCCATTCGGAAGACTGTTCGTGTCGTTCCGGTACGCCGATGAACTTCTTCAGGGTCAACCACAAGCCCATGGCAGTGGATCTCCAATTTTGCCCGCGCTACAGGGCATCGCCGTCGGGTATCTGCGGCGCGTCGATGTATCCTTGTGCCGCTTTGACTGCCGCATCGAAGCTTGGGCGCAAACGACACTTCACAACGCTTACCGTGTTGGGTGTTACGCCCAAAGATGCACATATTTCAGGGACAGCCATACCACGAGCAATGGCCTCAAATATCTGGTAGTGACTATCACTGACTTGTGCGTTGGCCTTCAGTGTTGCCAGGGCCCGCCGCATGATCGCCGCACGCCATTCGGATTCCTCCGCCGCGGCCTGCTCTCCTTGGTCCTCGTCTACGATCCGATCAAGCGTGCAGGTTCTGGCTTCCTGCCCTGGTGGCCTGTGTGCTCTCTTCTTCGGGTCATGTTGCGGCTTTAGTCTGCTTTTCCAGTCCATAACGCGGCGCCTGGTAACTGTCTTCAGAAAACCGCGAAAACTTCCCTTGCTGGGGTCATAGACGAAATCGCCTAGCTTTCTAGCTAGTTCGGCCATCACCTTCTGGGCTACATCCTCTGCGTCATGCAGCTCAAGTCCCTGATGCATGGCCACAGCACGAACATACGGGTAGTAGAGCTCGTAAAACTCTGTCCACCGAGGATTCTCTGGCTGGCAGCCCACCTTGACCATCGATGGGCGCGTCTTGTCTGTGATTGAGATCCGATTTGTCGCCAAGGGTGCCTCCATTTGGGTTGATGGGCAATTCGTAATATCGCTCACACAGTACCCAAATTAAGCCTTTGCTGCAACGTCATCCGTACTCATGCCCATTTGGCCATGGCAAGCAACACCGTCGCCGAGAAAGGACGGCTTCGCTTGACACGAACCCTTTTTTTGTCGGGTGCCAGCACCCGCATGAAAGAGCGACCTCAAGTATCACGAACCGTTGAGTGAAGTAACCGATGTCCGGCGAGTCGCCGTGAAAGATCGGACGTCCCAGCCGCGAACAGTTAATCAGAAGGAGACCACCATGAACCAAACAACAAACAACGACTCCAATAGCTCCACAGCCCTGCCGCAGACGATCAACCTCCACGTCACACGCGCCTGCAACTACCACTGCGCATGCTGCTACGCCCACTTCGAGGACGCACAGTTCGCCGCCTGCCACATGGACCGATCGGCCTGGGGCAAGATCATTGACGAACTGGCCGACCTCGCACCCCACCCATCCGGCCGGGCGCGCAAAATCACGTTTTCCGGCGGGGAACCCACGCTGGTGCCCTATTTGCCGGATCTTGTTCGCCAATGCCGGCAAGCCGGCTTTGCGACTTCCGTGATCACCAACGGTAGCACGTTGGCTTCTCCCCGCATGGCCGAACTCTTCAGCCATCTGGACTGGCTGGCAGTCAGCCTGGACAGCGCTGATCCGGCCACGCTGCGCCAACTCGGGCGCTGCTGTGATGATGGGCGCATAGCTACTCCGGCCGACTTGGCACCGGTGTTCGACAAAGCCCGGCAAGCAGGTTGCCGAATCAAACTAAACACCGTCGTCAGTCAGTTGAACAAGCACGAGCACCTGGGCGCCGCCGTAGCAGCACTTAAAGCTAACAGATGGAAGGTGTTGCAGATGATGACTGTCGCCGGCCAGAACGACGGCGCCGGAGACAAATACGGAGTAACGAAAGGCGAGTTTGATGCCTTCGTGGCGGCCAACACCCCCGCCGCGGTCGCCGCCGGTGTGACCGTCGTCCCGGAGGATACGGAGGCGATCGCAGGCTCCTACTGCATGGTTGGCCCCAACGGCTGCTTTTTCGACGACTTCACAGGCCAGCACCGCTACAGCCACCCGATCCTCAAGGTCGGGGTCCAAGCGGCCTTCGCCGAGATGTACTTCGATCCAGCGACCTTCGAGGCCCGCGGTGGATCTTACTGATCGCCATGAAACCAACCAACAGGAGAAAAACATGTATGAATAACCAACAAGACGCTGAACACGAACGAGTTGCGTACGACGCCCTGGCAGGGCCCATATTCAGCTTCCGCGCTGTTGATCTGCGGGAGGCATGCCGCCTGTCAGCAGGGCGGGACAGACCGCAGATCATCGAAATCCTGGTTTGGCCGTACCCGGAGTCCCGGGATCAGCGCCCGGAACTGCGCAGGTATTACTGCCTGAACATGCCCCAGGCTGTGGCCCGAGCCACTGAGTTGGAGATCCGGCTCAGGGAACAGGAGCGGACCGCCATTTTGATCGGGCTGCGCCCAGCAACCGTCCAGGAAACCAATGAATTCTTCCAGGCCATGGACATCCTGGAGGGCCAGATGCCTGCCCCGATCCCCGCTGCTATCGACATGAAAGATCAGGGTCGTGCCTCACGAACTGACCAGTAGAGGAACACGAGCCAAGCAGCTGGGACCACAGCACGTGAAAGACCGGGCACACCACATACGAACAGGTAAGTGAAGGGAGAACTCGATGAACACGATGAACACGATTCTCAGACCAAAGGCCGACAGAGACGCGGATGCCGGCCAAGTCAACCAGGCCGCGCCCGTCGCACCGGGTGGCGCGACGAGAAGGAACACCAAACCGCTCGCAGGTCAGCCAGAGCGGACAAAGACCAACGGGCTGGCAAGAAGCACGACTACTGAAAGGGAATCCCAGATGAAGACCAATAGTGAGATGAAGACGCGCACAACGAACGCCGGCCAGGCCGGCACAAAGAGGCAGACAAAAGCACAGGTGATCGAGTGGACGCCAACAGAACTGGGGGTCGCCAGCACATACAGCGTACAGCTGCATGACGGCAGGCTTGGCCTTCTGCACGTTGACGCTCCTCGCTGCCTCGGGCCCGGCAAGCGCCGTTCGCTGGTCCTCATAATCGCTGACCCGCGGGACAGTGATCGTCCGATCCGCTACTCGGATGAGGACATCATGATGCCGTCTGCACTCAAGAGGGAGATCGCATGCGACAGGCTGTCGAGGTTCGCCCATGCGGTGCAGAGCAACACGTGGCAGCAATATGACGCCAGTGAAAACCCCGAACTGGCCATCTGCGCCCAATGCGACGTGCTGAAGAGTGGTTACGCCGAGGCGGAACTCGGGGACCTGATCGAGGACCTGTCTGAGCACGGAATGGGCCTTGGTCTCGTCGAGGAGGACGACATCGAGGACCTGAAGGCCATCCAGAAAGACTTCGAGGTGCTGCCCGCTGAAAAGCGGCGCATCACGGGCTGATGGAAGACAAGCGGCCCGGAGGCAACCCCTCCGGGCCTCACCTCAAGACTGGATGGTATTGACCAACCCTTGTGAAAGATCCGGCTCGCCTCACGCGAACAGGTAAGCAGAGGGAGACAACAATGAACACGATGCTCAAACCAAAGGCCAGCAGAGACGCGGATGCTGGCTAGCTCAGTAGGCCGTGTCGATCGCACTTGCGGTCCCAACCCCACAACGGCTGCCTGATCACTTCCCGGCGGGCGGCGGAAGATGAGTCCGGGAGAACCAATAACCAAGTCCTACTAAGGCGGGCGGAGTAAAGAATGAAGACGATGAGGAAGCAAGAAGCAACCGCAGCAACGGCTGCGGCGACCCCAAACACCAAGAAGGAACGGAGCAAAACCACGCAGGTCGTCCTGCCCTTCTCGGACATCGAGATCAGCAAATGGAACCGCTCTTTCGGCTGTCAGCCGGACGAGCAGTATATCCATGAGCTGGCCAAGGACATCAGCCACAACGGCCTGATCCACCCGCTCACGCTCGTGGCGAGCAAGAGCGGCGGGCCGCCCTACGCAATCCTGGCCGGTGCAAACCGGTTCTGGGCGCTGCGCAAGCTGCGCGGTGATGCGGCCGGGCTGAAGGAAGGCGAGTACACCGTACGCGCCAACATCACAGCGGACGACCCCCGCTGCCTGGACATCAGCCTGTCGGAAAACGGGCATCGCCGGCAACCGTCGGTGATCGAGACCGCCCGCTACGTCGACCGGTTGCTCCAGGAAGAGCATGTCGACCAGAAGAAGCTGGCGCCGAAGCTGCACCTGCGCAGGGAGGTGGTGAACCGCCTGAGCAAGCTGGTGCGGTGTTTCGGCCAACTCCCGGAGAGCTGGCAGGCCGACCTGTCGCGCTCCCCGAGCCAGGACAGCAAGCAAGCCCCGGCCGTCACCCTCTCCCATTGGGTGGAAGTGGCGGGCGAGATCGGCGACGGCAAAATCACGCCCGAAGTGAAGGGTGTGCTGGAGAACGCCGCCGAGGAGCACTGGTCGACCAGAGACATGCGCAGGGCGCTGGTGAAGGCCGCAAAGCCCGAAGCTGACAGTCAGTCGACAGAAGGGCCGGCCGAACAGGTACCCGCGAAGCGAGTCGTCAACCCGATCCACATGCTGGAAAAGGCGGTGGAACTGATCCGGGCGGCAGCGGCAGCCATCAAGGCTGACATGCCCGAACAGTCGGAGCAGCTGTCAAACGCTGTAGCGACGGTCGAGGAAATCCGGAAGCAGATCGAGGCTGCAAAGGCCACGACTGCGGTCGGTGAGAAGGTCAAAGCAGCATAGCAACCACCAAGGGTGTGCAGGGCCAACCCCTGCACACCCTTACGACATGGCGTCCGGGGCGCAGAGCGCAGGCAAGAAACGTGTGTCTGTTGCCACACGAGTCGAGGGGCGAAGGCCGGCATAGCCTCGCCCCTCGACTTTCGTCGGGCGTGAAAGATCCAGGCTGTGCCAGACGAACAGGTCTGTAGAGGCGAAACAGATCGCCACCCACACGAACGCGAAAGGAAGCACTGATGAACACCAAGAGCACCACAACTTGGGGTCAAGCACCGAGGCTTGATTCTCTAAAGACAATAGGACAACTCATACAACACTTACCGTTCAACTGCCGCTTCAACACCCACACAGGCAAGAGCTTCCATACCACGACCCCCCAAGGTACCACCCACGTCCACGCCCTGTGCCACCAGCTCCGCTGCCGTACCTGTGCGCATCTCCGGTACCACGAGCTGCACCGCGCCCTACGCCAAGGCTGCCATGATCAGGCCCTCAACTTCTACTGCACCCTGACCCTACAGGGTGGCATGCAGCTAGAACAACAGGACCTCATCCTCAAGCGTGCGCTCAGCCGCCTGCTACAGGAGGCAAGGCGTACCTTCAAGGGCCAGTCCTTGATCTACGCATGGGCACTGGGCATTGGCGCCGGCAACAACCTGCACGTCAACATGCTCCTGAACAAAGACATCCGCCGCGGTACCCGTTACAGGAAACGCATCGAGTTCCTGAAATCCACATGGTTTCGTCTTACTGGTGCTCACCAAGTTCGTCTAAAGGGGATCAGGCCTGGCGATCATGCCTTTGTAATCCAATACATCCTGGTCGATATGTTCCGCACCGTGCTGGCAGTCCCTCATTTGAAACGACGTTGCGGTGCCAGCCGCACCATCAAGCTGCGTGAGCCCTCCATCAAGGACCCGAACGATACCCGCCGGTGGGTCAGGTCGAATCTCCCCACCGCTCACTATGCCCGAGTTCATGGCATAGAAGCCGACCCGATCATGAATGGCACCTTCTTAGTTAATGACGCGCCAGCGTCATCGACACCGAGCCGCGCCGAGTCCCCGTTGCACACGAGTGACGCCGCAGGCGGCACGAGGGTGCCCGCTGGGGACGGAGGCGGCGTAGGGGTCAGCGTCCCACTCATTCACGGAACCTTACAGCCAACGTGAAAGATTCTACTGGCGAGCAACGAACAGTATTCAGGATCGATAACGATCTCACAACCAGGCCACCGACCGTCCGGCATCGGCAGCTTGGCATAAACAACACGCCGGCATGTACACAACAAGGAGAAGACCCATGAACAAAACAGCAGCACAGAAACTAGCAGGGATGCGGCGAGCCGAGCTGATCGGATATCGCTTGGCCCGTGACATCAAATCGGACGAGGTCTTCGACTGGGCGGTCGATGGTGACACGTTGCACGAAATGGAATGCGCCGAGGAGATGTACAAGAAGCTGGAGTCGTTGGACTACAAGAACGCGGGCGCTGTCAGGGAATTCCTGACATTGCACTTCCAGCATGAAGTTATCGACCTGGATGACGAGCAGATGGAGACATGCGCCAAGGCGTTCGCCCTCCAGATTTCGCCGGCTGAGGTACCGACCCAGCAGGGTTAGCAACATGCACGCCTGGCCAGGTGGTCCCACCCCACCTGGCCAGACACTGAAAGGAGCGCCATGAAAAACTCATTCGACCATGAAGACAAGCTCGTGCAGGAGATCCGTACCCGGCTCCGGGCGGCCGGCGAGTCAGTCTGGCAACGGTACCCGCTGCCCTGGACCCTTCCCTCGTTCAAATCGTGCCCGACGGCAGCCCGAAACCTCTTCAGCCTGTTACAGGACGCCACGGTTTACCTGGTCATGCGGGATCCATGCCTGCGCCCTGTCCGGGAGGCAGTGGTCAACCAGGGAAAGAGGCTGGTCTGGCCTTCCCGCCATGCTGACACCCTCCTGAGCATTCATAGACCTGTAATTCAATCATCAAATGATTGCCAGAAAGGCGTTTTGCGGATCGACCCACCTCCTGGTGACGCCCTGCCCTTCAAGGGCGCTCCTGATGTCGTAATTGTGGCATGCCTGGCCTTCAACCGGTACAGGCGCCGGCCATACACGTTCGAGCTGGAGAAGACCGCCTACGCGCTCGACAGGATGAGGGAGGGACTGTCCAACGAGTGGCGGTTGCCCAAAGGGGTACCTGTAGTGTTGGTGGCGGCCGACCAGCAAGAAGTCGACTGTTGGCCCGAGTCGGCCCAGGGGTTCGTCGAAGCCGACCTGGTCGTGACACCCACCCGGGTCATCATGCTGGGCTCGGGCGAGGAGGTTCCTGTCTTGAAGAATCCGCTGCCTGACCTGCGAATAGGTATGTAGACGAAGTAATCGAGCAAGCTCCGATGAAAAACATGCCGGTGGCGACAATCGCATATGAAAGATCTGGAATCTGACATCTGGGCGCGCCAAGTTTCGTCTTGAAAGATTCGCCCACCGCGTTCCGAATAGTTAGATGGAGCACTTAGCAAAAGAAAGGAGGTGGCCCATGTAGAGCCAATCCCAACCCAGAAACCGCAGTCATGGCTGCCTGGATCACCTGAGTGATCCGGCTATGGCTGCAAACAGGAGTAACGCCCGGAGGTCAATGCGCACAGACGTGCGCGACGGACGAACCGGAATAGCAGGCCAAGGCCTGCAAGGAGAATAGGATGAAGGCGAGGATTCAGATTCATGAGTTTGGCGACCGATGGAACGGCGACCAGTGTCGCCGATTTGGGGCATCCGGGAACACAGGGTAATAGTGAAACCACCGACGCATTGCTGGCTCTGCCAACCGTGGCAAGACAGCTGGCCGTGAGTACCCGGACGATTCGACGGCTGATCGCGGCAGGCGAACTGCCGCAACCCGTGAAGGTAGGTCGTGTATCGCGGTGGTTCACGACGGATGTTTCGGGCTACCTAGCCCGGCTCCGCGCAGAGAGAAAGTAACAAGCAGGGACTGGCAACAGCGGGAGGTTCTACGTGATATGTAGCGTGTTCAAACCCAGTAGGCGTAAAAACGGCAAACGCGTTCAGCAGCGTCTTTGGTGGGGACAGTACCGCTTGGACAGGGATACGGATATCACCCGTGTCCCCCTCCTCACCCCGGACAAACAGATTGCACGGGAGCGGCTCAGCAAACTTGTGCGCACAATCCAGCAGGAGCGCGATGGCCTCATCGCTCCCGGGTCAATGCGGGAAGCTACGAGCATGTCCGTCAGCGAACTGGGTGGTCTCTATGCCAATAGGCTGGATGAACTCGGTCGCGACGACCACTACGTTAAGATTTCCGGCGACAGGATTCGTCGTCTGTCGAAGGAGTGTGACTGGCATCATCTCCGTGACGTAACTGGCGCATCCTTTCAGAAGTGGCGGGCTCAGCAGACTACAGCGCCCAGGACCCTAAACGATTACCTAGCCACGCTGCGCAGCTTTTTCCGGTGGTTGATCCGGGAGAACATGGCGACGTTTGACCCGTTCCAGCACGTCGAACCCGTAGAAGAACGCGGGCGACGCAGGCGTCCCCGGCGGGCACTAACGGTCGAGGAATTCCATCGACTCCTGCAGGCCGCTCCAATCGAGAGACGCAGGTTCTACCTTGCGGCCTACTACACCGGACTCCGGCGGAGCGAACTGGAAGGCCTACAGTGGGGTGATGTCCGCTTGGATGACGCGAAGCCCTATATTCTGGCCAGAGCGGCTACCACGAAGAACAAGCAGGACGCCAGATTTTGGATACGCCCGGAGCTACTGGACACTCTGCGTGCCATGCGCCCAAAAGGTGTGGCAGATAATGAGCCCGTGTTCGGCGCTGTCCTGGATATTCCGGGCGGCCACAAACTGCGCCGGTACCAGCATGACATGAAAGTGGCTGGCGTCGCATTCAAGGATGGACAGGGGCGTGCGGCAGATTTCCATGCGTTGTCACGGATGACACCAAACACCCATATGGGACAGCGTGGCGTCGGTGAGCGAGTACGGCAGGAATTCATGCGTCATAGCGACCTGCGCCTCACGTCTGAGGTATACACCGACGCTGAACAGCTACCGACCAAGGAAGCCATCCAGGCTTTGCCTGCCTTCAGCGCCGGTGACGCACAAGGAGACGCACAAACTCTAGGCGCGGAGCGACCCGCCGAGTCCCGCTCAGATACACCCGAGTGGGTGATTTAACCAACGTAACCCTATGATAATAAGGATTCTAGGCACGAAAAAGCCCGTGATGGCACTGCCAGTCACGGGCCCCAAGATGGTAGCGGGGGTTGGATTTGAACCAACGACCTTCAGGTTATGAGCCTGCGCGAAATAGGCCGTAATCATTGTATATCTTCGTTTTAACCCCTTTTTCCGTGTACAAACCGTGTACTTGTGGTAATCTGCCTTCGTTTTCGTTGCAGTGGTTTTCACGCAAACGCAAGGAGGTGGATCATGGGTTTGGAAATGAAGCCAGGGTCGCAATGGTGGTACGGCCAGTACCGTGAAAACGGCAAGCTGCGGCAGTTCCGACTCGAGACACCGATTGAAGGTGTTCGGCCGGAGAAACTGACTGGTGTCGGCGACCGCGTGTTCGAGCGATCACGCGGTTCCGCGTTGAAGGAATTCCGCGATACGTTGAAGTCCCTCCGCGGGGACCCAATGGCGGAGAAGGCTGTTCAGCGGTTGGTGGAAATCAAGACCGGGTATGTGGCGAAGTTCCCGAAGGTGGCCGACCTCCCTGCCCTCTGGGATGCTCTGCCCCGGCGACGGGAACCGGATGCACGTTACGCGGAACAGTGCAGGGGGGTCCTGCGACGGTTCGCAGAATACCTGGCCGTGCAGACGCCTCCGGTTGTGGAGTTCGTCAAGGTCACACCGGACACGGCGCGGGCGTTCATGGACGCGGAGACGGCGCGGGGTTTGGCGCCGAAGACCTGGAATGACACCCTGAAACTGCTGCGTACGATTTTCAAGCGCGTGCATCCGCAGTTGAATGACGGGAGCAACCCGTTCCATGGACTGATCACGAAGGCGACTGAAACGGTCAATCGAGACCCGTTCCCGATTCCGGTTCTGAAGGCCATCCTGGACTTGAGCAAGGAGGACCCTTTCATCCGGCCAATCATCGTGACCGGGATTTGCACGGCCATGCGTCGGGGCGATTGCTGTCTGATGAAGTGGGATGACGTGGACCTGGAAGAAGGATACATCACGGTCAAGACGTCCAAGACCGGCGAAACGGTTGACGTGCCCATGTTTCCGATGCTGAAAGACCTTCTGCGCGCAGCGGTCGCCAAGCAGGCGGAAGACGGGAAGAAGTCGGTTTACTGTTTCCCCGAGGCGGCGGCGATGTACGAGAAGAACCCGGACGGAATCACGTGGCGGGTGAAGCAGGTGCTGGCGGCGGCGTTCCGCCGGCACGCGGCCGAGGCAGGCAAGGCGTTCCCGGAGGTGTCCGCGGACGAGGTGCGGCGGCGCGGGCGGGCCTATCTGGAAACCCTCGATGGTTCTAAGCGGAACCGGCATATGCGCGAGATCTTCGACCTCTACATGTCCGGAAAGGACATCAACGAGGTAATGGTCGGGACCGGGTTGAGTCGCGGTTCGGTTTCGGGGTTGCTGAATGACATCGAGCAGCACATCAAGTGTGTCCTGGTGCGCGGGAAGGTGCGCGGGACCGTGGCGGAACTCCTGCAGGAGGGGCGCGGCGAAAACGGCGACCGGCGAGCGTCGGTGTACGACTTCCACAGTTTCCGGGTGACGTGGATCACCCTGGCGCTGGCCGCGGGCGTGCCGCTGGAGTTGGTCCAGCGCGTGACTGGACACCGGACGGTCGCAATCGTCCTGAAACACTACTTCCGGCCGGGGCGGGATGACTTCCGGGACACGATCATGTCCGCCATGCCGGAACTGCTCACCGCCCCCACCGCGACGTCGGCCCTGCCGGCCGCCAGCGGAACCTTGTCG
>SESD01001276.1_pt1 | contig 14134 bp, 13 predicted proteins | sample 3171411 | NCBI WGS metagenome assembly SESD01 (sample SAMN06051880, study PRJNA518727) | freshwater metagenome | biome: subpolar coniferous forest; feature: holomictic lake; material: water; isolation source: holomictic Lake 442, 16.5 m depth | place: Canada: near Kenora, Ontario | collected...
GGCAACGGGATCTGCACCGAGAGATAAACAGCCGACAGCTTCATAAAATAAATCATTAGTTAGTTCGAGCATTACTTGACAAACTAGTGGTGCAGCTTCATGATCAAGGGTTACGCGACGCAGGTCTACGTAATAATCGGCCTCTTTGCCCGACGATAAAATAACTTTGCCGTGCACAACGGCCTTACTAACAATCTGATTTTTTAGCGCATCGCGTGAACTCATGCGGGCGAGCCTACTATCTAGACTCGTACAGTTCTAAAGCGCTAGCCTTTGCGACACTATGGCAACTAAAAAGAAGAAGGCTGCGGCTAGAAAGCCGGTTAAAAAGACGGCTACGACCAAGCGTGCAATCAATAAAACGATTATCAGCCTGCGCAAAGAGGCTGCACTGTTGGAAAAATTTGTTGCCACCCTAGGCGAAGTTGATGAAGTTCCACTGACGCGCAAGAGGGTTGTCAAGAAGAAAGCGGCTAAGAAAAAGGTAGTTAAGAAGCGTGTTGCTAAGAAAGTAGCTAAAAAGAGAGTTGCTAAAAAGAAGTAATTATTCCTCTTCTTTATAGACGATAACTTCGCTACGACTACGGCGCATTAAACCTTTAGGTGGATTTGCATCAACAAGTGCATCGACTTCAATTCGTAGCTGAGCTACTTCAATTGCCATATTGGCCATCGCGGATTCCAATTCGATAATTCGCTTAATTCCAGCGTGATTGATTCCTTCACCAACAAGTTTTTGTACTGCGCGCAATAATGCAATGTCGCGTAATGAATATCGGCGATTGCGACCTTCTGTGCGGTTGGGAGAAACTAAACCTAGGCGATCATATTGGCGTAGTGTTTGCGGATGTAATCCAGAGATTTCTGCAGCTACGGAAATAACATAAACGGCGGCATCATCATCTGGCTGTTGATTCTTCATCTCGTCACTCATATTTTTGCCCTTTGAATTAAATCTGCGCGTACATCTTCATGTGATGTCTCTTGCGCAAATATCTTCAACGCCTCTAACGCTTTGCCATCCACGCGTTGTGGTACTTGTACGTCAACACTAACAAGTAAATCACCAGTTGTAGAGCCCTTGGTCACGCCTCGGCCTTTAACGCGTAATGTGCGGCCGTTAGATGTTCCAGGTGCGATACGTACGGTTACATCATCTCCACTTAATGTTGGAAACTTAATGTCTGCACCCAGCGCTGCCTCACTAAAAGTAATTGGTAACGTCATCGTTAAATTCTCGCCTTTGCGCCCAAAGATAGGGTGTGGCTTTACGTGCAACATAATGAATAAGTCACCTGGGCCAGCTTCTCCGGGGGCACCTTTGCCTTTAACGCGAATCTTGGCGCCATCATTGACACCTGCAGGCACACGCGCAGTAATATTTTGTGCGGCGCCACGATCGGTTGCAAGTCGCAAATCTAAGGTCGTGCCAACAATAGATTCGCGAAAAGTAATAGTAGCTTCAGTCTGTAAATCCTGGCCTTTACGTGGACCTCGACGTCCGCCGCCGAATAGATTTGCAAAGATATCTTGAGGATTTCCGCCGCCGAACATGTCATTAAAATCCCCGCCTGGTTGCCCGCCACCCATTGGTGCGCGAAAACCTCCACGCTCATATAGGGATCTGGCTTCGTCGTACTCGGCACGCTTTTTAGCGTCAGAGAGAATTTCGTAGGCCTCGGATACCGCTTTGAACTTTTCCTCTTTAGAAGCATCGCCATGTTGTGTGTCTGGATGTAAGTCTTTAACTAAGGCGCGATATTTACGTTTTATGGCCGCCTGATCATCAGAGTTCGATGCGCCAAGGACTTTATAGAAATCTTTTTCATATAAATCTTTGGCGGCCATAAGGAATTACTCTCCTACTGGATCTGTTACTGCTACGCGAGCCGGACGCAAAATGCGCTCTTTGTATTTATAGCCTGGTTGCAGAATCTTTGATGCCGTTGGTACGGCAACTTCGGCTGACGTGTCGTGCATTAGTGCTTCATGAATCTGCGGGTCAAAGGCTTCGCCTTCAGTACCGTATTTTTCCAGACCAATGCGCGATGTAATTGAGTTCAGCTGATCGGCTACAGCCTTAAAGCCGCCTGTTAATTCACCGTGTGATTCGGCTCGATCAATATCATCTAGAAGCGCTAGAAGTTCGGTGAGCACCGCCCCGATAGCCATTTCATGCGCAACTGAACGATCGCGCTCTACGCGCTTTCGATAGTTGGCATATTCGGCCTGAAGTCGCTGTAAATCATTGGTTAATGTAGCTACCGGATCAATTACTTGATCCGGTACTACGTCGTCAATTACTAGTTCTTCAACCGAACTTTCTTCGGTCATTAGGCTTGCTCTTCGATGACTTCAGCGTCTTCAACGCCATCTTCATGTGGTGTTGAATCTGATGCGCCTTCACCAGCAGCTGCAGCATTTGCATACAGTGCAGCACCCAGTGCTTGACTAACAGTTGCGACCTTTTCGGTTGCACTCTTAATCATCTCAAAGTTAGAACCACCAAGTGCGGTCTGAAGTTCGGCAAGTGCAGCTTCAGTCTCGGTCTTCTTCTCTAACGCTTCACCTTCACTAAGTTTTTCTTCATTATCCTTAATGAACTTTTGTGTTGAGTAAAGAAGTGAATCACCAGCGTTGCGAGTCTCGGCTTCTTCTTTGCGCTGACGATCTTCTTCAGCGTGTGATTCAGCTTCCTCCATCATGCGATTAATCTCATCTTTAGAAAGCGCTGATCCACCAGTGATGGTCATGCTCTGTTCTTTACCGGTACCAAGATCCTTCGCCGATACATGAACGATTCCGTTAGCGTCGATATCGAAAGTAACTTCAATCTGAGGAACTCCACGTGGAGCAGGTGGTAGACCGGTGAGTTCGAACATGCCGAGCTTCTTGTTATAAGCCGCCATTTCGCGCTCACCTTGATATGCCTGAATCTGCACTGCTGGTTGATTGTCATCGGCAGTTGTAAATACTTCGCTGCGCTTTGTAGGAATTGTTGTGTTGCGCTCAATTAAACGCGTCATTACTCCACCCTTAGTTTCAATGCCAAGAGAAAGGGGTGTGACATCGAGAAGAAGAACATCTTTAACTTCGCCCTTTAAAACGCCGGCTTGTAGAGATGCACCAACAGCTACAACTTCATCCGGGTTTACGCCCTTATTTGGCTCTTTCCCGCCAGTGAGCTCTTTAACAAGATCTACAACTGCGGGCATGCGAGTTGATCCGCCAACAAGTACAACGCTTTGAATCTTGCTGATTGGAATTCCAGCATCTTTGAGAACTGCCTGGAAAGGCTTCTTGCAACGATCAAGTAGCGCACCAGTTAACTGTTGGAACTGTGCGCGAGTAATTGTCTCATCCATGAACAGTGGATTCTTTTCAGCATCTACTGTTATGTAAGGCAAGTTGATTGACGCAGATTGTGAAGATGAGAGTTCGATCTTAGCTTTTTCAGCGGCTTCACGAATACGTTGCATCGCCATCTTATCTTTAGTTAAATCGATTCCATTTTGTGAACCAAAGTTCTGAACAAGGAAGTCAACAAGTACTTGATCCCAGTCGTCGCCACCTAAGTGGTTATCGCCGTTAGTTGCTTTAACTTCAACAACACCATCACCGATTTCAAGAAGTGATACGTCAAATGTTCCACCACCTAAGTCAAAAACAAGAATCGTCTGCTCTTGATCAGCTTTATCTAAACCGTATGCGAGCGCAGCAGCAGTCGGCTCGTTGATGATTCGCAAAACATTAAGTCCGGCAATTTCGCCAGCCTCTTTAGTTGCTTGACGCTGTGCATCATTAAAGTATGCAGGGACGGTAATAACTGCATCGGTAACAGTTTCACCCAGATAAGACTCGGCATCGCGCTTGAGCTTTTGCAAAACTCGCGCTGAAATTTCTTGTGACGTGTACTTCTTACCATCGATATCGATGGACCAGTCTGTGCCCATGTGGCGCTTCACTGAACGGATCGTGCGATCTACGTTAGTGACAGATTGACGCTTAGCTACCTCACCGACGAGGACCTCACCGTTTTTTGCGAAGGCGACGATCGACGGGGTCGTGCGGGCACCTTCGGCGTTAGCGATTACGGTGGCTTCGCCACCTTCTAGGACCGATACGCAACTATTTGTCGTTCCGAGGTCGATTCCAACTGCTCTAGCCATGATTTAACGCTCCTTTTATCTCACTCGAGCCTGGGATAGGGTCGAGGCCTGCTTGAAACCTGAGTCCATACTACCCAAAAGGTTGAGTCGAAGCGACTCAGGTTTGCTACTCAGGGAACCGTGCTTGGCGGGGGTTTATTCCCTAACCTATGGCCATGAACCTGACATATGTAGTTATCGCCTACGGCATCACGATCGCAGCCTTAACCCTCATGGTGGTGCGCACCCGCCAGCTCATCGGTATCTATAAAAAAGGTCAGCCAGATCCAACCCGTAGCAACGATCGTGGCAAGCGTTTACGTATGGCGTTAGGTGAAATTGTTGGCCACACCAAGATGTTTAATTTTACTGTCGTTGGTTTTGCTCACTGGTTTGTTATGGTCGGATTCGTTGTTTTATTCGGGACTCTAGTTACTGCTTATGGCCAATTAATTAATCCAGAGTTTGCGCTGCCGGTGATTGGCCACTTATGGCCTTTTGAATATTTCACTGAGCTTATTGGGTGGGCAACTGGAATCGGCATCGTTACATTAATTGGTATCCGTCAAGTAACTCGTTTAAGTCGAAAGGGACGGGCATCTCGTTTTTATGGATCAGGAATGCGCAAGGCGTATTATGTTGAAGCCACCATTCTCGTTATCGTTTTTTGTGTTATCTCTCTGCGCGGGCTTGAAGGTGCGTTATCAGATGAAGTTAAATGGAATCGCCACTATGTAACTACGTGGTTTATCGCATCGCATTTGAAAGCTTGGACGCTTGGTCAATTAAACTCAACAGTTCAATTGATCGCGATGGTTAAGATAGTTGTTTCGATGGCGTGGTTCATTGTTATTGCAAGCAATTTAACAATGGGTGTTGCTTGGCACCGCTTCTTAGCACCATTCAATATTTTCTTCCGGCGTAACGCCGATGGTAAATCTTCACTTGGTCCATTGCCTGCAATGTTGTCACACGGTGAAGTTATTAACTTTGAAGATCCAAAAGATGATGACGTGTTTGGTTTAGGTACTCGCGCCGACATTACGTGGAAGGGTCTGTTGGATATGACCTCGTGTACTGAATGCGGACGCTGCCAATCGCAGTGCCCCGCTTGGCACACTGATAAACCACTCTCACCCAAGCTTTTAATCATGGCTATGCGCGATCACGCCTTTGCTAAAACCGTCGAAACTGAAGCTATGGCGGGCGAAGGAGCCCCAATTTCACTCGATGTTTTGTGGTCATGTACAACTTGCGGTGCTTGTGTCAATGAGTGCCCAGTCGATATCGAACATATTGATCACATTGTTAATATGCGCCGTTTTCAAGTTTTAGTTGAGTCAAACTTTCCAAGTGAACTTGGCGGAACTTTCCGTAACTTAGAGCAAACGGGTAATCCATGGGGTGCAAATAGAAATGACCGTGAAGCCTGGATTGCCGAATGTGATTTCCCAATTCGGGTTGTTGAAGGAACCCTGCCGGAGGAAGTTGAATACTTATTCTGGGTAGGTTGTGCCGGCGCATACGACGAGCGTGCAAAGAAAACAACCAAAGCCGTTGCCGAACTTTTGTACATGGCCGGTGTTAATTTTGCAGTCCTAGGTAAAAAAGAAACGTGTACAGGAGACCCTGCTCGCCGTGCCGGAAATGAATTTTTGTATCAAATCTTGGCGGCAGAAAATATCGAAACTTTTAAGGAAGTTTTTGAAGGACGCATTAAGGGAACTAAGAAAGTTGTCGTTACCTGCCCACATTGCTTTACGACTATTGGCCGTGACTATGCGCAAAGTGGTTTTGAGTTAGAGATGCTTCACCACACTCAACTGCTCAATCAATTAGTTCGCGAAAAGAGACTGCTTCCAATAAAGATGAGTCACACAGCTATGACCTATCACGATCCTTGTTATTTGGGTCGTCACAATGAGATTTATCAACCACCGCGAGAAATACTAGAAGCAACTGGCGCAGAAATTACTGAGATGCCGCGCAATAAAGAGCGCTCGTTCTGTTGCGGCGCAGGTGGCGGTCGAATGTGGATGGAAGAAAAACTCGGCACGCAGATCAACCTCAACCGTGTCGATGAAGCTATCGCTACGGGTGTCACAGAGCTGGCTGTTGCCTGTCCTTTCTGCCGAGTCATGACTACCGATGGAATGACGGCGCGAGCATCTGATGTTGAGGTCTTAGACGTCGCCCAGATTCTCTTGCGCTCAGTTAAGGGCTAAAACTACGTTCTTTCTCAGGAAACTCCCAGTTCGTGGGAGCATTGTGTTGCCATGACTACAACCGCCGAAAAGACCATGCAGCGCATTCTCGTCGTTGACGATGAATCCAGTATCAGTGAACTGATCTCAACCAGCCTTCGCTTTGTTGGCTTTGATGTACGCACGGCAGCCAACGGCGCCCAAGCTCTGGCAATGGCCGAGGAGTTTCGCCCACACGCCATGGTTCTAGATGTCATGTTGCCCGATCTAGATGGATTTGAAGTCTGTAAAGCGATTCGCAATGAAGGTGTTTCGACTGGTGTTCTTTTCTTAACGGCAAAAGATGGCATGGAAGATAAAGTCAAAGGGTTAACTCTCGGTGGCGATGATTATATGACTAAGCCATTTTCACTTGAAGAGCTAGTTGCACGTTTGCGTGCACTGCTTCGACGCACCGGTGTTACTGAGATTGAGATTGATGATGAAAAGATGCGTTTTGCTGATCTGGAACTTGATGAAGCAACACATGAAGTTCGCCGGGCTGGAAATCTTTTAGAGCTTTCTCCAACCGAGTTTGCATTGATTCGATATTTAATTATCAATGCCGATCGTGTTGTTTCTAAATCACAGATTTTAGATCATGTGTGGCAGTACGACTTCCGTGGAGATGCAGGAATCGTTGAAACATATGTTTCATATCTTCGCAAAAAAATTGACTGTTTTGACCCACCGCTAATCCATACAGTTCGTGGCGTTGGTTATCGACTACGGATGCCGCCTAAATAGAAATGAAATCACCGCTTCGCAACTGGTCTCTACGTAACCGTTTAACGGTAGGCGTACTTTTGCTTTCTGCGATCGGATTTATTGGCGCGGGTATAGTCGCACAAAGTGCACTAAAAAACTATCTTATTGGTCAAGTGGATGATCAATTAAAAAGCGTGATCGGTGGAACAACTTCTCGCGTAAATCAAGCAGGAATTGTTAATGATGATGAAACAAACCCACGTCATACTGAAACTGAAGAGGTTACATCCCGCGCTGCAACTGCACCGGTGACACCGCTGAATCGCGTACCCACAAGCATTTCGGTGACTGTTCTAGATCCATTTGGTAATTTAATTGGTGGTATCGGTGGGGACTTAAACGCCAATAAAATCACTGACTTTGTGACCGGCCTACTGCCTACACAAGTCGCTGCCTTTGGCAATAAACCCTTTACTATCCAAGCCCCTGGAGCTGACTTTCGAGTCATCACGCAAGTTTTACCATCGGCAACAGGAAGTGTAATTGTTGCGCAGTCCTTAGCTGATTTTGACAAGACAACGCAGCGTATCGGGCGCGTATTTTTGTTTATTGGATTTATAGTTTTGTTGCTCATCGCTTTTGCGGCGCGTCAAGTTATTAAACTGAGTATGAAGCCACTTAAATCAGTAGAAGAAACGGCACAGAAAATTGCTGGCGGAGATTTATCTGCCCGTCTTGAGAATTTTGAACCTAATACTGAAGTTGGGCGTTTAAGTACCTCACTCAACACGATGCTTGGACATATTGAAGAGTCATTTGCCGTTCGAACTGAGAGCGAAGATAAACTCCGTCGCTTTGTTGCCGATGCAAGTCATGAGCTTCGCACACCGTTAACGGCGATTCGTGGCTTTGCCGAACTTCACCGCCAGGGCGCAGTCCCCGAAGGCCAAAAGACGAAAGAGCTCATCAGCCGAATTGAGAAAGAATCTATTCGCATGGGTGCCCTCGTTGAAGATCTGTTGCTGTTGGCCCGTCTCGATCAATCGCGTCAGATGGAGCTAAAGCCGGTTGATCTCACCCACGTTATTGAAGACACTGTTGCATCTGCCTCGGCAGCTGGCCCAGATCACCCGATAACGGCAACTATGCCCAAAGAGCTGTACACCCTCGGTGATTCAGATCGAATTTATCAAGTCTTTACAAACCTACTGGCAAATGCCCGCACACATACACCTGCTGGGACCGCGATAACAATTGATGCGCATGCAGAAGTTGATGGAATTTATGTAACTGTTTCCGATAATGGTCCAGGTTTAAGTGAGGATGATCAAAAGAAAATCTTCGAACGATTCTTCCGCGCCGATCCATCCCGCCAACGACATAGCAGTGAAGGTAGCGGTTTAGGTCTTTCCATTGTTGATGCGGTTATGCAGGCACATGGCGGAAAAGTAGGAGTTGTATCAAAGCCAGGAGAAGGCGCTACTTTTACGCTCTTTTTTCCAAGTACACCAACTGTTTAGTTAAGCGATTCCATCGCTTTCAATACAGCGATGCGTTCGGCAATCGGTGGGTGGGTAGAAAATAACTTCGACACAGAGGTTCCATCAAGTGGAGATTCAATCCAAATATGTGCAACCGAAGTTGACTTTTGTTGTACAACCGTTGAATCAGAAGCTAAAACCTCTAGTGCACTTCGCAACCCCGCGGGGTTGCGCGTAAAAGCTACAGCGGTGGCATCGGCTAAAGATTCGCGCTTTCGAGAAATCGCAGAGCGCAGCAGCATCGCCGCAAGGGGCGCAAGAATAAGAATTAGAAGTGAAAAAACAAGGGCGATCGGATTACCGTTACCTTCGCGATTACGGTCACGTCCGCCGCCGAACCACATCATACGCGTCAACATATCGCTAAGAATTGCAATCGCACCGGCCGTTGTCGCAGCAACTGCCGATACTAAAGTGTCGCGGTTAGCAACGTGTGCTAATTCGTGAGCAATTACGCCCTGCAGTTGATCACGATCCATGGCATCTAAAATCCCTGTTGTAAAGGCGATAAGAGCATGTTCTGGATTTCTTCCCGTTGCAAATGCATTGGGTGCGCTATCGACAACGATTGCAACTTTTGGCATTGGTAAACCACTAGCAATAGTTACTTCTTGAATTAAGTTGAATAACTTTGGATTATCTGACTCTTGAATTAACTTTGCACCCGTCATTGTGATAACTAATTTGTCGGCGCCATAATAGGAACCCCACACAGAAATTACGGCAATTCCAACGGCAATTGGAACAATGCCGGCAGTACTAGTTCCAAAATACGTCATCGCCGCAAAGACAACTAGCCAGACTAAAACACCCATACCGACCAATAGGCCGATAGTTTTGCGTTTATTTGCTGCTTGCTGTGTTCTAAAGTTCATTGATATTAAAAAGTAACTTTTGGTGCGTTGCGATCCTGTGGATCTTCAACTTCATAAAATTCGCGCTCCGTTACTTTCGCAAAGCCTGCAAAGAAGTTAGTTGGCACTGTATTTACGGCCGTATTGAGCGAGCGCACATTATCGTTATAGAACTGGCGACTAAATGCAACTTTGTTTTCAGTCGTTGATAACTCTTCTTGTAATGACAAAAAGTTTGCGGATGCCTTTAAATCAGGATAAGCCTCGGCCACAGCTAACAAGCCACGCAGAGCTTGAGTAACCATTCCATCGGCTGCAGCAACGTCGGCAACACTTGATGCACTAGTTGCTTTCGCGCGTGCTGCTACAACGGCATCGAAAGTTGACTGCTCGTGCTTGGCATATCCCTTAACGGTTTCAACCAGATTAGGAATTAAATCTGCGCGGCGTTTTAACTGGACTTCAATCTGTGCCCATGCCTCATTGACACTGATATTCAGACGAATCAAACGGTTGTACTGCGCGATAAAAAAGATAGCGATAAGAGCGATGACGCCTAGGACCACGATTGTTTTCATAGCTAATTAAACCGCGTTTCCCGAGGTTTCATTCCTTCAAGTTTACTGAATCTTTGACTTGTGGAAGTTTAAGAACGAGCGGCTAGCCGTTGGGCCGCGCTGACCTTGGTATCTGGAGCCATACTTCTCGCTGCCATATGGATGCTCGGCCGGAGATGAGAGTTTAATGAGACAGAGTTGACCGATCTTCATGCCGGGAAATAACTTAACGGGCAGGTTGGCAACGTTTGAAAGCTCCAAGGTGATGTGACCACTAAAGCCAGGATCGATAAAGCCGGCAGTTGAGTGCGTGAGTAAACCAAGACGACCAAGGGATGATTTGCCTTCTAAGCGCCCAGCAATATCGTCGGGGAGTGTAATTACCTCGTAGGTACTAGCTAAAACAAATTCGCCTGGGTGCAAGATAAACGGCTCATCGCCTTCGGTAATAACTTCGCGAGTAAGTTCGGGCTGTTCAATCGATGGATCAATGACGCTGTACTTGTGATTCTCAAAGACGCGGAAGAATTTATCTAGTCGCACATCCACCGAAGAGGGCTGGATCATCGCTTCATGGAATGGATCACAGCCGACGCGTCCTGCAGCGATTTCGGCGCGAATATCGCGATCACTTAGTAGCACGCGCAGAACCCTATCCTTTTCTAGGGTCTTAGCGGGGCAGGCTTGCATAAGTTACTGGTGGGTAGCATTATTTGCCCATGAGCCATTACACAGCCAATCTGCGCGATATCGAATTCTGCCTCTTTGATCTTCTAGGGCGCGAGAAAATACTCGGTACCTCTGTCTATGCCGATATCGATCGCGAGACTGCCATGGGCATGCTTGAAGAGATAAAACGATTATGCGAAAACGATTTAGCTGCATCCTTTGTTGAAGGCGATCGTGTTGGAACAACATTTAACAAAGCAACGGGTGATGTGACAGTGCCAGAGTCTTTTGCAAAGTCATACCGTGCCTGGATGGATAACGAGTGGTGGCGCATTGACGCACCTGTCGAGCTCGGCGGCACGAAGATTCCACAGTCTCTTCGTTGGGCAATCGCTGAAATGGTCTTGGGTTCTAACCCTGGTGTTCACTTATATGCATCGGGTACAGCCTTTGCCCATGTCGCGTATTACTTAGGAAATGCGCAGCAGAAAAAGATAGCAAAATTTATGGTCGATAAAGAGTGGGGCGCGACCATGCAGTTAACTGAACCTGATGCCGGATCTGATGTTGGTGCCGGACGCAGTAAAGCCACAGAGCAGTCAGATGGAACGTGGCACATCACTGGGACAAAACGTTTTATTACTTCTGGGGATGCAGCAAATATCTATCCTAATGTAATGCACTTTGTTTTGGCTCGCCGTGAAGGTGGAGGACCTGGCACTAAAGGATTATCACTATTTTTGATTCCGAAAACCATGTTTGATTTAGAGACTGGTGAGCTTGGAAAGCGAAATGGTGTATATGTAACTAATGTTGAAAAGAAGATGGGCTTAAATATTTCAGCCACGTGTGAAATTAACTTAGGTGAACATGAACCTGCCGTTGGATATTTGTTGGGTGATGTTCATCAAGGTATCGCACAGATGTTTAAAGTCATTGAGTTCGCTCGCATGATGGTCGGCACTAAAGCGATTGCAACGCTATCTGCCGGTTACCAACAGGCGTTGAGCTATGCCAAAGTCCGTGTGCAGGGCGGTGATATGAAGGTAATGAACGATAAAGCTAGCCCACGTGTCACAATTATTCATCACCCCGATGTGCGCCGATCCTTAATGGTCCAAAAGTCCTATTCCGAAGGCATGAGGGCCCTTGTTCTCTATACCGCCTCGATTCAAGATGAGGTTGAATTGGCCGAAAAGGCTGGAGATACCGATCTTCTTGCCGACATGATCGCTCGCAATGATTTATTACTCCCAGTTGTTAAGGGCTATGGCTCTGAAAAATCCTGGACACTTCTTGGTACCGAATCACTTCAGACATTCGGTGGCTCTGGTTTCACTCAAGATTGGCCAATTGAACAATATGTTCGCGATGCCAAGATCGATACGTTGTACGAAGGTACAACGGCGATTCAAGGATTAGATTTCTTCTTCCGCAAAATTGTTAAAGATGGTGGTCGTGCAATTGGTCTACTTGGTAAAGAGATTCAAAAATTTGCCGAATCTGGTGGTACGAATCCGCAGGAGAAGGCCGCGCTCTTTACCGCCCTTGGCAATCTCAACGGGATCATCGCTGTGTTGGTTACTCGCGCGATAGAGTCACAGGAAAATCCAGAGAAGATTTATAATGTTGGCCTGCATACATCACGTTGTTTGATGGCAGTTGGCGACATCATCACTGCATGGTTACTGCTGCGCCAAGCCGATATTGCTACAGAGAAGCTCCCTAACGCCGGTAAAGATGCCGATTTCTATACTGGCAAAATTGCATCAGCCAAGTTCTTTGTAGCTAACTTCTTGCCACAGATCGCCGCCGACCGAGCAATTATTGAGGCTGGCGATGGAGCGATTATGAATATTCCAGAAAGCGCGTTTTAAAACCACTACGCTTACCCGGTGTTAACCAAATACAGAGGCGAAATCCTAACCCTAGCGGGCGCTATTTTCTTCTCCTTTAACGGCATCATCGCCAAGCTAGTACTGACCTCAGGTTTGTCATCAATGCGCTTAACCCAAGTGCGCTGTGGTGGAGCTTTTGTCATTCTCACTACCTATATGTTTCTTCGCCACCGCGAGAAACTGCGGGCTACCAGAAGTGAACTTCCACAATTATTTGCGTATGGCATCGTTGGTTTTTTAGCAGTGCAGGCCCTCTATTTTGTAGCTATTACGCGGCTGCATGTAAGTATCGGCTTAATCCTTGAATTTACTGCACCAATTTGGATTGTTTTATGGCTGCGATACGTGAAAAAGAAAGTCGTCCCCGCTCTTATGTGGATAGCTATCTTTTTAGCATTTAGTGGTCTGGTTCTTATCGCTCAAGTCTGGAAAGGCCTCACACTAGACCCCATCGGTGTGATTGCAGCCTTATTAGATGGAATCGTATTAGCCGCTTTCTTTTTAATTGGCGAAAAACTAACCGGCAAACGCGATGTCGAATCGCTCATGGTCTACGGATTTGGATTCGCAACTCTCGGTTTAGCTATCGCCATGCCGTTGTGGTCGTATCCAGTTGAGATATTTACACAGACAATGAACTTGCAGGGACGCTTTGCAGCTTACAGCGCTCCGGGTTGGCTCTTAATTGCCTGGGTCATCGTCATGGGCACAATTCTTCCTTACCTACTGGTGGTTAATGGTTTAAAACTTTTATCGGCATCGACAAGTAGCGTTATGGGGATGGCTGAACCAGTTATCGCTGGAGTATTTGCGTGGATTTGGTTATCTGAAAAATGGAATTTTATTCAACTCATTGGCGGCATAACAGTAATTATTGGAATTATTTTGGCGGATAAAGCACGAACTGCTGCGCACTAATCTTTATTAAGCGCCGAATGTACTGTCATCTGGCGGTGAAACTTCACGCTGTTGCGTCCAGTCGGTACCAGCACCAGGGTTTTGTGGCATGTCATAGAAGCGCGCATAGTGAAGCTGAGCCGATACGGTAATTGTGCGCGTTGGTCCGTTACGGTGCTTAGCAACAATTAAATCTGCCTCACCCGTACGATTTTGTTGATCGTACATATCATCGCGGTGAAGCAAGATAACAACGTCGGCATCTTGTTCGATAGAGCCGGATTCGCGAAGATCAGAGAGCATTGGTTTCTTATCTGTGCGCTGTTCAGGTCCACGGTTGAGCTGTGAGATTGCAATAACTGGAATATCTAACTCTTTAGCCATCAACTTTAATTGACGTGAGAACTCAGATACTTCCTGCTGGCGATTTTCGACTTTTTTACCCGATGACATCAGCTGTAAGTAGTCAATAACAATGAGTTTAAGGTTATGGCGCTGCTTAAGGCGGCGGGCCTTGGCGCGGATCTCCATCATCGAAAGATTAGGTGAATCATCGATAAACAAGGGTGCTTCAGAGATCTCTCCCATACGACGTGCAAGACGTGACCACTCATCATCA
>SESD01001278.1_pt1 | contig 14122 bp, 12 predicted proteins | sample 3171411 | NCBI WGS metagenome assembly SESD01 (sample SAMN06051880, study PRJNA518727) | freshwater metagenome | biome: subpolar coniferous forest; feature: holomictic lake; material: water; isolation source: holomictic Lake 442, 16.5 m depth | place: Canada: near Kenora, Ontario | collected...
GCCGGCACCAGAACGTAGCGCGCCGCAGGCAGCCGCTTGATCACCGGTTCGACTGAGCCGAGTTCGGGAGGATTGAGTTCGTCATCGGCGAAATTGATCGCCAGCAGCGGCGCCTTGATCTTGTCGAGCAGGTCGGTCGGGTCGTAGGTGCCTGAGGCCTCGACCTGGTAGAGCCGGTTGTTGGCGTCGCCCTTGCGCGCGTTGGCGACGAATTTTTCGTACAAGGCATCGGCCGCCGCGCGCGTCGGCGCCTGTTCCTGCAGGCGCACCACGCTTTGCACCATCAACGCACCAAAGGGCGCGGTAAAGACATAGCGCGAGGGGTTGCTGGTGTAATTGCCGCCGTTCCACTCCGGGTCGTTGCGGATGGCTTCGATGGAAATGCGTCGCTGCAGCCAGTTGCGACCGCTCATCGGCGCGGGCTGGCTCGCGACAGGGAGCAGCGCATCCATGAATCCGGGGTAAAGACCGCCGAACAGCCAGGTCAGCATGCCGCCCATGGACAGCCCGAGGATCATGCGCAGGTGCGCCACGCCCAGGTGCTCGGTAAGCAGCCGATGCTCGGCGCGAATGATGTCGCGAAAGCTATAGTGGGGGAATGACGCGCGCAGGCCGTCGCTGGGCTTGCTCGAGCCGCCAAAGCCGATGGCGTCGGGCATGACGATGTAGTACTGGTTCGCATCCAGCGGCTGGCCGGGACCGAATAATTCGCCGCCCAGTTCCGGCGTGAACCAGTCCTTGGCCGAACCGGTGGTGTTGTGCAGCAGCAGCACGGCATTGTTGATCGTACCCACGGCGTCGCGCCTGGGCGTGCCCATGGTCAGGTAATGCATGCGCAACTCGTGCAGGGTCTCGCCGCTGCCGAAGGCAAAGTCGCGAATGATGAAACTGCCTTCCTGCCGGTTTGGCCAGGCGTTTTCGTTTGTGCTCATGCCAACAATCCTTTTTGTACTTTGCGAAAGCGCTCGGCGACGGCAATTTCGCCGGCATGGTGGCCGTCGCGCACCCGCCACTGGCCGCCGACCATCACGTGCCTGACGAGGCGCTCATTGCCGGAAAACAACAGGGCGTCGCTGATGCGCTCGCCGTGGCGGTCGGCAAGGTTGATGTGCTCGCCGTCCAGCACCACCAGGTCGGCGCGTTTGCCCGCGGCGATGGCGCCGGCGGGTTGCGCCAGCGCCTGTGCGCCTCCCGCGGCCGCCTCGTGCCACAGGTTGCTGCCCACCGAGGGGGCGGCCTCGGAGGCGGCGATGTTGCGCCGGCGCAGGGTGAGGCGCTGGCCGTATTCGAGCCAGCGCAATTCCTCCACCGGGGATTGCGACACATGGCTGTCCCCGCCTATGGCGTAGCGGCCTTGTTTTTCGCGATAACGAAAAAACGGAAAAATGCCGTCGCCCAGATTGCCCTCGGTGGTCGGGCACAAGCCCGCGGTCACGCCGCTTGCGGCGAGCCGTTCGGCTTCGGCGCTGGCGACATGGGTGGCGTGCACCAGGCACCAGCGCGGCCCCACCGGCAGGTGTTCAAGCAGCCACTGCACCGGGCGCAGGTCGCTCCAGGCGAGGCAGTCGTTGACCTCCTTGATCTGCTCGGCGACGTGGATATGGATGGGCGCGGCCGGGTCGATGGCATCAAGGCCGCTGACGAGCTCCTTGAGCATGGGCGGGCTGACCGCGCGCAGGCTGTGCGGGGCGACGCCAAGGCGAATGCCCGGATGCGCCTTGTGCAGGGACTCGACCATGCGCAGCACGTCTGCGGGCCGTGTGGCAAAGCGTTTTTGCGCCGGCTTCATCGGTGTTTCGCCAAAATCACTATAGGCGTAGAGCGCTGGCAACAAGGTGAGAGCGATGCCGGCGGTGTCTGCCGCGCGCACAATGGCCAGCGCTGTTTCGTTGCGGTCGGCGTAGGGCCTGCCGTCCGGGGCATTGTGCAGGTAGTGAAATTCGCCGATCGCGGTGTAGCCGTTTTTCAGGTTCTCGACATACAACTGCGCGGCGATGGCCTCGATTTCGTCGGGGCCGAGGGTTTTGAGAAAGCCGTACATGACCTCGCGCCAGGTCCAGAAACTGTCCTCGGGCGAACCCATGTGTTCCGCCAGGCCGGCCATGGCACGCTGGAAGGCGTGCGAGTGCACATTGGCCATGCCCGGCAGCAGCGGTCCCCCGGCATCCTCGGCATCACCGTTTTTCCTGCCGTTGCGCACGGCCTTGATCATGCCGGTGTCATCGATGTCGATCAGCACATCGCGGGACCAGCCGGTGGCAAGCAATGCCTCGGCAGCGTAAAGGGTTTTCATTTGCCGTTATGATAACCGCAGGCAGGCAGGCCGTATCAAGCAAACAACAGGCGAAACCGACGCGACTTCAGCGACGGTGCGACGGGGAATCAGGCGATGTGGGACACACTGTGGATTAATGCGCGGCTCATCACCATGCGCGAGGGCAAATACAACGCCATTGAGCGCGGCGCCATTGCGGCCGAGGCCGGGCGCATCGCCTGGCTGGGCGCGCGCGCCGAGCTGCCGGGCGAGCCCGCGGCACTGGCGCGGGAAGTGCACGACGTTCACGGCGCGCTGCTTACCCCCGGCCTTATCGACTGCCACACCCATATTGTGTTCGCCGGCAACCGCGCGCGTGAGTTTGAATTGCGGCTGCAGGGTGCGAGTTACGAAGACATCGCGCGCGCCGGCGGTGGCATCGTTTCGACGGTCGAGGCGACGCGCGACGCGTCGGATACCGAACTGGTGACCGGTGCGGCCCGGCGCCTGCGCCGTTTGATGCAAGAGGGTGTCACCACGATTGAAATTAAATCCGGCTACGGCCTGGACACGCGCACCGAGCTGAAAATGCTGCGTGCGACCCGCCTGCTCGGCGAGTCGGCGCCGGTGACGGTGAAAAAGACCTTTCTCGGCGCGCATGCGCTGCCGCCGGAATACCTTGGACGGGCCGACGATTACATTGCACTGGTTTGCAACGAAATGCTGCCTGCCGCGACGGAAGCCGGTTTGGTCGATGCGGTTGACGCTTTTTGCGAAGGCATCGCCTTCAGTCCGGCACAGACGTCGCGCGTGTTCGGCAAGGCGGTCGAACTTGGCCTGCCGGTGAAACTGCACGCCGACCAGCTGTCGGACCGCGGTGGCGCGGCACTGGCGGCGCGTTTCAAGGCGCTCTCGGCCGATCACCTTGAATACACCGGCGAAGCGGGGGTGCGCGCCCTGGCCGAGGCGGGCACGGTGGCGGTGTTGCTGCCCGGGGCGTTTTATTTCCTGCGCGAAAAGCAGCTCCCGCCGGTGCAGTTGCTGCGCGACTACGGTGTGCCCGTTGCCATCGCCACCGACTGCAACCCGGGCTCCTCGCCGCTGAACTCCATGCTGCTGGCGCTCAACATGGCCTGTACGCTGTTTCGTCTGACCCCGGAAGAGGCACTGGCGGGCGCTACCTGCCACGCGGCGCGTGCACTGGGCATGGGCGACACGCATGGCAGCCTCGGGGTGGGCAGGGCGGCGGATTTTGCGCTGTGGGACGCCGAGTCACCGGCCGAGCTTGCCTATGCCATGGGCGCCAATGCCTGCATCGGCACGATCAAGTCTGGCGAGACGGTTTTTTCGCCCAGCTGAGCATGGCCTCGAGCAGGCGCCGCAGCAGGGGACGCACTTGCTGCGCCAGGTCGGCCCTGTAGGCATAGGGCCAGGTTTCGTCCATATAAGCGGCCCAGGACAATTCCAGTTGCACCGCGTGCACCTGTTTCGCCGGATCGCCGTAACTGCGGGTGATGTACCCGCCCTTGAAGCGGCCGTTGAGCACGGCGCTGTAACGTTTTTCCTGTTGCGCGATACCGAGCAGGGCTTCGCCCAGGCCGGGGCCGCAGGAGGTGCCGCCGGCGGTGCCGAGATTGAGGTCGGTCAGCCTGCCCGGGAAAAAGCGCGGCACCTGTGAGGCAATGGAGTGGGCATCCCACAGCAGCGCGTAACCATGTTGCGCCTTGATGCGTGCCAGCTCGCCGGCCAGCTGTGCATGGTAGGGCCGCCAGTATTGCGCCTTGCGTGCGCTTATTTCCGCTTCATCAGCTTCCTTGCCCGCTGTGTAAAGCGCTTCCTTGGCAAAGGTGTCGCGCGGCACCAGGCCGGTGGTGTCCTGGCCCGGATACAGGTTGGCGTCGTCCTCGGGCCGGTTAAGGTCTATGGCATAACGCGAATGGGTGGCCGCGAGGACCGACGCGCCGAGTTCACCGGCAAAATCGTATAGCAGCGGCAGGTGCCAGTCGGTGTCGGGCACGCGCAACGCGGCCGGTGTCATGCGTGCCGCCAGTTCGGACGGAATATGCGTGCCGCAGTGGGGAATGGACAGCAAGAGCGGTGAGCTGCCCGCCGTGAAGTGAAAGGCTTGCATGCTTAGCGCAGCATCGGCAGGTCGAGGCCGTGCTCGCGCGCGCAGTCGCGGGCGATGTCGTAGCCGGCATCGGCATGGCGCATCACGCCGGTGGCCGGGTCGTTCCACAGCACGCGTTCAATGCGCCGGGCCGCGTCGGCAGAGCCGTCGCAGACAATGACCATGCCCGAGTGCTGCGAGTAGCCCATGCCGACGCCGCCGCCATGGTGGAAGGACACCCAGGTCGCGCCCGACGCGGTGTTGAGCATCAGGTTCAAGAGCGGCCAGTCGGATACCGCGTCCGAACCGTCCAGCATGGATTCGGTCTCGCGGTTGGGGCTGGCGACCGAGCCCGAATCGAGGTGGTCGCGGCCGATGACAATGGGCGCCTTGAGTTCGCCGCTCGCAACCATGGCGTTGAAGGCAAGGCCGGCCTTGTGGCGTTGGCCGAGGCCGATCCAGCAAATGCGCGCCGGCAGGCCCTGGAAGGCGATGCGCGAGCGCGCCATGTCCAGCCAGTTGTGCAGGTGCGGGTCGTCGGGAAAGAGATCCTTCATTTTTGCGTCGGTCTTGTAGATGTCCTCCGGGTCGCCCGACAGCGCCACCCAGCGGAAGGGACCGACGCCGCGGCAAAACAAGGGGCGGATGTAAGCCGGCACAAAGCCGGGAAAGTCGAAGGCGTTCTCGACGCCGGTGTTTTTTGCCTCCTGGCGGATGTTGTTGCCGTAATCGACGCAGGGGATGCCGCGTTTCCTGAACTCGAGCATGGCCAGCACATGACGTGCGATGCTCGCCTCTGCCGCATCGGCGACGCCGCGCGGATTGGTTTTGCGTTCAGCCTCCCAGCGCTCGACGCTCCAGCCCTCGGGCAGGTAGCCGTTGGCCGGGTCGTGCGCGGAAGTCTGGTCGGTGACAAGGTGCGGCATCACGCCGCGCTTGAGGATTTGCGGCAGCACGGCGGCGGCATTGCCCAGGAGGCCGATGGAGACGGGCTGGTTGTCGCGCGCGGCCTGGTCCAGCATGGCCAGCGCCTCGTCGAGGTCCTTTGCCTGCTTGTCGAGGTAACGCGTTTTCAGGCGCATTTCAATGCGCGATTGCTGGCATTCGACGGCCAGCATCGAGGCGCCGGCCATGGTCGCGGCGAGCGGCTGTGCGCCGCCCATGCCGCCGAGGCCGGCGGTGAGAATCCATTTGCCCGACCAGTCGCCCTTGTAATGCTGCCGCCCGGCCTCGGCGAAGGTTTCGTAAGTGCCTTGCACGATGCCCTGGCTGCCGATGTAAATCCACGATCCGGCGGTCATCTGGCCGTACATCATCAGGCCTTTTTTATCCAACTCGCTGAAATGTTCCCAGTTGGCCCAGTGTGGCACCAGGTTGGAATTGGCGATCAGCACGCGCGGCGCATCGGCGTGGGTGCGGAACACCCCGACCGGCTTGCCCGATTGCACCAGCAGCGATTGGTCTTCCTTGAGCGTGGTGAGCGATTCGACAATGCGGTCAAAACACTCCCAGTTGCGAGCGGCTCGGCCAATGCCCCCGTAAACGACAAGGTCTTCCGGGCGCTCGGCCACTTCCGGGTCGAGATTGTTCATCAGCATGCGCAGCGGCGCCTCGGTCATCCAGGAGCGGGCGGACAGCTGTGTGCCGCGTGCGGCGCGGATGATGCGGGAACGGGAGGAGGTCAATTTGGGTTCCGGAAATGAAGGCGGGAGGCAGGGCGACATGGTAAACCGGCGGACGCAGGCATGCACGTGCTCGTGCCGGCCCGATGCTGTTTTGTGATCTATATTGCGCCGCGATGAAATCTGGCCCTAGAATGCGGCTTGATCACGAATTAGGGGAGTACGACATGAACAAATCCATTCTGGCCGTTGCGCTGGCCGCTTGCACGATTTTTACCACGGGGGCTGCCTGTGCGCAGGCGCTGCCAAAGGTCACCATTGCGATGAGCGGGTGGACCGGCTTTGCGCCGCTGTCGCTGGCTGAAAAAGCCGGCATTTTCAAGAAAAACGGCGTCGATGTGACGATCAAGTTCATCCCGCAAAAAGACCGCCATCTTGCGGTTGCCTCCGGCGATGTGCAGTGCGCCGCCACGACGGTGGAGACTTACGTCAGCTGGGCCGCAGCCGGTGTGCCCCTGGTGCAGGTGGTGCAGCTGGACAAGTCCTACGGCGCCGACGGCCTTGCCGCGCGTGCCGGCATCAATAAGATCAGCGACCTCAAGGGCAAGAACGTCGGTGTCGACGCCCCCGGCACGGCATCGTATTTCGGCCTCGCCTGGATCCTGATGAAAAACGGCATGACGCTCAAGGATGTCAATCTCGTGACCTTGTCGCCGCAGGCTGCGGCCACGGCATTTGTCGCCGGGCAGAACGACGCGGCCATGACTTACGAGCCCTACCTTTCGACGGTGCGCGACAACCCGGCTTCGGGAAAGATCATCGCCACCACGCTCGATTACCCGATGGTGATGGACACCTTCGGTTGCTCGCCCAAGTTCGTCAAGGAAAACGCCAAGCTGGTGCAGTTGATGGTCAACAGCTATTTCGAGGCGGTGGACATGATCAAGGCGCAACCGGACAAGTCCTTCGAGATCATGGGCAGTGCCGTCAAGCAGACCGGCGAGCAGTTCAAGAAGTCGCAGGCCTTCCTGCGCTGGCAGGACAAGGCGTCCAACCAGAAGTTTTTTGCCGGTGAGCTCCAGGCGTTCATGAAAGACGCCTCGCAGATCCTGCTCGCAGCCGGCGTGATCAAGCAAGTGCCGGACATGGCACCGCTGGTTGATGCCAGCTTTATAAAATGACCTCTGGCAGATTTTTCGCCTGAGGTCATCCCCGCGAAAGCGGGGATCCAGCGTCGTTTGGGGAAAGTCACTGGATTCCCGCTTTCGCGGGAATGACGGTACAAATAGTGAAGCCGCTCAAGCCCGTCCCGCCGCGCCGCCGCGCATTGCTCGGCGTCGCTTTCTTTGCACTGTTCTTCATCGTCTGGGGATTCTTCACCTACGGCGGTTATGTGCCGCCGCAATTTCTCGCCAGCCCCACCGCCATGGTGAGGGAGGGCTGGGTGCTGCTGGTGGAATACGGTTTCATCAAGGACATCGGCATGACGGTGTGGCGCGTGCTGGGCGGTTTTGTCATTGCCGCCGTCATAGGGGTTCCACTGGGCATTGCCATGGGAGCCTACAAACCAGTGGAGGCGTTTTTCGAGCCCTTTGTGTCGTTTGCCCGTTACCTGCCGGCTTCGGCCTTCATCCCCTTGCTGATTCTCTGGGCCGGCATAGGCGAAGCGCAAAAGCTGCTGGTGATCTTCATCGGCTCGTTTTTCCAGATCGTGTTGATGGTGATGGTGGCGGTGGGCAACAGCCGCCGCGACCTGGTGGAGGCGGCCTACACCCTGGGCGCCAGTGACACCGGCATCATCCGCCGCGTGCTGATCCCGGGCAGCGCGCCGGAAATCGCCGAGATTTTGCGCCTTGTGCTCGGCTGGGCCTGGACCTATGTCATCGTCGCCGAACTGATCGGCTCATCGAGCGGCATCGGTCACATGATTATCGAAAGCCAGTCGCTGCTCAACACCGGCCAGATCATTTTCGGCATCATCGTCATCGGTTTTATCGGCCTGATATCCGATTTCCTGTTCAAGTTCGGCAACCAGCGGCTGTTTCCCTGGAGCATGCTCAAATGAGCAAGCTCGCCATCGAGGGCGTGTCACGCATTTTTCCGGCAACGCGCGGCGGCAAGCCAACGCAGGCCTTGCTGCCGGTGGACCTGCAGGTCGAGGACAACGATTTCATCACCATCCTCGGCCCATCGGGCTGCGGCAAGTCGACGCTGCTGCGCATCGTGGCAGGACTAGACCAGCCGACCGCGGGCAGGGTGCTGCTGGACGGCGAACCGGTGAGGGGGCCGGGGCCGGACCGCGGCATGGTGTTCCAGTCCTATACGCTTTTTCCCTGGCTGACGGTGCGCCAGAATATCTGCTTCGGCCTGCGTGAAAAAGGCATGTCTGCGGCCGAGCAGGCGCAAAGAAGCGACTATTTCATCGCCCAGGTCGGTCTGCGCGGTTTTGAGGGGCATTTTCCCAAGCAGTTGTCGGGTGGTATGCAGCAGCGCACGGCGCTGGCGCGGGCCCTCGCCAATGACCCGAAAATCCTGCTGCTCGACGAGCCATTTGGCGCGCTCGACAACCAGACGCGCGCGCTGATGCAGGAATTGCTGCTCGGCATCTGGGAGGCCGAACGCAAGACCGTGCTGTTTGTCACCCACGATATCGACGAATCGATATTCATGGCCAGCCGGGTGGTGGTGATGAGTGCGCGACCGGGGCGCATCAAGGCCGATATCCGCATCGACCTGCCGCATCCGCGCTTGTATACGGTGAAGACCACACCGGCCTTTTCCGAATACAAGGCGAGGCTCACCGAAGACATCCGCGTCGAGTCGATCAAGACGGCGCAAATGGGTATGGCCTAGCGCCGGTGGCGGCCGGTTTGGCCCGGACGCCGCCGTTTTTTTCTTTGCCCTTGCGTTGAGGGCATCTTCGATTTCCTGTAGACTCTGTCATCCCTACTGCCTGTAGGCACATGACTAAATACGTTTTCGTTACCGGTGGTGTAGTTTCCTCTCTTGGGAAAGGCATCGCCGCCGCTTCTCTCGCCGCAATCCTCGAATCGCGCGGCCTCAAAGTCACCAACATCAAGCTGGACCCGTATATCAACGTTGATCCGGGTACCATGAGCCCGTTTCAACACGGGGAGGTGTTTGTCACCGAGGATGGCGCGGAGACCGATCTTGACCTTGGCCATTACGAGCGCTTCAGCAAGGCGCGCATGCGCAAGGCCAATAATTTCACCACCGGCCAGATCTACGAGAGCGTGATCAAGAAGGAGCGACGAGGCGAGTACCTCGGCCGCACCGTCCAGGTCATCCCCCACATCACCGACGAAATCAAGGCCTTCATCGCCAGGGGCGGCGAGGGCGCCGAGGTCGCCATTGTCGAGGTCGGCGGCACCGTCGGCGACATCGAATCGCTGCCATTCCTCGAAGCCATCCGCCAGATGGGCATGGAACTGGGGCGCGAAAACACCTGTTACGTGCACCTTACCCTGGTGCCGTATATCGTCTCCGCCGGCGAGATCAAGACCAAGCCGACGCAGCACTCGGTCAAGGAATTGCGCCAGATCGGCATCCAGCCCGACACACTGCTGTGCCGCTCCGACCGGCCGATCCCCGATGACGAGCGGCGCAAGATCGCCTTGTTCACCAACGTGCCGGTGAACGCCGTCATCTCGGTCTGGGACGTCGATTCGATTTACAAGATCCCCTACATGCTGCACCAGCAGATGCTCGACGAGATCGTCTGCCACAAGCTGCAGTTGCTCGCCCGCCCGGCCGACCTCAAGGTGTGGAAAAAGCTGGTCGACGCGCTGGAGCACCCGCAGCATGAAGTCACCATCGCCATGGTCGGCAAGTATGTCGACCTGACCGATTCCTACAAGTCGCTCAACGAGGCGCTGCTGCACGCGGGCATCCATACCCATTGCAAGGTCGTCATCCGTTATGTCGATTCGGAGGAGATCGAGCGCACTGGCCTGATCGACAGCCTGTTCGGCGTCGATGCCGTGCTGGTACCCGGTGGTTTTGGCGTGCGCGGCGTGGAGGGCAAGATCAAGGCCATCCAGTACGCGCGCGAAAACAAGATTCCCTACCTCGGTATCTGCCTTGGCATGCAACTGGCGGTGATCGAGCACGCGCGCCACTGCGCCGGCCTCACCGGGGCGAACAGCACCGAGTTTGACCCGGCGACACCGCAACCGGTGGTCGCGCTGATCACAGAATGGCATGACAAGGACGGCAAGGTTGAATTGCGCGACGCCAATTCCGACCTGGGCGGCACCATGCGCCTGGGCGCCCAGCCGGCCGACGTGATTCCCGGCACCCAGGTCGAACGCATATACGGCACCCGTGTCATCAACGAGCGCCACCGCCATCGCTATGAGGTCAACAACCACTACCTGCCGCGCATCGAGGCATCGGGACTGGTGGTGTCGGCGCGCGCCAGGGTGACAAATTCAAAAGATGTGAAAAGCGGCGGCGAAACGCTTTGTGAAATGGTCGAATTGCCGAGCCACCCGTGGTTCATCGGCTGCCAGTTTCACCCCGAATTTTCCTCGTCTCCGCGCGACGGCCATCCGCTTTTCCGCTCGTTTGTCGAGGCGGCACTGGCGCACCAGAAGGGCGCGTCCGCCCAGCCTCTGTCCGCGGTGGCGTGATGGAGTTGTGCGGATTCAAGGCCGGACTTGACCAGCCTGTATTCCTTATCGCCGGCCCTTGTGTCATCGAGTCGCGCGACATGGCTTTTGACACCGCCGGCAGGCTCAAGGAAATCTGCGCCGCCGTCGGCATGCCCTTCATCTACAAGTCTTCGTACGACAAGGCCAACCGCAGTTCCGGCAAGTCCTACCGCGGCCTGGGCATGGACAAGGGGCTGGAAATCCTCGCCGCGGTAAAAAAACAGCTCGGCGTGCCGGTGCTCACCGATGTGCATGCCATCGAGGAGATCGCCGCCGTCGCCGCGACGGTGGACGTGTTGCAAACCCCGGCCTTCCTTTGCCGCCAGACCGATTTCATCCATGCGGTGGCCGGTGCCGGCAAGCCGGTCAATATCAAGAAGGGGCAGTTCCTCGCCCCCGGTGACATGAAAAACGTCGTCGACAAGGCGCGCGAGGCGAGCAAGTCCGAAACCATCATGGTGTGCGAGCGCGGCGTCTCCTTCGGTTACAACAACCTCGTTTCCGACATGCGTTCGCTGGCCATCATGCGCGACACCGGCTGCCCGGTGGTGTTCGACGCGACACACTCGGTGCAGCTGCCCGGTGGGCAGGGCACTTCGAGCGGCGGCCAGCGCGAATTCGTGCCGGTGCTGGCGCGTGCGGCGGTGGCTTCGGGCATTTCCGGCCTGTTCATGGAGACCCACCCGGATCCGGCCAGGGCCTTGTCCGACGGTCCCAATGCCTGGCCGCTTGCCTTGATGAAACCGCTGCTCGAAACGCTCAATGCGCTCGACGCACTGGTCAAGGGTCGGGGCTTGGCCGAACAAAGTCTTTAAACTGCGGCGATAAAACAGAAAAAAGGTTGAACCATGAGCTCAATAATCGATGTGGTGGCAAGGGAAATTCTCGATTCGCGCGGCAACCCGACGGTGGAAGCCGATGTCCTGCTCGAGTCGGGCGTGATGGGACGCGCCGCGGTTCCTTCGGGCGCATCGACCGGCAGCCGCGAGGCGCTGGAACTGCGCGACAAGGATGCCTCGCGCTATGGCGGCAAGGGTGTGCTGAATGCGATCGAGCACATCAACACCGAGATATCCGAGTCGATCATGGGTCTGGATGCCACCGAGCAGAGTTTCATCGACCGCATCCTCATCGACCTTGACGGCACCGAGAACAAGGGCCGGTTGGGCGCCAATTCCCTGCTCGCTGTTTCCATGGCGGTGGCCAAGGCCGCGGCCGAGGAGAGCGGCCTGCCGCTGTACCGTTATTTCGGCGGCTCGGGCGCGATGCAGATGCCGGTGCCGATGATGAACGTCATCAACGGCGGCGCGCACGCCAACAACAGCCTCGACATGCAGGAGTTCATGATCATCCCGGTGGGCGCGCAAAGCTTTCGCGAGGCGGTGCGCTGCGGTGCCGAAATCTTCCAGGTGCTCAAGGTGCTCATCGACGCGCGCGGCATGCCCACCACGGTCGGCGACGAGGGTGGATTCGCCCCCAACCTGTCCAGCCACGCGGCGGCCCTCGATCTGATCCTCGAGGCCATTGACAAGGCCGGCTACCAGGCCGGCGCCGACGTGGTGCTCGCCCTCGACTGCGCCAGCTCGGAGTTCTACAAGGACGGCCGCTATGTGCTGGGTGGCGAGAAACTGCAGTTGACCTCGGCGGAATTCGTCGATTACCTCGCCACCCTTGCCGACAAATACCCGATCATCAGCATCGAGGACGGCATGGCCGAGAACGACTGGGACGGCTGGCGCGCCCTGACCGAGCGGCTCGGGCGCAAGGTGCAGCTGGTCGGCGACGACTTGTTTGTCACCAACACGCGCATCCTGCGCGAGGGCATACAGATGGGCGTGGCCAATTCCATCCTGATCAAGGTCAACCAGATCGGCACGCTGACCGAGACCTTTGCCGCCATCGAGATGGCCAAGCGCGCCGGTTACACCGCGGTCATCTCGCACCGTTCGGGCGAGACCGAGGACACCACCATCGCCGACATCGCCGTCGGAACCAATGCCCTGCAGATCAAGACCGGGTCGCTGTCGCGCTCCGACCGTGTGGCCAAGTACAACCAGCTGCTGCGCATCGAAGAGGATCTTGGCGATGCCGCCGGTTACCCCGGCCGCGAGGCGTTTTACCAGCTGAGGTAGGCATTCTTGAAAGTCCTCGCCGGCATATTCGCAGTCCTGATTGTGCTGATCCAGTACCCGCTGTGGCTGGGCAAGGGCGGCTGGCTCAAGGTCTGGGATATCGACCGCCAGGTGACCGAGCAAAAGTCGCGCAATGAAAAGCTGGTATTGCGCAACACTTCGCTTGACGCCGAGGTGCGCGACCTCAAGCAGGGCTCCGAGGCGATAGAGGAGCGCGCCCGCTACGAGCTGGGCATGGTCAAACAGGACGAGGTATTCTTCCACATCGTCGCCAAGCCACCGGCCGCCCCCGCGCCCCCGCCGGAAAAATAAGCGCGTCCCGCCATCGCCGGGAACAAACCGACAGGAACCAGGAGGAGTCATGCAACTCAAGCCAGAGCAACTCAAGCCAGAGCAACTCGCGCAATTCGATCGCGACGGTTACCTGTTCTTTCCCTCGCTGTTCACCCCGCAGGAGGTCAAGACCCTGCTGGACGAGGTGCCGCGACTTTACGCGCAGCAGCGCCCGGAGAACGTGCGTGAAAAAGGCAGCAGCGCTGTACGTACCAATTTTGCCGCGCACATGTACAGCGCGCCCTTTGCCAGGCTCGCCAGGCATCCACGTATGATAGAACCGGTGATGCAGCTTTTTGATGAAGAGCTGTACATGCATCAGTTCAAGATCAACGGCAAGATGGCCTTTGACGGCGATGTATGGCAGTGGCACCAGGACTACGGCACCTGGAAAAACGACGACCAGATGCCCGAGGCGCGGGCCATGAACATCGCCATATTCCTTGACGAGGTCAACGAGTTCAACGGCCCGCTGATGTTCATTCCCGGCAGCCACAAGCTGGGCGTGGTCGACGCCAAGCACGACTTGGCCACCACCAGCTACCCGCTGTGGACCATAGACAACGACACCATCAGCAAGTTGGTTGAACGCGGCGGCATTGTCTCGCCCAAGGGGCCGGCCGGCTCGATGATCCTCTTCCATTCCTGCCTGGTGCACGCCTCGACCTCCAACCTGTCGCCGTGGAACCGCGTCAGCGTGTACCTCAGCCTGTGTGCGGTATCGAACCACATCCGCCGCTTCAAGCGTCCCGAATACATCGCACACCGCGACTTCACGCCCATCACCTGCCTGCCCGACGATTGCCTGCTCAAGGCGTATCCGGTGGACCTGCCGTGGAAAGACGGCACGCCTGAGGCGGCGCTGAAAAGCGCTCTCGCCGCCTAGGAACGCTACGGAACACATTCTTATTCGTCTTTCCGGGGCCGCGAAGCGGAACCCGGAATCCATGGGGTTACGTTCTGGGAAACCCCATGGAATCCCGCTCTGGTCCCCGGAG
>SESD01001279.1_pt1 | contig 14113 bp, 11 predicted proteins | sample 3171411 | NCBI WGS metagenome assembly SESD01 (sample SAMN06051880, study PRJNA518727) | freshwater metagenome | biome: subpolar coniferous forest; feature: holomictic lake; material: water; isolation source: holomictic Lake 442, 16.5 m depth | place: Canada: near Kenora, Ontario | collected...
GGGGTTCACGATAGAACATCAAGATGATGCCAATCTGAAACAGGGCGGCAACAGAAATAAAACCGGCAAAATCTTTGCCCGGCCTGTCCAGTTTTAATTCCAGCCAACGACCGCATGCCAGTATGAGCGAAAAAATGCCCATTGTGGTGTGCCCGACCTGGATAAGAAATGCACTTTTAGCCTGAAACCCAACATGTGAATGGGTCAGTAACATTAATCCACCGAAAGCTGCGAGCAGAGGAAATACGAAAGGTAGTTTACTGTTTGGATTTTTGGTCATTCTGGCACTCAGTTCAAAAAGGCCCAGAACAAAAACCAGTAAAGTGGCTATCCGGTGTTGTAAAACTTCACCATTATTAAAGGTGCTATCCCAAAAGCTTATCGGGCCTAAGGGCCAGGATTCGGCATCACTACGGAAAAAAAGAAAAATTCCCAGACCCACAAAGCCCAAGGGCCAGTAGCGGGTTAACGGTAAATACTTGTCGAACGCCGAGAAAAAAGACGGCAAATGCTTTATATAAGAAAGCATGGCAAAAAAACTCATCGTGGTAAGAAAAATACCCGCGATATTATGATTATAATTTGACCATTCGGTTGCCGCCATTGAAGGGACTTGATCAATGATGGCAACCCGCCCCGCCTCACCGGCTATCAGCGCGACATGACTGGGTGAGCTGGTTTGAGGAATTTGTGGGTTAAACGTATTTAACACTTCATGCCAACTTGCAGTCAGTGCGGAAATATCAATCGCCGGCGGTTGCGAAGCCAGACTGGCCGCAGTAAACAATAAAGTGATTAAGACAAACGTTTCCGCTTCAATATAATAAGGGACGCGATTGTTAAGTGCATAAGGGTTACCAGAAATGCCGTATTCCAGCACAGCACTTTTATTTAACCAGGCAAAGCCCAAGGCAATCGCCAACAGGGTTATTTTTACCATTAATAAATTGCCATAGCCGGTGCCAACCAGACCGTTCCAAGTATCAATGTATTGCAAGGCAATAGGCACTCCGGAAATTAAAATCATGGCAACCGATGCGATGCCAAAGCGAGAAAATCGACGTAGCATTAAGGGCCATAAGTCGGCGGCAACCTGATTGTTTTTCCGCAAAAGCCAAAGATTGACCAGTTGAAAAATCCCGCCGATCCAGGCAGCCGCAGCCAACTGGTGAATAACGGTCAGGGACATGAGTACGAACTGATTTTCAAAGCGTCCGGCGGCGTGAACCAGCCATGCACCTGAAACAATCATGGGTAAAGCCACCACGGCAGCCATTGTCCAGTGTGCTTTGGAAGCAGGATTTTTGCTTAAATATTGATAACAATATCCCGCTAAAAAAACCGTCAGCAGCGTGCGTATAATGCCGCCAATAAATTGAGTTGTGCTGGCAAATTCAGGAAATGGCCAGCGCTCAAGAAGGGCTGTCATCAACCATATTTTAAGAATTATTTTAAAAAGTTGCGCGGCAGCCAGTAAAAATCCGCCTTTGTAGATCAGTGCTATCGTTCTTTGTAGCAGTTCAGCGTTGTAGCCGTTCTGATTATTCCACGGACGCAAAACGAAAAGTCCCCAAAACAGGCCTCCAATTGTTAATGAATAACAAATGAGATCAAACCCGCCTATCAGGGAATCGAGAAAATCAGCTATACCGGCCATTACCTGCTCCTGTTAAGAGACTGAAAAATGAATAACGTCTTCAGTTATATGGCCGTCAGCCGCGAAGATTTTAAATCGGATAGCATAATCACCTGCTTCCAGCGGGGGAATGTGGATAACAATCTGCCCTTGCTTAGTGCCCTTTTCTGCTTGCAATAATTCATGTTTATCGCCTTTACGCACTAAAAAAATTTGCGATAGACCTAACTCTATTTTGGAATTAAAAGTAAGTTCCACCTTGTCGCGTTGGTTTGCGTGAATGGGCGAAGCTTTTAATGAATAATCAGTCACAACGGCGTGAGCGGCAACCCACTCCGCCTGACCTAAAGTCAGTAACAACAGAATTAACTGAGCATACTTTTTCATTATGATTATCCTCTCAACTGCTTTTTTTACTTTTTAACGCATGGCCGGCCAAATTTTTGCCTAACTCCCAAATAGAACCCGGTATTTGGTGGGTATCGGCAATGGCTTTATCAAAGGCACTGACAATATGATCACGATCTTTTTGCGTGAGAGTTAAGGGCGGCAACAGTTTGATTACGTTCATACCGTGCCCTGCAACCTGAGTCAGTATGTGGTGCTCTTTAAATAAAGGGATGGTAATCATTTGACAGAACAAACCTTTATTCGCGGCTTCCAGCATGGCCCAAGCCGCCTTTAATCGAAGACTTTTAGGAGACTGAAATTCAATGGCAATCATCATGCCCTTGCCGCGCACTTCTTTCAGAAATTCATATTTTCCGGCTAAGGCTTGCAGGCTGTTAATAATATCTGTGCCTACTTTTAAACTGTTCTCTACCAGCTTTTCCTCTTCCATCACATGCAAAGTGGCCAGACCTGCGGCCATCGCCAAGTTGTTTTTACCAAAAGTTGAGCCATGGACAACCGCTCTATCCATTCGATTAAATACCGTATCCATCACTTTATGGGTCATTGCCACCGCACCAACGGGTACAAAACCGCCGGACAGGGCTTTAGCCATACAAATCATATCCGGCTTAACATTCCAGTGATCGATTGCCCAAAATTTTCCGGTACGTCCCATGCCGGTTTGAACTTCGTCGGCAACAAACAAGGTGCCATATTTTTTGCACAGGCGCTCAACTTCAGGCAAGTAATTATCATCCGGTACATTAACGCCTTTGCCCTGAATGGGTTCGACAATAAAGGCCGCAACGTCATTATTGCTTAACGCTTTTTCCAGAGCCTCAAGATCGTTAAAAGGGATGGCTTTGCAACCCGGCAATAATGGACCGAAGCCTTCACGGAAAATTTCTTCGCCACATAAGGACAGAGCGCCCATTGTCAGACCATGATAGCCATGTTCACAAAAAACGATATTTGCCCGTTTGGTGGTGTAACGGGCAAATTTGATGGCGGCTTCCAAGGCTTCAGTTCCTGAGTTACAGAAAAACATCTTATCAATATTTTCCGGCGTCGTTTTCAAAAGCTCCTTTGCCAGTAAGCCGCTGAGTACAGATACATCCAACTGTACAAGATTCGGCAACTCCAGGGTTAATGTTTCCTTTAAAGCATTAATAACGGTAGGATGATTACGGCCAATGGCAAATACACCAAAACCGCTTAACAAATCCAGATATTCAGTACCTGACTGGTCATAAAGATATTGTCCAACCGCACGCTGATAATTACGGTCGTAGCCGATGGTCTTTAACATTCTGACCATTTGATTATTAAGATGCTGCTCGTGCAGATCAAATTTATCAGAGCTATTTTGAGCGAAAAGTTCGGCAATGCTAAAAGTCATAATCGAGATTCAAGATTAAAGGTTAAAGGTTAACGGCAAAGTGAGACGGTGTTGAACATTGGTTTTTCATCTTTCGTCCTGTGCCTGATCTTCAGTTCGAGTTTTGTAGTGAATAGTTATATTGATTCATCACAGCTAAAATCAGTCACCCTATCAAGCTGTTTGGCGACCGATTTTAGCGTTTTTTTTGCCGCATTAAAATTTAAGCCAAGCTTTATCAAGTCGGGTAACTCTGCGGGGTGTAAAAAAAGAAATGCTAATAATTTCTTTAAGACAATTTCACCCCGGTCATTAAGCGAATAGTTAATCGCTAAAGGCAAGCTCATTTCAACCGGGTCAACAATAACCCGGAAAGCTAAAAAAGGCAGTATATATTGCTTCGCAACCTTGGCAACAGCGATACTTTCCATATCCAGGGCAACCGCTCCGGTTAGGGAATGCAGGTGCTTTTTATCCGTGCTGGTTGAAACAATACTGACACTCTCCGCTAAGCATCCACGCGTAACAACCAAAAACTTTGCCAATAGATGGTTGGCGTAACTGTGCCAATCGGCATTAATGTCCATCTCTTTATTTTCGGCATCAATCAACTTATCCGCCAGGATCAAATCCCCCGGTTTTAATGAGGCACCCAACGCGGCGGCACAACCCCAACTAATCAGCCGGGTTGCGCCTTTGGCAACCAGCAATTCAGCCGCTACCGTAGCATTTGTAGGGCCTGCACCTGAATAAGCAACCAATAACTGCTCCGTAATAAAGAGGCAATCTCCTTTTTCAATTTTTTTTGACGTCAGCGTCGTCAGCTCTTCAGGCAGTGCAACAACAAGTCCAGTTATCACTTAAGATTAAGTTCGTTGCGGTAGCGAGCTAATGCCCAAAGCGGGAAAAACTTGTCATAACCATGATATTTGAGATAAAAAACCTTGGGAAATCCAGGTGCAGTAAAACATTTATCATTCCAAAAGCCATCAGCTTGCTGATTATGCAAGATAAAATCAATCCCGGCTTTTACTTCTGGGCTATGCGCTTCGCCTGCTGCCATGAGGCCTAAAACAGCCCATGCCGTTTGAAAGGCTGTGCTAAAACGATAGCTTCCACTAACACTTTTATCATGGTAGCTTTGGTTATCTTCACCCCAACCGCCATCTTCACGCTGTACACTTTTTAACCAAGTGACGGCTTTGGTATACAACGGATCTGTTTTAGGCAAATTGGTTTGCTCCAGTCCAAGCAGTACAGACCAGGTACCGTAAATATAGTTGGTTCCCCAACGGCCAAACCAAGAACCGTCAGCTTCCTGTTCGTTGCGTATGTATTCAATCGTACGTTCCAAAGCCGGCAGATATTCCGCATGATTCTGGGCAACCTTGGCCATCAGCATGGCACAACGCGCACTGACATCGGAGGTTGGCGGATCTAATAAAGCGCCATGATCGGCAAAGGGAATTTCATCGAGGTAATAATAGGTATTATCGACATCAAAAGCCCCATAACCCCCGTTCTTGGATTGCATACCCACTACCCAGCGAGTTGCACTATGTATTGATTGTTCCAAGTCAGGCAGGTTGGAATCAGCCATCGCAAAAGCGACTACAGCCGTATCATCGACATCAGGATAATATGGATTTTCAAACTGAAATGCCCAGCCGCCGCCGGCCAAATCAGGCTTGGAAATACGCCAATCACCCGGTTCATCTGATAATTGCTTGGCTTTAAGCCACTCATAGCCTCGCGTCAGCGCCGAGTTGGTCACGTTATTAACGACAGCACTGCCTTTCTCGGCTTCCTGTAAAGCCAACGCGGCCAGTGCCGTATCCCAAACCGGCGATAAGCAAGGTTGGCAGTAAGCATCATGCTCATTAATGACCAATAACTTATCAATTGCCTTGCGTGCAGTCACGATAAGCTCATGATCTTTTGGCATGCCCAGCAACAGCAACGCTTGATAAGCGCCCATCATGGCCGGGCAAATACCACCCAAACCATCTTCACCGTTCAGTCGTTCAATAATCCAGTCTTTGGCTTTTTGGAGCGCCAGCTCGCGTGATTTTTTTGGAATTAACGGACGCGTCGCTCTGCCTAAAAAATCCAGTCCTAAAAAAACTTTATTTAAGACGGTTCTTTCGGGAAAATAATGCTGTTCTTTGTCAGGGTGGGTGACAAAAAGCTCCAGTATACCGACTTTATTGGGATTTTTAGCCGTTGCCTTGAGCGTACAAAGAATAAACAGCGGTACCATAACCGTTCTTGACCAGTAAGAGACTTTATCTAAATGGAACGGAAACCAACTGGGAAACAGCATTATTTCCACAGGGATATACGGAACACCGCGCCAAGGCAACTGCTCAAATGTTGCCAGTGCAATACGCGTAAAAACATTAGCTGTCGCAGCACCGCCCTTGCTCAGGATAAAATCCCTTAATATAATCATGTGCGGGTCATCAATGGAATCTCCCGCCAACTTTAAGGCATAATAAACCTTAACGCTACCACTGATATCACCCAAACCGCCGGTAAAAAGAGGGTAGCTACCATCTTGCGATTGACGGGATCTTAAATAGTTGGCTATTTTGACTTGCAGCGGCTCATCAATCTCACCCAGATAATGCATCATCAAAATGTATTCAGCTGGAATCGTGCAATCTGCCTCCAGTTCGAACACCCAATAACCATCGTTGTGTTGCAGGCTTAATAATTTATCCTGTGCTCTGCTAATCGCTTTATTGAGACTATAAGCCTTGGAATAAATAGTGGTTGCCGAACTGGAAGCATTTCCAGCCGGTCTTTCTGTATTTGAGTCGGTAAACATAATGTCGTCCTTAAAGGTCTGAATTGGCTTTTGAGGAAGGTATTGAATAAGTCCAGTTGGGAGTTTTCAGGTCTCGACTGGTTAAATTAAAAAGTAACGTCAGCATGAAATTGCTTCGTCCCAGTATCTTGGTCGCAAGAATGGTTGCTTTAACACTTTTACGGGTAATTTTGACTTGGTCAGAATGATTAAAATCCAGATTCTGTTTGATTTTTCGTAAGGTCAAAACAGCCATGCCTAACGCCCATAAGCAAAAGTTGCGGATACCGGTTTCATGAACAGGTATCTTAAGCGTGTATATCAGTGCATTGTGTAAATGATCGTGAGCAATACTGATCAGGTGCTCCAGACCCGCCCTGAAGTTTTCATCATTCGTTTCGGGGCTTAAGTTTTTAAGATTAAATCCGGTTTCGGAAAAAATGTCCTGTGGTAACCAGCAAACGCCGCGTTGCGCGTCATCCCAAATATCTTTCAATATATTGGTCATCTGCAAGCCTTGTCCAAAAGAGACTGATAAGGTTAATAATTCATCTTTATGCTGTGCAATCTCAGGCGAATAATGGCAAAAAAGTTTGGCCAGCATTTCGCCCACGCAACCGGCAACGTAGTAACAATAGTTATCCAAATCGGCAAGCGTTGCCAGACCGTCATGCAAATCCTGAGCCTGAAATATAGGCATACCGGCGGCCATGGTTTCAACGCAGCAAGCTAGCGCCTCAACTTGATCGTCATCAAAAGAATGAGTAATTTGTATCACCCGGGGTAATACGTGAATTAAAGTGTGTTCAGCAGGAATGGTTTGTTCGGAAAGCAAGGGCGCAAGCTCTACCGCGAAAGGTTCGGCATTGACACCGGTTTTAACAACATCAATAAACTCCGAGCAGAAATATTTTTTTTGCTGAGCAGACAAAGAAACTTCATCCTCAATTGTATCGACGATACGGCATAATAAATAAGCGTTGGCAACTGCGCCGTAAAGCTTTTCGGGTAATTGGGGAATAGTGAGCGCAAAGGTTCTGGACACGCCTTCAAGCAAGAGCGTCTGAAATTCATTGTCAGACAATTGACTCAGTGATTTAGGGTCATCCAGAGATATTGTGGTTTCGCTCATAATAATTAAAGTATCGACCCAAACGGGCCTGGTAAATTTGTTGATGGCAATAATAGCCTGTTTGTTGGTATTTTGCAAAGCAATGTTGTTTTATTGACAACATCCCTGTTTAGCTGGGCTGTATAACAGCTTATTGATAATAAAAACAACGATTTAATGCCTCGTGTTGTATTTGTACAAATCACCAAAAAAACAGCCTCCTTACACCGACACTAACGATAATTTTGCGTAAAAACTGGAGTCGTTAGTTAAAAGATAGTATTCTAGTAAACAATACATAAGCGATTGTATTATATGGCAGGCATGTTTTAATACCTGAATTTCAGACCTAAAAAACCCTGAAATACACTCTATATTAAGCAGCGCCTGACTATTGTTGTTTTATTACTACACGCTTATTGTCGCTTATGATATACCTGGTTTTGGAATGGTCAAACTATTTGGCCAAATTATAGTTATAACAATTTTGGAGGTTTGCAGATGGGTGTTCCTTTACGTCAGCAGTTAGCAGTCGGCAGTTATCTAATTAAACAAAAACTAAAAGGGGTTAAAAAGTATCCTTTGGTACTCATGCTGGAGCCATTATTTCGTTGCAACTTGGCATGTGCGGGTTGTGGAAAAATTGATTATCCTGATGATATTCTCGACAAACGCCTATCATTCGAAGAATGTATGCAGGCAGTTGATGAATGTAACGCACCCATGGTTTCAATTCCAGGTGGCGAACCGCTTATTCATAAAGAAATGCCGCAAATTGTTGCAGGTATTATTGCCCGCAAAAAGTTTGTTTATCTATGTACGAATGCCTTGTTATTAAAAAAGCGAATTGATGATTACACGCCCTCCCCTTATTTGACATTCTCAATCCATCTTGATGGTATGCAGGAACGGCATGATGCCTCTGTTTGCCAAGACGGTGTCTTTGACCGAGCCGTTGAAGCCATAAAACTGGCTTTGGCAAAAGGCTTTAGGGTTACCGTAAACTGCACACTTTTTCAGGGTGAAAACTCGCAGGAAGTTGCAGATTTTCTGGATTATGTGACAGAACTGGGTGTAGAAGGTATAACCATAGCGCCTGGCTTTAGTTATGAGCGTGCGCCTCAACAAGATGTATTTATTAAGGGTAAAGACGTTAAAGATTTATTCAGGGGCATCTTTAGAATTGGTAAAAGTCGCAAATGGCAATTAAATCATTCATCCCTTTATCTTGATTTTTTGGCCGGCAATCAAAACTATGAATGCACGCCTTGGGGAAATCCTACCCGCAACGTCTTTGGTTGGCAGAAACCTTGTTATTTACTGGCTGATGAAGGTAATGCAGACAGCTTTCAAGAACTATTGGACACCACGCCTTGGGACAAATACGGTAACGTTAACAATCCTAAATGTGCAAGCTGCATGGCCCATTGTGGTTATGAAGCAACGGCGGTTGAAGATATGCTAAAACATCCATTGAAAGCTTTATTAACGTCTATCAGAGGCCCTAAAACTGAAGGTGATATGTTACCCGAGCCTACACCTCTGTATGTTGAAGATAAACCGTTACCTACTCTCGCCGGTATTCCTATTGTTATAGAAATGACTGAATAAATTGCCGTAAAACTGTCCCTTCAAAGCAGATTTTAGTCCACCTTGTTATTGACGGAGCAAGCCTGGGCTAAATATGTATCTTCCAATTTGAAGGACTCAGCAGTTCTGACAGCGACGTAATAAATTTTATTAATATGCCACGTTTATGAGGTTTTGTTTATGGCTTTAAAGAATATGAAATTAGACGTTATTTTTATTTTTTGTTTGTTAATGGCAGCTCTCACGTCCGTTCAAGCAGAAGAAAGTGGTGCAACCGCAAAGCAGGTCGTTGATAAATTTCAGAACGAACTCATCGCAGTCATGAAGAATGGCAAACAACTAGGCTATGCTGGACGGTATGACAAACTGTATGATCCCGTTTCCAATAGCCATGATTTAACAAAAATTGCCCGCATTGTTATCGGTAAAGAGTGGGAAAAACTATCTGAGCCACAGCAGCAAAAATTGGTCGATGTCTTTGTCCGCTTGAGCGTTTCCTCTTATGCGCACAATTTTAAAGATTATTCCGGCGAATCCTTTGTGTTTGATTCAGAAGAAGAAACCACAAGAGGTGGCGTTGTTGTACATAGCCATTTGATTATTCCGGATGATAAACCGGTTAAATTTGATTACATGCTAAAAGAAAAAGGTACAAGCTGGCGCATTATTAACATTATTGCTAATGGCGTGAGTGATTTAGCCTTAAAACGATCAGAATACACCGCCATATTGCAACGCGAAGGCTTTGATGCTTTAATAGCCAAGATAAATGAAAAAATTGATACTTATTCAAAACTATAAGCCCAAAGGTTCTCTATTAAAATGATCAAGTTTTACTGCGGCAATCATAACACCAACATTCAGAAAATTGTCTCAGGCATGGTTATCGGGGCTTCCATTTTACTGGGAGGTTGTGCAACAACTGAAGTTGCCAAGCCACAAGAAACTGCAAATAAAGCCGATCCTTATGAGCATTTTAATAGAAGCATGTTCACCTTTAACGATCATCTTGATGATTATGTTGCCAAGCCTATTTCTGACGGTTATAGATGGATAACACCCCAGTTTATGCAAACAGGGGTTTATAATTTCTTTAATAATCTTAAAGATATCAACGTGGTTATTAATGATGTTCTGCAAGCTAAATTTTCACAAAGTGCCCACGATACCGGGCGTTTTGCTGTTAATACGACCATGGGTTTGGCCGGTTTTGTTGATGTAGCATCCAACGTTGGACTGGAAAAAAATGAAGAGGATTTTGAGCAAACCCTTGCAGTATGGGGAGTTCCTCAGGGTTCATATTTAGTACTGCCTTTGTTGGGGCCATCAACTATGCGCGGCATTCCCGGCTCAATTTTTGATACGGCGGCAAACCCTTCAAGCTATGTGGGCATGCCGGTACAACTAGTCTCCATGCTAAATACTCGCGCAAGTGCAGAAGGCTCATTGAAATTTATTGATGAAGCCGCACTGGATCCTTATGTATTTACACGGGAGTCTTTTTTGCAGTGGCGCAATAATTTGGCTACGGATGGAAAAGCAGAGACTTCTTTAGACGTTGATAATTTTGAAGACGAGTTACTTGCCGGTGACAAAACTGCGCCTTCAAAAAAGACTTTGCCTGCTAATGCCAATACCGGCACCCCACCAAATTTTACTCTGCGAGTGGACGAAGAGAGCAAAGAAGTTAAACCAGACTCCAATTCATTTAGCAATGTTACCCAATCGTTTAATGCCACTTCCAAGTCCTTTGAAGAAGCCACTCATAAACTCGATAAATTGAAAAAATCAAAAAAGTTGAGAAAACACAGAAAAAGCTTTTAACAAAGTAATTCTCAATCATTGAAAAATAGAACACTGATGACACAGATTTGACTGGTAAACTCAGATAAAAAATGAAATCATTGTCATCCGTGCTCTATGATTAAAGTCATCATCTAGCGAGCTGAGTAGTGTGCACATAGCGCACCACAACCATGCCAGAGAAAGTAACCCAATAGGCACCCGATAGAAAACAATATTAGATTGTGGTGCAAATAAAACCGTTTAGTGGATGCAATTTTAGGTGCGCGATGCGCACCCTACCGTTTTTTCGACTAAAAATAAAATCTGTTAAAATCCGTATAATCAGTGTCATCCGTCTTCCATGATTAAGCATATCATCACAACAAGAAGATGCATCAAGGCATTAACCCATTGAATAATAATAACTAAATTATTTTTAGCCTAAAAAGGGTACGCCTACGGGTACACATTAAAAATAGGCTGTCTGTTTTTACGCTCATTATTGGCTATTTCTTATCGGCAATACCTGCCAATAATTCAGACATAAAAAAGCCCCACCATAGCAGGGCATAATTTTATTTAAGCCGGTTGGCTTTGTTTTTCCTGCTTTGCGTCCTCTTTACTCTTTAACCAAGCGGCATCACTAAAGGCATTGACGATGCTGTTAACGTCCTCAACCTCTCGAATAACAGCCATAATCACGTTATACATAATTCCATCATTAAGGCGACAATCTTCCTCACCTATGAATTCACCTGCCAGCATGTGTAAAACGCCGATGGCTCTATCGGTGGACTGATTAACGGCATTCGTTAAATTGTGCGGACATTGCATATCAAAAAACGGGCTTGGCATCCGGTGACTAAAATCAATATTTAAGCGGGTGGTTTGGTGCTGTTCGGCTTGGGCTGTTTGGGTGGTTCCGTTCATGCTGAGGTTCCTTGTATCAGGTAATCCGCACCAATACCGGAATGGCAGGGTGTCGGGTCAAATCAGGTTGGCGTAACGACATTCAGTCCGTCCACTCTTGCGAGTGCCTAACTTAACCCAACATAAATACGCGCTGGATTTTGCACAATAAAAAACCGCTTGATTGCGGCCTTGTGCCTGAATGTAATTATAGACGCCAATCTATAAACTTCAAATGTGTGAAGTCGGGGGTATTCTGATTCTTTGCTTTCAATATGTCAATAATAGAATATTCTGATTGATCTCGATTCAGAAGAACCCAATGGCCTGTGACTCAGTGGCAGGTGCTGATCTCGATTCAGAAGAACCCAATGGCAACTACAAATTTAACTCCGCCCTTATTTTGTCGCACCATTCAGCCGTTGATACAAAGATTCGTTGCAGCCTATAGTCATATTCAGATTTGATCTTATAAAAGGTTTTCCAATGCATACCCTTCGGCTTTACTCCATCACCGTTAGCAATCCCCGCCGCCCAGCCTAAACGATCTCGAATATTATCAGCTTTTCTATATTGCTGATTTTGCCATGTATCGCGTTCAGATTGATATGCCAGATTAAAACACTTTCGACACGCACATTGTCCACCTGATATGTAAAGAACGCAAACACGCCCACGGCAATACTCACACTGGAACCAATACCGCACGCCGCCATAATTACATGCTGTTTGTGTAATCCGTACATCATGCTTCATCTGCTTGCCCTCAACCATGTAACGAAAGGTAGCAGAACCATAAGCCTTGGTGGTTGCGTCCAGTGTTTTTATATTGATGCTGGTTAGTTGGCTTGTTGTGCGCTTACCCATTTTTTAATTACCCTCTGATTAAATTGCTTAATTATTTTGTATGCTACGCACCCAGTCTCTCAAAGTTAGGCAAAGTGCGCAGATGTCGCGGTTTTCCGCTGGGTCTCAATGGGTCGAAGATGTCGGTGGTTCCAAAAAATTACCGGCCTCCGTCATCATCCAATCAAGCAGTAGCACGAAGTCTTTATCAGATAGGTTTGTCAATATGGCCTTGGCCTCTTTCAGGTTATGGCTTTCGATGTCGTGTTTTTCTGGGGTTTCCATTTATTTTTATCCTGTTTGGGTATCGGGTTTTATTTCAAAAGTGACGATAGTGCTCTTTTATTGCGTTTTCCCTATAAGTTCTTAGATTGTTATTTCCCTGTAGTCATAGACAAAACAGTAAAAAAGAGCACTAACAGCACTGATTGATTAAAAATTCACTGCATAAGCGGTCTGTCCGTTAAAAATTACAGATATTCCAGACCATAATTTTTTCCCGTTTGACTTCCTAACATCAAATCCTCTTTCAGATAACCGTCTAGTTAATGCGTTGCTGCTATTGGGTCGCAGCCCGTTATCAATACAATGAGTTTTATAACTGGCATAAACATCTGTACTGCTTGCTTCATTCAGTGGCGACAATTCACAACATTCATTCAGCCAGCCGCCTATTAAGTCCTGTTCTTCCTGATAACTGCCCGTTGCTTCCAGAATAGTTTTAGGGGTATCGGATAACCCGCGTTTCTGCCAGTCAAGGCAACCATCGACCATCCACGCCAGAATATCAGGCGCTTCGGCTTTCAGCTTATCCGCTAGCCCTGCATCTCTTTCTTCGGGTTTAAAGATGCGCCGGAATGGTATCAACCGGACACGCCTCCAAATCCCGTAATCGTTACCCTTAATAATCGGTTTATGATTACCAAGCACCATCAATTTAAACTGAGGCGTAAACTGGAACGGGTCACATCGAAGTTTTCGAACGGTCATTGTATCGCCAGAAACTAAGCCTTTAACTAATGATTCAGCCAGCGCCGCGCCGTCCTCTGTTTCCCCGCAAATCGCCAGCCTTGCGCCTACCAGTTCAGCGAGGTCGGGCGTTGCGCTTCCTGCATCACGCTTAGAGTCAGTCAAGGTTTCCGAAGCTATCGCCCTCGCATAATCCAGAAGGATATAACGCAAGATGTCACCAAATACGCTTTTACCATTTGCCCCAAGTCCAAAGCAAAATATAAAAATTTGTTCGGTGGTCACCCCTGTGAGCATATAACCGCACCATCTCTTAATCCAGTCGATCAACTCCACGTCATCATCGAATATTTGATTTAAAAATGCTTGCCAGCGTATCGCCTTGGTAGCGTCCCCAAGCACTGAGACATTTAACGACTTGGTAATCAAATCAGATTGCAGTGCCGGCCGTGCCACGCCTGTTTTAAGGTCAATAACTTGTCGCGCTTGGTCAAGGCCCACCTTGAAAGCATCAGCATCGACTAACGCCAATGGAAGGCGTACCGCTTCAAAGTCTGACAACATTGATACACTTGCCAAAACAGTTCTTTCTGTTTGGCTTGTTCTCGACCACTTTGCAAAATATTCTGAATTAGCCAGATGTCCAGCGCCCTCTTGATAAATCTGCTGTGGTAACTTTGCCGCTAA
>SESD01001281.1_pt1 | contig 14111 bp, 10 predicted proteins | sample 3171411 | NCBI WGS metagenome assembly SESD01 (sample SAMN06051880, study PRJNA518727) | freshwater metagenome | biome: subpolar coniferous forest; feature: holomictic lake; material: water; isolation source: holomictic Lake 442, 16.5 m depth | place: Canada: near Kenora, Ontario | collected...
TCGCTATGTACCTTAAGCAAACCAAGGCTCACGCGCCTTCATAATTAACTTTGCAGCCCGCTCTTCATTCATGCCTGAAAAAATCAGCAAATCATCAACCGATTGATCTGCTAAATCTTCCATCGTAATAATACCTTGACTTGCCAAATCGTATGCTAAATCAGTATCCATGCCTTCCATTTCAAGCAATTCCTCCGCAGGCTTTGCTGAATCGATTTTCTCTTCCATTGCAATTGCACTAATCAACAAAGCATCTTTGGCACGGCTTCTTAATTCATTAACCAAGTCTTCATCAAACCCTTCAATTTCAAGCATTTCACTGACAGGAACATAAGCAATTTCTTCTACGCTGATAAAACCTTCCTCAGCCAGAATAAGGGCTATATCTTCATCGACATCCAACTGGTCAATAAATAATTGTTTAATTTTTCCTACTTCAGCCTCAGCATTTTGTTCTGCTTTTGAAGCATCAATTACATTTAATTCCCATCCAGTTAACTGGCTTGCCAAGCGAACATTTTGGCCGCCTCTACCAATAGCTTGCGACAGATTATCAGAGTTTACTGCAAGATCCATACTATGCTTGTCTTCATCTACAACTATAGAATGAATTTCAGCGGGTGACATTGCATTAATGACAAATTGGGCTTCACTTGAATTCCAAAGAATAATATCAACACGTTCGCCAGCAAGTTCATTGGTAACAGACTGAACTCTAGATCCTCTCATGCCAACACAAGCGCCTACCGGATCTAATCGGGGATCATTACTCTTTACCGCCAACTTAGCTCTGGAACCTGGATCGCGTGCTGCTCCGATAACAGAAATAAGTCCCTCTCCCACTTCTGGGACTTCCAATCGAAATAAGGCTATTAATAATTCAGGCGCTGTTCGGCTAACAAACAATTGTGGACCGCGAGGTTCTGACCGAACATCTTTTAAATATCCTCTAATTCGATCGCCAATACGTATTGCCTCACGAGGAATCATATCTTCTTTAGCAATATAGGCTTCCACATGGCCACCCAAATCCAAATAGACACTACCTTTTTCAATACGTTTAACAATTCCAGTAATAAGCTCACCTACACGACTTTTATAAGCTTCAACAATTTTACTGCGTTCGGCTTCTCTGACCTTATGGATAATAACCTGTTTTGCAGTTTGAGCTGCAATTCGTCCAAAGTCTACAGATTCAATTTCGTCCTCAACTACATCACCAATTTGAATTGTTGGATCGTCAAGCCTGGCTACTTCTAATAATACTTGAGTAGTTGGAAACTCAACATCACCGTCACAACTTAAGTTCACATCAACTACGTCCCATTGCCTGTAGGTGATGTAATCCCCTGACTTTCTGTCAATAGCAACGCGAGCTTTAATTGGGTTAGTGTGTCGCTTAATTGTAGCGGCTTCTAATGCTGACTCTATCGCCTGAAAAACAACTTCCTTTTCAATTTCTCTTTCATTAGAAAAAACCTCAACTACTAACAAAATTTCTTTATTTGCCACCGCGGCCTCCTTTTTCGATTAAGTATTCTGGCACCAAACGCGCTTTACTCATAGCGTCAAATGGCACTTCATATATTTGCTCACCTTCTTGAAGCGTAATAACATCACCTTCAACTTTCTTTATCAGACCAGTAATTTTTCTTCTACCGCCAATAGCTTTAAATAAATTTACAAGTACATTGCCATCAATAAATTGTTCAAACTGACTTACTTTAAAAAAAGGTCTATCTGCGCCTGGAGAAGAAACTTCCAATTGATAATTACCTTGTATAGGATCTTCCACATCCAGAACACCACTGATTTGGTGACTGACTTTAGTGCAATCTTCAACCAGAATTCCATTTTCACTATCAATATAAACTCTTAACAAACCGTGCTGTGGATGCGGATTATAGTCTATGCCAACACACTCATAACCTAATCCTTCAACAATTGGCTCTATTAAGTTAACCAAATGTTCAGGAGCCTGCTTCATGGTTTCCTCACTTTAAAATTTTTGCACAAAAAAAAAGAGCCAAAGGCTCTTCCATAAACAATCTAATTTTAAGCCTCCCAAATAACCGAGGCCCAGAAAATAAAAAACCCCTAAAAGGGGTTCTAAAATATGGTAGCGGGGGCAGGATTTGAACCTACGACCTTCGGGTTATGAGCCCGACGAGCTACCAAGCTGCTCCACCCCGCGATTGATTTTGTACATTATAAACACTTATCCAACTTAAGCAAGAGAATTACACTTTATATAATAACTACAGCATTTTTCAAATGCTACCACCTTAAATCACTCCTGCAAATTTCAACTTAATGGGTCAATTAGAAAAGAAATAAAAGATAACTCTCTAATACACCAAGCTTTTAAAGAGCTCTTATAATCAAAGCATGCATTTGTGTTCAATATATTGATTACAATAACTAATAATAAATCCTGAAAGATTTCTGTATTTGATCAAATTCATAAAGATAAGGCTGAGCAACATGGTAATTATTGACTACAACAAGCAGATCGTGAGAGAAAACCGACGTGTTGTACCAATTAAAACTACCCTCCATAACAATGGAGTCATCAATAATACAATATTTAGAATGAATTGGTGAATAAGGCACAGGGTGATCATCTTGTCCGTACACCAATCCTACTGAAATACCGGCATCTTTTAGACGTTGCACGGCAGGTAATAAGGGCCGGTTAAGTTCATCTACCATTGACCTTTGAACGCCAATGCGACCTTGCCTCGCCAAATGCCCGTTAAACAGAACATGTACATAAACCCCTCTGTTTTTTGCATGTATCAAGGCCTCGACAACACTATCATGATGCTCTCCCAGCAAATCACCCATTAAAAACAAACTCAGCTTGATTGAATGGTGTGCATGATGAATTTCAGCCAAAATAGCATGATGCGGACGATAAGGCTTACCATTCAGCATCATTTGCCTGCCAAAGGTATAAAGCAAATTAAAATGACCTAAGGGATCAATGCCGTATTTTTGATTAACCCCGCCGCGTTGACTTTGAAATATATTATCCAATAATCGACAAACACCTTTCGAGTGAAAGGTCATCCCGGATTCCCAATTCGCCCACCAGCGATCAAAAGTAATATTAAACGAACCCAGTATGCAGTCTTCATCATTAAATATCACAAATTTAGTATGCATATCCGGCTCAACCTCAATAAGGTGATGCCGAGGCGTGCAAAAGACTCCGATTAACTCAATTCTTGCGTGCTTTAAACGTGCGTAATTATGACTGTTGGTTAACGTCATCTTGCGCCAGTCTACGACACACTGAACCAAAACCCCTTGATGACTGGCATGAATCAAATGAGATATAAAATCAGAATCGTCAATACAGTCAACACTAACTTTGATGGTACACAAGCGACCAGGATTTTCCCATTTACTACGAATCACGTTATCTACATGATCATGAAGGTAACGTTTGGGATGATACGGATGATATTGCTGACCTTTGGTAAACTTTGGAATAAGGTTTAAGGATTCAAAATGATGATTGTACCAATCGACATCAGCCTGCAATTCAGCAGCATTAAGCTCATATGTTCGATAATAATTAGGCGTTGACCAATCACCGTTAATCTTTCGGTACTGCTGATGACCATCATGCACTTGATACCTATCCATAAAAATGTATTCCATTTGAGAAGGGATAGAGTGATCATTTAGATGAATAATATAAGAAAACTTAATACAGTTGATAGCACCAAAATTATTTGAAAAGGGCAAGATGTAAAAATCGCGTGTATTACGCTTATGCCGATCCCATTGGACATCGAAAGCATCAGTATCAACAATATAAGTTTCACATAAACCGTGATCGCGATAAACCTTAATAATAACTTTTACATTTGCCTGGACACCGTAAAACACATCAAACTCAATCTTTCCCCATCGGACATTAAATTTCTCATTAAAATCATTTACTCTTTGAAAATAGCCGCCTAAATCCCCATGAACGGGCATTGCATAGTGTTCTGCTATTGGCATGTTATATCCTTTTCTTGGTAAATTTTTTAATGATGTTGGGGGGTGTCTTCGGAAATATCAGACTACAACCGACACAACCACAGAGCTTTATTTAGGTTCAAATATCATAAGATAGCCACAATGATCGGATACTCGTCCATAATCTTCATCGGTAAACAATACATTACCTGAAGTGATGCGTAACTCGCTCGATTTGTTCATGAAAATATAATCGATGCGATAATCATCATCGAGCATATCTTTCCAATGATAATCATTTACTTTAAATATTTTTTCAAACACACACTGAGAATTGGCTGCTAAAAACTGATCGTCATATTCGCTACCGTTAACAACCAAGTTATACCCTTCTGAACCGGCAGTAATATTAAAATCACCACATAAAAGCGTACCCTTGACATCTTTTGTATGGTTATCAGATGCCCATTTACTTAATCGTTTAAATTGCTCTGAAAAACCATCATCCCACCAACTTAAATGCGCCGAATAAACATTAATCAAGCCCATGCAGGGAACATCAACTTGAGCCATTACAACCTTTCTGGAATGAATACTGTCATGACTATGGCTGGTTGAAACATATTTTGATGAATGATTTAAAATTGGGTATCGACTCAGGATGGCAACACCTTCACGGTATTTATCAAAACCCTTATGCGACCAGTCAGTATAGAGATAAAAGGGTTGATTAAGTCGATCATTGATAATTTTTGCCGAATTGCTGTTCCAGTCGCCATGCCCGTCATTCCATGGCTCGGCAACTTCCTGAAGACATATAATATCTGCCTTTTGATCGTTAATAGCTTTAGCTATTTGTGAGAATTTGTAATCTTGATTATCTTCTTGATAACAATGTAAGTTAAGAATTAAAATCCGTAACGGATCATGAGTCAGACAATAATTATTGTCCTGATTATTATCCCAAAAAACCTGATCCTCACATTCACAGGAAATTGTATATTGCACTTTAAAAGGGCTATCTGTTTTGAGTATTCCTTGCCAAATAGTTGAGCCGTATTGATTTGGATTTCTGGCGTGACTACCTGCTGCGGCTTCCTCCCAATAATTTCTTTTAAAATGGCAAGAGGTTTTATGTGTGTGTCGCCAATTATCTGTGGTCCAGTGAATTGTAACTGCTTTGGGTTGAATGGAGTGGTTTACAGACACGACAACAGGAAGCTGTTTTTGTCCATCAAGCATTCGACTCTCAAAACCAATATTCTGTATTGCTTGATTTGTAATAACCCGAATGCCGGAGTCAGCATGACTGGAATAATTAAGTTCATCATTATTGTCCCAATACTCTTTGCCCTGCGTTTGATAACGCAGGGCAAAAGTAATATTGCCCGGGAGTGATTTAGCAATTGAGCCAAGAACAGTTATTTGAGCACGCCAATATTCTTTATTCGACGCCAAATTGCTGTGATAACAAGCTTGCAGAGTAAACCAGTTTCCATCTTCTCCTGCCCAAACCACTTCGCATTGTTTTTCGTGACTCAGGTTTTCAACCCGCATAAAAAAAGACAATGTCTGTTGAAGCACTCTTTTTTTTCTTGAAATTACATTTTCAACATACAGCAATTGAATTTCATTCATCTACTGACTCCACTTCTAAAATGCAAACGACGAGAACAATAACCCTGAAAAACTCCTATTCATCGAAAAAAAAACAAGAAAATAATCAGTATATAAATTGCACAACATCTTACTGTATAGATTAATGAGTTGTACAAAATTAACTAAATATTTTCATATAATGACAAATACTGCTCAGCACTTCGCTGCCAGGAAAAATCTTTTTTCATGGCATTTATCTGCATTTTTTTCCAATAATCAGGCATGCTATATAAAATTAGGGTGCGTTTTATAGCTTCCAGCAAAGCACTTGAACTTGCTTCGCTAAAGACTACGCCACTTGCCGTTTGATTAGCTAATGTTTCAGGCACTGTATCAGTAACCGTATCAGCCAAGCCCCCGGTTTTTCTGACAATGGGAATAGTCCCATAGCGTTGACTGTACATTTGGTTCAAGCCACACGGTTCAAAACGCGAAGGCATCAAGAAAATATCAGCACCCGCTTCAATAAGGTGTGCCAATGCTTCATCATAGCCAATAGTGATTGCAATTTTATCGGGATAAAGTAGTGCGAACTTTTTAAGCTGTTTTTCAAAGTCCTTATCACCACTACCCAGCAATACAAATTGCATATCCATTTTCATCATCTCGGGCAGACATTCTAAAATCAGATCTATCCCTTTTTGTTCTACCAGTCGACCAATCAAGCCCAAAATAGGCACCTGATCATTAACTGGCAGTGCAAATTTGACTTGCAATGCAGCCTTATTCAGTTGTTTTTTATCAAGCGTTGACACTGAGTAGGTCTGGGCTATTAAAGTGTCTTTTTCAGCATCCCATTGGTCTAGATCAATACCATTAATGATGCCACCTAAAAACTCTTTTCGATGATCTAGCAGACCTTCAAGACCATAACCAAATTCGGCTGATTGTATTTCATGTGCGTAAGTTGGACTAACGGTAGTAATGTAATCAGCATATACCAAACCACCCTTAATAAATGACAACATATCATGAAACTCAAGCCCGGCAGGATGCCATAATTGTCCGGGGATATTTAATTTAGCTGCCGCAGTTGCCGGAAACAGGCCCTGATAAGCCATGTTATGTATAGTGAATACAGTTGATGGCCGATCATTTTCAAGTGATAGTAAAGCCGGTACCAAACCGCTTTGCCAATCATTACAATGGACTACATCTGGCTTCCAGTCTTGATTAATTCTATCCATAGCCGCTTCCACCGCAATACGACAAAATAACCCAAAACGTTCTGCATTATTCGGCCATGAATCACCTTGCTCATCTACGTAGGGATTGCCCGGATAATTATAGTATGCCGGATAATCAACCAGCCAAACAATAACATGGCTATCAGGCATGCGCGTTTCAAGAATATTAATGTTTCGGTTATCGACGCGTATAGCACACATAAATCGAACATTTTCACTGGTTTTTAACGCTTGGTAATTGGGGATAATTAGTTTTATATCTTGAGATAATTCAGCTAACGCTTTGGGTAAACTACCACAAACATCGGCAAGCCCTCCCGTTTTAATTAAAGGATGAGCCTCACTGGTAACAAAAAGTATTTTTTTCATATAACGCTAAGATCACTAAAATAAGATCAGGTGCCAGAAGCTAATTACAAGGAAAGGCTTAAAACATATAGTCTTACACTTATTCTTGTAATTTGTATCTAATTTATAACTTTAAGATCAAGGCTCCTAAAGGTGGCAAGTTAAGACTAACGGAATGAGGGTGATTCATCCAAGTGGTAGGTTCAGATACCACAAATGCATTTCCAACATTACTGCCATCATAATATTTGGAATCAGAGTTAAAAATCTCGGTATAAGTACCTTCATCAGGAACCCCTAGTCGATAATTCTCTCTGGGTACTGGAGTAAAGTTTAATACAATAATTAACTCTTCAAATTTGTTTTTACGTCTATAACTAATTATTGACTGCTCAACATCATGACAATCAATCCATTCAAATCCTTGATGATCAAAATCATTAGCGAATAAAGCTGGATGGGTTTTGTATAAATGATTGAGGTCTTTAACCAAGGTAGAAACTCCTTTGTGATGAGGATAATCCAGCACATACCAATCTAAATCTTTGTTAGCGTTCCATTCAGTACCTTGCCCAAATTCGCAACCCATAAATAATAATTTTTTGCCCGGATAGGTATACATAAAGGTATAAAGTAGTCGTAAATTGGCAAAGCGTTGCCATTCATCCCCCGGCATTTTGCTAACCAACGAACCCTTTCCATGAACGACTTCATCATGGGAAAAAGGTAATGTGAAATTTTCAGTAAATGCGTAGAGCATTCCAAAAGTAAGTCTATCGTGATGATATTTACGGTGAATGGGTTCCTCACCCATGTAAGCCAGCACATCATGCATCCAGCCCATATTCCACTTCATGGAAAAACCTAAGCCACCCGTCCATGTTGGGCGAGTAACCTGAGGCCATGAGGTGGACTCTTCTGCCATCATGACAGTACCTGGATGTAGATCGTGGGTAACTGTATTGAGCTCCCTAAAAAAATCAATGGCCTCTAAATTCTCATTACCGCCATACATGTTTGGAATCCAGTCATTATCTTCACGAGAATAATCCAAATAAAGCATGGATGCGACAGCATCAACTCTTAAACCATCAAGATGAAACTCTTCCAACCAGAAATTGGCACTGGCCAGCAAAAAGTTTTTAACTTCATTACGTCCATAGTTATAAATTAGCGTACCCCAGTCACGATGCTCGCCTTTTCTTGGATCTTCATGTTCATAAAGAGCACTACCATCAAAACGGGCAAGCGCAAAAGCATCTTTAGGGAAATGAGCTGGAACCCAATCCAAAATAATACCAATACCATTCTGATGACAAGTATCAATAAAATAACGAAAATCATCAGGTGAGCCATGACGACTGGTTGGCGCAAAATAGCCAGTTGTTTGGTAACCCCATGATCCATCGAAAGGGTGCTCGGTAATAGGTAACAATTCTATGTGTGTGAAGCCCATCTGCTTAACATAGTTTACAAGCTCTATAGCGAGGGTCCTGTAGGACAGGAAGTTGCCCAAGCTATCCCGTCGCCATGAGCCTAAATGGACTTCATAGATAGACATAGGCTCGTGCAGCCAATCATGTTTGACTCGCAGAGTCATCCATTGTTTATCCTGCCAGATATAGCTTTTTTCCTTAACAACAATTGACGAAGTATTGGGACGAAACTCAAATTGCTGCCCATAAGGGTCTGTCTTTAATAAAATTTCATTGGTATAACGATTTAAAATTTCAAACTTGTATAAACATCCTGTTTTCAATCCCGGCATAAAGATTTCCCAAATCCCGCTTCCCCCCAAGCTACGCATGGGGTTGCAACGTCCATCCCAGCGATTGAAGTCTCCAACCACACTTACTCGTCCAGCATTAGGCGCCCATAGCGTAAATAAAACGCCATCAATGCCATCAACACTGTGTAAGTGTCCACCCAATTTCTGATAAACATGCCAATGCTTACCTTCCCCGAACAAATGCTGGTCAAATTCAGGTAGTTGGGTTCCAAAGTCATAAGGATCATAATCCTCATGGGTATAACCGTTTTTATCCACCCAGGTAATTTTATAATGCTCTGGCAGCTCGCCATCTATGGCAAAATACTCAAAAAAATCGGTACCGGTTATCCGCTGTAATTCAGGTCCGTTATTACTTAATTTAACCGTTTCTGCATAAGGCAAAAAAACTTTTATAGAGACTTGATTATTCTTGAGATGTCGACCCAAAACTGAAAAAGGATCATGATGTTTTGCCTCACTAATTTTTAGTGAATCAGTGTCTAACTTGTTCTCTTGTTTTTTTACTGCTAATGTTGTTACTGATTTAGCAATTAATGGTTTAACTTTTTCTGTTACTTCTGCCTTGGGTTTTACGATTTTCTTCGAAGCGGTTTGAGGTTTACTCGTAGCCGTTTTTTTGGGGATAATTTTTGTGGCTTCAGAGTTAGGCGTATTTACTTCCGGTTTTACTGAGATTGCTTTTTTAGCATCAGAGTCAAGTGTGTTATTAGAACGCTTTTTCACTTTGAATGGCCTCGGTGTAGTAGTAGAATGATTATTGTGTGAATCTTACCAAAATAACTAACAGTTGTAATATCTATATCAACATGGAGATAAAATATGTCAGCGGCAAGCAATAATGATAATGATAACAATATAGGTCATTTAACCCGAAATACAATTGCATTAATATTAGCTGGTGGTCGTGGCTCAAGGTTGATGAACATGACAGACTGGCGTGCAAAACCGGCCGTTCCCTTTGGTGGAAAATTTCGAATTATTGATTTCCCACTATCGAACTGTGTCAATTCGGGTATTCGTAAAATCGGCATTCTGACACAATACAAATCAGACTCTCTTATTCGCCATATCCAGCAAGGCTGGGGCTTTTTGCGCGGTGAATTTGGTGAGTATGTTGATTTATTGCCAGCACAACAAAGACATAATGAAGATTCTTGGTATAAAGGTACAGCTGACGCTATCTTTCAAAACATCGATATTCTCCGCAGTCGCAAACCTGCTCATATTTTAGTTTTAGCGGGTGATCATATTTACAAAATGGATTATGGTGCAATGCTTGCAGACCATATCCAAAAAAATGCCGATTTAACCATTGGTTGTCTAGAAGTATCATTAGAAGAAGCAACAGCCTTTGGTGTGATGGATGTCGACACCAATCGACGCGTCAAAGCCTTTGTTGAAAAACCTGAACATCCACCTGTGATGCCCGGACGAACAGATACTGCCTTGGCATCAATGGGTATTTATATTTTTAATGCCGGCTTTCTATTTGAACAATTACTTAAAGATGCTGATAATAAAAATTCAACAAACGATTTTGGAAAAGATATTATCCCCTCAGTTATTGATAAATATATCGTTAATGCCTATCCATTTTTAGACTTACAAAGTGGCGTACAAAGTTACTGGCGTGATGTGGGTACAATTGATGCTTACTGGGTGGCCAATATGGAATTAATCGGAGTAAATCCCGGTTTAAACTTATATGACAACACCTGGCCTATATGGACAAATCAAGAACAAACGCCACCTGCCAAGTTTGTTTTTGATGATGATGAACGTCGTGGACTAGCAGTTGACTCAATGGTTTCAGGTGGCTGTGTAATTTCTGGAGCAACGGTACGGCATTCATTATTGTTTTCAAATGTTCGAGTTAATTCATTTTCATCTGTGAAGGATTCTATTGTCTTGCCACAAGTGAATATTGCCCGTCATTGCCGTATAACCAAAGCAATTATAGAAAAAGGTTGTGACATACCCGAAGGAACTATCATTGGGGAAAACAGGGCTGATGATGAAAAAAGATTTCATGTTAGCGCAGGCGGTGTCGTTTTAGTAACCCCTGATATGCTGGGGCAAAAATTGCACTATGTCAGGTAATTAGGACTTAACAAAATTTAAATCTGCTGCGAAAAACATTTGGTATTGGTTATTTCGCAGGAGATCTTACGAAAATTTCCAAACTGAGGTTCACCTTTTAGGCTATTTAAAATTTAAACTCACTATTAACTTAGCTCTCGTCACCTGGCTGTAATTAATGAGAATATAAAATAAAGACCGACAAAAAAAAGTTGAAAGTAGTCTTGTGCTGGCACATGCAAATTTACCAAAAAGGGTAGCTTATCCAGGTGGATATGATCGAGTAAAATGGCGTCTTGAAAAAAGTGTCCAGACTTTAAAACGTTTTTTTGGTGAAAAACCCAAGAGTTGTTGGCCTTCAGAAGGCAGCATCAGTAATCAAACGTTAAGCTTGTTAAATGATTTTGGCTTTGATTGGACAGCAAGCGGTGGCTCCATAATTGATAATAGTTTAAAGTTGCCTGAAATCAAAGATGCAATCTAACATACACCACCCTTTCAAACTGAAAAATACCAATTTAGCCTGTTTCTTTCGTGATGATGGTTTATCAGATCTTATTGGTTTTGAATATACAAAGTGGCATGCCGATGACGCGGTTAGTGGTTTTATCCAACATTTGGATAATATTGCAGTTCATGAGCACGGCGACAAAGTAGTTTCCATTATCATGGATGGTGAAAATGATTGGGAATATTTTCCGGATAATTGCTATCATTTCATGAGTTCTTTATACAAACGTTTGGCTAATCATCCTACAATTGAATTATGTACATTTTCTGAATGCTTAAAAAATAAATCTGTCATAAAATCATTACCCACATTAGTTTCTGGAAGCTGGGTATACGGCACCTTTTCAACCTGGATTGGATCCGGAGACAAAAATCGTGGCTGGGACATCCTGGGTGACGTAAAATATGCTTTCAATATTGCTATACTAAATAAACGGTTAACAGATAAACAATTTCAGCTTGCCGTCTGTGAGGGGTTTGACTGGTTTTGGTGGTTTGGGGATTATAAATCCCGGTGAAGCAGTCAGTAGTTTTGAAAAGCAATTCCGGCTTAATTTAGCCAATTTGTATCGATTATTAGGCGAAGAGCCTCCAGCTTATCTTGCGCTGTCCTTTACTCATGGATCCGGAGATCCAGCAATGGGTGGAGCGATGCGATCAGGTATTGAACATTAACTAGAGGCATAAGCGTGAATAACCTTTTAAATAAACGTCGAGCAGGAGTTCTACTTCATATTACCTCACTGCCTGGCACTGATAGGCAAGGTAATCTGGGTAAAGATGCTTATGATTTTGTAAATTTCCTACATGATACCGGGATCACTGTATGGCAAACATTACCCTTAGGCATGACCCATGCAGATGGGTCGCCTTATCAGTGTTTATCAGCTCACGCCGGCAATCCTGCATTAATTGATATTGATGATTTGGTAAAGCGTAATTGGCTGACACCATCGGAGCAATGCGAAGAATGCACCGGTTCATCTTCATTTCACAAAAGCTGTTTGGTAGCAAAGGTATTTGAAGGTTTTTTAGAAAACGCCAATCAACAAGATAAAGATAATTTTTTACAATTTTGTCAGGAAAAAGCTTTTTGGCTGGATGATTTTGCCCTATTTCTGGCACTTAGAAATCTATTTAATCAAAAATGCTGGAATCAATGGCCCAAGCCTTTTAAAGAAAGGGAAATTAACGCACTTGACGAAGCTCGACAACGCCTTTCCAAAGCAATAGAAGAGATTAAATTTGAACAATATATCTTTTTCAGGCAATGGATGGCGTTAAAAGCGTATGCAAATGAGCGTGGAGTACTTTTATTTGGCGACATTCCTATTTTTGTATCCTATGACAGCTCTGATGTCTGGGCTAATCGCAAGGTTTTTAAGCTTAATGAATCTGGTGAAATGTCTGTTGTCGCTGGTGTACCGCCTGATTATTTTTCAGAAACCGGTCAGCGCTGGGGAAATCCGCATTATGATTGGAACTATCTAGCAAAAACTGGTTTTACTTGGTGGGTAGATCGAATGATAACCCAGCTTGAACAATTCGATATTTTGCGGATTGATCACTTTCGTGGCTTGGAAGCAGCATGGGAAATTCCTGCAGATGAGCCTACTGCACAAAATGGTGAATGGGTTAAAGCACCGGGAAGTGCTTTATTAAAAGCTATAAAAACTAAACTCGGTTCAATTCCTCTAGTGGCCGAAGACTTAGGCATCATAACCGATGAAGTTGATGCTTTAAGAGATGAATTCTGTTTACCGGGGATGAAGATACTTCAATTTGCTTTTGGTAGCGGACCTGACAACCCTTATCTTCCCAGTCATTATGAGAGAAACTGTGTTGTTTATACCGGCACACATGATAACGACACGACTATAGGCTGGTCAAACAGCATCAATGAATACGAAAGAAATTATGCTTACGATTATCTTGGTAACCATTCAACTTCATTGCATTGCTCCTTAATTCAAGCGGCATTGGGTTCAGTTGCTAATCTTGCCATAATTCCCATGCAGGATATTCTTGAGCTAGGCTCCGAAGCTCGAATGAATACGCCAGGCACAACAATAGGAAATTGGAAATGGCGCTTTCAGTGGCAGCAACTGTCAAATGATCAAGTAAGTCGATTTAAACATTTAGTGTCATTGTTTAACCGTAAATAATTTTTAGCAGGTTTAATCTGTTTTCTCCTTGAACCTCTTACCTGCTTTATTTAATCATCATCCTGAACCGCTTCTTTAGCAATTGGTAACAAAGGAACATTGTAACCCTCAATAATTGCCTGAATCTCTTTTGCTTTGCTTGTAATTAATTTATCAAGCACTAACTTCCTTTCCTTATCTACTTTTCTAACGCCCATTGCCATAGCAAATTCAAACTTGATTGCAGGTGTTGATTTCATTGGAATCATTATGTAACTATTCTTAGGACTTTGGGCTGTTACATAAGCAGCCATAGGCCCCCATAATATAACCATATCGATTTTTTTGGCTTTAAAATCCTTGTCTATTTGCATGGCAACATTATTCTCACTATCGCCAGACATTGATTGATAAGAT
>SESD01001283.1_pt1 | contig 14107 bp, 12 predicted proteins | sample 3171411 | NCBI WGS metagenome assembly SESD01 (sample SAMN06051880, study PRJNA518727) | freshwater metagenome | biome: subpolar coniferous forest; feature: holomictic lake; material: water; isolation source: holomictic Lake 442, 16.5 m depth | place: Canada: near Kenora, Ontario | collected...
TAGGATTTACCTCTGCCATCATACCCAAGGCCAATAAGCCCAAGCAGTCAATCCCGGGGATTGAAATTATCGCGGTGGAGAGAATAGAAGAAGCAGTCTCAAGGATGCGCTGACACCTACTCAAAATTAGAGTAGTTTCCTCTCGACGCTTAGAAAGATTAATCAGGGGTCATCAAGCCGATGACCCCTGATCAGACCTTACTTAGTTCTGGCGTAGGGGCTCGGGGTGCTGCTACCCCTGAACGAGTTTCCCCGGTTGTCATTGTCAAAAGAGCGGCCACGGCTATTATCCCGATTTCCATTGGCGCTATTGGCACTACGACCGCCAGCATCATTTGACCAGGTACGGCTACGCTTATGGGCAACGTTAGGGGTTCCTCTGGGAGCACCACCGCCACCAGGACGAGGCTTGAAGCGAGGCTCCAGACCTGGAACCACGTGGGATGCGATCTGTTGACCAGTAAACCGTTCGATCTTCTTCAGGTTAATTCCATCCTTACCCGAAGCAAATGAAACCGCGATACCAGCAGCGCCGGCACGTCCGGTACGACCGATACGATGCACATAATCTTCAGCAAATTTAGGTAGATCGAAGTTAATGACGTGGGTAATCCCAGCCACATCGATACCCCTCGCCGCAACGTCGGTTGCGACCAGTACCCGTAACCCACCATGACGAAGCTTGGTTAGTGTGCGAGTCCGATCACGTTGGCTCATATCTCCATGCAAAGCAGCCGCCTCATGACCTTGAGAAGAGAGGTTATCAGCCAGGGTATCAGCATCACGCTTAGTTGCGGTGAAAACGATCGCCTGCTTTAAGGTCATATCGCGAAGTAAATGATCTAGTAAACGGTTCTTGTGGGAGAGATCGTCTACATAGTGCAGACGTTGTTCGATATTATCGAGCCTCGCCTGTTGGGCAGCAATCTGGATCCGCTTAGGTGCCTTTAGTAGACGTGATGCCACCTTGTCGATTGCACCATCCAGCGTGGCTGAAAATAGCAGGGTCTGGCGAGTGGCCGGCGTGGCCGAGGCGATCCTCTCCACATCGTCGATGAATCCCATGTCGAGCATACGATCGGCCTCATCCAAGACCATCATCTCAAGACGCGAAAAGTCGATACGTCCACGTTGAATATGATCGATCAGACGTCCCGGTGTTGCCACCAGAATATCAACAGGCTGAGATAATAGCTTGTTTTGTAAGGGGTAAGGCATTCCACCCAGGATACTCACCACCTTAATACGAGACAAGTGCTTGCCGTATTTGGCAGCGGCCTCTGAGACCTGTAAGGCGAGCTCTCGAGTCGGTGTCAGGACCAGTACTCGGGGCCCTCTGCTATGAACCTTGGGGGGTGTTGCGAGCTTGTGAAGTGCGGGCAGCATGAATGCGGCCGTTTTACCGGTCCCGGTCTGTGCCGAGGCCATAATATCGTGTCCCGCGAGTAACTCAGGGATGGCTTGTTCTTGAATCGGGGTCGGATTGGTATAACCAGAGTCGACGATGGCTTTGAGGATGAGGGGATGCAGATTTAGATTTTCAAATGACACGTTATTTTCCTAAAGAGTAAAAAATAAACGCGCAAGCAGGCAATGACTGCCGGAGATTACGGGCAAAGTACCGCTAGCGCAAACGCAAAACATCGCCGCTAACCAGGGTACTGCGCAATTTCCGGAGGAATCTTGAAAATCGAAGAGAGGTCAGGAACGATGAACCCGAGAAAAAGGCATGAAGCCCTTTAATCGAAGGGCGGAGTATACAGCAGTCGTGTTGATTGTCGAGGTTATTTTTGCAGTAACTGTAGACCGCTTGGGTCGATCGATGCTGTTGGGGGGGGAGATTTATTCAGGATCGATCTCTTCAGGATCTCGATCTGAGGTTGATTTAGAGTCTCAGTCTTGAGTAATTCGTCTGCGGCACGGTCGAGTAGTTCACGGTTCATCTGGAGGATGCTGACCGCCTGCTCGAATGCCTGATCGATGAGTTTACGCACAGAGACATCCACCTCATGAGCGGTCTGCTCGCTATAGTCGCGGCTCTGCGAGATCGGCATGCCAGGCTCTAGGAAAGTCGCCCGCTCTCGGTCATAAGTCACATTGCCCAAAGACTCGCTCATTCCATACCGAAGTACCATCGCACGTGCAATGTCGGTTGCACGGGCAAGATCATCCGCAGCACCGGTCGAGATTTCGTCGAAGACCACCCTCTCTGCCGCACGACCACCCATCAGTACGGCCATCTTGTGCTCCAATTCAGTCCTCGTCATTAGGAATCGGTCTTCGGTCGGACGTTGTATCGTATACCCGAGCGCACTGACCCCCCGTGGGATGATCGATATCTTGTGAACCTCGTCGGTACCGGGCAAGGAGAGTGCGACCATCGCATGACCGAGTTCGTGAAATGCGACTACCCGTCTCTCCTTCGGGTTAAGAAGGCGGTTTCGCTTCTCAAGACCTGCGATGATGCGTTCGATCGCATTATTAAAATCATCCATCGTGACCGATGTCGCGCGACGTCGGGTGGCAAGGAGTGTTGCCTCATTAATCAAGTTAGCCAAGTCTGCACCGGTAAACCCAGGTGTCAGCGCAGCCACTTGCTCTGGATTGACATCAAGATCGAGCTTGACCTTCTTGAGATGCACCGCAAGGATCTGCTCACGACCGATCTTATCTGGTCTATCCACCAAGACCTGGCGATCAAACCGACCTGCACGAAGCAATGCCGGATCGAGGATCTCTGGACGATTTGTGGCCGCCAGTAGAACCACCCCACTCTTGGGATCAAATCCATCCAACTCCGCGAGTAGCTGGTTCAGCGTTTGCTCCTTCTCGTCGTGTCCGCCGATTCCATAGGCACCGCGGGCTCGTCCGAGTGAGTCCAACTCGTCGATAAAGATGATCGCGGGGGCGACCTGACGAGCCTGCTCGAATAGATCACGCACCCGAGCGGCACCAACACCGACAAACATCTCAACAAATTCAGAACCGGAGATCGAGAAGAAGGGCACCCCCGCCTCACCGGCCACCGCTCGTGCTAATAGAGTTTTTCCAGTTCCGGGCGGGCCGATGAGTAGGATGCCCTTAGGTGATCGTCCACCGAGACGGCTATAACCTTCAGTATCTTTAAGGAAATTTACAATCTCGATCAGCTCATCCTTGGCCTCATCGACACCGGCCACATCCGCGAATGTGACTTTGATCTCCTTCTCAACGAATACCTTTGCTCGGCTCTTGCCGATCGACATTAGCCCACCACTCATTCCACCGCCCATCCGTCGTATTGCATACATCCAGATCGCGATGAAGATCGCCGTTGGCAGAATCCAGGATAGAAGGTCGTGGAACCAGGTGCTCGGTATCACCCCGGTATAGGTGACGTTATACCGGTCAAGCTTATCAGCAAGCTCTGGCTCCACACGGGTTGTGACAAAGTCCTTCCCCTCATCAGCTCCAGTCCCCCTGAACTTGCCATAGATGTAGTCGTGTGTGACCGCGATCTCGGTAATCATGCCTTGCTCGAGAAGGGATTGGAAACGGCTGTAGGGGATCGGCTCGACCTTGCTGTATTTCTCGTACTGGCTCTGAACGAACAAAATTCCGACCAATGCGATCATCACGTACCAGAAATTAATCTGAGTCTTCTTGTCTATTGAATTCTCCATAGGCACGGCTATATTGGGGGCAGTTCAGTGATAATTCAGCATAGCACACGGCCCAGATAGTCCTGATCAGCGGGTATAGGGGTCGTGTTGGAATACAGTTTCGATACAGGCTATGACGAGTGCCTTAAAATTATTCTAGAACAATCGGATATAAGGTGAGCAGCGTCACTGACTGACTGGTATAATGCCGCCCTTTTGTCGTTCCCAGAACAAGGATTCACAATGTCCCGTTCCATTCGTAATATCGCTATCATCGCCCACGTTGATCACGGCAAGACCACACTGGTGGACAAGCTGTTGCATCAAGCAGGATCTTTCGCAGCTCACCAACACATCGCAGAGCGAGTGATGGATTCAAATGATATCGAGCGTGAACGAGGTATCACCATTCTTGCTAAGAATTGTGCGGTCGATTACGAGGGGGTCCACATTAATATTGTGGACACACCGGGGCATGCTGACTTCGGTGGTGAGGTTGAGAGAGTCTTGTCGATGGTCGATGGAGTTTTACTCTTGGTTGATGCGGTCGAGGGGCCGATGCCTCAGACACGGTTTGTCACCAAGAAGGCACTGGCGCTGGGGTTACGGCCCATCGTCGTAATCAACAAGGTTGACCGGGATGGGGCCCGCCCTGATTGGGTGGTGAACCGTACCTTTGAATTATTCGATAAGCTTGGTGCGACTGAAGAACAACTAGACTTTCCGGTAGTCTATGCATCTGCACTGAATGGCTATGCCATGCTCGACTTAAAGCAAACCAGTACCGACATGCGTCCGCTATTTGATGCGGTTCTAAAGCATGTCCATGCTCCGGCCGGTGATCCTGATGAGGCGCTACAACTACAAATCAGCGCATTAGATTACTCCAGCTTTGTAGGACGTATCGGTATCGGACGCGTCTCTCGTGGACGCCTCAAACCGGGTCAGGAGGTGATGGTGCTGGCAGGGGATAATGTCATCAAGAAGGCCAAGGTCAATCAAGTACTCGGCTTTCGCGGGATCGAACGGATACAGCTGGACGAAGCACTTGCCGGTGATATCGTACTGGTCAATGGTATTGAGGAGCTTTGTATCGGTGCCACCCTGGCAGATGTCAATCAGCCAGAAGGTCTGCCAATGCCGGCCGTGGATGAGCCTACCCTAACAATGAACTTTCAGGTGAATACCTCACCCTTCGCAGGCAAGGAAGGAAAGTTCGTCACCAGCCGACAGCTGAAGGAACGTCTGGAGAGAGAACTACTGACCAATGTCGCAATGAAACTTGAAGATACCGGTGATACGGACTCATTTCTGGTCTCTGGTCGAGGTGAGTTACATCTGACCATCTTGCTGGAGAGTATGAGACGTGAGGGATATGAGCTTGCTGTATCGCGCCCACATGTGGTTATTCGTGAGATTGATGGAGCCAAGTGCGAGCCATTTGAAATGCTGACCGTTGATGTTGAAGAGGTCAATCAGGGTGCTGTGATGGAGGCACTGGGTGCACGTCGTGGTGATCTACAGGATATGGTCTCTGATGAGCGTGGGCGTGTCCGCTTGGATTACCGTATTCCAGCACGTGGACTGATCGGCTTTCAATCCGATTTCATGACCATGACTCGCGGTACCGGCATCATGAGTCACGTCTTCGATGAGTATGCCCCGGTCCGACCCGAGATCGCATCGCGTCGGAATGGAGTTCTGATCTCCGCCGAGCAGGGTGAGGCGGTCGCATACGCGTTGTGGAAGTTGCAAGAGCGTGGCCGCATGTTCGTGAGCCCAGGAGACCGCCTCTACGAGGGGATGGTGATCGGTATACATAGCCGTGATAATGACCTGGTCGTGAACCCAATCAAGGGCAAACAACTGACCAATGTACGCGCATCTGGAACTGATGAGGCCGTCACCTTGACGCCACCGATTTTACTGACGTTAGAGTCCGCGATCGAGTTCATTTCTGACGATGAACTGGTCGAAATCACCCCCAAGACGATCCGGGTCCGCAAGCGTTATCTGCTAGAGCACGACCGCAAGAAGGCATCACGGGGCGCAGCCTAGTCAATTCCTCATACCGATACATGAGGCAATACCGGCTTAACCGGCGTTGCCTCCCCCCGCGCTCTTCCCATCGGCCGAATCTGGCTGGATGAAGGTGATCCACCATGACCGGAAAGACCCTCTGGTATCTCGCTGATCCGATGTGCTCCTGGTGTTGGGGCTTCTCACCGGTGATCGATATGATCCGAAAGCGCTACTCAGACCGTCTCAGTATGGAATTATTACTGGGCGGGTTGAGACCCGGAACCACGTTACCGATGGAACCCTCCCAGCGGGAAGAAATACTCAACCATTGGCATGCTGTTCACCGTAAGACCGAGCAACCCTTCCTCTTCGAGGGTGCGATGCCACCCGGTTTCATCTACGATACTGAGCCTCCCAGCCGTGCGATCGTGTCAGGATCAATGATCAATCCGGATTCAACCCTCCCCCTATTCAAGGCCATTCAATCGGCCTTCTATCTTGATCAGTTAGACGTTACCAAGACCGAGGTCCTGACATCGCTCGCATCTGCCGTGGGAATTGATTCGCACCAGTTCCTTGCTCTATTTGAATCGAATGAGATGCGCTCCCAGACGCTCGCTCAATTTAATAAATCACGTGGGTGGGGTGTTCATGGATTCCCCACTCTGATCCTGCAAGATGGACAGGGTTATAGCCAGCTCAGCAGTGGTTACGCCACACTCGATGAACTCCGGCCCAAGATCGATTCCTGGCTTATAAGATCATGAACCCGATCATGGATGCTCTATCGCGTGGCCTTCGAGATCTGTTTCAGTTGAAGGTATTATGGATCGTGATCTGGCCGGTGGTAGTGGCAACCTTGTTATGGTTACTCTTAGGGTTGATCTTCTGGGATACCCTCTCAGGATGGATCGCGACCGGCCTCACCGGTATCGGCATTCAGAACTGGCTCGAAGGTGTGGAGCCTCGCTGGGTTGCCTATGCAATTCAAGCTGTGGCTCATCTCATCTTGTTTGTACCATTGGTCTTCATCACCGCTTTGGTGATGACATCACTCTTCGCAATGCCGGCTTTAATCCACCTCGTGGAGACGGACTATCCGGCACTTAATCGCGGCAGCAGCAGTATCGGGGGAAGTTTTAAAAACTCGCTCATCGCGATCGGGATCTTTATCGGCATCTGGCTCGTGACCTCCCCTCTCTGGTTGATCGGGGCGGGTGTACTGGTTCCATTTCTCGCGGCGACCTATCTGAACCAACGCCTATTTCGATATGATGCCCTGTCCGAGCATGCCAACCCCGAAGAGATGAAGACTCTGATCAAGGAACACCGGTCATCATGGTGGGCCTTAGGATTTCTGACCGGCCTGATTCAGTTCGTGCCAATACTGAATCTATTTGCACCTGCACTGACGGGACTGACCTACATTCACTTTGGATTGGCACGATTGTCTGAACTACGTCATCTGACACCGGTCAAAAATAACTTATCCGAACCCTGAACTGAATGATGGATCCTCTGGATGAGTGGAGTGTTTACATGGTCAGATGCTTAGACGGAAGTCTCTATACCGGGATTGCTAAAGATGTATCACGGCGGGTATCGGAACATAATACGGATGATGCTCTTGCGGCGAGCTATACCCGTAGCAGACGTCCGGTCACCCTCGTCTACCAAGAAAAGCAAGAAACCCGATCCTCTGCCAGTAAACGCGAGTACGCAATCAAGCAGATGAGTAGACACGAGAAATTGAAGCTGATCGATGCCGTAAACCTGGCCCCATAACCGCTTACACCTTCAAATCAACCGCAGTATACTCACCGACATGAGACCCGAGACCCTTCTGATCGTTATTGCCGCCGCGGTCATGATCGCAATGACATTCCTCGTGATCAGGATGGGCATTCTCTCGGCTGTGATTCGTAACCTGCTCTCACAACAGGCGAAGCTGATCGAGGATAAGCACCGAGAGATGATCAAGGACTCGAATGAGGGTCTCACTCGGCAGGGCGATCGATTATCCGAAATGCTCACTAAAACCTCTGATCAGCTACGGGTTGTGGTTGAGGGGAGGCTCGACCAGATCAGCGGCAGGGTAACAGAGCGTCTTGATGAGGGATTCAAAAAGACCAATGACACCTTCATCAGTGTGATGACACGTCTTGCGACCATTGATGAGGCCCAGAAAAAGATCGACGGGCTCACCACCAATATGATGAGCCTGCAGGAACTCCTTGGTGATAAGCGCTCTCGCGGCGCATTCGGTGAAGTTCAGCTGGATGCGCTGGTACGTAATATCTTACCGGCTGGAGCGTACGCGATGCAGCACACGCTCTCCAACAATAACCGGGTCGATTGTGTGCTCCACCTCCCTCCCCCGACCGGTATGGTGGCGGTCGATTCAAAATTTCCGCTGGAGAATTATCACAGGATGTTTGATCGCGAGACCAGTGAGACTGATCGTGGGTCAGCACAAAAGCAGTTCAGGGCGGATCTTAAAAAACACATCGACGATATCTCTGGCAAGTACATCCTCCCTCCTGAGACCTGTGATGGTGCGGTCATGTTCATTCCTGCAGAGGCGGTTTTTGCAGAGATTCATGCCTACATGCCCGATGTGGTGGACTACGCGATGCAAAGGCGGGTATGGATCGTCTCCCCCACCACACTGATGGCGGTGCTAAACACCGCACGTGCGGTATTAAAGGATGTTGAAACCCGTGAGCAGATCCATATCATTAAGCACGAACTATCTAAGCTGGGCCAGGATTTCGGACGATTTGATGATCGCATGAAGAAGCTCGCAGAGCACATACGACTCGCCAATCAGGATGTGGAGGAGGTCCATATCTCCAGCCGCAAGATCAGCCAACGATTCGCCAAGATCGAGTCGGTCGATTTGGATCAGATCTCTGTAGAAAATAAGTCGATACCGCAGCCAGACAAGGGGCCTATCTAGGGCACGATGTCATGAATGAATCCTTTATCGGTGCTGATATCGGGGGTACCAAGACCCTACTAAGACTCGTGCAAGTAGTGGATGGTCTACCCCAGATACGTCATGAAGAACAGTACAACAGCCGTTCCTATACCGGTCTCTCAGATATCCTCAAGGACTTTTTAGGCAGTGTCTGGATGCGTGATGGGCACTGCGAGTTAGGGGCCGCCTGCTTCGCAGCCGCAGGTCCGGTGTCGAATCAGAGCGTCAGTCTGACCAATCTAACCTGGTCGATCGATGCAGCCGCTATCGGAGCCGAGTTCTCTATCCCCCGTGTGAAGATCATCAATGACTTTGCGGCCGTTGCAATCGGGATCGAGTCTCTTCACAAGAGTGACCTGATTACACTCCAAGCAGGAAATCCAGAATTATGGGGGGCTCGTGTGGCACTCGGTGCCGGGACCGGCATGGGGGTGTCGTGGATGACTTGGCAGGGAGGGTATTACCGGATACTTGCGACTGAGGCCGGTCATATGGACTTTGCCCCCTCAAGTGAATTGCAGAATAGACTGATCGAGCATCTCTGGAAAGAGTTTGGCCATGTCTCGTATGAAAGAGTGCTCTCTGGCCCGGGACTCACCAATATATTTAACTTTTTGCAGTCGAGCATCGGTCTTAGCTCAGGGCTCTTAAAAGCTGAGATGGATAACGATGGCGCATCCCAAGTGACCGATCTCGCGCTAAACCGTAAACACCCCATCGCGGTCAAGGCATTGGATCTATTTGTTGAAATATATGGCGCCTATGCCGGAAATCTAGCGCTGGCAGGGCTTACTCGGGGGGGGGTGTATGTGGCAGGCGGGATTGCCCCGAAGATCATTAACAAGTTGGGTGAGGGCATTTTCATGCGGTCCTTCCGGAGCAAGGGCCGATACTCGGAGATGATGTCCGAGATTCCGGTGTGTGTGGTGATGAATCAGAAGGTCGGTCTAATCGGCGCGGTGGAGGAGTCTCGCCGGATGATGGACCCAGCGAGCGAGATCTGACCGGGCTAGAGACCGAGCGCTTGCTGGGGGTCTTGGTACTTTAGCCTGAGTGCAGTGGCAACAGCTCGGTGGGTCACCTGTCCAGAATAGATATTAAGACCACTTGTCAGGTGTGGATCATTCAAACAGGCCTTTCGAGTGCCCCTATTAGCAAGTGCAACTGCAAATGGCAGGGTCGCATTATTGAGTGCAAATGTGGATGTCCGTGCGACCGATCCTGGCATATTAGCAACGCAGTAGTGTATGACACCATCGACCAGATAGACCGGATCGGTATGGGTGGTGGCACGACTGGTCTCGAAACACCCCCCCTGATCGATCGCAATATCCAGAACAACTGATCCCGGTCTCATCCGCTTGATCATCTTGCGGCTAACAAGCTTAGGAGCGGTAGAGCCTGTCACCAATACTGCCCCGATGACCAGATCCGCATCGATCACATAATGCTCGATCGAGTCGGCCGTCGACTGGATCGTATTGAGTGAATCACCAAACATCTCATCGAGCTCTCGTAACCGGACTGGGTTTTTATCGATGAGAGTAACCATGGCCCTCATCCCTAATGCGATACGGACCGCTTGTGTGCCCGCGATGCCCCCCCCGATGATGACCACATTTGCAGCCTTAACACCGGGCACGCCACCGATCAAGACACCAGAACCCCCTTGAGCCTTCTCTAAATAGTGAGCACCAATCTGAACCGACATACGGCCCGCAACCTCAGACATGGGTGCAAGTAGAGGTAGTCCTCCCTGCCGGTCGGTCACAGTCTCATACGCGATCGCAGCACATCCTGAGTTGAGTAATCCATGAGCCTGTTTTGGATCGGATGCTAAGTGAAGGTAGGTGAAGAGCGTCTGGCCTGGGCTTAGCATCTTGCACTCATTAGGCTGAGGCTCCTTGACCTTTACGATCAGCTCAGAGTCAGAGAATACTCTGCCCGCACTCTTAGCGATGAATGCACCCACCGACTTGTAATCCTTATCACTCAGACCGATCCCGGCACCGGCACCTGTCTCGACCAGTACTCTGTGCCCCTGGAAAATTAATTCACGTACCGAGGACGGCGTCAGTCCGACCCGATACTCCTGATCCACCACTTCTTTCGGTACTCCGATCTGCATATTCTTGCCCTAGTATATAGAGGGGGGTTCTAATCTTTAAATGGCTGGAGATCTCTACCTTCTGGGAGAGAATCGACCGGATGATGATACCTTAAAATAAACAGGACCGGTCTTTGAGTATTCCATTTGAATGAGTGCAAGGTGCTGAATCTTGGATTACTCAATATTCCTTGCAACGAGGCTCATCCAGCGATAGCATGATGCGGTCAGACTATTTAAATAATTGGGGATCGGGAGTGATGCCCAATCATGAAACTAGAAATTGAAAAGTCCACGATTCACATTAAACTCGCACGAACACAGGAGAGAAAGATATGAAACACATTAAGTCTATCATCACCATCGGTGTAGTCGCCATCACGATGGTTGCATGCTCGCACATCCCGCCCACACCCATCGCCACTCAGTATAAGGATGGAGAGTTACCCATCCCTACGGGCTACGAGAGCTGGCCGAAGTTCCTCTCAGGGGTACAGCGTCCAGAGGTTAAGCAGGTACGAGAGATCTATATCAACCCACTCGGACATCGGACCAAGATGGGTGAGTCCTTCCCGAATGGAACGCTGACGGTCATGGAGATTTATAAGGCACTCGAGTCCTCCGATGGATCCCCTCTCAAGAGCTCAGATGGGAACTTCATCAAGGGTGAGTTATTGAAGATTGCCGTGATGGGAAAAGGGGCCGGATGGGGCAACAGCGTCACACCGGTTGAATTGAAGAATGGTGACTGGATATATTCAATTTATTTAGCAGATGCTAAGACCAAGGCACCTGACAATACCGCTACCTGCCGTGCCTGCCACCTACCGCTCACAGAGAAGGATTATATCTTCCGCTACGACGAATACTTCGAGAAACGGGCCAAGCAACAATAATCTTGGTATCGATTCCACATTCCTATCTCGTCTTATCAAGAACGGTCGTTCTGCGTTAAATAGCAGAACGACCGTTTGTCGCTGGCAGACCCGGGATTAGACTCTTCTGGCCCAGAGCCCTGCCCTGTCAGTACCCAGACCATCCAGACCATAAAGCAGAATGCCTTGCCGGGGAGTCGACCTTAAGTCGACCTCCATGAGGACTTGTACGTGAGGAGAAGAGATCGATTACTCATCCGCCCTCAAGAAAAGTGTGACCAGGGCATCACTACCGGTCTGACGACTCCAGTGCCCGTGAGTATTCGGGTCAAATACTGAACCAGTGGGTAATGTATCTGCAGAGTAGAAGTGTTCACCAGGAGAAAATACCCTCGATGTACCGTCATGCAATCCGATCTCCATTTCACCTGAAAGAATGAAGACGTACTGAGGGATTGTGGTGCAGTGAAATTGACTCCGAAATCCGACCGGACTGAATCGAACTTGATAACCCGACGAGGGATATAGCCTTGACAGCATCACATTAGGGCTCGTCTCGAGAAGATCCAGTCTTTCTTCACGAAATTTAGCACTGCCGTCAGGGGATGTGTATAGGACTACCCGTGTAAATTCTGTCATGGGTGCTACGTTTGAAAGGGAATGGGCGGAACTTCTAATCTACTGCAATGGTGCCTCGAGCCGGAGTCGAACCGGCACAGCCGTTTCCAGCCGAGGGATTTTAAGTCCCTTGTGTCTACCAATTTCACCATCGAGGCATGACTATTTAACTGTTGATTTAATGATCGTTTTTACAAATCATCCAGTCATCGCCTACAACCTGATCCGCTCAAAATGGACCCAATTTAATTACAAAAGAGTGCCAGTTTATACAAAAAGCATATCAGGCTGAAACGAGCACTATTCTACCATTCTCGGAATGCCGACACGCCGAGAGTTTCATCCGAAAATACACATAATCTTGGTCAGTGATTTTTTGGGACAGTCTAATTTTTTTGCTTTATATTACCCTCGCTTAAATAGGAGAGGGTCAATGGATATCAGCACTATAAAAGAAAGTGACATCACACAAATGATCGAAATCGGCGAATTGGCTGAATTGAAGGGTACGATTCTATTGGTTTTTATGGCCCTGTGGCTTTATCACAGGTCATTCCCGCCATTCGAGGAGACAGCTGCCGAATGGGTCGGATTTCGGACGGGGTTAAGTAGCGCCACTGTGATCCAAGACATTAACAGCCTAGAGAAGCTCGGTTACAGCAGCAAATGAAATCTGTTTTAACGGAGACTTTCCAATAGAACTCGATTTCAGATAAAAATCCACAGTGAATTCGACGATGAACATTCGAATTAAATGATAGAGCTGACTCGTGTTATCCTAAAAAATCACTTCCTTATCTAACGGCTAGGCCATTTACGATTGGCCCATAAAAATCGGTGAGTACGCCTCTGACATCCCAATCTAAGGAAAGCAGTCTCTCTGCTTTGACCGTGGGTGCGGTTGGTATTGTCTATGGAGATATCGGTACCAGTCCCCTCTATACACTGAAAGTAGTATTTGCCGAAGAGCATGGACTCATCCTCAATGCCGCTAATTTACTCGGGGTTGTATCGCTGATTGTCTGGGGTCTGATAATCATCATCTCCCTCAAGTACGTCACACTGATCCTACGCGCAGATAATCATGGTGAGGGCGGCATCATGGCATTGATGGTGCTGGCTCTATCCTCGGTGAGTAAGGCATCTCGGTGGTATTTCCCGGTGACGGTGATGGGCCTATTTGGCGCTGCATTGTTCTATGGCGATAGCGTAATTACACCAGCGATCTCGGTACTCTCCGCGATCGAAGGTCTGGAGATTGCAGCACCCGCATTAACACCCTATATCGTTCCGCTCGCCGTAATTATCCTGCTTGGACTCTATATGCTGCAGTCTAGAGGGACGGCCCATATAGGAAGGTGGTTTGGCCCCATTATGCTCGTTTGGTTTTTTGTACTCGCCGTGATGGGAGTTGTGAACATCATCGCCGCTCCAGAGATTCTCTCTGCCTTCAACCCATTACATGCACTGATCTTTCTAAGTGACAATCATTTGATTGCATTTGTCGCGCTCGGTGCAGTAGTACTGGCCTTCACAGGTGCAGAGGCCCTGTATGCTGATATGAGCCATTTCGGCGCAAAGCCCATACGCTTGACCTGGTTCTTTATCGCCTTTCCTGCACTCACTCTTAACTATCTGGGACAAGGCGGATTATTGCTGGCCAACCCTGATGCGATCAGTAACCCCTTTTACCAACAGCTGGGGAGCTGGAGCACCTATCCCTTAGTCATCTTATCAACGATGGCGGCCATCATTGCAGCTCAGTCGACTATTACAGGTACTTTTTCGATGACAAAACAAGCCATCGCTCTCGGTTATCTACCACGGATGAAGATTGTTCACACCTCGGCACAGCATATCGGAC
>SESD01001285.1_pt1 | contig 14079 bp, 10 predicted proteins | sample 3171411 | NCBI WGS metagenome assembly SESD01 (sample SAMN06051880, study PRJNA518727) | freshwater metagenome | biome: subpolar coniferous forest; feature: holomictic lake; material: water; isolation source: holomictic Lake 442, 16.5 m depth | place: Canada: near Kenora, Ontario | collected...
TTAATGTCGAGTTGGATGCCGAATTTCCACGCATGAGTTATCAGGAGTCTGTGTCACGCTTTGGTGTTGATCGCCCTGATTTACGCATTCCGCTGGAACTGGTTGATATTGCCGACGACATGAAAGATGTCGATTTTAAAGTATTCTCAGCCCCCGCCAATGATCCAAAAGGTCGCGTGGTTGCCCTGCGTGTGCCAAACGCGAGTGATTTAAGCCGTAAAGATATTGATGAATTAACCAAATTTGTCAGCATTTATGGCGCTAAAGGTTTGGCTTACATTAAGGTTAATGATTTGGCTGCAGGCCTTGAGGGCTTGCAATCGCCTATCGTAAAATTTGCTCCCAAAGAAGTTTGGGACAGTGTTCTGGCTAAAACCGGCGCACAAACCGGCGATTTAATCTTCTTTGGTGCAGACAAGGCCAATATTGTTAATGAAGCCATGGGGGCGTTGCGCGTTAAATTGGGCCAGGATCTTAAGTTGATGGTGGGCGAATGGAAACCGGTTTGGATTGTTGATTTCCCCATGTTTGACTGGGACGAAAAGAGTGGCCGCTTTAACGCCATTCATCACCCTTTTACCGCGCCCAGTTGTTCGGTCGAAGATTTGGTAGCCAATCCGGCTGCGGCGTTATCACGCGCTTATGATTTGGTGTTAAATGGTACTGAAGTAGGCGGTGGTTCCATTCGTATCAACCGCACGTCCATGCAACAAACCGTATTTGGAATTTTGGGCATTGGCGAAGAAGAAGCCAGAGAGAAATTCGGCTTTCTGTTGGATGCATTAAAATACGGTGCGCCACCTCATGGTGGTTTGGCGTTTGGCTTGGATCGTTTAGTGATGTTGATGACCGGATCAAGTTCTATTCGTGATGTGATTGCCTTCCCAAAAACCCAATCAGCGGCGTGTCCGTTGGTCAGTGCGCCAGCCGTTGTTACGGATGAACAATTGAAAGAACTGGGGATTCGGTTGATTAAACCCGCCGGAAAAGAGAAGGTTAAGCAGGATTAAAAGTGTGTAGGTTGGGTTAGGCGATAGCCGTAACCCAACACAATGGAACGACAAATGTTGGGTTACGCTATCGCTAACCCAACCTACGCGACTTTCTCTCGTTAAGCGGAAATCCAAAAAATATAATTGGAATTATGGCGGAAAAAAAAGCGGGTAAAGATAAAACAGCCACAAAAATATCGACCAATCCTAAAAAAATGAGCTCTTTTTTTGCGTGGGATGACGATATACTGATACTGAATGTGCTGGGTACACCGGGTGCCAAACAGGATGTTATTGGTAAGGTTAAGGGTAATCAACTCAAAATCAGTGTTACCGAAGCACCGCGAGCAGGCAAGGCGACCGATCACATGGTGCGCTTTTTAGCCAAAGAGTTTGAGGTATCTACCGCTGATATTGTCGTTGTCTTTGGACGCATGAATATTAACAAACAATTGCGTATCAAGGCACCCAAAAAATTACCCCCGGTTATTGCCCGTCTGGTACCATAAAAGCTTTAAACGGATAGCTCTCAATGCCGTTAAGTTAAGTGTAATTTGTTTAAAAAACTGGAGTGCAATCGCTTTAGCTATCGCCTGTAAAAACAGCTAAAGCGGTTTTACTTCAGTTGACTGCTTAACTTAACGGCATTGGGGTAGCCCTGTTTGGGCTTCCATAGGGCCTAGTTTTGCCATTTTTATTGCCTTTTGGTATGGTACATGATAAACAACCTAATAGATTTTTTAATACTGGTGACATTGATAACACTATGACTTCAACAAGCTTCCCGATTCAAGATTACGCCTTACTCGATGATGAAGAATGCGATGCCCGCATTATTTCAGCCAAAGCCAAACTGGGTAGCCGTTGTGTGATACTCGGACACCATTATCAACGAGATGAAGTATTTAAACATGCCGATTTTACCGGGGATTCTTTAAAACTTTCCAGGGATGCAGCGCAATCGGAGGCCGAATATATTGTATTTTGCGGCGTGCATTTTATGGCAGAAGTTGCTGATATTTTGTCCCGTCCTGAACAAATAGCCATCTTGCCCGATTTGGCGGCTGGGTGTTCAATGGCAGATATGGCCAATCTGTTAAAGGTTCAGCTTTGCTGGCAGGAATTGGCAGAGATTATTGATGTAGAAAATGAAGTGACGCCGGTGACTTACATTAATTCAGCCGCCGATTTAAAAGCGTTTTGCGGTAAGCATGACGGTATCGTGTGTACTTCATCCAATGCCCAAAAAATATTGGAATGGAGTTTTGCCCAGCGCTCTAAAGTGTTGTTTTTCCCTGATCAACATTTAGGCCGCAATACCGGTTATCGCATGGGCATTCCTTTGGAAGAGATGGTCACCTGGGATTTTAATAAACCACAGGGCGGCTTGACGAAAGAGCAAATTCGCAATGCCAAAATCATCCTCTGGAACGGTTATTGTTCCGTCCACCAAGTTTTTAAGCCCGAACAGATTGATAGTTTTCTTGAGCGTTACCCGGAAACCAAAGTGATTTCACATCCGGAAGCTTGTTTTGACGTGTGTGAAAAAGCCGATTATGTAGGATCAACCGAGTACATTCTAAAAACCGTTCGTGAAGCCGAACCCAATACTCGGTGGTTGGTTGCGACCGAATTAAATTTGGTTAATCGCTTGCATGAAGACTGTAAAGCACAGGGCAAAAATGTACATTTTATGTCGCCCACGCTGTGCATGTGTTCAACCATGTTTAGAACCGATCCGCAACATTTGGCCTGGGTTATGGAAAATTTGGCAGCAGGACAGGTGATTAACCGGATTTCTGTGCCAGTTGAAGAAGCCGCATTAGCCAAGCGGGCGCTGGATAATATGTTGGCGATTAACTAGCGTTTTATAAAAATGTATAGTGATTACTCAGCCATTATAAAATAGAACACAGATGACACGGATCTGACTGATAGACACGGATAAGGGAGGTTAGGAAGCAATACCGTTAAGTTAAGCAACCAACTGGAGTAAAACAGCTTTAGCTGTTTTACAGGCAATAGCTGAAGCGATTGCACTCCGACTTTTAAACAATTTGCGCTTAACTTAACGGTATTGGGGTAGGAAGGATTTATTAAGGGTTTTTTCCTAAAAATAAAATCCGTTGAAATCCTTATAATCATTGTCATCCGTGTTCTCTGATCGAAACTGACATTTACCAAGTAGTTACGATGCATTGAATCTACTATTTTAAAAAACAGTTAAGGTCAATAGACTTTAACCGTTAGCTGCGCCAAAAATCCAGGATCATACAAGGTTGATCATCACTGTGATAACCTTGTTTTTGATCATTAAAATAATCGTTATACACAAGGCATAACATGAATTCCCCCATCGATACCAAAGAAGAAATCAGTCGGCAATTACATGATGCGGCTCTTGAATATCACGAGTTTCCTATCCCTGGAAAAATCAGCGTTACCCCGACTAAACAACTGACTAATCAGCGAGATCTTGCCTTGGCTTATTCGCCGGGAGTTGCGGCAGCTTGTGAAGAGATTGTCACCGATCCTGCCAATGTTTTTAAATACACGGCACGGGGTAATTTGGTTGCGGTTATTTCCAATGGAACCGCTGTGCTGGGCTTGGGCAATATTGGTCCTCTGGCCGCCAAGCCGGTGATGGAAGGTAAGGGCGTATTATTTAAAAAGTTTGCCGGCATTGATGTTTTTGATATCGAGATTAATGAGCTAGACCCCGATAAACTATGCGATATTATAGCCTCGCTGGAGCCGACTTTTGGCGGCATTAATCTGGAGGATATTAAAGCCCCGGAATGCTTTTATATTGAGCGTAAATTACGCGAACGGATGAATATACCTGTATTTCATGATGATCAGCATGGCACCGCCATTATTGTCGGAGCGGCTATTTTAAACGGCCTGAAAGTGGTCGGTAAAAATATGACAGCGTGTAAACTGGTGGCCTCGGGTGCCGGTGCTGCAGCCTTGGCTTGTCTGGATTTATTGATAGAACTGGGATTTCCGCTTGAGAATATTTACGTGACCGATCAAGCAGGCGTTATCTTTAAAGGTCGCGTTGAAAAAGACCAGAATAAAGCGCGTTTTGCTCAGGAAACCACCGCACGAACCTTGGCAGAAGTAATGTCAGGTGCGGATATTTTTTTAGGTCTGTCGGCAGGCGGTATTTTAAAACCAGACATGGTTAAAACTATGGCACCTAAGCCGTTGATATTGGCATTGGCCAATCCAGCACCTGAAATATTACCCGAAGACGCCAAAGCCGTGCGCGAGGATGCCATCATTGCCACGGGTCGTTCTGATTATCCTAATCAGGTCAATAACGTGTTGTGCTTTCCCTACATTTTTCGGGGGGCTCTGGATTGCGGTGCCACCACCATTACCCGCAAAATGGAAATTGCTGCTGTCCATGCGATTGCCGACTTGGCACAGGCGGAACAATCCGATATTGTTGCCAGCGCTTACGGTATCACTGATTTGTCTTTTGGCCCGGACTACTTGATTCCCATGCCCTTCGATCCGCGTCTGATGACTAAAATCGCTCCGGCGGTTGCCAAAGCGGCTGAAGAATCCGGGGTCGCAACTCGCCCAATACAAGATATGCAAGCTTATATCGATCGCCTGCAACAATTTGTCTATCACAGCGGCACCTTCATGAAGCCGATTTTCCAGATTGCCAAAAATGCACCCGCCAACAAAAAACGTATTGTCTTTGCTGAAGGCGAAGAAGAACGGGTATTGCGTGCTGTGCAGGTTATCGTGGATGAAAAAATCGCTATTCCTATTTTAATTGGTCGTCCGGCGGTATTGCAATTTCGCATTGAAAAATTTGGTTTACGCATCCGACCCAATATTGATTTTGAGATTGTTAACCCTGAATTTGATAATCGTTACCGTGATTTCTGGGAAACTTATCTGAAAATGACCGTCCGCAAAGGCGTCACAGAGCAATATGCCAAGCTGGAAATGCGTCGCCGTCACACCCTGATTGGTGCCATGTTGATTTATAAAGGGGATGCCGATGGCATGATTTGTGGCACTTTTGGCAATACCGCATTGCATCTCGAATATCTTGATAAGGTGCTGGGTAAGCGTGCCGGTGTTAATGTGTATGCAGCCATGAATGTGCTTATATTGCCCGAACGCCAGATTGTCTTGGTTGATACTCACGTCAATGAAAATCCAACCGCGGTTCAACTTGCTGAAATTACCCTGTTGGCCGCTGAAAAAATGCGTCGATTGGGCGTGGTGCCTCGCGTTGCTTTGTTATCGCATTCCTGTTTTGGTTCCAGCAACAGTGAGTCTGCCCAAAAGATGCGGGCCGCCTTGGCAATTATTCAGGCACAGGCACCCGAACTGGAAGTTGATGGCGAAATGCACGGCGATGCGGCACTAAATCATGATCTGCTGAAAAAAATGATGCCCGATTCTATGTTGAAAGGCAGTGCCAATCTGCTGGTTTTCCCCAATATTGAGTCGGCTAATATTTCCTACAACCTGCTCAAGACCGCAGCGGGTTATGGCGTAGCGATAGGCCCCATCATGCTCGGTTGCGCAAAACCGGCACACATCCTTACACCCTCAGCTACCGTGCGCCGCATTGTCAACATGACCGCCTTGTGTGTGTTGGATGCGGGGGAGGAACGCTAAGATAATTTATAGTAATGCGGTAGTGGCGACAAGTCGCCACCTACAATTGATCTTTTTTTATGGGGATCGCTTTAATCGGGCTGTTGGGTTAAAAGTTGATAAATAAAGAGCCCATAATTAAGTGGTGCATGGTGTTGTTGGTATGGGTGTTGTCATCCAGATATTGATTAAGATAACCGCCTTCGGCGCGAAAGCTTTTATTAAAAGACCAGCCGAGGCCTGCAAAGGCACGGTTTTGATCGAAACCCGATTGGCCACCCGTTGGTGTCGAATTGGCGCGAATGAAGAACTCGTCCCAAGCGATCAGACTTAAGCGCGGCTCAAATTGCAGGGGGTGCATAAAGCGAATCATCTGGCGTGGACGTACCCTAACTTGATTATCATTATAGGGTATAAAATTACTTTCGATCATGGTTCTAAAGCTGAGCGTTCCGAAACTGGTCGGTAAAACATAGCGAAATCCGGGCCAAACATCTTGCTGCGCTTTAGAATGTGCGCCCAGTTGTTGTGTCGGAAGATAGGTGTAACCCGCCCAAATAGTGGCGCGATCACTGAGAGAATAACCCACCGCTGCACGCGCCATACCTTGATACCAATGATTCCAGTTATCATCCCAACGGGATTGTCCCTCCAACCAGATTCGCGCTTTTTCCAGTCTTGGATCGACAACTTTCAGGCTGCCTTCTGCGACGATTTGCGCCCAGCTACCTGCATCCTGAAGCAAATCATCTTGTACCACGGCCGCTCCCATAGCGGTTGATGCCGCGTCAACAGAACATATAAACACTGCGGTCATGGCCAATCTGTTCATTTTTTTCTTCATCATATCTCTGGTTACAGTGGACTAAAGTCGTCCGTTTCCGGACTGGTATTTGGGTTGTAGCGAAAATGTGACATCCTTCAACTGGCTGATATTTCCGGAACACAATTGTTAAAGATGGAGGTCAGGCTTTGCCTGACAGTCAGGCAGAGCCTGACCTCCACAAACTATTTATTAATTAAGCCCAGCAAACCTTTTAAGAGTGCCAGTGGCGTAGGTGGACAACCTTCTATCGTCATATCGACGGGTATTACATTGGAGACTGCGCCACAACTGGCATAAGACACACCAAATTCTCCTCCGCAAGCCGCACAATCACCCACCGCAACGACCCATTTAGGATTAGGTGTCGCTTCGTAAGTGCGTAGCAAGGCGGTTTGCATGTGCCGTGAAACCGGACCGGTCACTAATAACACATCAGCATGTCGAGGTGAGGCGACAAAATGAATGCCAAAACGCTCAATATCATAATATGGATTATTGAGGGCGTGGATTTCCAGTTCGCAACCATTACACGATCCGGCATCGACCTGCCTTATGGCAATGCTTCCTGAAAATTGTTTATCAATATGGCGTTTGATTTGAATACCCAGTTTTTCCAGTTCATCGTCCTTGGGAGCTTTGTATTTTTCGGTGACAATACCGGTTGTTAATATTTTTTTAAAAAGTCGTAGCACGCAGCCTCCTATAAATCGTTGCCTGAATAAGAGCCATTCAGGGATTTGTTACACACTGGAAAATCCGGCACGATATTATTCAGCGTCAGTTTTTCCAAGGCTGGCCAGTTTAGGATACTGGGGTCGCGTGGATAAAAACGGGCGATTTTATTATCGCTATCAAAGCGAACATAAGTGGTGATTTCGCCGCGCCAACCCTCAACTATGCCCAACGCTTCACTTCCCGCTGGCGGTGTTTGCCAGTCGGCAAGAATGTCACCTTCGGTAAGTTGCTCTATAAATTGATCAATAAGTTTTAAGGCCGTATTGATTTCCTTATACCTTACCCAGAATCGTGAGGCGATATCGCCTTTATCTTCCAGCGCGACTTTAAACGTAACTTGATCGTAAGGTGAATAGGGCGCATCGCGGCGGACATCAAAATCCTGATCACTGGCACGACCGACATAACCCAGCGTGCCAAAGGCGGCGGCGGTTTCTGGCGACAAGTAACCGGCGGTATATAGTCGATCTTCCAGGGATGAGTTAAGGTCTATCGCCGGCATGATTTCTGACAGTTCATTTTTTAACTGAAGTACTTCCTGTTTAATCAAGGTACAGGCGGTTTCTGATAAATCACAGATAACGCCGCCGGGAACAATTCTGTCCATGAGCAAACGGTGGCCGAAAACGGTGGCATGGGTGCGTAACCATAGTTCACGCAGGCGGGTAAACTGCATTTGTGCAAATACAAAAGCAACATCATTACAAATGGCACCCATATCGCCTAAATGATTGGCGACCCGTTCTCGCTCTGCCAGAATGCCGCGTATCAAGGCGGCGCGTGGCGGGATTCTAATGCCCGCAGCTTGCTCCATTGCCCGACACGCTGCCCAGCAATGTCCGACGGTAGTATCCCCTGAAATTCGCCCAGCTAAACGCGCTAAAGAGTCCGGCGTTCTGCCTTCGGCAATTTTTTCAATCCCTTTATGAACATAACCCAAGCGTTCCTCCAGATTTAAAATCAGTTCGCCGACTGCCAAAAAGCGAAAATGTCCCGGTTCAATAATACCTGCATGGACGGGGCCTACAGGAATTTCATAAACGCCAGCGCCGAATGCTTTAACAAAGGGGTAATTCATGTCAGGGGGCGTAACGGCTTGGGGTTCGCCTTGAACAGAGAAATCCTTGCGTAACGGATAACTGTGTTTACCCCATGCTTGATGGCGAATCCAGCGCCGATTATCGGGATGTCCTGTAAAGCTAATGCCAAACAGGTCTTGGGTGTGACGTTCACTGCGATTAGCGGCTGGATAAACGGTGGCTTGTGAGGGTAATTCGGGGTGGTTGGTATTGATGTGTGTGCGTAACAACACATAAACACCTGCTTTTTCAAAGCAGGCATTAACGATAAATACCGTCTCGGCCTGCTCTGCCCAACCGGCGACCCAGCGCAGCTTTTGTTCAAGGGCGTATTGACTAAATTGCTGCCAATGCTTGCTTTCAATTTGCCACAGCACGATTTTATCGCTCTGAGGGTCGCTGTTGGCTGCATTTGGATTGATACGCGCGGGAACAATAAAAAATTCTGCGCTATTTAGTTGGTTTAAAAAATCCGTCGTCCAATTTGAAGCGCTCATAACGGCGTACTCCCGGAGATTAACAAGGTGGCCTGTGAAAACCAGTTAGCCAGAAACCCGGGGATAGCCAAGCCTAGCCATAACACCAAACCTAAATGAATGATGACCGGCCACAAGTTGGCTTTAACGGGGAGTTGACCTTCTGGCTTGTCGCCGTAAACCATGGGCTGTATGTGTCTAAACAGGCCGGCAAAGGCAATGCCGATTCCCAATAATAATAACGGTGCCAGCCAGGGATAGCTGTGCATAGTGGCCAGCAAAACCAGAAACTCACTGGTAAAAACACCAAAAGGCGGGAAGCCGGCAATGGCTAACGTACCGATTAACAAGCCCCAGCCTACCTTGGGTTGGGTTTTTATCAAGCCCCGTATTTTATCCATGCTTTGCGTTCCGGCAAGCTGCGAGGCGTGACCTACAGTTACAAAAATGGCCGATTTTGTCAGTGAGTGGACGGTCATGTGCAGCAAGGCTGCAAACGTTGCCATTGGGCCGCCGATACCAAAAGCAAACGTCATCATGCCCATGTGTTCGATAGAGGAATAACTGAACAAGCGTTTAATGTCTTTTTGCCGATGCAGAAATAAAGCGCCGACCAGAAAAGACAACAGTCCAAACCCCATCATCAAGTAACCGGCTATATGGCTATGGCTGGCGCCATCCACCAGCATTTTATTACGTACTACGGCATATAAGGCATCATTTAACAACAGGCCGGACAATACCGCAGACATGGGGGTAGGGCCTTCGGAATGGGCGTCGGGCAACCAGTTATGCAAAGGCACCAGACCGATTTTAGTACCATAACCAACCAGCATGAAAACAAAGGCAATTTCCAATATTTCCGGATTTAATTTACTGGCGTTTTCGTAAAGTACTGACCACAACAAGGAGCTTTCACCATCCCCAATCTGCATCGCAGCGTAATACAGCAAAATGGTACCGAATAGTGCTTGCGCAATACCCACGCCACAAAGAATGAAGTATTTCCAGGCGGCTTCAATGGATTCAGGGGTTCGGTATAAACTCACCAGCATCACGGTCGCCAAGGTCGCACCTTCCATGGCAACCCACATAATGCCCATGTTATTGGTAGTTAGCACCAGATACATGGCCAGCATAAAACCTTGATACATGGAGTAATAAAGTTTTAACCGGTTATCCGTCAGTTTGCCCAAGTCTTTTTCATGCGCCATATAGGGGCCGGAAAAAATTGAGGTGGTGAGTCCGACAAAAGCAGTCAGAACAATTAAATAGACGTTAAACGGGTCAATCAAAAAAGCTTTATTCTCCGATAAAATAGTGCCTTGATTAAGCACATTAACCGCCAGCCAGATGGTCGCCAACAGACAGATTGCGTTAAACCTGACATTTAATTTCCCTGTGTCGTTTCGGTGTCCGCCTAGTGCAAAGAATATAATGCCGACTAAAGGAATCAATAATACAAGATAGACAGCAATCATTTATCCACCTCATTTAATTTGTTTAATAAATCAACATCCAGTGAATCGATACTGGTGCGAATATGCAAGAAAAAAATACCAAACAGAACGGCTGCAACCAATACGTCAAAGGCGACGCCTAGTTCAACCACCATTGGCATACCTTTGGTAGCAACAATAGCGGCAAAAAACAAACCATTTTCAATCGACATAAACCCGACCACATGGGCAACAGCCTGGCGATGCGAGATCATTAACAACATGCCCAACAGCACCACGGAGAGACTGACCGCCAGTGCATTCAGCATGACCGGTGAGGTGGTTTGTACGATAGGATGCAATACGTAATAGCTGAACACCATCAAGCTGGCACCACCCAGCATCACTACGGTTTTGTTCTTTAGCGCTTGAACATCTCGCTGGGTGTTCATAAGCAAAACTTCTCGCCTTAACATCCACGGAATAAAGATGACTTTTAGCACTAAGGTCAGCAAGGCAGAAATATACAAATGAGGGTTATTTAAACTGTAGGCTGCCAAAACGGTGGTTAAGGTTAATAGAAAACCCTGCACGGCAAAAACAAAGATTAAGCGTAACAACCTGCCCTGACCCAACATGAGAAAAGAGGTGAGCCCTACCAATGCCGCCATAGACAAAATAGCCTGCGTATAAAAATCGGTTTGTTCAATGTTCATAATTAAGATCCAAGGTAAAAGGTTCACGGAACAAGGGGCAAAACTCAAGGCGTAACGTTATCGGTAAGGCGTATTCCCCGCCTTGAATGGTAAATCTTTTAGCTTGCGCCACTTTCATCGTGACGCCTCCAGAATGATGTGGCTCAGCATGCCCAGCAAGCCTAATAAATAGGCAAAGCTTAGATATTCCTGTACGCGAAACAAGCGCATTTTTGCGATCAACGTTTCTGCTATTGCCAAAAATATCGCCAGTAAGGCCAGTTTTCCTATAATCGCGAATAAACCATAGCCCAGGTCTTTAGCGCCAAAGGTTTCAGAGATACCCCAGGGTAAAAAGATATTGGCGATTAATACGCCATATAACATGAGTTTGAGTTGGCTTGCCCATTCAATCAGCGCCAGATGTCGGCCACTGTATTCCAGAATCATGGCTTCATGAATCATGGTCAGTTCCAGATGCGTGGCAGGATTGTCCACAGGAATCCGCCCGGTTTCAGCGATGGCAACCAAGATCAGGGCAAACAGGGCAAATACAAAAGAAGGTCTTAATATAAGTCCCTCATTTAATACATGAGTAATGGCACCTGATAAATTGGTGGTAGACGCCGTCATGGTCAGGGTAAAAATAGCCATTAACATGGCCGGTTCTGCCAGTGAAGAAATAGTCATTTCTCGGGATGAACCCATGCCACCAAATGCGGTGCCTATATCCAGCCCGGCCAAGGCCAAAAAAAAGCGGGCAAAGGCAAAAAATCCCACCATCACAATGACATCCGCACTAGCTGACGTGGGCAGATTAACCGCGATCAACGGCACCACGCTTGCCGCCAGTACCGTGGCAGAAAATATAAGGTAAGGCGCTGCTATAAATAGCCAGGATGCCTGTTCCGAGACTACTGGTTGTTTATGCGTTAATTTAAGTAAATCCCGGTAAGGCTGTAATAGGGAAGGGGCTTTGCGGTTTTGTAAATGACATTTACACATTTTTAGCCAGCCCGCCAATAACGGTGCGAGTACGACAAATAACGTAGTTTGTAAAATGGCGATTAACCAGTTCATTGTGGCTCTCCAGACGGTTGGGGCTTTTTGTTAAACGAGGCGACTGTCGCTACTGCATTTTTATCCATCAGCTAATTACCCATAGCAGGAGCAGTAAGGTGGCAAACGAGTAACTAAGATAGGTTCGGATATTACCGGTTTGAATGCGTCCTACCTGCTTGGCCAAGTTGTTTATGCCTTGTGCTATCGGTTGATACAGGCGTGGCCAGCTATGATCCTGAATATGCAGTTGATAATGCACAGCGGCCACATCCTGATCCATTGCGCCTTGCAGATCTTTTTTAATCTGCTCGTCTATAATCCAGGTTTTAGCAAAAATTCGCCGTAAAGGCATGGTAAAGGAACTGGAGGTATATTGCATACGCGGTGTCAAGCCGCCAAAACCACAATCCCAGGTTTCAGCCCGACGCATTACGGTCAAAGGACTGCGCCGTAAATACCAATAACAAACACCGGCCGCAATCAGTGCGCCTATCAGCACCAGTGGCGGTGAGTAAGAGGCCTGCTCGGCAGAAACCGGAGCCAGCCATAACCAACCTAAAGCAGAATCGTTCGGTAAGGTATGTCCCAATAATTGACCTGAAACATTGTTGATTAAATGAATAATCACGCCAGGAAAAATCCCGATAAAAAAACACAAACCGGCCAACAAAGCAGGGCCGGCCAACATACCTTTGTCATGTACTTCATGCGCTTTTTCACTGTTTCGTGAGCGTGATTGCCCCAGAAATATTAGCCCGAATACTTTAACAAAACACGCCGCCGCCAACGCGGCTGTCAACGCCAAGGCCGCCGCAGCAACCGGAATTAAACTGCGCAACACGCCATTGTCCAGCACATCAACTTGTAGCGCAGTCTGAAAAGCCAGCCATTCTGAAACAAAGCCGTTAAACAGGGGTAATGAAGAGATACTCATACAGCCGACCAAAAACAACGCGCTGGTTTGGGGCATTTTTTTAATCAATCCCCCCATCATGTCGATATTTAATTCATGGGTTTGGTGATGGATAATGCCGGCACCCAAGAACAATAAATTCTTGAACAAGGCATGATTAAAGGCATGGAACAGGGCAGCCAGAAAGCCCAAAGCAGCCAGTTGTGGATGGCCGTTTGCCATAAAAATCATGGACAAGCCCAGTACCATAAAAATAATGCCGATGTTTTCAACGGAACTGTACGCTAACAGGCGTTTTAAATTGGGTTGCATCAGGGCATACAGAATGCCGCCCAGCGCTGAAACTGTACCCAGAATTAACAGCACCACGCCCCATTGCCACTGTACCTCGCCGAGTAAATCAAAACAAAAACGGATCAAACCATACAGAGCCACTTTAAGCATGACACCGCTCATGAGTGCTGAAATATGCGAGGGTGCTACCGGATGGGCTTCCGGCAACCAGACGTGAACCGGCACTATGCCGGCCTTCATGCCAAAACCCAACAGGGCCAATACGAAAGCAATACTTGCCCAAGTGCTTGATAAGTTGGCCTCACGCAGGGCATCAAAGGTAAAGTCGGTAGAAAAACTGGCCAGTACGCCAAACCCTAAAATAATCGACAAGGCACCAACTTCTGCCATTAATAAATAAAGAAAAGCGGCACGGCGATTGGCGGAATTTTCATGCTGAAAGGCCACCAGAAAATAGCTGGCGACCGACATCAATTCCCAGGCAATCATGAACATAAAAGCATCATCCGCCAATAGCACCAATAACATGCCGGTAACAAACAAGCCGGTAAATAAACCCAGGGCGGCAAAGGGATGTTCGTTTTCTTTATAGCTGCGGACATAACCAGGGCCATAAAGACTTACCGCACAAACGGCAATGCCGATAATTAAAAAGAAGAAACCGGACAAGCCGTCAAAACGGATATGCCAGGGTAGCCAAGGTAAACCCAACGCAATCTGGTCGGTAATAACCTCTTTGCTGAGTAGCACAGCCAATCCGGCGATGGCGGCAAAGACACCGGACAAGCCTAATAAAACAAATACGGCCTGTTTTAAAAAAACCGGAAAGCGCCGTTCTTCAAGATTTTTATTAATCCAGCTCCGGCAACGGACATTGCGGGTAAAGACGGTGTTAAAACCATACTCACTGATTGCTGACAGGGTTTGCCGCTGATG
>SESD01001289.1_pt1 | contig 14048 bp, 14 predicted proteins | sample 3171411 | NCBI WGS metagenome assembly SESD01 (sample SAMN06051880, study PRJNA518727) | freshwater metagenome | biome: subpolar coniferous forest; feature: holomictic lake; material: water; isolation source: holomictic Lake 442, 16.5 m depth | place: Canada: near Kenora, Ontario | collected...
TAGCTAAAATGGTCGTGTCTAAAAAACGAAGGGTTAAGATCCAATGCTTTTAAGTTAAGCACCTCTAAGCAAGATAAACCGTTGGCTGAGCGGAGCCGAAGCCAGCAAAATCGCTTCGACTCCGCTCAGCGAACGGCTTAACTTAATAGATCCAAAAGTTACAACAGATTCCCCTATTTGATCTATTTATAATCCGTGAATCTGTGGCGGTTTATTGGTTACAAGAACTTTAGCCTCCCGAGGGCTTTTTAAAGATGTTATCAGAGAAACTTTTATCCTGATCCAGTTCTGATAACAGCGATTCATCTTCTTCAAAAGCAGTTATGTTTCCAGCGCTCAATTTGATCATTAAGCGAACCTCGTTTCTTGAGTCTGCTGAATTTAAGGCATCTTCGTAACCGATCTTTCCAGCCGTATACAAGTCATACAGTGCTTGGTCAAAAGTCTGCATACCTTGTTCGCGTGAATTTTTCATTAACTCTTTGAGCTTTTCAATCTCGCCTTTACGGATATAATCCTTAACCAAAGGCGTATTAATCAATATTTCAACGGCCGGATAACGACCTTTACCGTCAGAGCGCTTAATCAGTTGTTGAGCAACAATTCCTTTCAGGTTTAGTGACAAATCCATCAATAACTGACTATGCATTTCATCAGGAAAGAAATGTAAAATCCGATCCAAAGCCTGATTGGCATTGTTGGCATGCAGTGTAGACAGACATAAATGTCCGGTTTCAGCAAAAGTAATGGCATTCTGCATGGTTTCCCGCGTCCTGATTTCACCAATCAAAATCACGTCAGGTGCCTGCCGCAGCGTGTTTTTTAAAGCCACCTCATAAGATTCTGTATCAATGCCTACTTCGCGCTGGGTAATAATACAACCCAGATGCGGGTGCTGAAACTCTATCGGATCTTCAATAGTAATAATATGCCCGTTACTGTTCTGATTGCGATGCTTGATTAAGGCCGCCAAGGACGTTGATTTACCGGTACCCGTAGCGCCCACAAAAAGAATGAGGCCACGCTTTTCCATAATCATTTCTTTTAAAATAGGCGGTAAAAACAAAGAATCGGCATCGGGTATTTCGTTTTCAATCCGGCGCATGACCATCCCGGCAGAATCACGCTGGGTAAAAGCACTAACCCGATACCGACCAAATTCCGGCACACCAATAGCAAATTGGCATTCTTTGGTATTTTCAAACTCATCTTTTTGCCGCTGATTCATAATACTCAGTACCGCTTCTAAAGACTGTTCGGCTGTCAGTGGCGTTTTGGACGTTTCGATAAGCGCGTTATCAACCTTGATAGTGGGTGCCCGTCCAGCCGTTATAAATAAATCAGAGGCTTTTTTTTGAGCCATTAATGTAAATAATGTATTAAAATTCATACTGTTTCCTTAACGAAAGCCATCTTTATTAACGGCTTTAATCATGGCTTCTTTGGAAGTCACCAGGCCTTTATCAACTAGTTCCCTCAGGTTCTGATCCAGTGTTTGCATGCCGTCTTTACGCCCGGTTTGAATGGCGGAATACATTTGTGCCACCTTGGCTTCCCGAATCAGGTTTCTGATCGCCGATGTACCCACCATAATCTCATGTGCGGCAACGCGACCACCGCCCGTCTTTTTCATGAGTGTTTGCGAAATGACACCCTGTAACGATTCTGACAACATCGACCGAATCATGTCTTTTTCTGCGGCTGGAAAGACATCAATAATACGGTCGATAGTTTTTGCCGCCGAGGTCGTATGCAGCGTACCAAAAACAAGGTGACCCGTTTCCGCAGCTGTTAATGCCAGGCGGATGGTTTCCAAATCACGCATTTCGCCCACCATAATAATATCGGGGTCTTCACGCAGTGCCGAGCGTAACGCTTCATTAAAACCATGCGTATCACGATGCACTTCGCGCTGGTTAATTAAGCATTTTTGGCTTTCATGAACAAATTCGATGGGGTCTTCAATGGTGAGTATATGGGCGTAATCATTGCAATTAATATGATTAATCATCGCCGCCAGTGTAGTTGATTTACCGGAACCCGTAGGCCCCGTGACTAAAATCATGCCACGCGGCTTTCTGGTCAATTCTTCAAAAAACTTGGGCGCATTCAAATCTTCCAGAGACAGCACCTTTGAGGGAATGGTTCTAAAAACACCCGCCGCCCCACGCTGCTGATTAAAGGCATTGACACGAAAACGAGCGATTCCGGGTAGCTCAAATGAAAAATCGGTTTCTAAAAATTCTTCATAATCACGCCGCTGCTTGTCATTCATGATGTCATAAATCAAGGCATGCACCGTTTTATGATCCAGTGCAGGCATGTTAATTCGTTTTATATCACCATCAACCCGAATCATGGGAGGCAATCCAGCCGATAAATGTAAATCCGATGCTTTATTTTTAACTGAAAAAGCCAGTAACTCTGCAATATCCATAAAATTTCCGGGTAAAGTAGTCGATAAAAAAACAATTAAATTTTTGTACTCTAGCGCAATTCTTTGCTTTTTTGAAGCGATACTGTTTAATGACGTTTTAATTATTTCCTGATGACGATGATAAATACCAGACTTAACCTTATACTTGCTCAAATCAGACAAGCTGAAGTGGCTTACCACCGCAAACCGGGATCGGTTCTGTTACTGGCGGTGAGCAAAACCAAAACCGCAAAAGATATTGCAGCGGCTTATCAAGCAGGACAACGCCACTTTGGCGAAAATTATTCCCAGGAAGCGCTAAAAAAACAACAGGAACTCGGAGCGTATGACATTACCTGGCATTTCATTGGACCGGTACAATCCAATAAAACCAAAGCACTTGCCCTGCATTTTGACTGGGTACACAGTGTTGATAGTTTTAAGATTGCCAAACGTCTTAGCGAACAACGCCCCGTTAGCTTACCGCCATTAAACATCTGTCTGCAAGTTAATATCAGCGGCGAACAAAGCAAGTCAGGTATTACCCTGAATGAATTGCCGCAACTGTGTGATCTTGTGGCTGCATTGCCCAACATAAAGTTGCGTGGTGTGATGGCGGTGCCCATGCCTGAAGAGGATTTTGACTTGCAACGTCAACCTTATAAAACACTTTATGAAACGGTTGCAAAATTGAACAATCCCGAACTGGATACCTATTCATTTGGGATGAGTGGCGATTTAAACGCCGCGATTGCCGAAGGTGCGACTATTGTCCGGATTGGCACTGCATTGTTTGGTGCGCGAGAATACGTCTAACGCTGATCATTAGCACCAAGTGTTTTTTCTGTGGATAAAATAGTGGTCATCAAGTACGGCCATTATTTCTTCACAATCAATGATATTTTTACTGTCCGCTAAAATGTAATCCGCTAGGGCCATAATGGCATGCCAATTCGATCTATCGTTTATAAAACTGAAGGCTGCCAAAAATAACTCAGTCAGTTTTTTTTCCCTGTGCGACTGACTGGTAACAAGACAATCCAGATAATCATTGATGGTCTCTAAATCAGCAGAGCCGCCATAATAATGCAGGGCATTAAAATTTACCAGGCGTGGATTAATCGGTTCATTATCACGCAGGGCAATATAATTGGCCTCGGCCAAGGGGCCGGCGAGTAAATTGATAATATCCGCTTCAAAAGCGCTTTGATAAGCCTGTTTTTGTGTTAAAGAAAAGTCACAGATTGCTTCCTCAACTGAGGATGGCAAGGTATGAATCAAACGCCCTCCCTCTATTTTAGTAAAGCAATGCTTACACTCATCACCCGATTGGCATAAACATTCAGCCGGTTGAAAGTCATAGTTTAGTTTTTTTATAAAAACCTGAAAAAAAACCGGCGGCAGTTGTTTTTGTTTGTTACCGAGATAAATTGCAGCGGCATGACCCGCTTCGTGGACCGCGGTTTTTCTACTGAGTTCGGCATGATTGATCGAGTGAAAATCGATGGATGTCTGTCTGCGTTTCATAATAATCCCGTTAAAAAAAATGCGAACCCACTGTGCAGTTCGCATTATCGAGAGGAAGGATGGTTAACTGATGTTGTAAAGAGAGCAACGACAAGTTGAGCAAGAGTTTAGCGGCTTAATTAAGTCTTGCAAATGTGACATATTGCCGCGCGACGAAATGCCGCTAAACTTGGCATTTTAATTGCTTAATATAATTGGTTTGTTCGGCATTAATGCTTCCAACATCAGCCTATAAGCCACACGCCAGTTTAATTTTTAGCCCTTTAGTGCGGCATATCACCTACTAAATAGGGCATATCACCTATTTTTGGCTAAAGGATAAATAAGTACTACAAAATGCTTAATTTTTAACCTCTCCACTATTTGTTCAGAACGCCAGTCCAATACAACTTTCTGTAACAAAAAAAAAGCTTCCGCCGTTTTTTTTGCTTTGTCTGCATCGCTTGCCAACGCTAGCCTTGTCTGCCTGCTTTTATTCCTCTGCTATTTCAATCTCTCTTCACGACTACTTATCTCTTCTTTGTAAATCCTGGTTGGCGATACGCCCTGCTATTATTTTACATTTTTCTATTTTTTCAATATATAAATCTGGTATCGTTATTAGGGATTCAGCGGCTTGTAGCTTCTTGTGTGCTTTTTTAGTCTTGCCCAGATTAAAAAAATGAAAAACCATAACAGTCTGTCAGCCGCTTTCAAAGCCGGTAACTTTTAATTGCAGTTATCAATTTAAGGCAAGTATTAATAGCCATTCCAACCTTCATTATCTATTTATTATATGAATAAAATTATAGTGTTAACTTTACTATTACTGCCTTTCTCTTGTTGGTCCAGTACGCCCTGTTCAGGTAAAAAAGCGGGTATTTCACATTGTAACGGCTCTCAGTTTGTCTGTAATGATGGCAGTTACAGTCAATCAACAAAAGATTGCTCCCGTTATATCAGCGGTAAACCGCAACAAAAAAGCAGTCCCGTCACGTCTCAAACCACTTTTAATGCCGCATCGACTGCCGAAAGTAACACCGAGGTTTTACGAACCGGTCATATCCTTAAACTCGATTACTTGGGTTTCACCGTTTGGCTGGACTGTTATCAACGGGGAGCCATAAAATTTCAGTATGTTGCGCAGCATGATAATGGCAATGCCAAACGCTATAACAATTTTTTTCTTGATCCAAATATTCCAGCTGAATGCCAACAAAAAACCGCAAAAGCTTATGGGATGAAATATGATAGAGGTCACCAATTATGTAATCTACTGGCATGTTGCTCACACAACCGTGCCTTATGGCGTAACGGTTTCGCTTGAGAACAACACGAACAGTGCTGCTTAAAGATCCCATGACATCAATCGGCTTGGCTCATTTAACCAATTTTTCAATCAACATGTTAAGGGGTTTATCAGGTAGTCTTCAGATCAAGCAGTATTTTTTCAGCCGTGGCTAAAGGTAAAAACAAGATTCTAGGGGAACTTTCAAGCTGCTGAAAACCGTGGTGCTTATAAAAAGTCACCGCTTGTTCGTTTTTGGCATCGACTAAAAGAGCAAATGTTGCAGGCGCTGCGTCTATGGCTTTTATGGCCGCATCGGCTAATAAAGCTTTTCCTAAGCCGAACCCCTGAAAACGCATGTCCACAGCCAAGCGTCCGATACGGACGGTGGGGATAGTCGGGTAACGGGGTAACCGCTGAGTAAGTTCGACAGGTAAATCATGAGTTGGAATGCTGGCTGAGGCAATCGTGCAATATGCCGCGACTTTAGCGGTTGCTACGTCAATAGCTACAAAGCAGTTCGCGATACGACGACGGATATCTTGTGAGGCTTGTAATTGGAAATAGCGATCAAGATGTTCTTCTCCACAGGCGAATGCCAAACGGTCATGCGCCCCACTTAGAACTTCAAGACGAAAAGATGCGCTCACTCAGTACCAAAGAGTTCACGGTGTTTTTCGAAGGCTCGACGTAGAGCAGGTGTTGGTTCGGGTGGGTTAAGTAGGCTTTCGGCAAAAAGGCGTTGATCGTTAACCGAAAGACGGACAATGTCAGTTGCTTCTATCGTTTGCCGTGCCGCTTCACTTGTTACGGCAATAACGAAATCCGTCAATGTCCGACCTTGAATTTCTGCCGCACGTTTCAGCATCGCGTAAACATCCACGGGTAAACGAGCTTCGAGACGAGCTATTTGTTGTTTTGATTCTTTCATCGTTAAATTATACGGCAATACGCCGTATAAAATCAAATATTATGTGGCGAGTATTGATTATCGGTTTGCCAGTAGCAAAATTGAGCCTCTCGGCAACATCCACACGTAAAAAATGATTTTAAGTCTAAAATTGTGCATGGGCGTTAATGGCCAATTACTTCAACAATTTCACCGACTGAGCCGTATAAACTCTTTGCTGAAACTCATCAATAATCTCGTTCCGTTGCTTCAGGATAATTTCTAACTCATCTATTCGATGCTGTAAACGATAATTTTCTCGTTTCAATATTTCCTTGTTTGCCTGGGACTCTTCAAGCAATTGGCGATATTCCTTAACAAAGTTGGTAGCCGTGCAATCAAACCCAAATATTTTTTGACAAAACAAGACAGTCAGTCATATCATTGGGCTATGCCTAGAATATCAAAAAAACTAACCAATCGAGAAAACCTGTTAAAACAAGGGGTAACTTTGCTGATGCAGCAAGGTTATCACGGTACAGGCCTGAAAGAAATTCTGGATGCAGTACAAATTCCCAAAGGTTCTTTCTACAACTATTTTGGCAGCAAAGAGAACTTTGCTGCGGAAGCCATTCAGCACTATATAAATCCTTTCATAGATCAATTAAATGGTCATTTACAAAATCCGGACCATGATGCCCTCAGTGCTTTGCTGTGTTATTTTAATGAACTGATTACAGAATTAGAAAAAGCAGATTATAAAGGCGGTTGTTTATTAGGTAATTTAATGGGCGAAATTGGTGATACCAGTGAGCTTTGTAAAACATCTTTGCAAACGGCGGTACATCGTTATCGGGATTTATTGCAGACAGGCTTAATTAAAGCGCAGCAGGAAGGGACGGTAAGAACCGACAAATCAGCAGAAGAAATGGCTGATTTATTGGTTAATATGTGGCAAGGTGCTTTATTAAGAATGAAAATTGAACAATCCTCCACACCGATTAAGCAATGCTGCGAAAATTTATTGGGTGATTTTTTTAAAGCCTGATATTATCATAATTTCTCAAGACGACCAGTCGTTTTAATTTAACCCAGGAGACTTTACCATGCCAAAATATATTATCGAACGTGAAATTCCCGGTGCAGGCGCATTAACCGCACAGGATCTGCAAGGCATATCGCAAAAATCATGCGGTGTTCTTAAGGACATGGGGCCAAAAATTCAGTGGGTAGAAAGCTATGTGACTGACGATAAAGTCTACTGTGTTTATATTGCACCCGATGAAGCAACCGTAAAAGCCCATGCTGAACAGGGCGGATTTCCTGCCAATCGCATTTCCGAAATAAAAACGATGATTGACCCGACTACAGCTGAAGCTTAATCGCTATTAAGTTAAGGAGATATTTTATGCAAGTGACGTGGGATCAGAACAAATGCAGTCATGCCGGTGTTTGTGTTAAAGCATTGCCTGATGTTTTCAAGGTTGTTGAGGGAGAATTCGTTATCGATAGCACCCAGGCAACTGAAGAAGAGATCGTTGCCATCGTTAAACAGTGCCCGTCAGGTGCGCTGCAAGTCTTAAAATAATTTGTCAAATACGCATTCCCATGCCACTGTGTTGGGAATGCTTTTACAACGTCATACTGACCCTAAGTGGATTCCATGAAATTAGAAACAATAGCCGTACACGGTGGTTACAGCCCCGACCCAACCACCAAAGCAGTGGCAGTACCTATTTATCAAACCACCTCTTACGCCTTTGACGACACCCAGCATGGCGCCGATTTGTTCGACCTGAAAGTGGCCGGTAATATCTACACCCGCATCATGAATCCAACGACTGACGTACTTGAAAAGCGGGTGGCCGAACTGGAAGGCGGTCTGGCAGGACTGGCGGTAGCATCCGGTATGGCAGCCATTACCTATGCCGTCATGACCATTGCCGAAGCGGGCGATAACATCATTTCTGCGGCCACTTTGTATGGCGGTACTTACAATCTGTTTGCCCACACTTTGCCGCAATACGGCATTAATGTACGTTTTGCCGATTATCGTGACCCGGCGGCTTTCGAGCAATTGATCGACGACAAAACCAAGGCTATTTTCTGCGAATCGGTCGGCAATCCGCTGGGCAACATTACCGATTTTGAAATCCTGGCTGACATTGCCCACCGTCACGGCATCCCCTTGATTGTGGATAACACTGTACCGTCTCCGTATCTGTGCAGACCGATTGAGCACGGTGCCGATATTGTCGTGCATTCACTGACAAAATATCTGGGCGGCCATGGCAATAGCATTGGCGGGGTCATTGTTGATAGCGGCAAATTTCCTTGGGCTGAACATAAAGACCGTTTTCGTCGCCTTAACGAACCTGATGTTTCCTACCATGGCGTGGTTTACACCGAAGCCTTGGGAGCTGCCGCTTATATTGGACGGGCACGCGTTGTACCGCTGCGTAATACCGGCGCGGCTATTTCACCCTTTAACTCGTTTTTAATCCTGCAAGGTATTGAAACACTGGCGCTGCGCATGGACAGGATTTGTGACAACACCGTAAAAGTCGCGCAATTTCTGCAAAACCACAGCAAAGTGGCATGGGTTAATTACGCCGGACTTGATGATCATCCAGACAAGCCTCTGGTTGATAAATACATGGACGGACGTGCTTCGGGCATTCTTACCTTTGGCTTAAAAGAAGGTCGTAAGGCGGGCGAGAATTTTCAGGACGCTTTAAAACTATTCACCCGACTGGTCAATATCGGCGATGCCAAATCGCTGGCTTGTCATCCCGCATCCACCACGCATCGGCAATTGTCCCCCGAAGAATTGGTTAAGGCTGGCGTTACCCAAGAAATGGTCCGCCTGTCCATTGGCATTGAGCATATCGACGACCTTCTGGAAGACCTGGAACAGGCATTGGCGGCATCTTGATTGACAAGCACTTGGATTTAAAAGCTTTTTTCGAGTAAAAATAAAATCCTTTGAAATCCGTATAATCAGTGTCATCCGTGTTCCATAAAAATAAAAACACGTCCATTCGGTGCAATAGCGTTGCCTGTTGCACTGAATAAACTTAAAAAAATGCAATCACCACTCGCCTGCAAAATTCACTATGTTCACTGAAATTCCCACTACCAACATTGCTCATGCCATTCAGCTTGCAGTTGCCCCAGTCTTTTTACTTACCGGCGTTGCCAGTATTTTGTCAGTGTTAACAAACCGTTTGGCACGCATTATTGACCGCTCCCGTTTTTTACACAACAAACTTTTGTCCTTCCAGCAGGAAACACAAGACCAAGAGGTTCATGACGAATTGGCACTACTGACAAAAAGGATGCGCTTTATCAATCGGGCGATTGGGTTATGCACCGCCTGTGTTCTGTTAATCTGTTCAGTGATTGCCGTTCTTTTTTTTGATTCGTTTATTAGCATTAACATGTCAACCCCGATCGCTTCGTTGTTTATCGCTGCGATGTTGAGCTTGATTTTGGCCTTGATTTTCTTCATTAGCGAGATTTATCTGGCTACTGCTAATGTGCGTAGCGGGCCATAACAGTCAATCATTTTAGGCTCGGTTTTTAATCATCACACCCAGTCCCACACTATTCTAAAATTAAAGCCGCGCTGACATTAGTGATTTTTTACCGGCAGAGATCATAGTGCCGTTCAGAAAAAGCAAAATCATGACTACGCATTTGTTGGTACAGAGAGCGGCGATGTTATACTTTGCAAGTTTACGGATGCGTACCACATTAAGCGTCCTTTTATCTTAGGTGATTTCTGCAAAAGAACTTACCCATTAGACGAATCCAATCGTTTTCTTGATTGGGAAAATTCTACTTTTAATGGGTAAAATATTCTCCAGAAATCACCTTAAGTGCCGGAACCAGCACATTTTAGATAAAATCAATCATCAGGAAAAAAATTGCAGCTAAAAAATATCGTTTTAATTTTTACACTATTTGCCATAGCGGGGTGTGCTGTGAACCATCAAGAAACAAGCACGGAAGTAGGGAACAAAGTCAAGCAGCTGCTGGCCAGCATGACGCTTGAAGAAAAAGTAGGACAAATGACGCAGATTGACTTCATTGCTGTTGCTGTTCCGGAAGAGCAGCATGCAGAGAATCCCGTTGATCTGGCAAAGCTGGAAGATGCGATTTTAAAACACCATGTGGGTTCCATTCTTAACACGCCGTATACGCCAAACAACAAAGCACAATCCGTTGAGACCTGGCAAAAAATGCTGGAAACAGTGCGAGCTGTGGCCACAAAAACCCGTTTAAAAATCCCGGTGATTTACGGAATTGATGCCATTCATGGTGCCACTTATACAAAAAACTCGGTGTTGTTTCCGCAAGCCATTAGCATGGCGGCTACTTTTAACCCTGACCTAAGCTTCAAGGAAGGCGAAATTACTGCGCGAGAGCTACGGGTTTCCGGGCTGCAATGGAATTTTTCGCCGGTGATGGATATTGGCCGCCAACCACTTTGGCCACGCTTATGGGAAACTTATGGTGAAGATGTTCATCTGGCGACTGTTTTGGGTACCTCTTTTATAAAAGGTCATCAAGGCGATGATTTTTCTGCGCAAAATAAAGCCCTGACCTGCTTGAAGCATTATGTGGGTTACGGTTTTCCCATTAACGGCAAAGACCGGACGCCGGCCTGGATTGGCGAAAGAATGCTTCGTGAATATTTCCTGCCCACGTTTGAAGCAGGTATTAAAGCCGGATCACCAACGATTATGGTTAACTCGGCTGAAGTTGACGGTATTCCGGGGCACGCAAATTATCATTATCTCACCACGATTTTACGCGATGAACTGGGTTTTACCGGCTTTACCGTTTCTGACTGGGCGGATATTCAGCGCCTTTATACGCGAGACAAATTGGCTGCTTCGGAAAAAGAAGCCGTTAAAATTGCGGTAATGGCGGGCATTGATATGAGCATGGTGCCGTTTGATTTTTCATTTTATAACCTGTTGATTGAACTAGTTAAATCTGGAGAAGTGCCACTATCCCGAATAGATGAAGCCGTATCTCGGATTCTTGGCGTAAAATTTAAGGCAGGATTATTTGAACCCAACGCGCCGCTTTTACCGGTAGAAAAAAACGTCCAACAAGCTGAGGATGTCGAAGTTAACCGTCAGGCAGCCAGGGAATCCATTATTCTTGCTAAAAATACCAACAACACGCTACCACTAAAAAAAGAATCCAGTATTTTGGTGACCGGCCCTACCGCAAATTTATTAAGTGTGATGAATGGCGGTTGGACAATTACCTGGCAGGGCGATGATGAAAGTTTATATCCTCAGGACAAATTAACAGTTTTGGAAGCCATCCAAAAAAAGTCCACCGGAAAAGTGACATTTGTAGGGGGAAATTCATTTAATGACCCTATTGATGTTCAAAAAGCGGTTAAGGAAGCTAAAAACCACGACACGATAGTATTGTGTTTGGGTGAAAAACCCTATACAGAAACGGCGGGGAATATTGGCTCATTAGAACTTGATCAAGCTCAAATTAATCTCGCCAAGGCCATGATAGCAACCGGAAAACCGGTTATTCTGGTTACCTTGGGCGGCCGCCCACGGATTATTACGTCCATTGCCGAACAGGTTTCCGGAGTTGTTTTGGGGTTTTTACCGGGTATGGAGGGTGGTGTTGCCATTGCCGATATTTTATACGGTGATTATAATCCCGATGGCAAACTACCTGTTACCTATCCCAGAGAGACCAACGGCATTACGCCGTATGATTACAAACCCATCGAATCGTTTGAGCAGAACACCTATTATCCGTTATATCCGTTTGGCCACGGTTTAAGTTATACCACGTTTCAAACTAGCGGCTTACACCTGGAAAAAGACAAAGTTACCAACAGTGAAAGTATCAATGTTACCGTGACGGTTAAAAATACCGGATCGCTAAAAGGCAAGGAAACGGTTTTACTTTATGTTAATGATGTTGCCGCTTCAGTCACAAGACCCAACAAACAATTAAAAGCATTCAAAAAAATAGCACTTAATCCGGGTCAAACAGAAAATTTAAGCTTCACCTTAACGCCTCACGACTTGTCATTTATTGGTGTTGAGCTTAAGCGAATTGTTGAGCCGGGCGATTTTAAAGTGATGGTCGGTAATGAAACGGCTAATTTCTCAGTCACAAAATAAGACAAGGTTTACATGGCCAAAGTAACTGACGCAAAAATGTCACCGGATAATTTACCGAATGACATCCATAAAAATCCTTATTTTGGCTCCTTAACCCTGTTAACGTCGCTGTTTTTTATCTGGGGCTTTATAACCTGCTTAAATGATATTCTGATTCCGCATTTAAAATCGGTATTTACTTTAAGCTACACGCAAGCCATGTTGGTTCAATTTTGCTTTTTTACCGCTTATTTTGTGGTGTCAGTTCCCAGTGGTTATCTGGTTGAAAAAATCAATTACAAAGGCGGAATCATTGCCGGTTTATCAATAGCCGGCATAGGCTGTTTGTTATTTTATCCGGCCGCAGGCAGGCATTCCTATCCCTTGTTTTTAGCCGCATTTTTTGTTTTGGCCTCCGGAATTACTTTATTACAGGTTGCAGCCAATCCCTACGTGACCATTTTAGGAAAACCCGAAACCGCCTCAAGTCGATTAACCCTGACTCAGGCTTTTAATTCTCTGGGCACGACTATTGCCCCTTATTTTGGCGCCTTATTGATTCTTTCAACGGCGGTTAAAAGCGCAGAAGAAATCAACTTACTCAATGCTGATCAATTATCGACTTATCAAGCTGCACAAGCGGCAGCCGTACAAAATCCTTATTTGTTTCTGGCTGCGGTTTTATTTTGTGTAGCGATTATTTTTGCCATCATCAAATTACCTGAAATTAAGCCGGTCGAACCACCGACTGTCAACACGGTAAAGTACGCTTTCAATGACCGACATGACAGTGCCTGGGGTTATAAGCATCTGGTGTTGGGAGCCATTGCCATTTTTGTTTATGTCGGCGGTGAAGTTTGCATTGGCAGTTTTCTGATTAACTTTCTGGGCGAATCTACCATTGCCGGTTTAGTCGAACAGGAAGCCGGAAAGTATGTCTCGTTTTACTGGGGCGGCGCGATGCTTGGGCGATTTGTCGGCGCGGCCGTCATGCAAAAAATTCAGCCGGGTAAAGCGCTGGTATTTAATGCGCTAACAGCAACTATACTGGTTTTAATAACCATCACAAGCAGCGGTTCTTTAGCCGTATGGGCAATTCTTTCTGTAGGTCTGTTTAATTCCATCATGTTTCCAACCATCTTTTCATTGGCGGTTACCGGCTTGGGGAAGCACACAGGACAAGGTTCGGGAATTTTATGCGCGGCAATAGTCGGCGGAGCTATTCTACCGGTTGTGCAAGGTTTTTTTGCCGATAGGATAGGCATTCAAAGCGCTTTTTTTATCCCTGTTCTTTGTTATGGTTATATTGCTTTTTATGGATGGAAGGGGCACGTGGTTGCATTAAAATAAGTATTTTAAACCGCCACCCAAATCTTTATCTCCATTCCGTGCCCCGTTGAATACTCGTCAATCAAGTGGACTGGATTCTAATTAAACTGCTGTGTATAGTCATTGCTTTTGGCTGAGCTGTATTTTTAATTATTCGTTTTGACAATATTCCTGAGAATAATTGATTATTCTCAAGACATTTGGAATCAAAATTATTTTTGCCCTATTTCAGACTCAAGCTGTATCGATATTTGGCAGGTACATCAGGTTCACTCTTTTCATTTTCTTCCTAATTTGCACCTCCGCAGCCTGTTCGTTTTTTTCAGGAACGACTACTTCGCCCCAAATAGAGCTTTTTCAAATTTTCCTTTAATTGACCAGTGTATGGCCGCGCTGACGCATACAGGTTTTGAATGCTCGCTTAAAGTCCTCGTTGGCTTGATATCCTTCCCACAATCCAGCGGG
>SESD01001290.1_pt1 | contig 14044 bp, 7 predicted proteins | sample 3171411 | NCBI WGS metagenome assembly SESD01 (sample SAMN06051880, study PRJNA518727) | freshwater metagenome | biome: subpolar coniferous forest; feature: holomictic lake; material: water; isolation source: holomictic Lake 442, 16.5 m depth | place: Canada: near Kenora, Ontario | collected...
GGATACGGGCGGCATGAGGGCCACTTCGTCGCCGTCGGCGAGGGGTGCGGTGCGATCGGCGAAGGTCTGGTTCACGGCCAGCAGAGCGTCCGGGGGCAGGGCGGCAAAGCGGGGGTCTGCCAGCAGGGCTCCGAGGGTGGGAACCAGCGGCAGGGACACTTCATCGAAGCCCAGGAGGGGGCGGTAGCGGGCAAAGCATTTCACGGTGATCATGCGTATCTCCATTCCCTGCCTGGCTACTTGGGGCTCCAGGTATGGCGCACATCGCCGGACATGCCCAGGCCGGAGGTGCCGCTCTTGCTGGCGCCCAGCTGCAGGATGAAGTCGCCGAAGCGCCACTCTACTTGCCCGGAGGTGATGGCCAGCTCCCCGCTCTTCTTGTGGGAGAGGACGAAGGCACTGCGCTGACCCAGGAGGTTCAGGCTCTTGCCGAGAGTCAGCTCAGTCTCGGAGGTCCCGAGGGTCGAGGTGCGCACGGCCACATTGACCCGGTCCAGGCCCAGGGTGCGCCGCAGCTGCTCCTGGAAGGGGCCGAAGGCCAAGGTGGAGAGTAGGCCCGAGCCCGCCCCAGCCAGGCCTGAGGTGATGGCCCCCTGGGTGGCGCCGGAGGTGGCGCCGGCGGTGCCGACATAGGCCGCATTGCCGGGATTGATGAGGATGGCCACGATCTCGTCCTGGCGGAGGCTGGGGATGGAGCTGGGGACGATGGCGAGGTTGCTGAGGGTGCCTCGGATGTCCAGGTTGACGGTGTAGCCCGGGATGGAGCTGAGGCTGCCCTGAAGGGAGATCATGGGGTCCAGGGCCCGAGCCTCGGAGAAGGCCAGGGAGCCACGGTCCACCACCATGTCCCCGGCAGGGAAAATGTTGGTCAGGCGACCCCCAGGCTGGAACACCAACTTGCCCTTGGGGACCGGGTGGGCCAGGGTCCCCAGCACCTGGAAGGGCCCCTCGGTGCGGCCCTCCAGCTTCAGGAGGTTGGTGTCGAAGCTCCAGGGGTTGCGCAGCTCCAGGTCCAGGTCCAGGCGGATGCGGTCCAGGGGATCGTCCAGGTCCAGGCCCAGCAGGCTGCTGGTGTCGGTGAGGGCGCTACGGAGGATGAGGTCCGTGAGCTTCACCTCGGTCTGGAAGTTCAGGCGGTCGGCCCGCAGGGTTCCCTTGAGGAGGCCCCCTTCTTCGCCACCTTCCAGGCTGGCCCGCAGGGTGCCCTGGAGGTCCAGGCCTTCCGGCAGGTCCCGCAGCTGGAAGTTGGCCAGCGTGGCCTCGAGCGCATAGCGGTCCAGGCCACCGGGCTGCCAGTTGGTGCTGCCCGTGAGGCGGAGGTCGCCGTGGGCCATGGTGCCCCGCAGGGGACTCGTGGCGGGCAGGGTGATGGTGCGGTCCTTGAGAACCACCTCGGCCCGGAGGTCCTCCACCCCCTGGTAGCCCCGGAGCCGCGCCTGGCCCTTTTCCAGGCCCAGGGTGCCGTCCAGGAGGGGGGCGCGGTAGGTGCCATGGGCCAGCAGGTCGAAGCGGCTGGTACCGGCCACCCGCAGGTCCGAGAGGAGGCTGTACTCGTCCACCTCCATCACCCGGTCCAGGATGGCCTTCAGGTGCCCTAGATCTGCCGCACCCCGGGCCTGGAGGGCCAAGGGCCCATCGGCGGTGAAGGGCACGGTGCCTGATAGGTGCAGCTGGGCGGCCTGGGTGGCTGCGGCATCGGCGGGAGAGCGGCCCCCGCCTTCCAGGGAGAGGTCCACCCCAGCGCCCTGCAGATCCCCCACCAGCGCAGAAGCCCCAACCTGATGCAGCTCGAAGGCCTTGAAGCGGGCCGAGAGGGCGTCCACAGAGCCACGCCAGGCGAGGTCCTGGCCGGGCTTCCAGCGTCCGGTGGCGGTGGCCCGCAAGCTCAGGTCCTCCAGCAGGTCCCCGGTGAGGCTGCGGGCCAGCGGGCCCGTGTCCGCACTCTCAGGCGATAACAGGAGGTCCAGGTTGCCCGCCAGGTCCAGTCCGGTCTGGGCGACCTTGAAGGCCAGGAGGGGGCGGGCCTGTCCTGCCACGGCCAGGTTGCCCTCCAGCAGGCCGCGCTCCAGGCGGACAAGGCCCTGGAGGCCATCCACGCTGCGCTCGGCGAAGAAGAGGCGGCCCCGGCTGAAGCTCACCCGGCCTTGGGGCAAGTCCAGGGCGCCAAAGGGGGCCGTGATGGGGCCCAGCAGGCGGGCCTCCACCTGGGCCTGGAAGCGGGGGCCGGGAAGGGCCAGGGGGTGGGTGTCCAGCCGCCCGCCCAGGTCCACCCACCAGGTCCAGCGGTCGAAGTCCATCTGGGCTTGGCCGGTGAGGGCAAGGGCCCCTTCCGGGGGGAGTTCCCCATAGCCGAGCAGTTCCCGTCGCTCCGCCACCCGGAGGTCGGAGAGGGCCAGCTGCAGGGTCTCCAGATTCAGGGTGAAGTCGGAAGAAACAACTGGAACTCTTAGCCCGTAAACTTCAGCTGATTCGACTTGAGCATTTCCGCTCAGGCGCAATTGGCGAAAGGGGCCCTCCATCCGGACCCAACCGCTGGCCAGTCCATCCAGGGGGAGCTTCCTCCCGTTCGCATCCTGGAGGGGGACGGCCTGGAGGCCCTCGGCCAGGGGCAGGCGGAAGGCGCTGAAGCACATATCGGTCTGCCGCTGGCCCGGCGGCAGGGTTGCCCAGGTCAGCCAGAGGTCGCCTTCGGCATGGCCGTCGCCCCTGCGGAGGTCCAGGGCCTTGACCCAGAGGTCCGCCCCCTTGATTTCTACCCGACCCCCCAGGCTGTCGGCTGCGGCGCCATGCCAGCGGGGGTGGGTGACATCGATCCGGCCCTCCAGATCGAGCCCTGCCGTGCGGGTCCAGCGGGCCTTGGCCTGGGCCCGGGCCTGGCCGTCCATGTCGAGGGGGACCAGGCCCCAGGCCACCAGGGCTCGGGCCACCTGGCCCACGCCGACCTGGGCCCGGCCTTCGCCTTCAGCTCGGAGCAGGCCACCGCGATCCAGGAGGCCCTCCCCCTTGCCTTCGAGCTGGAGATCCTTCAGGTCCAGGTGGAGGCGATCCAGGATGGCGCGGCCGTCGGCAAGGGTGGCCTCGAAGGCGCCCGCCTCCCGGTCGCCCTGGCTTAGGGTGCCGCCGAAGTGTCCGCTCCAGCGGTTCATGGCCACGGGGAGAGGGCCCTGCACCTGGGCCTGCAGGGTGGCCCGCACGCCCTGGAACTCCGGTAGGTGAAGGGCTAGGCCCGCCGCCTCCAGGTCGAGGTCCGTGCCGTCCAGGGTGGCCCGCAGACCCGTCTCCCGGCCCCACTCCCCCTGGGCTTCAACAAGGCCCTGGGGCGAGGACCAGACCACCCGCTCCAGACGGGCCTGGCGCAGGGTCCCGTTGGCTCGGAGCTCCAGGTCCCCTGGCGCAAAGCCGCCCCGGGCGGGGTGCAGGCCCTGGCCCTCCGCGGTGAAGGTCCAGGTAGGGTTGCGCAGGGATCCCTGCACGGTGGCGGTCAGGTCCAGGTTGCCTGAAGCGGGGGGGTGGATGAGCCCGGCCCAGCGCAGACCCTGGGCGATGTCCAGGACCCCACCCAGGCGGCCCTCCAGGCGGTGGGGGTCAGCAGGCGTGCCTGGGGCGTAGCGGCCGCTGAGGCGCACCTGGCTATCCCCCAGGCGGAGGTAGGCCTCCCGGACCAGCACCTCGGCCTCGGAGAGGTCGCCATTGAGGTCGAGTCGCCCCTTTTCCCAGCCGGCGGGGCCCTGCACGGACAGCTGGGCCCCCGCCAGGTCCAGGCGCACCTGGTTGGGGGTTGACCCCGTGGCCTTCACGTCGAACTGGAACTGCAGGGCAGGGAAGCCCCGGAGGGGTACGGGCACCACCACTTCGCCGCCGGTGAGGCTGATCAGCTCCAGAATGACCTGCGGCAAGGGCTCGGTGCGGGGGGGGCGCTCCCGCAGATGGAAGGCAGCAAGGCCAGCCTCCGTCAGGCGCAGGTGGGGATGCTCCAGGCGGAGGGCGTGGATCCGCCGGGTGGGGCGCAGCAGGCCCCAGGGATCGGCCTGAAGCTCGATGCGTTCCACCGTGAGCAGGTCGCCGCCGAGGCGGACGCCGTGGAGTACCAGGCGGCCCAGGGCCGGGTGGAGCTCCACACCTGAGACGGCCAGCGTCAGTCCGGTCTCCCGCTGGACCAGGGCGTCCAGGCGGCCCACGGCCCACTGCAGAACCACGGGTCGGGTGGCCAGCCAGGGCCCCACGGTCAGGGCGGTAGCTCCGGCCACCACGCAGTAGGACACCCGCCGGACCCAGCGACGGCCCCAAAGCCGCAACACCGCGTCCTTGGTGGGGTGCCAGACCATCAGTTTTTTTCTCCGCAGTTGGGGCAGAGCACCGCCATGCGCGGCAGCTGGCGGTAGCAGAAGCGGCACAGCCTGGCCTGGGTACCGGCCCGGTAGGAGGTGTGGGGTCCCGAGGAGGAGGGCATCACGGCGGTGCCGAGGGGGCGGGTCTCCCGGGCGACGTTTTCCTTGAGGCGGCGCAGGGCTTCGAGGAAGGCCTGCGCGCTGAGGTGACGCTCGCCGAGGTTGACCGCCAGGGCCTTCATGACCACTTCCGAGAAGGCCTTGGGGACCACGGGGTTGCGCAGGTGGGGGGCAAGGATCTGCTGGGTGGTGAAGGCCTGGGCGATCTTGAGGGGATCGGCGTCATAGAAGGGCACCGTGCCCGTGAGCATCTCGTAGAGGGTGATGCCCAGGGACCAGAGGTCCGACTGGAAGACCGCCCGCCCGCGGAAGTGCTCGGGGGCCATGTAGGGCGGGGAACCGATACGGGTGGGGGCAAAGGGCACATGCTGCATCTCCAGCACCCGGGAGGTGCCGAAGTCCGTGACCTTGGCCACACCGGCCTGGTTCACCAGGATGTTGGCGGGGCGGAGGTCTCGGTGGAGGACCTGGTGGCCGTGAGCGAAGGCCATGGCACTGCACACGTCCAGGCCGATCTCCAGGGCCCGGGCGGGAGCGATGGTGCGGTCCCGGCGGATCATGCGGTCGAGGCTCTCTCCCTCAACATATTCCAGCACCAGGAAGAAGATCCCGTTCTTTCGCTCGACGGTGATCAGCTCGACGATGTTGGGGTGCTTCAGGCCCGCCATGATCCGGGGTTCCTTTAGCAGGTCGACGATCTCCTCCTGCTGCTGGTGCGGAACCTTCAGGGCCACCTTGCGGTTCACCCAGGTATCCAGGGCCAGATAAACAGCCCCGAAGCCCCCTGAACCGAGGCGATCCAGGATCTGGTATTTGCCCAGGGTCTGGTCCTTGGAAAGCACCGTCAGCCGCTCCGAAACGATGAACCAAGAATGACCTAAAAAGCCCCGCGGGGGCGGGGCTTTTTAGGTCGTAGAAGGGCGTAATTAGCCCAGGAAGGCCTTGAGGGTCTTGGAGTACCTTGGGTGGCGAATCTTACGCAGGGCCTTGGACTCGATCTGGCGGATGCGCTCGCGGGTGACGGCGAACTCGCTACCGACCTCCTCCAGCGTGTGCTCAGAGCCGTCATCACCCACCCCGAAGCGCATGCGGAGAACGCGCTCTTCCCGCTCACTGAGGGTGTTGAGGACGTTGCGGACGGTCTCCTTGAGGCGCTGCTGCACGACCTGCTCCACGGGGGAGACCACGGTCTTGTCCTCGATGAAGTCGCCCAGGTGGGAGTCTTCCTCCTCGCCGATGGGCGTCTCCAGGGAGATGGGCTCCTGGGCGATCTTCATCACCTTGCGGACCTTCCCGACGGGCATGTCCATGGCGTTGGCGATCTCTTCACTGGAGGGTTCCCGACCCAGCTTCTGGACCAGCTCCCGCTGGGTGCGGATGAGCTTGTTGATGGTCTCGATCATGTGGACGGGGATGCGGATGGTGCGGGCCTGATCCGCGATGGCGCGGGTGATGGCCTGCCGGATCCACCAGGTGGCATAGGTGGAGAACTTGAAGCCGCGGCTGTACTCAAACTTGTCCACGGCCTTCATGAGCCCGATGTTGCCTTCCTGGATGAGGTCCAGGAACTGGAGACCGCGGTTGGTGTAGCGCTTGGCGATGCTGACCACCAAGCGGAGGTTGGCCTCGATGAGCTCGGCCTTCGCACCCCGGCTGATGCTCTCGGCGCCCTTGAGTCCGTTGAAGTCTTTGTGGAAGAGCTCGCTGGTGGTCTCGTACTTGATGAAGAACTCGGCCAGGGTCTTCTCGATGTGGGCCAGCTCCTCCTTGTACTTCTCCTTCACCTTGGCGAAGGCGGGGTTCTTGATCCGGTCCCGGAGCTCCCGGACCTTGCGCTCGCCGGCCAGGACCTGGCCATGCTGGTGGGTGATCTTGTCGATGAGGCGGGTGACGGCCAGGCTGTTCAGGCCCAGCTTCCGGATCTGGCGGGAGAGGCGGCCGCGGGCCTGGAGGATCTCCCGGTCCAGCTTCCGGCGCTTGGGCAGGGTCTTGGTGCCGGCGTCCACCTGCACTTTGACGTTGAGCAGGTCCTGGAGGGCCTGATCGTAGACCAGCAGCTTCTCGAACTGGTGGTGCACGTGCTGGGTGGCGGAGGTGCTCTCGGCATCCTCGTCGTCATCCACCTCATCGCTGAGGCCCACCACTTCGCGGATCTTGCCCGGGTTTTCCTTGAGCATCCGGCCGATGTCGATGAGCAGACTGGCGGCCAGGCGCGACCGGCTCAGGGCCCGCATCACGCTGCGCACACCGACTTCAATGCGCTTGGCAATCTCGACTTCGTCCTCGCGCTTGAGGAGGGGCACGGTGCCCATCTCCTTGAGGTACATGCGGACGGGGTCGTTGAACTTGTCACTGTCCGGGCTGTCGATCTCGACTTCCCCGTCCTTGTCGGACTTGGGGCCGGCTTCCACCAGGACGAACTCGGGCTCGATGGCCTCCCGGGCAGCCTGGGCCTCTTCCGCAGTCGCCCCGATGCCAACGGCCAGGCGGGCAAACAGCGCCATGACCAGTTCGAGGTCGGCGGGGTTGGAAGCGCTGGCAGGAAGGAAGTCGTTCAGCTGGTCGACCAGCAGGAATCCTTTTTTCCTTCCGATCGAAATCAGGGCCTTGGTCAAGGGGTAGTAGTCGTCGCGGGGGGGCGTCAGAACCATTCGTACCTCAAAGAGCAGTGCGGGCATCGGAACGGCAAGGGCAGGAGGAGCCGTCGGCCGAAGGAAGGGCAGAATCCGACCACTGTACCGGCCGGAAGCGGACCCTTCAGTATAAGGGGTCCCGGTGATCCGGCAAGGGTCCGGTCTTCAATGGCTCGCGCGGCGGCGGCGGGAGAGCTCGCGCTGCCGCGCCAGGAGGGCGTTTTGGTTGGTCTCAATGCGGGCCGTGAGGCCGGCGTCCACCAGGGTGCGCGGGTCCTGCAACAGGCGGTTGTTGGCCTGGATCTCCCGCTCCACATAGCGGATTTCCAGGCGCAGGAAGACGGCCTCGGCGCTGCGTCCCGCCTCCTCCTGGCGGGTATCCTGGGCCCCCATGCGGCGAATGGCAGCGGTGGCCGGGGGGGGCAGCCGGGAGGGGTCCCCCTCCGCATCCAGCAGGGCCTGCAGCAGGGGCGCACCGGCCAGGGTCTCCCACCAGGCTGGCGGCACCCGCTGGACTTCGGCCCACTGGCCGGCGGCGCAGAGCAGGAGCAGCGAGCGGATGGCATCGTCCACGGCCACATCCGGCAGGGGCTCGTTCTCGGTTTCCTCGGCGGGCGGCGGGGGGCGGCGCCCCTTGACCGCCCGATCCAGCTCCTGGAGGGGGACCTGGAGCTGATGGGCCAGGCTGGCGAAGAGGTCTCGGCTTTCGGTGGTGCGGGGCAGGTAGGGGAGGAACTCCAGGAGGTCCTTGAAGGCCCCCATGCGATCCGTGATCCGGCGCAGGTCCTTGCCCTCCAGGGCCCGGTCCACCATGAAGGCGGTCCAGTCCGGGACGGTGCGGAGCAGCTCCCGGAAGGCCTCGCCACCGAGCTTGAGGCACCAGGTGTCCGGGTCCTCGCCCTGGGGCAGCTCCAGCAGGCGCACCTCGAAGCCCAGGGGCAGGGCCAGCCGGAGGCTCTTTTCCATGGCCCGGCGACCGGCGGCATCACCATCGAAGCAGAGCACCACCCGGCGGGTGAAGCGGCCCAGAGCCCGCAGGTGCTCCTCCGTGAGGGCCGTGCCCAGGGGCGCCACGGCCTGGGAGACGCCGGCCTGGTGCAGCTGTAGGACATCGAAATAGCCCTCCACCACCAGGGCCCCATCCTTCATGGCCCCCTTGGCCCGGTGCAGCCCGAAGAGGGTGCCGCCCTTGTGGAACAGTGGCGTATCCCGGGTGTTCAGGTACTTGGGCTGACCCTCGCCCAGGATGCGTCCGCCAAAGGCCACCAACCGGCCGCGGGCGTCGTGGATGGGGATGGTGAGGCGGTTGCGCAGGAAGTCAATCTGGGTGCCCCGCTCGCTGCGACTGGCCAGGCCCGCCTGCTCCAGCAGCTCGCCGGAGAAGCCCAGGCGGCGGAGGTGGGAGACCAGGCCTTCCCAGCCATCCGGGGCCATGCCGAACCCGGTCTCGGTCACGAAGGCGCCCTGGTAGCCCCGGTCCCGCAGGTAGGTCCGGGCGGCCTCGTGCTGGGTCAGCTGGACCTCGTACCAGGCCTGGGCCGCATCCAGGGCCGAGCGCATGCGGGTCTCCAGGTCCACCTCGGCGGCGGGGCGCTCCCGGCGCTGGGGCAGGTCGATGCCGGCACTGCGGGCCAGCTGCTCCAGGGCCTCGGGGAAGGTCATGCCCTCCCGCTCCATGAGCCAGGTGAAGGCGTCCCCGTGCTTGCCGCAGCCGAAGCAGTGGTAGAAGTTTCGGCCGGGGATCACCTGGAAGCTGGGGCTGCGCTCGGCGTGGAAGGGGCAGAGGCCCACGTGGGCGGTGCCCTGCTTGCGGAGCTTCACCGCCTGGCCCACGAGCACGAGGAGGTTCGTGGCCTCCCGCACCCGCTCGACGATGTCCCGATCAGCGGTGGAGCTCATCCGTTCCCCAGCCACAGCAGGCGCCGCAGGCCGGGGATCCAGAGGTTCCCGTGGAGGGCGAAGGAGAGGGCAAGACCCGCCAGCAGGGCGCCGCCCAGGGAGGCTAGGCGGAAGGGGGCTCCAGCCCGGGCCCAGAGCTGAGCGGTCAACAGGCCCAGGACCAGGCCCCAGAGGCCGACCAGGCTCGGTGCATACAGGATGGCCAGGAGGCCCAGTCCAGCCAGCAGGGCAGGCGCTGGCAGGCGGTCGAGGCGGCTACGGAGGGGGCCCAGGCTGGCCAGGGCGGCGCCCAGACCCAGGGCCGCACCGGCCACGGCCCACTCGGGCTGCTGGCCGAAGTCCCACCAGGGCTTGGGCAGGGCCAGGCCCAGCAGCAGGAACCCCAGCGGGGCCCGGGTTAGGGGCGATGGCAGGGGAAGGCTCGGGGCGGGACTGGGGAAGGCGCCAAAGGCCGCCAGGGCCCCGGTGAGGCCCGCACCCACCAGCGGTAGGGCGGGATCCAGGAAGCCGGTGCCGAGCCAGCCGCCGATCCAGAGCCAGTGGGCGGCACTCGGCGGTGCTTCCTCGGCGCTGCCGAGCACCGCCCAGAGGGACCCCAGGCCCCCGATGGCGGCGAGAGCACAGGGCAGGAGCTCCCGTGAATCCCAGCCCACCAGGCTCAGGCGGCGGGCCAGAAAGAGGCAGGCGGCGAGGCCCGCAAGACCCGCCAGGCGCAGGGGCAGGCCCTGGAAGAGGGCAGGGTGCTTGCGGCGCAGGGACGGGCCCGCCAGCAGCGCCACCACGGGCAGCAGGGGCAGGAGGGCCGGGCCCGAGGTGGGGCCGTAGCCGCTCAGGGCCAGCAGGTGGAAGAGCCCCGCCAGGTAGAGCAGCAGCCAGATGGCGGTCATGGGCGACCTCCCGGCATGCCTGCGGGCTTGCCAAGGGGCGTGCTGGCGATGGGATCTGCAACGCCCTTGGTGGTGAGGTCATGGGTGTAGCGCACCAGGCGGCCGGCCTGGAACTCGAGGATGCGGTAGCCGTGGTAGTTGTGCGGCCACCGGGTCACCCGGCGGAGCTCGGTGCCCAGAGCCGTGTTGACGATGAACTTGGTTCCTGGGAAGTCCACGGCATCGTCCCGGAGGCGGCCCGTGGCGTCGAAGACCGCATCCGAGTGCCAGTGCCCACTGAGCACCACAGGCACGCCCCGGGTCTCGCAGAGCCGCACCAGGGCCTGGTCGAAGCCCCGCAGGTAGCCGCCGCTGCCGCCTGCTTCGCCATTCTTGGCCAAGCCCGCCGGGAACAGGGGGTGGTGGATCTGGACGATGGGGACGCGCCCTTCCAGGTGGTCGAGGTTCTCTTTGACCCAGCTGAACTGGGAGGGCGTGAGCTGATCCCGCCCGTGGGCCGAGTCCAGGGTGAGGATGGCAAAGGGACCCAGGTCCACCCGGAAGGTGGAGGTGTGGCCGAAGTGGCGCAGGTAGAGGGGCCAGCCCTTGCGCTCGTGGTTGCCGGGAGCCACGACCACCGGGATGCCCTGGCGCTCCAGGCGCTGGAACTGGGCGGCCACGGTGGCGTACCAGGCCTCGGTCTCGCTGTAGGCCAGGTCCCCACCCACCAGCACGACATCTGGGTGCAAGGCCTCCAGTTCGCGAATGAACTGCTCCAGCAGGGGGGCCTGGTCCGGTGGTGCCAAGTCCGCCACAAACACCATGCGGAATAAGGCTGGCTGCGGCTTGGCGGGCACCTCGGGCAGGTGCAGAGTGGCGCGGTTCAGGTGCCAGGAGAGGCGGGCACCGGGCACGGCAGCCCAGGCGTCCCTGGTGGCCGCTGGGAGCAGCCACGGCAGGCTCGACACGGCTTCCAGGCGGGGCTTTGACCCCGGTGCCGAGGACAGGGGATGGCCGATCCGGGGCGCATCCAGGCGCATTCGCAGGGGCAGGCCCACCGCCAGGAGGCAGACGACAGCCAGGGTCCAGGCCCGCACCCAGGGCATCATGGCTTGGCCTCGATGGGTGGGTTGTGGGACAGGAGGAAGTGGCTCCAGGCCAGGTTGGCCCGGGCCAGGGCCTGCATCCGCTGGGCGGTGTCGGGCTCGGTGGCGCTCAGGTCCTTGGGGTCGGCGGCCCGCAGGTCATACAGGAAGGCCCGGCCGTCCGGATCCTGGTTGAGGTAGCGCTGCCCCTGGATCAGGCCCACGCGGGGGGGACGGCGGAAGGTGGTGAAGGTGAAGGCCGTGCCTCGGCCGGCGTGGCGGGGATCGAAGAGGTCCCGGCCCAGGGTCTGGGTCCAGAAGGGCTGTCCAATGAGACTCAGCAGCGTGGGGAGGATGTCCACCTGGGAGCCCACGGTGGCTACGCGCTGCGCCGGCAGGAGGCCGGGGGCGTAGAGGATGAAGGGGATGCGGTGGATGGCCAGGGTGAGGTCGCCGAACCGAGGATCCCGGTTGCCCCGGGGGATGCCATGGTCCGCCCACAGCACAAAGATCGTGTTGGCGAAGGTGGGCGAGGTCCGGGCCTTGGCGAAGAAGCGCTCCAGCGAGTAGTCCATGAAGCGCACCGCGTTGAACTCCTCGGGGCTCTCGAACCCGTTGGCGCGCAGAGTGGCGGCGTCCGGGGCAGCGGACTTGAAGGCGGTGTGGTGCTTGGGGATGGTGAAGGGCGGGTGGTTGCCGCTGGTCTGGACGTAGGTCAGGAAGGGCTGCTGGCGCGCCGCCAGGACCTCCTCGGCCTCCAGCAGCAGGTCCGCATCGCAGATGCCCCACACATCCACCACCGGGCTGTGGAAGCTGCCCTCCTCGTGGAGGCGCAGGTCCCGCAGATTGTTCTTGAGGGCGGCGCGGATCTGGGCCCAGTTGGCGCTGCCTCCCAGGAAGTAGTCCTTCTGGTAGTCCGTCAGCGCCGACAGCGGGGTGTGCTGGTTCACCATCAGCGGGTTGCGGGTGGCGTTCTGCACGCTGCTCACATCCGGCGTCCCAAAGAGGGTGGCGAACATGGAGCGGCTGGTGTTCTCCATGACCACATGGAAGTTCTCGAAGTAGACCCCGTCCCGGGCCAGGGTGGCCAGGAAGGGCGTGGGATCCAGGGCATTGCCGCCGGGCGTGGTCTTGAAGGAGGCCAGGCTCTCAAGTTGGATGAGCACCAGGTTGGGCCGGCCCTGCAGCTGGGGGCGGGCCTCGATGTGGCGGCGCAGGGTGGGCAGGCCCTCGGCATCGAAGGTCACGGGGATGCCCAGATCGGCGGCGAGGGCGGTGTGGCCAGCCTTCACGGCGGCCAGGTCGAAGCCCTCGTCCATCTCCACCAGGTTCTCCAGGAAGAAGAGCACGGGATTGAGGGCCAGATGCGCATTGAAGGACTGCTTGGCCTCGAAGGCCTCGCCCCAGCGCAGGGGGTAGCGGCTCCACTTGCCCCACATGCAGGCAATGAGCAGGACGCTGACGCCGATGCGCGCCGCGACCCGGGCTGAGCGTGCCGCAGGGGGTGCCAGGGGCCCGTCCCCGAAGAGCCGGCGCAGGCCCAGCAGGAGGCCCCCCAGCAGGAGCGCCAGCAGCAGAGCCAACCACAGCACGGGGTAGCTCTGCCAGATCATGCGCAGGCTGATGGCGGGGTTCTGGAGGAACATCAGCAGGGTGCCGTTGAGGCGCGTGTGGACGTAGGCAAAGGTCCCGAAGTCGAAGAAGTAGGCCAGGACCGTGAACGCAATGGCAAAGACGCCATAGGTCGTCCAGGTGCGGGCCGCCCCCGTGGAGGTCTGCAGCCCGTGGTCCGGGAAGAGGCGGCGGTGGAGGCCCGTCAGCAGTAGGAAGGCCACGAGCCAGGGGCGGGCCTTGTGGTCATCGACCATCGCAATACCGACCATGGCCACATAGACCGCCAGGCTGAGCCCCAGCCAGGGGGTCGGTAGGGAGGCTCGCCACCCCTGGGGCTGTCCCGCGGCCCCGGCCCGGAGCAGCAGCCAGGCGGGTACCAGGAGGATCGCCGTCCACCGGGCGTCGAACTTGAGGCCCAGGTAGAGCGCATGACGTACCTCGGGGCCGAACATCCCCGCCGCACCCTGGAAATGCACCAGAAAGGCCAGCCGGAACAGCGTCAGAAAGGCCAGGGCTGCCAGGCCGCAAGCCAGGAGGGCCGTGGACTTGGCGAGGGGTCGTCGGGTCATCGGATCAGTCTATCGGCATGTGTGTTAGTGTCGGATGCTTATGAGCGAATTTCTCGAAACCCTGCTCCTGTTCAGCCTTCCAGCCTCCGGAAAATCGGAGCTAAGGCGCTACCTGGCCAGCCTGACGCCCGAGCAGTGCCGGGGCGACTTTCGCATGGGCCCCACCCTGCAGCTGGACGACTATCCCTACGTCCACCTCATGCACCAGATCGATGACCAGCTGAAGGCCAACGGCCTGCCCTACGCCTACTATCAGGGACCCCACCGCTCCTTCCGGGACCCCTGGACCTGGGCCGTGCTCATCGAGCTGCTCAACGAGGACTACGCCAACCTCATGGCCGGCCGGCAAGTCGTCGTGGCCAGCGCTGCCCAGCACCTCTTCGACCGCCTGGATGCGGCCCATGCCCGGGTGGGCCTGGAGCAGCCCCTGGGCGAGGTCCCGCACCGCCTCCGCCTCCGTCTGGCCGAGGCCCTGGAGGCCGAGTGCAGGGCCGAGCTGGACACCCTCAACCGGCAGAACGCAGAGGATAAGACCGGCCGCACCCTGGTCATCGAGGCCGCCCGGGGTGGCCCTAATGGCTCGGCCTTCCCCCTGACCCCGCCCCACGGCTACGAGACCGCCTTCCAGACTCTTGACCCCGCCATCCTCGCCAAGGCTGCGGTGCTGTATGTCTGGGTGGACCCCACCGAGAGCCGCCGCAAGAACATCGAGCGGGGCCGACCCAACGGCCAGGGCAGCATCCTCCATCACAGCGTCCCCATGGAGGTGATGCTGGGCCAATACGGCTGCGATGACATGGCTTGGCTCCTGGACCAGAGCGACCGCCCCGGCACCATCCGGGTGGAGCGCGTGCTCCAGGAAGGCGACCGGCACACCACCCGGGTCTTTCACCTGCCCGTGGCCCGCTTCGACAACCGCCAGGACCTCAC
>SESD01001297.1_pt1 | contig 13971 bp, 15 predicted proteins | sample 3171411 | NCBI WGS metagenome assembly SESD01 (sample SAMN06051880, study PRJNA518727) | freshwater metagenome | biome: subpolar coniferous forest; feature: holomictic lake; material: water; isolation source: holomictic Lake 442, 16.5 m depth | place: Canada: near Kenora, Ontario | collected...
CCTGTTCCGCAGTCACCTGATTGACCTTATCTACGTATTGATCGACAACCTTCCAACCCAGTCCAACTGTCTCCAGCATACCCAACTGCATGGCCTGATAAAAATTGGAATCCCGTTCATAAACAGCTTTGGCTAAAACCTGGGCTTTAATGCGCTGTAACTCTTCATTGTCAACCAAGCTCAGTTGCAATTTTAAAATCTCATCTTTTAAGGCTGACTCAAGATTCCAGACGGTTTTCCCCTCAGCCGGAGTTGCTTCCAAAGTAAACAATTCCGGTAATCTTGAAGTCAATCCATAACTGGCACCGACAGAAACCGCTATTTGTTTGCCACGCACCAAACCTGACTCCAATCGGGCGCTGCTACCGCCGTCCAATACTCCCGCCAAGACTTCCAGCGCATAAGCTTCCCATTCATTTTGCACTGTTTTCAACACCGGAACTTTATAGCCCATGACCAGATATGGCAGTTTTGCGGGTATTTTAACGGTCATTTTCCGGACCCCAAGTTGTTCAACATCGGCTTGTGGCTTTACAGTTTCAAGTTCGCCTGCTTTAAGCGGTCCAAAAAACTTTTCTGCCAGAGCGAAAACAGCTTTGGGTTGCACATCACCGACAACGACTAACGTAGCATTATTCGGTGCATACCAACGTTGATACCAAGCCTGTAAATCTTCAACTTTATAATTTTCAATATCGGCAGGCCAGCCAATCACAGGATTTTTATAAGGGCTGTTGGTGTAGGCCATCGCATTAAAATGTTCCTGCATTTTTGCCTGCGGATTGTCATCAGTACGCATTCTTCGTTCTTCGGTGACGACCTGCAGTTCTTTTTTTAATTCCTCAGGCAACAAATGCAGATTGCGCATTCTGTCTGCTTCAAGTTCAAAGCTAACCGCCAGCCTGGAAGCTTCCATAGTTTGAAAATAAGCAGTGTAATCAGTCCCGGTAAACGCATTTTCCTCTCCACCATTTTCAGCAACGATACGTGAAAACTCGCCAGCGGCATGTTTATCAGTGCCTTTAAACATCATGTGCTCAAGCATATGCGACACACCGGTTATACCACCCGGCTCATAACTCGAACCTACTTTATACCAAACTTGAGACACCGCAACCGGTGAACGGTGATCTTCTTTAACCAGCACTTTTAAACCGTTTTTAAGCGTATGCTCAGACACCGAAGTGGCAGCATTGCTTGCAATAACCGGTAGCCACAGTAAAGCGACGTAAAGTAAACGTTTGTTCATAACTCCCTCTTTTAGATAAATATTAAATTTTAACATTTGCGAATGATTAAATTGAAAACAGATTTTTAATTTTTGCATCGTAGCACAATTGCCTTAAACAATAAGAAAACGCTTTGAAAATAGATTCCCAATCCTTACAAGATCTTATCTAAGCGCTCATCTCTCGCCTAATTTTTATTGTCAGCTGGTCTAGGACAAACTACAATCAAATATAATAGAACATTGCCCATACCTTTTGCCTATGCGCCATCCCATTGACCCTAAAGTAGATTGTGTTTTTAAAGCGCTACTGGGCGCTAAAGAAAATCGAAATTTGCTCATTCACTTTTTAAATGCATTCTTGGTGCAAGAACTTGTCGAGCCTCTGGTTTCCGTTGATATCCTGAATCCTTATAACGACAAAGAATTTTTCAGCGACAAGCTCAGCATCGTCGATGTTAAAGCCAGAGATAGCCATGAAAGGTTATATCAAATTGAAATCCAACTCACCAATTACGGTCATCTACCTGCCAGAATTATTTATAACTGGGCCGATATTTATAGTCGGCAACTTAAAAGCGGCCAAGATTATAGCGAACTTAAACCCACCTATGCCATTTGGCTACTAGCTGAAAATTTGATAACGGCAAATAATAATTATGTCCATCACTATAAAATTCGGGATGTGCAAGGTCAAAATTTTGCTGATCATGGCGGCATATGGCTTTTAGAATTAAACAAATTTCAGGCGAGCCAGATTGATACCGAAGAGCAGCGTTGGGTAAATTTTTTAGAGAGGGCGAGAAACTGGACGATGCAGATTTGCCCGAGTGGATGATTACCCAGGAGATGAAACAAGCCATGACTACTTTAAGCCGTTTTTCAGAAAAAGAACGTCAATATTTTCAATATCAAGCACGTCAAGACTACCTGCGTCAACAGCGGACCATCGAATTGGAAATGAAACAGCATTCCAAATTACTGGAACAAAATGCCAAAGAACTAGAGCAAACTTCCATAGAACTTGAGCAAAAAAACAAAGCGTTATTAGAATCCAAGGAGCGTGAAGAACTAGCCTTGCTAGAAAAACAAAACGCATTAACTGAGATCGAGCATTTAAAAGCTTTGTTAGCTAAAAATAATTTATAGTTCTTATACCCTATCTCAAGGATAACCCCATGGCCGACAGTAAAATTTATGACATCAAACCGGAAATAGCCGCTCAAACACACATTACTTCAAAAACTTATAAAACCCTGTATCAACATTCCATCGCAGACCCAGAAATTTTCTGGGCAGAACAGGCCAAACAGTTTTTAGACTGGAGCCAGCCTTGGCATAGAGTTATGGATTGCGATTTCAAGACCGGCCATATTCGCTGGTTTGAGGGCGGCAAACTTAACGTTAGTGTTAATTGTGTTGATCGCCATCTTGCCACACGCGGCAATCAAATCGCCATCATCTGGGAAGGTGACAACCCGGAACTGGATAAAAAAATCACTTACCGGCAATTGCATGAACAAGTCTGTAAATTTGCGAATGTCCTAAAAGCCCAAGGTGTCAAAAAAGGCGATCGCGTTTGCATCTATTTGCCGATGATTAGTGAAGCTGCAACGGTGATGCTAGCCTGCACCCGCATTGGCGCAGTCCATTCCATCGTGTTTGGCGGTTTTTCTGCCGAAGCCCTAAAAGACCGAATACTTGATGCCGATTGCCGATTTTTAGTCTGTGCCGATCAAGGCTATCGTGGCGGCAAGGCCATCCCCATAAAATTTAATGTCGATATTGCCGCCGCATCTTGTCCCAATCTTGAAAAAGTCATTGTCATACAAAACACCGGCCATCCTGTTGACTGGCATCCCTCCCGTGATGTCTGGTTTCACGAAGCTATGGCGACTGCGGCTATAGATTGCGCTGCAGAAGAAATGGACGCCGAAGACCCGTTATTTATTCTGTACACTTCAGGCTCTACCGGTAAACCTAAAGGCGTTTTACACAGTACCGGTGGTTATTTGCTGTATGCGGCGATAACCCACAAATATGTTTTCGATTACCACGACGGTGACATTTACTGGTGTACTGCTGACATCGGCTGGATTACCGGCCATTCTTACATGATCTACGGTCCGTTATGCAACGGAGCCACCACCTTGATGTTTGAAGGCGTACCGACTTATCCAAAAGCCGACCGCTTTTGGCAAGTCATCGACAAGCACCAGGTTAATATTTTCTATACTGCGCCCACCGCGATTCGTGCCTTAATGGCACAAGGCAATGAATTTGTGACGGGCAGTTCGCGTAGCAGTTTACGAATTTTAGGCAGTGTCGGTGAACCGATCAACCCCGAAGCCTGGGAATGGTATTACAATATTATCGGTGAAGGTCGTTGTCCTATAGTCGATACCTGGTGGCAAACCGAAACCGGTGGCATCTTGATCACCCCATTACCGGGCGCTATTGCGTTAAAACCCGGTTCGGCCACCCAACCCTTTTTTGGTATAAAACCCGAAATCATGGACAACTCAGGTCAAATCATGGAAGGTAAAGCCGAAGGCATTTTAGTGATTAGTCGTTCCTGGCCGGGACAGGCTCGCAGTGTTTACGGTGACCATCCCCGTTTTATTGATACTTATTTTAAAAACTACCCTGGCTATTACTTTACCGGTGACGGCGCACGACGTGATCAGGACGGCTATTTCTGGATTACCGGACGTGTTGATGATGTGATCAACGTTTCCGGTCACCGCATGGGTACGGCCGAAATTGAAAGCGCTTTGGTGTTACACGAGCACGTTGCCGAAGCCGCAGTAGTGGGCTATCCGCATGATATTAAAGGCCAAGGCATATACGCCTACGTAACTTTAAATGTCGGCATTGAACCTTCTGAAGAATTACGGCATGAACTGATTGAGCTGGTCAGAAAAGAAATCGGCCCGATTGCCAATCCGGATATCATTCAGTGGGCGCCGGGCTTACCTAAAACCCGCTCCGGCAAGATCATGCGTCGAATTTTGCGTAAAGTGGCGTCCAATGAGATTGATAGTTTGGGCGATACCTCCACCCTGGCTGATCCTGCTGTGGTTGATGATATTATTGAGCATCGGGCTAATAAGTAATCTCTAAACAATTTTAATCAGGTTACATCTGCATAATGCGTTGTCCAAATACGTCTACTTCTTCCCAATTGGTATATTCCACGTTGGTATCAAAAGAAGTAGGCCCTTTTGTCATCCACATGATAAGACTGATAACATGACGGTCTATGAACCTGTAGTTTTTATAGTCGAGCTTACCAGCGAACACAGCCAATTGTTTAGGTTGCCATGCGATTTTTTTAAGAAATTTAATTAAATAAGGATTTGTTTCAGGCTGACTTTTTATTGCCTTTCTCGCTACCAGATTTACAGAAAAAAAGGCACTGGGCTTACTATCAAGAATACGTTGATTTTTATTTATAAATGCAAAAACATCAGGATGATGTGTACCATATCGAATACTTGCACCCAATACAATTTTATCAAAGTCACTTAAATCGGTATCGATTGCTTCACGAACTGATAACAACTGTACCTGATGCTGCTGTTCAATTACTGATTGTAAATGCTGGCAAATTTTTTTAGTCTGGCCATCAGTTGTCGAATAAACGATAAGAATATTTTTCATATTATATTTACCCTAATTAATTATTTTTTAATATTTTCATAGCTATGCCATTCAACTGCTAATACAGAAAAATGAAAAATTGAATTCCGGAAACCATAACAACCAATCTCTTGATTTATTTTATTTTAGTTAACACACCGTTACGGTAATCCTGAAAGGCTTGTTCAATTTCTTCAGTGGTATTCATAACAAAAGGCCCGGCTTGCACAACGGATTCCTTTATAGGTAGCGCTGCCAATACCAAAAAACTTGCTGAATACTGGTTTGTTGATAGCTGCAAATTATCGCCGTTAATTAGATGCCCAAGCTGCCCGGCCTTTAAAATTTCGTAAGAAGCATCAACAGCCAACTCGCCTTGATAAACATAAATCAAAACTGTATGTTGCAAGGAAATCGGTATAACTAACTGTTGCTTCCGACTTAACAGGACATCGTAATACAATGGTTGTGTCGTCACACCCGCAACCGGCCCATTGATTGTCACTGTTTCTGTTACATAATTGCCAGCAATAATTTTAAGGTAACCACCATTCATAAAGTCAATTAGGGGGATCTTTTCAGCCGCAAATTCCTGATAATGCGGCGGCTTCATTTTTTCTTTTGCCGGTAGATTTAGCCAAAGTTGAAAACCATGTAACAAGCCGTTTTCCTGTTCCGGCATTTCCGAATGAATGATCCCGTGTGCCGCTGTCATCCATTGCACGTCGCCAGCCCTTAAATGGCCTTCATTTCCCAAATGGTCGCGATGCAACATCGCGCCTTCCAGCATATAGGTCACTGTTTCAAAACCACGATGAGGATGATCGGGAAAGCCGCCGATATAATCCGCTGCCTGATCGGAAGCAAATTCATCCAATAAAATAAATGGATCAAATGCATTTTTTTGCTGCTGACTGACAATGCGTTTTAATTTGACGCCGGCACCATCAGAGGTATTTTGACCGGTGGTTATCGTTGCCAGTTGTCGTGTTTGTTTAGTCATTAGCTGATCTCTAATAGAGTTTTTGGACAGATGTAGAGTGAGCATTATCCACAAAAAAGTATTTTATCTTGAATACTTAAAAACGTAAGTCTTGTCATCAGATTGTCATTATGCTGTCATCATATTGACACATCAGTTTGTAAGTATAAGTCGAGTGTAAATGCTAAATCCGTTGCGAAGCGGAGACAGAAAGCTGCGGGTCTTTCAAAGATAAAGACAGCCGGGTTACCACTTTAAAGGTATTTCTCACGCTAGCAAATTTTTGGGTATTTAGCATGTTTAAAAAATTATTACTTCCAGCTGTTATAGCCTCACTGTGTGTCGCAACCTCGGCACAAGCCTCGCTCACTTCAGGACAACTAATTGCCATCGGTAGCCTGACTGGCAGTTCTGCAGGCCTCAATACAGATTTATCAGGTTTGACCGGATTGATGGAAAACGGCGTTGCCGGCAACTTTTTGGGTGGCATCGGTTCTGGTCTTGCTTATGCTGGGGGTAATACTTTTATTGCGACGCCAGACCGTGGGCCAAATGCAACTGCTTACAATGCTTTAGTAGATGATACAACTTCTTATATTTCACGTTTCCAAACGGTTACCCTGGATTTGTCTGTTAATAACTCCGGCTCTGGCTTGGCTTATAACCTTACACCTACTTTGACTGCAACGACTTTACTGTCAAGTGCCACTGCACTTAACTACGGTACTGGAGCAGGTTTGGGTAATCAAATCAATGGTACCCCAATGGGTTCTGGCGCACCGGCACTTAATGTAACCAACAATACCAATTATTTTACCGGTCGTTCTGATAACTTTGGCTCTGCCAACCCAATTACCGGTATTGCTGATACAACTTCAGCAAACCCCAGTAATGCACGCTTTGACCCTGAAGGCGTTCGGGTTTCCAATGATGGTAAAAGCGTATTTATTTCTGACGAATATGGCCCTTATGTTAATCAATTTGACCGTGCAACCGGTGAGCGTATCAAATCGTTTGCACTACCTGCCAACTTGGCTATTGCACATGAATCTGCTGTTGGAGCAACCGAACAACTTACCACTCAAAATACCAGTGGACGAGTTACCAATAAAGGCATGGAAGGTTTAGCAATTACTCCAGATGGCACCATGCTGGTCGGAATGATGCAAGCTCCATTATTACAGGACGTTAAAAATAGTGGCAATGTCCGCATCGTTACTATCGATATAGCTACCGGAGTTACTCATGAATATGCTTATCATCTGACAACAGGTTCAGGCGTCAGTGAAATCGTTGCTATCAACAATCATGAGTTCTTGGTTGATGAACGCGATGGCAGTGGCTTAGGCAACGGTGATAGTGCCGTAGTTAAGCAATTATTCAAAATTGACCTTGCCAATGCGACTGACGTAACCAGTTTTGCTGCAACTGGCTCAGCAGCAGACAAAACCGCTTTAACTAATGCCGCAGTTCCTAAAACCCTGTTTCTTGATGTTGCTGCCACGCTTAACTCAAATGGCATCACCAGCGACAAAATCCCGGCCAAACTTGAAGGCGTAACCTTTGGTCAGGACATTTACGACAACGGCGCATTGTTCCATACCTTGTATGTCGCTAACGATAATGACTTTATTCCAGGTACCGCCGGTTCTAACCAATTTTTTGTGTTTGCTGTCGCTGATACAGCCCTAACTTTTCAGGCACAACAAATATCAGCTGTGCCGGTACCCGCTGCAGCCTGGTTGTTTGGAACAGGTTTGATCGGGTTGCTGGGATCAGTAAGAAAACGTAAATCTGCTTAACAAATAGCTTTGCTTGTTCAAGCTAATCGAGGCGAATTAATCTTGGTTGGCTTGAGCTTAAACCGACATCAATTCATTTTTAATTTACAGAAAATCATCATGAAAATAAACAACTTAAAATCAGCCACACTTCTTACCTTTCTTATGGCCGCTAGCACTTCAGCGCATGCAGCACCAATTCCAACAGTATTTATTACTGAGGTAGCTTCTTGGGGCAGTAGCTCGAGCTATGGAGCAGACTGGTTCGAGCTAACCAACACAGGCGTAAGTTCATTAGACATCACTGGCTGGATGATGGACGATAATTCAGCAGCATTTGGCAGCGCGGTTGCTTTGCGTGGAGTAACGAGTATTGCTGCCGGTCAGTCAGCTATATTTTTGGAAGGTAATGCTACAGGCACTACAGATGCTACAATCGACGCCAATTTCAAAACAGTCTGGTTCGGCACTAATCCTACCAGTTTAGTTATCGGCAATTACGGTGGTAGTGGTGTGGGTTTATCTACAGCGGGCGATGCGGTAAATATCTACAATAGCACTGGAACTTTGATGGCCAATGTTAGCTTCGGCGCTGCAACTACCAGCTTCTCTTTTGACAATGCTGCTGGCTTAACTGGCGCAATCTCACTGTTAAGCGCAGTTGGAACAAACGGCGCCTTTACTTCTTCTAACGGTATTGAAGTGGGTTCACCAGGCACAGTTAGCTCGGTACCCGTTCCCGCTGCAGTCTGGATGTTCGGCACTGGATTACTCGGTTTGATTCGTTCTGCAAGAAAACGCACAAAGGCGTAAATTGATAATGAGGCTCCACAATTTTGTGGAGGCTTTAAATTGCCAGATTCCAACTCATAGTGAATTTGCGTAGATACCGGGTTATGCAGATATCTACGCAACTAATTCGACAGACGCGGCTCAAGTTGGTAAACCATTCAATGAACATAAGCTCTAGGCTTGAAGCCAATCGCACAGTTTTTTTGAGATTCATCGTAATCGCAAAACACGCCAAAATTCAGACTAATGTTCCTGTTGAACTTTCAGTATGTATAGCTGAATTTCTGCATTAAGCAGCATCAGTCCCGCAGGTTTAATCGAAACTATATTTGTTTCCTTGGTATCTGCAAATAGCTTTTTCGTAATCCCTGAAGCTTTAGGTATTTGCCCTAAATGTATTTGTAGATTCATAAATAAAAATTGAAAGACACATAATTTATTTTTGCCTCGTTCTGAATATTTTTACATAACGCCTAAATAATTTTGTAAAGCTGTAAAACTGTTTTTTATTACTACAAAAATATTTATTGTTCCACTAAATGTTTTTGTAGCGTCTCTAAATATTTTAATTCTTTGCTAGTTTTTCAAAACCTATCAAAGCCTTTATTTTAAAGGGCTTCATAAAATCCTTAGGAAGGCTGCAAATAGTTTTAAGGACTGCCATGATACTTTTATGGTAGCCGACGGGAAATATTGAGGAGTCCCAGAGATTTCTTGCATACCCCATATTCCTAATAAGATAAAGCTCGGAATTTGGAGCAATCCGCCAATGATATTTATTTTAACCTCGATTACTTCGCTAATGGTTTTTTCATTGTTCCCACGCTCCGGCTTAGGCATTCAGTAAGGATACCCCGGCATCCCGTTGGGTAACTGAAGAAACTACAATCCCCAAAAGAAACTCACAAAACCTACGTTACCGTTTTTTCTCCCATTAAGTCGCCGCTGTAAAGTCCAAGCATGTATTCTGATATTGATGAAGCACACTCTATTCAAGTATTTCCGGTGTTTGCTTTTTAGCACCTGGTTAAAACCTTCTCGGTAAAACAAGTGCTTTTCGCTTTGGTGTTACCGATATTGCTGGACTACGCAGTCTCGATGTTTCGACGCAAAAGCACCCCCGCGATACAGATAGGCAATGACAGCACTAGCGCACCAGCAATAATGATCCCAACCATGAACCCAAAGAAACTGCTATCGAAAAAATAACCGACAATGCTTACCAGCAAAGACAGAATAACAACTACACAGTAATTGCCATCATCATATTACCTAAGCGATAGCGAGTTTCTGCGCCGGTTTTTATAGCGAATGGTAAGAATTTCCCCATTTCTTTTCCAAGCTATTCTAAACACTATAAAAACTAAAGCTATCACCAGAGAATTTGCCCCTATACTGCTACTTGTGCTACCGACGCCGGCAGAAATAAATAGTCTTACCAGAAACGGAGTCACAAGCCAAAGTGCAAACATGGAACCTGTGAAGAATAACGCAAGGAAATAATTCAAATTTGTTTTGATTGTTGCCATGAGATTTTTTAACAAACTTGCCGAGACTTTCGACGGTCAAGAGCGCATGCTGTTCGGAGGTTTAAACAAAGCCAAAGAAAGAGAATTATAAATCTTCGCTTAAAAACATGGCATCGCCATAACTGAAAAACCGATAAGAATGATCAATAGCATGACTATAGGCATTCATAATAGACTCATAACCCGCAAATGCAGAAACCAGCATCAACAAGGTAGACTCGGGGAGGTGAAAATTAGTCAACATGGCATCGATCGATTTAAATTGATAACCCGGGGTAATAAATAAATCCGTATCACCAAAACCCGCTACAAGTTGACCGCTACTTGAGGCAGACTCTAACGCCCTAACCGCAGTAGTTCCTATTGCAATAACACGCCCACCTCTAGCTCTAGCTTGCGCAACTGCGGCAACTGTTTCAGGCAATACCGCAAAATATTCCTTATGCATCAAATGTTCGGATAAATTTTCCACTCTAACAGGCTGAAAAGTACCGCTGCCTACATGCAAAGTCACAAAAGCAGTCTGCACGTTTTTAGCTTCAATTTTCTCCATCATCACCTGATCAAAATGCAACCCTGCTGTGGGCGCAGCAACAGCACCGGCTTCTTTAGCAAAAACAGTTTGATAACGTGTAAAATCAGAATCATCATCTTCACGGGTAATGTAAGGCGGCAATGGAATATGACCGATTTTCTCCAAGATAGAAAGCAAACTGCTATCACCTTTAAACTCCAATACAAAAAGATCGTCAGCCCTACCCACTACTTCACAACAATAACCTTGATCTAATTCTATTAGCGTACCTGCCTTTGCAGATTTACTTGATCTAACATGGGCAATTGCACCATTGCCCTCAAGAATGCGTTCAATAAGAATTTCGACCTTCCCTCCACTTTGTTTTTTTCCAAACAAACGGGCAGGAATTACCTTGGTATCATTAAAAACCAGTAAATCAGGAGAATCGATCAAATCAATAAAATCGATAAATTGCCGATCGACAATCTTTCCGAGATGTCGATCCATACATAACAATCGACTCGCATCACGTTCTGGCAAGGGTTTTTGCGCAATTAAAGCTTCGGGTAATAAATAATTAAAATCACTTTTCTTCATAGCTTACGATATTATCAGGTTACTCTTTTAAACACACCTTAAATAAAGCTGGCATTATTAAAAAATTGTAAATATAATATGCCTTCTTTGCCGGGATGGCGGAACTGGTAGACGCGCCGGATTCAAAATCCGGTTGGGGTGACTCAGTGCCGGTTCGATTCCGGCTCTCGGTACCAGTCTAGGGTCTCGAGAAGTGCAAAGAGAGACAAAAACCCGCAAGCCATAAGGCTTCGCGGGTTTTTTATTGTCCAACGAAATGCAACCGAATATAGCAATATTCACTCAAAAGTGTGCCGGTAATCGTGCCGTTTGATATAGTGCCTAAAAAAACGGCACACTTAAGGCACAAAAAATGGCAAAGAATCTCAACAAAGATACGGTATACAGGGCAGCTAAGCCCAAAGAAAAAGACTACATGATTAATGATGGCGGCGGACTTTATATGCTCGTCACTAAAAACGGCACTAGGTCATGGCTATTCGTTTACACATTCAACCAAAAAAGAAGAAAAACTTCATTAGGTATTTATCCAGCAAACACGCTGGAAGCGGCTAGAATTAAGGCATTGACCGCAGCCGAGGATATAGCAAAAGGCATAAACCATATTGGTCTTCAAATCGATGTCGCCTTCTTCATAATCAGGGTAAGGCAAAACTTCAAAGAGTGTTTTGTTAACATAATTAAAAACTGCGGCGGCTGTTACTGATTTATCTGACCATTGCTCAACCTGTAGTTTTTCCTTCTTCAGTTCTTCAAGTAACTCGACTGCTATTTTTTTTATTTCATCCTTCTCTTTTCTTGCCAGCTCTTTGCCTTGCCTTAAAATATCAAAAATAGCTTTTTGCTCGTCAGATAGCCCTTCTCGTTTAGTCTCTGCTTTTCGCAAACACCAACAATGATTCTATCTAAGGCCACAAGGCCTTCGTCTTCTTCGGTGATGCGCGTCCATTCGTGGAAATGCTGGTACTGGCCGGTAACGCTGCCAATGCGGCTTTCAAGGCCATTGCTTAACAGCACAAAAGCGTTGTAATGAAACAGTTTGGAAATAACGTCTTTGTAATCGGTAAAATTCTCGTTGTAAGCGTTTTCCAATTTGCGGTGGGCGGCTTTAAGTTCAATAAACAGCAAAGGAATACCATTAACAAATCCGATAATATCCGGGCTTCTTTGCCTGCCGCTTTTGCCGTCTATCCACAATTGTTGCACGGCTTAAAAATGATTGTTCTCGGCCTTATCAAAATCAATAACTTTCAGGGTTTTATTTTTGACCGGTTCGCCTCTGTCATTAATAAAGTCAATGGCAATGCCGTTTCTGAGCAGTTGATGTTTTTCGTAATTGATTTCAGCCAAAGACTTGGTGCTGCTTTCTTCTATCAGTTTTTCATAAGCCAGCTTATAGGCTTGCTCGGGTAAGCCGGGATTAAACTGCTTAAGCTTGGCCAGGACTGTTTTTTTAATCACCACTTCTTTTTTGTTGAGCCGACCCAAAGTGCCATCTTCGCCAAAGGTTTCCTTGTTGTAAGCCAGTAACGTATCCCAACCCAACTGATTAAAAAATAAATCAATCGCAGTTTGTTCAATTAAGCGGTCTTCTGAATATTCCCTGGTCATTATTTGAACGCCGATTTCTTGATTAAATGTGACTTGCCCTAATGTGCGGCCTTTGCTCATCAGACGTTTATTAATGATTTATCTCGTACTTGCTCAGGTAAGTTCGAGCAACCGTTCCCCGGCTAATATTTTTTCTTCGATAAGTGGCAGTAATCGTCCGAACCACCCCAATAAATCTTTGCGGCGAGTATTACCCACTCTTATCCAACAAAGTACGCAAGGATTGTCATCAGCGTTATGTAAAATAACAAAATCTTCGTCTTTACTGATAATGACGCTTTGATTTTGTTTGGCCCACGCGTAAATTTGTCTGTCTGGAGTCTGCATCATGTTTAAATCGTCAACATGGAAAGATTCGTGACCCAGTTGCTGCAACATGCGCGCTAAACCAATAGGTAATTGCGCATCAACTAAAAAACGCATGCTATGCAACGCTTAATACAGGATGGTCAATTGAGTGGGCAGCGTAGGCAAGTGAAGCGGTAATATCTTCCGGTTCAAGATAGGGGTAATCTTCCAGGATTTCTGCGGTGCTGGCTCCTGATGCCAATAAATCAAGTATATCTTTTACTCTAATGCGCATATTACGAATACAGGGGCGTCCACCGCATATTTGTGGGTCAATGGTGATTCTGTTTAATGTATTCATGAGTAATAATGGTTTTTAAAAGTAATAGCGTGAGCTGAGTTTAGCATAATCCCCTTTAGAACCTTGGAGAAAGTCAGTTTAAAAAATTGTTAATCAGTCGCCGCCGGAGTCTCGCCAGAGCGTAACTCTTCTGCAAAAGGCACATCTTGCCATGAACCCGCTAACGCCTTAATGGAATCAGGCCATGTGCTGACAGTTTTTTCATCAATAATGCGTTTTAACCATTGCTGAGTAGAAAGCCCGGCTATTTTGGCGGCGGTGATAATTCTGGCTTCAGTCGTTTCGTCTATTTCTACGATAAGTTGTTTCATTTTTACCTCTCTGTAAATTGAGTTGAAAAAATTACTTTTCTTCTTTATAAAACTCTCATTGTTATCAAGCCAGATATGGGGTTATTTTCTTGGCCATCTTAGACTTCAATTTGTCCATTCATTAGTTTAGGCAATAAAATGTCCCGTGCTTCTCGGAGTTTGGTGTTTTGTTTTTGAAGATTCCAGACAAGAACAAAAATATTTTGTGCTTCTTTTTCAAATTCGTACATTGCTACTTTTGATGGAATTGATATTTTGATTTCTTCACCTAATTTCCTTGCAGACAATTCCGTTTGATTTATTGAGCCTTCACCCATTGCTTCTATTTGCCT
>SESD01001298.1_pt1 | contig 13970 bp, 8 predicted proteins | sample 3171411 | NCBI WGS metagenome assembly SESD01 (sample SAMN06051880, study PRJNA518727) | freshwater metagenome | biome: subpolar coniferous forest; feature: holomictic lake; material: water; isolation source: holomictic Lake 442, 16.5 m depth | place: Canada: near Kenora, Ontario | collected...
GAGAAGATTCTGGGCGTAAACGGCATAGCACTAAGTCATGCGACAGTTTACTGCGCTGTTTCAACCGCATGAATGATTTGATAGCGGACACCAAAATCCTGGGGCAGATCCTTCTGGACGACGAAAGCATCTTGGGGTCTTCCTTTAAATTAACCAAGCTTCGCAAACTTGTCGGCATTGTATTTCAACGACCCAACCCTTTTCCATTGAGGATTTTCCAAAATGTGACTTACGATTTAAGAGTTTACGGAATCTATTGCAAGCATACGATCGAAGAGAATGTTGAGTCGGCTCTCCAGGCAACCGGTTTATGGGATGATCTTAAGGACAAGCTCCACATGTCTGCCTTGGAGATTTCACCAGAACAACAGCAATGGTTGTGTAACTCGCGTCTTTTGGCCGTCGAACCAGAGGTTCTGTTAATGGAAGAACCTTGCTCCGCTCTGGACGACATCACCACGATACAAATTGAAGATCTCATGCGGGAATTAGCCACGCGCTACACCATGGTGATTGTTACCCATAACATGTAGCAGGCATCCCGTATTTCAGATGATACCGTTTTCATGCTACTGGGCGATATGGTTAAGTTTGCCCCCACTTTTTGATCTTCTCTTATCCCCTGGACAAACGCACCGAAGCGTATATGGAAGGGCGCTATGGCTAGAAACTACCAGTCCGATCTTGTTGATCTGCTGAGTTGTTTTGTCAGACATTATCAGGATGAATATGTTGGGCTCCAGGCTTGATAACTGACCATGAAAATGATCCAAACTTTTATGAATTAAAGGGGACAATGATTATGAGTGATCAGATTGAAAAACCTATCCTACATTGCATCGACGAAGAGCTTAAATATCTTAACACTCTGATCTCCAGGATGGATGAACTGAATTTTAGCCAATTATGCCAATCCTTGGAGTCCTTGAAAAAAGTTGATCCTAATCTGGCGGAACAGGTAATTCATCGTGAGCGAGAGGTAAACCAGCTCGAAGTAAGCGCTGACAGCAAGATTCTAATAATTCTTGCTCGATTTTCCCTCGTTGCCAGCGATCTCCGGTTCGTGATGGCCGTCTCCAGGATTATTAATGATCTTGAACGAATCAGAGACGAAGCTGCCAAAATTGCCAATTTCGTGTTGTTTCTTCATATCGACAATGGTCACGACCCTGCAACCCCACTCGAAGACGTTTATTCTGTGGGTGATTTGGCTATTACTACTTTACAGCACGCGCTACAGGTTCTAGCAGAGCTTGACAGGGGAAAAGCCAAGGCGATTACTCATGATCACAAAGCTTTGGATAACCAGTTCAATGTCAGCGTGCATAGGTTAATGAATAGGCCGCAACCTAAAAATGATTACCAGGTGAGTCATTCCATCCGGGTAGTGCTGATTCTGAAGAGCTTGGAACGTGTGGGTGATCATGCTCAGAACCTCGCGGAATCAGTCATCTTCCAGATGACCGGGAAAGACTTTCGACACCAGTTTCCGGATTATGATCAGTAGTATCTGTATGCCAATCAGAAAGCCGAATGTAAATCTTCTGAGGACTAGTAGATCTTCCCATGGTTTTCATTTACATCATTAGGAGGCAAAGAGGAAGAACATGGCAAAAAAACATACAACACTGATATTAATGAAAGCGCAAAAGGCATAACAAAAAACTTTAGAATAATAACCTAATACGTGTAGAACAGCTTAAACTGAAAAAAATAGCAGATATGACAACACAAGACATTGCCACACAATCGATGAATTTGAACTCTGTTTTAACTAAACAGGCAAAAGGCAGGCCCAACGAAATCTCCGTCACAGTTGAAAATTTGAATCTTTTTTATGGGCAACAACAGGCTTTGTATAGTGTTAATATGGAAATACCCAAGAAAATGGTTACCGCTTATATCGGCCCCAGCGGTTGTGGAAAATCAACGCTATTATGCTGTATTAACAGGATGAATGATCTGGTAGATAACGTCACCATAGAAGGCAAGGTTCTACTGGAAAATGACGATATCTACCATAAATCGGTTGATGTGTCGGACTTGCGCAGACGGATCGGCATGGTATTTCAAAAACCTAATCCTTTCCCCAAATCGATTTTTGAAAATGTAGCTTATGGGCTCAGAATTCAAGGTGTAAATGACAAACAAATATTGAATGAAACGGTTGAGCATGCCCTTCGTAGCGCAGCCTTATGGGATGAAATGAAAGACCGCCTGAATGATAATGCCTTGGGCATTTCTGGTGGACAACAGCAGCGTTTGGTTATTGCCAGAGCCATTGCGATTGAACCTGAAGTGCTGTTACTGGATGAACCTGCATCAGCGCTGGATCCCATATCAACTCTAAAAATTGAAGAATTGATCAATGAGCTTAAAGAAAAATACACAATCGTTATAGTGACGCACAACATGCAACAAGCTGCCCGTGTATCCGATCATACGGCCTTTATGTATATGGGCAAATTGATTGAAATGAGTACAACCAGAAAGTTATTTACCAACCCTCAAAACAAACTGACCGAAGATTACATCTCCGGTCGTTACGGCTAACAGGAGCTAACAATGGAAAACATTAAAATTGGGCACCACATATCAGGCAAGTTTAATAATGAACTTGAAGACATGCGCAACAAAGTCCTGACAATGGGTGGTTTGGTTGAACAACAAATTAAACGGGCAGTTACCGCTTTCTCAACAGCCGACCTGGAAATGGCCGAACAGGTCATTAAGCTGGATGATCAGGTCGATACGCTGGAAATTGCAATAGATCATGAATGTATGCAGATTCTGGCATTGAGGCAACCTGCTGCGTTCGATTTAAGATTGCTAGTTACTGCCATCAAAATTGTTAATGAGCTTGAACGCGTTGGTGATCTAGCCGAACGCATCGCTAAAATGGCAATTCAACTGTCCGAAACCGGATCCAACAACAGGCATGAGCACTATTTTGAATTGGTGCACATGGCTGACCTGGTCGAGAATATGTTGCACGGGGCCCTGAATGTCTTTGCCAGAATGAATGTAGAAGACGTGACCTTAATTATGGATATGGATGAAAATGTCGATCGAGAATACGCTAGTATTATCCGGCAACTGATTACGCGAATGATGGAAGACCAAAGAAACATTACCCGAATGCTCGATGTGCTGTGGGTTGCCCGCGCACTCGAACGAATTGGCGATCGTGCTTGCAATATCTGCGAACATTTGGTTTATATGGTTAAGGGCGAAGACGTGCGGCATTTGACCCAGGCGGAACTGAAAATGCCAAAAAAACAAAACCTCTCTAATTAATATCTTGTTAATTGGTTAATAACTCGGCGCACTCGCCAAAGGAGCCTGTATTAACGACCCAATTTTTGTCTGGTTACAATTCTTCGCATGCCTATTAATAGTTGGCTTTGCGGGGGTAAAATTAACTGTTTATGGAGACGCCATATCAGATAAAACCGGCTTGGGCGGAAATTGGATAGGCTTTTTGTTGATAGGTACAATCACTTCCGTGCCTGAATTAGCCAGCGGAATAAGCGCCGTAACTTTGGCTGATGCACCCGATGTTGCAGTGGGTGCCATTTTTGGTGCCTGCATTTTTAATCTGGCCATTATTGTTATTCTGGATCTTTTGTATCGAAAAGGATCGTTATTTACCTCATCCAGTCAAGGCCATATTCTTTCCGCTGCCTTTGGTATTGTCATGATTGGCTTTAACGGTTTGGGAATAACCTTGGCCTTAAATAAAGAAGCGATAACTTTTGGTCGTATCGGCGTTTTTAGTCCAGTAATATTGGCGGTGTATGTGGTCGCGATTTATACGGTCTTCAATTACGAAAGTCGTCAAATCAAAATCTACACCGAACAGGAACCGGATGCTTTTCCTGAACTTTCGCTGCACGCCGTTATCTTAAGATACATAGCGGCCGCTTTAATTGTAGTAGTTACAGGTATTTGGCTACCTATGGTAGCCAAGCATATAGCGCTGATCATGCACTGGCATGAAAGTTTTGTCGGCACCTTGCTGGTCGCTTTTATCACAACAGTTCCGGAAATGACTGTTGCAATAACAGCAATTAGAATTAATGCCTTAAATATGGCTATTGGTGGTATTTTTGGTAGTAATCTGATGAATAACGCGATTCTTGCCATCGAAGATATTGTCTACCCCTATGGCCCGATTTTTTCAAAAGTTTCGCCAGTTCATGGCATTTCGATTGTGACCGCATTAATTATGACCGGGATTGCCATCATTGGTTTGTTTTTCCGTCCTGAACAACGCATATTGAAATTGATTGGTTGGGTCAGTTGGGTATTGTTATCGCTAATTTTAATCAATTCCTATTTTATGTATATGAACGGTCAAAGTAGTTGAAAAGCTTGTAAAATAAATTTGTAAAAATCCATGTTGATCCGTGGCTAAATAATTACGTTTATTTTTGGATGACAACAATGAAAACTTCTACGCAAGATAAAAAACCGCAAGATTATTTGCTGATTGTTAATGACAAGGTTCCGGGGCGAACTCGCATTAATGTGCCCGGCCTGTATCGCAATGACCGCCTTCGCGCGAACCTGGAATCGAAATTAACAGTTCTTGATGAAATCAGAATGGTGCGAGCCAACACCTTAACCGGCAATCTGCTGGTCGAATATATTGCCCCCCGACATACCCGTGAAATGCCCGTCAGTATTGCCCAATTGCTTGAAGCTGAATTGGGTTTCCCAATTATTCGTCATACTGAAACTGTTGATAGACCTAAAAAAACAGACCCAAAAAAGCCCAAAAATGCGTTGCGACTCACTCGAACCACAGAAAAACAGGCACTCGCTCAACCGTTACAGTTATGGCATACGCTTACCGGCGTCAGAGTCATTAATGTTTTACAGGGAAGCGAACGAGGTCTGACTCAAGAAGACGCTGCCCAAAGGCTTGCAAAATATGGCAGTAATCAATTATCCGAGCAGATCAGGCGCTCCTCTTTACAAATGTTTTTTGAACAATTTGTTTCGGCTCCGGTCGCGATGCTGGGTGTCGCTGCAGTTATTTCCCTGGCGACAGGCGGCTTTGTCGATACGGTGGTGATAGTTACTGTAGTTATGATTAATTCAACCATTGGCTTCGTAACCGAAAAATCCGCAGAAAAAACCATTAATGCACTGGGCCAATTGACTCCGGAAACAACCACCGTTATTCGCGCCGGAAAAAAAATGGAAGTCTCAATGCCAGACGTCGCATTGGGTGACATTCTGGTTCTGACGCCGGGCTCTTATGTAGCAACCGACGCCCGTTTATTGGAGAGTCACCGTTTGACCGTAGATGAATCGCCATTAACCGGAGAGAGCCTTCCCGTTACTAAAAACCATGATTTCCTGGGCGAAGAAGATACAGCTTTGGGCGATCGACTCAACATGATTTACATGGGCACCACAGTGACCGGCGGTAACGGTCGGGCAATCGCCGTGGCAACAGGCCCAAACACCGAAATCGGAAAAATTCAGGATCTGGTAGGGGTAACAAAAACACCTACCACACCGATGCAAATACAAATAGATGAGATGGGTATGCAGTTGGCCCTGCTTAGCTCCGGTATCTGCGCGCTTGTTTTTATGGTTGGCCTTTTGCGTGGCCGTCCATTACTGGAAATGTTGATGTCGTCCATTTCTCTGGCGGTTGCTGCAGTTCCAGAGGGTTTGCCAACCGTGGCAACAACAACTCTGGCACTGGGCATAAAGACCATGAAGAGTCGGAAAGTGCTTATTCGCCAGTTGCCAGCCGTAGAAAATCTGGGTTCTGTACAAATCATCTGTCTTGATAAAACTGGAACGCTAACCTTAAATCAAATGAGTGTGGTAGCGCTGCAAACTCTGCAGGTTGATCTACAAGTTAAAGAGGGAGGATTTTATCAGGAAGACACCAGAGTCGCCCCTTATCAAACCGATGAGACCTTGCGACGGATGATGGAAGTACTGGTGTTATGCAATGAATCAATACCGGCTGAGAATGTTTCAGGCTTGTTACAAGGTTCCCCAACCGAAAACGCTCTTCTGCAAATAGCTATTAATGCCGGTGAGGATGTTAATTCTTTAAGACATCAGCGCCCGGCATTAAAGATGGATTACCGCGCTGAAGACAGACCTTATATGGTTTCCGTCCATGCCCTGGAAGACGAACAGTTTTTTACCGCCATTAAAGGCAGTCCACCAGATGTTCTTGCGCTTTGTAATCGCTGCAGCATTAATGGTTATTTCGATGTTTTCTCCGAAGATCAGCGTCAATCAATCTTAACCTCGAACGAAAGGTTGGGGGCTGATGCATTAAGGGTTCTGGGCGTCGCTTTTTGTATTAGCTCGGATATCAACAGTTATAAACAGCAAGAACTGATCTGGCTGGGGCTGGTTGGCATGGAAGATGTGATTCGTCCAGGCATGGCAGACCTAATGAGCCAATTTCACGATGCTGGTATCGAAACCGTCATGATTACCGGTGATCAAAGTTCGACAGCATTGTCCGTAGGAAAAAGGCTGGGCTTGAACGGTGATCAGGGTAAGCCACTGGAAATTATCGACTCTGCACATTTGGACAAATTAGAGCCTTCGGTTCTTGCCGGTCTGGTAGGTCGCACGACTATTTTCTCGCGCGTAAGTCCGGCTCACAAGCTGCTGATTGTGGAAGCCTTGCAACGTAGCGGAAAAGTTGTCGCTATGACCGGTGACGGTATTAATGACAGTCCGGCACTTAAAGCCGCTAATATCGGCGTTACGCTGGGCGAAAAAGGAACGGATGCCGCACGTTCAGTTGCTGATATCATTTTGGAAGAAGACGATTTAAAAACAATGGTGACTGCGATACGCGAAGGCCGTGCAATTTATGACAACATTCGTAAAAGTTTACACTTTTTGCTGTCAACCAATCTAAGCGAAATAGAAGTCATGTTGGTGAGTGCGGCTTTGGGCGGTGCCGAAATTCTTAATCCACGGCAATTATTATGGATCAATTTGATAACGGATATTTTCCCCGCTTTGGCTTTAGCTATGGATCCGCCTGAGTTTGATGTGCTTAAACGACCACCGCGTGATCCGAATACCGCTATTGTCAGTCGTAGCGATTATGCCAAACTGATCCGTGAATCGGGTTTTATAAGCACCGGCGTTTTAGGCGTTTACGGGTATAGCCTGATGCGCTATGGCCCCGGTCAAAATGCCAGTACCAATGCCTTTATGTCCATCACCATTTCCCAGTTTCTGCATGCCTATCGCAGTCGTTCTGAACATACGTCTGTTTTTGATTTAAAGAATCGTCCTTCCAATCGTTATCTTGACACAGCAATTGGTATTTCAGGATTATTGCAATTGATGGCAGTAGCGGTACCTTCTTTGCGAACACTACTAAGACTAAGTCCCTTAAACGCTTTCGATATCCTTGCCATTTTGGCAGGTTCCAGCCTGCCTTTTCTTGCCAATGAATCCTTTAAAGGACTCAACAAAAACACTTTTACTCAGGACAATAACCATGATCACTGACTTTGTTTTTACCTCACAATCGGTTACCGAAGGTCATCCCGACCGGCTTTGCGATAGCATCAGCGACGCCATTGTTGATGCCTACCTTCGACAAGACCCAACCTCCAGAATCACCGCTGAATGTGCACTATCAAAAAGTGTATTATTTTTAGCTACACGCTTTGCAAGCGAGGCGATTGTTGATACCTCTGAAATAGCCCGTAAAGTTATCAAAAGTGTCGGTTATCGCTCCAAGGATTTTAACGCCTCAGAATGTACGGTAGTAACCAGCCAGATTGAACAATCAAAAACAGCCAGGGAAATGGATTTTTCTGGCGATGATGAAGCTGAAATAGACCAGATTACCGCTTCCCATCAAAGCACAGTGTTTGGTTTTGCCTGTCGTCATACCCCACAATTAATGCCGCTGCCCATCTCGCTGGCAAATCAATTGGCCAGACAACTTTCCAAAGCCAGACGAAATGCCGAGATCAATTATTTATCACCCGATTGCACCACACAGGTAGGCGTCGAGTTCGTGAATGATGCGCCGAATCGCATTAACAGCATTACCCTGGTTATTGGCTGCGAAGACCCCGATTCATTACCTGGCTTTGGACAAATCGAAGAGGATTTACGACATTCTGTAATCAACACGGTTTTCAAAAATGCGTTTATCAAGCCGGACAATTTAACTCGCATTACCATTAACCCTAACGGTCCTTATTTGCGCAGTGGGCCGTCTGCTCACTCCGGCATGACCGGCCGCAAAACCGACAGTGATACCTATGGCAGTTTTGCAAGGCATTGCGGCTCGGCGCTAAGCGGCAAAGGCCCATCACGTATTGATCGGGCCGGTGCATATGCGGCGCGCTATGCCGCAAAAAATATTGTCGCTGCAGGTCTAGCGGAGCAATGTGAGGTTCAGCTGAGTTATAGTATCGGCTATCCCGGGCCGGTCAGTGTTTATTTGACCACCAAAGATACGGGGATTATTAAAGATACAGAAATCCGAAAAAAATTACTCAGACATTTCGATTTCCGCTTGGGCGCTATAATCAGAATATTTGAATTACGGGAACTGACCCAAAAATTTAACGGCGTCTTTTATGAAAAGTTACCCGTCAATGGCCATTTCGGCAATGACAATTTGCCTTGGGAAAAGACCGATAAAGCCGAGTTGCTTGCTGAATAAATGACTAAATACAGATAACTAACTTACCTGGCATCATTAAGAGCAGAGTTTCATACACCTTTTAAAGTCTTAATTTAAAATGGCTTTTTTGGTGCATGGCTCTGCATCTATATAATCTATTGAACCTTGGTTTAATGCTGACCTTCGGCACCATGATCATGGTGGCCTTCAGAATGATGATCACGCGCTCTAGTGTCAGCTCTACTTCGATCAGCACGCGTTCGGGTATCACAATCTTGAGACTCTTTTGCACAAGGTAATGCTGCAGTTTCTTGAGGAATTGCATTGGCAGGAATAACAGCTTCCTCAACCTCTTGTTTTGGAGCATGTTTAACACGTTTTTTATGCTCGGCAGCCTGAGCTGACGAAAAAGCGACTAACAAGCCCAAAAGCAGCGCTGGAGATGCTGCGCCAAACAGTATTTTTCTTAACATTATCATTTTATTGATCCATAGATATTGTGTTATTAAAAGACCCTGCTCCCAAAACAGGAACAGGGTCAAATATTCAAGTAAGGTGATTCCCGGCACGAACTCCCGGGAATCTTAGTCCTTGAAGTCGCTCCGCAAACTAGCGACGTCTACTCATCAAACGACGCATAGTTCCCATCAAACCCGCTGCCAGAGCAATCAAGGCCCACGTTGGCAGAGGCACTGACGTGCTTCCAGTAGCTGGAACGCTAGCAGCAGTTACAGTAAAGCTTTGAGTTGCGCTGTTCGCTAAAATGTAACCCAAGTCTCCAATCTGATTGGCGACAATCGTACAAGTACCTGTAGCAATGGTTGATACCACATTACCAGACACTGAACAAATTAAAGGCGTCAGGCTAGTGTAGCTTACCGAAAGCCCGGAACTGGCAGTAGCAGCCAAAGTCACATTTGATCCGGAAGTGACCGAACCTGGCTGAGTAAAGCTAACCGTTTGGGTATCGCCGGTAGCTGCCTGATAATGAACCGCAGTCTGGGCAAAAGCAGGCGTTGACTCTGCGACACTCGCATTATCGGTGGCAACACTATAGAACTCGTAATAACCAAAGCCACTAGGGAAACTAAAGGCTGTGTTATAACTTGGCGAACTGGTATTAGCTCCGCCTAACTGAGTCCAGGCGCCCCATGTAGTATTATCAGCCGAGTAGCGATAAAAATAAGTCACACCAGCCACAGACGTTGCGGTAGTTTGGGCCGTGACTTGCAATACCGGCATATTGCTGCCGTATTCCTTAGAATCAAAACCATAACTTGGCGCAGTTGCATCAGCAGATCCTTCGGTTACAGGTTTAACGGCCAAAGATACCGTTTTGTCTCCGTTCAGTTCTGTTTGTACAAAAGACGTCACGTTCCAGTTATACCAAAGATTAATATTTCCGGCCGCAAGTGTCTGGGTATCCAGAACGCTACCCAGCGTTGGCTGAGTATTCCAGTTAACACCGGTTTCGGTCCAGGTATCGGTTGCAACACCAACTACCTGTACAGGCAGGGCCGCACCGGTCGATTTCCAGTTCCATAGCTGCAATGATGCAGAAGAAATAGTCGTTCCGGCAGGAATGCCTGAAAGATCAAACTTCAACAAACCACGTTCGTTACCGAAACTACTGGTACTACTGCTTTGGATATAAAGATTGGAATTGGTACCGTAATTGGTAGCAGGACTTCCACTTGCAACCTGGGCATCAGCAACAGGAGTAAGGAAGTAACTTCCACCGTTAAGGCTGGCTGTCGCGCTTAAAGTAATAGGCGCGCTGACCGTTCCACCCAACTGATTAACATATGACTTAACATTCGTCACCGTTGGCAAGGTTTTTGTACTCACAGCTGCAGTGTCAGAACGGAAACGGAAACCATAGCTTTCCATGGTAACAACACCCGAAATAACCAGCGTGTCACCCACATTACCCGGCAATACTTTAGCGGCATAACCGGTTGCGTCCCAGATTTTCAATGACTGGCTGAATTGGTCAGTCACCGTGTCAGCAGTCGCTTTTTTGGCAAGGAATTCAACATAATGGTTTTTGTTGTCGTCATTCAAGAAAGCACTGATAGACGCTTTGTAAACCGGTTTAGCCAAGCTATCATCATGACCAACAATCTTAAACTCGACGCCGTTGGCATAAATACCTTCCTGATCGACGAATTCAGGATTACCGCCAAAGAAGCTGGCTTTACCCCAAGTCTCGATAATATCACCCGGTTTCAAGGCACCTTTTTTAAAGCCTAAGAAACTTCGATACAACTCTTGCTCAGACAAACGGTTGGCTGGATTAACTGCACCGTCAGCATTGACCAAACTGGTTGGAACCTGCGTACTACCGCGACGCGCCAAAGTTTCAGGCGTAGCGCTGACAAAACGAATAAAAGCATCATCGAAAGTCAACTTGGTATCGTTATCATTCATCATGGTAACGACCACACGATAACCGCCTGAATACTCACCATTTAAATGGAAACGGTCACCGCCTATCTTATAAGCCGTCAATAATGTTGGATGCACCTGACGCATAAAATCAGCCAAACTGTCTCTCACTAAAACAGTAGACGTCATTGGGGTTTTATCAGACCAGGTATAACCTGAGGGTGGATGGTCATACATGTAGTTGTTGATACCTACAGTATAGATATGATTCAAATCAATCGGCTGACCGTTAAACTTAATGCTGGTAGGAATACCATCAAACGCAGTTACATCCAGGGCACCCGAGAAACCCGCGTCCATGTGGGTGTCTTTGATGAAATTAACCACTTCCTGACCGGTCATATTGACACGGTAATAGACGTCGTCCGCCCATGGGAAAGTTTCATAGACTTGTTTGTAAGTTACTTGTCCAGCCGGAATATCGGCACGAACACCACCACCTGCTTCCAGGGCAAAATCACATTGTCCAAACACAATGCCGCACTTCCACTGCATGGCATCAGTAATCCATTGACCGGCAGTGTTGTTACCATTCCAGGGATACTCGTCGGCTGACCACCATTTCATGTCGTTATCCAACATCAAGTTGTCAGCAGTGTAACCCACCACTTCATCAACCGGATGTCCGGGGTTAACACTGTTGTAGATAGTCCTCAAATTTTCGACAAAGGCCAGGGCATCAGGATCCGGTGTAATATCGGCATTACGTAACACATGCTGAGTGGCACTGGCATAGCTGCCGTCTGCATTGACATTCAGCTCACCGATAAATTTCATGTAGCTGGCTGATTCTGTAAAAATGGTTTTGTAGTTCAAAGCAGTCGGTTGCCATACAGTGTCCGACCAGGTGTGCCAGTGACCGGTAACCGCAATCTCAGGCACTTTGGCAGTTAATGTATCAGCAAGAACGGGTGTGGTTGGATCAACCAGATTGGCATGACCGTCATGCGTCAGCAAAATAACAACGTCACAATGTTGGTTGTTACGCAGATCATTTACATAATCAGCGATATGACACGCATTGACCGCGTTAGCAGCACCGGTAGGCGTTGTATCCCAGCCGCACTGAACAACCTCGATAGTACTTGCCAAAGACGCGCCAACTACCGCAGATGGTGTAGTGTAGCCGACAATACCAATCTTGGTGCCGTTAACAGTAACGGTTGTCGTTGCCGGAAAGTGTGGTTGATGCGTGGATATATCACGCACGTTGGCAGAAATGACAGGAATGCCGGAATCAAGATGCATCTGCTCCATATTGGTCATGTAACTTAAGTCGCGCACATCATGATTGCCGACCACCAACGCATCGATACCGCGACCGCTACGACCTGGAACCAGTTTAAGCTTGTTGGCCAGCATCGAATAGAATGTGGTCAAACCGCCATTACCGTAGCTGCCTGTCGCTGTACCATTCATATCGCCCAGCGGATTACCTTCAGAGATGTCACCACCGTCCAGAACCAGAGAGTCCGGTTTGCCAGCAGTTAAACTCAGCATTTCGCCTGCTACATAAGCTGCACCACCAACATCTTCAAAACCACCTGGTGTTTTGCTATGCTGATTGATGATCCATTTATGCGGCGTAATACGCGCATGAACGTCATTCATGTGGAAGATTGTGAAAGGGCCGCCAGTGCTGATTGCGGTTTTGCTGGCTGCGCAACTGGCTGTAGTGCCGCCGGTAGTGCTTGCGCAACTCCAGGCCCAGGGGCCAGTACCGGTTACAGTAGAGGCCGTACCTGTTGTACAAAGATTTATGCTTGGAGCAACGGCTACCGTCTGACCGTTACTGCTGCCGCAGGCGCCATTTACAACACCGCTAGCCACACTGACCGTACCGGATATTTCAAGATCATTGGCCGTAGTATTGGCAACGTCAAATACATACCAGGTTCCGCCTGTAGCCGTACCACTGTAGTTGACAACACGAAAGGTTACCGTGGTGCTGGCTGGCACGTTTTGCAGAGCGGCAATTCCGCTTAAATCAATGGCGGCAATCGAGCCGCCGCCACTTGTAGAAACGCTATAGCTAACGGTGCTAATGTCAGTGAATGCACCGCTGCCGAGTTGATATTGCACTGTACCACTCGCAGCACCAGTGGCTGATCGACGGTAATCGAATTTACTGATTGAAGTATAGGAAACTTGATAGCCCGCGTTGGCGGCAGCCGTAAAGGTTGCAAACTGATTGGCTGTAACGGCAGCTGCTGCAGAAGCACTGTTCCAGTTAGTGCCACCCCAGCCGCGCGCTGCGCCAGTTCCTGATGTAAGTGAACCGCTGCCCCGAGTTAGCCCGCCAACGGTAAGGTTAGCGTCAGTAGCCGAAGCTGCCAAAGGTGAGGTTCCATAGTTGCTCGCTCCGCCCGCCAGGGCATGAACATCCCAACCGGCAAGCACAGCTGCCGAAGAGGGATCGGCAAATAATAATGTCGAAAACAGCAAAATTGCTGAACGAACGGGGCGAGGCTTGAAGCGCTCTGATCCCGATCGTATAAGACTTAAAGGGGGCAAATTCATGTATATATTCTCAGTTTTGTAGTGGTGAATTTATTATCATTACCACGCTGTAGCGTGGGAATGCAGCAGACAATGCTCCAGCGTTGCCAACAGCCACGCTAGAGCATGAGAACAACAAACTTAAACTTTACGACGTTTGAAACCGATCATGCCCAGCAGCGCAGAGCCGAATAACCAGATTGCGCCTGGTACGGGAACAGCCGCTATTGAGGAAGGTACATAAACTACGCCACGGAAGGCTGTTTGGTTTGCTGCCGTAGCTAATGTTGTTGCAGAAGCAGTAAATGCAGCGTTATAGCCAGAGCTATCAGTAATAGACACCAATTTCCCACCACCAGCTGCAGCAGTT
>SESD01001299.1_pt1 | contig 13956 bp, 9 predicted proteins | sample 3171411 | NCBI WGS metagenome assembly SESD01 (sample SAMN06051880, study PRJNA518727) | freshwater metagenome | biome: subpolar coniferous forest; feature: holomictic lake; material: water; isolation source: holomictic Lake 442, 16.5 m depth | place: Canada: near Kenora, Ontario | collected...
TTGAGTAGCTCGTTAATTCGCGGCAAACAAATCGCTGTCGAAGCGAATGCTGGTTATAACTTAACCTCACGTCTCGACGATTTATTTGAACTCGAAGGCACGCCAGCCGAAGGTAAAACCGTTTGGGATGTTGAAGCTGCACTAAAAGAAGAAATTGCAAAATTACAAACCAAACTTGTTGAACCCGCCGAATTACAACGCATCAAAGCGCAAGTGTTAGCCAGCGAAGTTTATCAACGCGATTCAAATTTTTATCAAGCGATGCAACTCGGAATGCTTGAAACTGTTGGATTAGGTTGGAAAAAAGAAGGCGAATATGTCGCAAAAATCAATCAAGTGACTGCTGAACAAGTTCGCAACGTGGCGCGAAAATATCTGATTGATGATCATTTGAATGTTGCCTATTTAGAACCGCAAAAAATAAATGTTACGAAAAAATAAACGGGAGTTAATTATTCGATATTTCATCATCGGTCAAATAACAACCTGAATCTTCTGCCCAATAATTTCCTGTCGTTTGCGCGGCACGGACGCGAGTATTGCCATTACAAATTGGTTGATAATGGCAAGTTTTACAACGCCCTTCGAGTGGACGCGGTGAACTTTTTAAGCCCGCCATTAACGGGTCGCTGGTATCTTGCCAAATCTCAGAAAATGGACGCTCTTTCACGTTACTTAAATTGTAATGCCACCAAAATGTATCAGGATGAACATTGCCAAGATTGTCGATATTCGCCACATTCACGCCTGATGAATTACCGCCCCATTGTTCTAATTTAGCTTGAATGTGCGCGACTTTTTCAGGAAAGCGAGCGCGAACCCAATGCAGAAAATATACCGCATCAGCATCATTATTTCCCGTGACAAATTCGCGTTCTTTGCCTTCCAACTCCCAGCGATAACAAGTTTCAAACAACAAATTCATTGCGTCACGCGTCATCGTAAAATGCGCGTCATCGGCACGATTTTTATTACCGCGTCCACCATAATTCAAATGCGACAAATAAAATTTGTCGATATTGTAATCATCCATCAATTGCAACATCGCGGGAAAATCATGTGCGTTTGATTGCGTCAATGTGTAACGAATGCCGACTTTAATGCCTTTTTCTAAACACAATTCGATACCGCGCAACGCTTGATTAAATGAACCTTTCGAGCGACGAAACGCATCATGTGTTTCTTGAATACCATCCAAACTCACGCCAATATACGAATAATTTATGGCTGCAATTTGGTTGATATTTTCGGTTGAAATTTTGGTGCCATTACTCGATAACGCAACATAAAAACCCATGTCTTTGGCGCGTTGCGAAATAGCGAAAATATCAGGGTGCAACAACGGTTCGCCGCCCGATAAAATCAATACGGGAACTTTAAACGCTTTTAAATCGTCCATCACCGTGTAAATTTCGGGCGTAGTGAGTTCATTGGGGAAATCTTTGTCTGCCGACGTGGTGTAACAATGTTGGCAAGTCAAATTGCAACGCCGAATTAAATTCCAAATCACCACAGGTGCAACGGGTTTTCGTGTTGGTTTTATTGGCGTGGGCGCAATCACTTCGCGCATATACTGGCTAAGTCTAAACATGATTTTAAGGTTGCAATGTGTGAATTAAATCGGGATATTTTTTCAAAGTTTCAGTTTTAATAAATCCTAACTGTCCCGCACGATAAGCGTGCGAATAAAACAAAATATCTTGCGGTAACTTTTCGGAATCGATTAAAACAAATCCGTCCGAATGTTCTTGCGCCCAAGTTTGTAAAGTTTCGGGCGAATTTAAAAGCGTCAGCGGCTGCGTCAAACGTCCGTGAAATTGAAATTGATCGTGATATTTACCCGTATAAAATGCCACAGGTTTATTTTTCGACACGTTGTAGGCGATTTTTTCAGCAATCGGCTTGGTGTCAAAACGAGAAGCGTACACATCTAAATAACTCGTTGCTATCAATGTCGGCGCAGCAATCGAAAGGATACAAGTGTAAAAAATGATTTGGCGTATATTTGTTCGATTGGAGAAAATCACAAAAAACAGCATGATTTCTAATATCGCCCCCCAAATTGGATTAAATCCATTTAACGCTTTATTCCAATGATAGACGGTATTCAACGCGGGAAATAAACCTAAAATCATAGCGATAAAAGCAAAAATAAACCAAACGTAGAAATAAGACTTTTGCCATTTTTGAATATCTTTTATTTCATCAGCGGCACGCGCTAACAATAATGCCAATGCGGGAATCAAAGGCAATAAATAATGAATCCGTTTGCCACTCACTAATGAAAACATCAAAAAAACGGGTAATGCCCACGCGATACAAAATCGCACGCCAGTATCGTTTAACGTCAGTTGTTTCACACCTTGCCACAGCGGTTTGAAAAATATCCATGGCAATAATAACAACGGCAAACGTTCTAAATACCAATACCACGGTAATTGATGCGCGAAAGATTTCACAAGTCGCCCGCTGGTTTGACCAAGAAAAATCGCATTTCTATAATCTTCACCGCCCGAAATTCCTGCTGGAATTGCCCACGCTAACGCCAAACTTGCACCAATAAAAATCGCGGCAAACAATTTTAAATACCAATCGCGCCACAAGAAATCTGCCGTTCTAGTTTGAATCCACCACGGAGCGAGCAACGCCACAGGTAAAATTTGCAACAGCACAACAGGACCTTTGCTTAATACGCCACCGCCGATTGCAAAGCCAAGTAAAAGCACGTCACGCCACGAATTTGAACGCGACAATTTGAATAAACTAAAAATTGCCAATAAAACAAAAAATGCCAACAGCATATCGAACATCGTCAATGTGCTGTAAATCAACCAAAACGATGAGCCAAGTAAAATTAGCGGTGTAGATTCAGATATTTGTGGACGATCACGCCATAATTCACGCGCTATTGAACCTGATAATAATGTCGAACCTAGCGCAAATAATGGCGAAATTAAACGCGGAGTCCATTCATTAACGCCAAAAATCCACCAACTAAGTTGCATCAACCAAAATAATAGCGGCGGTTTATGGCTATAAGTTTCACCGTTGAGATGTGGCACTAAAAAATCACCACGCTGCCACATTTCCCACGCAACACCAATATAACGGGTTTCGTCGATAGGCATTAACGGGCGAATCGTTAAATTTATAGCAATCAGAATCGCCCATAAAATCAAAATTTGAATCATAATTTGTTTTGTTGAATTTTCATTTGTTTCAATTCTACCTTCAAAATCACGTTTGCATCTAAAACTATAGAATGCCATGATTTATGCCACTTTAATTCAATCTATAAAAACCTTATGAGTAATCAATTTTCGCGTATTTTAGTTGTTGATGATGAACCCGATATTCGCCATTTATTAGGCGAAATTTTAGAAGACGAAGGCTATCAAGTCAGTATGGCTGAAAATGCTAGCGTCGCGAAAGAGTTAAAAATTTCGACCAAACCCGATTTGATTTTGCTTGATATTTGGATGCCTGATACAGACGGAATTACCTTGTTGAAAGAATGGCTCGCCGAAGAAAAAACATTGTGTCCTGTCATTATGATGTCTGGACATGGTTCTGTTGAAGCGGCTGTTGAAGCGACACGATTAGGTGCGTTCGACTTTTTAGAAAAGCCATTATCGTTGGCAAAATTGTTATTACTTGTCGAAAAAGCCTTAGAAGCAGGTCAACAAAATGCAGGTTTGCGTCCCACGATTCATATTGATATTGAGCCGACTGGGAAAAGTGTGGCGGTTGCACGAACCAAAGAACAATTGAAACGTCTCGCGCAACATGACACTCGCGTTTTGTTTGTCGGTGAAGCGGGCGTTGGTAAAGAACTTTATGCACGATATTTGCACAATCACAGCGCACATAAAAATGGCGCGTTTATTAACGTTGCAGTCGGTAGCATTTCACCTGAAAATTCAGCGGTCGAATTTTTTGGCAAAGAAGATGGACATCGAATTTATCAAGGATTGCTTGAACGGGCGAATAACGGCACGTTGTTTTTGGGCGAAATTGGCGACATGGACAAAGAAACCCAATTGCGTTTATTGAGTGCGTTGGAATCGAGTTCATTTTTGCGAGTAGGGGGCAGTGAAGCCGTAAATGTAAATGTTCATGTAATGGCTTCGACGCGTATGGCTTTAGATGAAGAGGTGCGCTTGGGGCGGTTTCGGCATGAGCTTTATTATTTACTCAATGAAGTGACGTTAACAATTGCGCCGTTGCGCGAACACAGCGAAGACGTACCCGCATTGTTAAATTCTTATGTGGATTATTTTGTGACACATGAAAAATTACCATTTCGACGTTTTTCGATGGCTGCACAAAATTATTTACGCAATTACAGTTGGCGTGGCAATGTCCGTGAACTCAAAAATGTGGTGCAACGTTTAATGATTTTGGGTGTCGGTGAAGCAATTGAATTAGATGAAGTGAAAAATACAGTTGGGAGAATTAGTGGTGATTCGATGACAATGTCATCTGTCCCAGAATTTTTTAATTTGCCACTAAAAGAAGCGCGTGATCATTTTGAAAAAGCCTATTTGGAATATCATTTTGAAAAAACAGGTGGCAGCGTGGCGAAATTATCGGCTGCTGTTGGCATGGAGCGAACACATTTATATCGAAAATTGCATTCGCTTAATATCAAACTATGAACGATGCGCGGTTGTTATATAAGTGTTTACTGGTCTATAATAGCCACCATAAGAACCAGCTGTAAAAGTTGGTGATTTACTTAATTTTCGCTCTCAATTATTGAGATTTTTGGTAGAAATAAAAAAATGAAAACATTTAGCGCAAAACCCGCAGAAGTAAAACGCGATTGGTATGTGGTTGATGCAGAAGGCAAAACGTTAGGTCGTTTAGCGTCTGAAATCGCACTTCGCCTTCGCGGTAAACATAAACCTGAATACACCCCGCACGTTGACACTGGTGATTACATCATCGTTGTGAATGCTGAAAAAATTGGTGTGACAGGCAATAAAGAAAAAAACAAACTTTACCAACATCACACAGGTTATATTGGTAACTTGAAAACAACGACGTTGGGTAAATTAAGAAAAACCTTCCCAGATCGTATTTTAACGACAGCGGTAAAAGGTATGTTACCGAACAATCCATTGGGTCGTGCGATGTTTAAAAAGTTGAAAGTGTATGCTGGTTCAGAACACGAGCATCAAGCACAACAACCTAAAGTTTTAGAATTATTTGTGAGTAAATAAACATGGCTGCAACGCAATATTATGGAACAGGTCGTCGTAAAACGGCTACTGCACGAGTTTACGCAACCATTGGAACCGGTCAAATTACGGTTAACGCGAAAACATTAGAAGAGTATTTTGGTCGTAAAACCGATCAAATGGTGTCTTGCCAACCGTTAGCATGTGTCGATATGGTTGGCAAATTCGACTTAAACATTATCGTTAAAGGCAGTGGTCCTTCTGGTCAAGCTGGCGCGATTCGTCACGGTTTGACACGCGCGTTAATGGTTTATGATGAAACATTACGTCCAGCGTTAAGAAAAGCGGGTTTTGTTACTCGTGATTCACGCGAAGTTGAACGTAAAAAAATCGGCTTACACAAAGCGAGAAAACGTCCACAATACTCAAAACGTTAATCGTTTTGGCTTGTTGTGTTGGGTTTTTACTCAACACAGTGGCACGAATAAAGGGCTGCATTTTAAAATGTAGCCCTTTTTTTTATGTTTCAATTCTAAAATCACGAGGTTTTTATGACGATTTCAATCGTTGTTCCTGTTCATAATGAAGCTGAAAATATCACTCCGCTATTAAACGAAATCATTGCGACTTTACAAAATTTTGCTGACTATGAAATTATTTATATCAATGACGGCAGTAGCGATAACACGTTAGAAATTTTAAAAACAGCTCAACAAACGATTCCAAATTTGCGCGTTTTTCATCATGAAAAAAGCTGTGGACAAAGTTCTGCAATTTACACAGGAATCAAAGCTGCGAAATTTCCTGTAATTGCAACGCTTGATGGTGATGGACAAAATAATCCAGCCGATATTCCGAATTTATACGCGCAATTACAATCGCAACGCGAAACTAATTTAAAACTTGCTATGATTGCAGGTTGGAGAAATCAGCGTCACGATTCCGCATGGCGATTATTTTCGTCGAAATTTGCTAACGGTATTCGCTCACGATTATTAGGCGATGCTACGCCAGACACGGGTTGTGGCTTGAAAGTTTTTTTGCGCGATGCCGCTTTGCAACTCCCCTTTTTTGATCATTACCATCGTTTCTTACCTGCATTAATGCTTCGTTCGGGCTATCAAGTTGTTTCTATTCCTGTTACGCATCGCGCCAGAGAACGCGGCATTTCTAATTACGGCACACTTGACCGCCTATGGGTTGGAATTAGCGATATTGCGGGCGTAATTTGGTTAAAAACAAGAATGAAACTTACCGAGGTTAGCGAAATTGAACGTTAATATCAGTCAAGAAACTATTTGGTTGGGGATTGGATTTTTAGGGCAGGCATTATTTTCAGCTCGCTTTATTATTCAGTGGCTTAAAAGTGAAAAAGCAAAAAAAAGTGTTTTTCCTGTCGCATTTTGGTATTTCAGTATTGGCGGTGGACTAACTTTATTGGCATACGCAATTTATCGCCAAGACCCTGTTTTTATTTTAGGACAAGCGAGCGGCTTATTTATCTATGCTCGCAATTTGTATTTTGTATTTAACGAAAAAAACACTGACGAAAAGACTGAATCAAGTTAAAAAGACGCTGCGAATAATTGCCCCAATGCCAAACCGCCGTCATTGGGTGGCACGTTTTGATGTGTGTAAACAGAAAAATTTGCAGCTGTTAATTCGACAAAAATCTTTGTGGTGAGTTGTGCATTTTGAAAACAGCCACCACTTAACACGATAGATTTTTGATTGGCGCGTTGAGCAATTTCAAGGCTGATTTTTGCCAACGTATTATGAAATTTTGCCGCGCAATAATTTCTTGATTGCGATTTTTTATCTGTTAAAAGTTGCTCAATCATCGGTTGCCAATCAATTATTTTTTCTTTTATTTCAAACGCATAAAAATCATTCGTGTCAGATTTTGCCGCGCAGGATTCCAGCAACATTGCTGCGTGACCTTCATATTGATTAACGTGGCAAATATCTAACAAACTCGCCACTGCATCAAATAAACGTCCAACACTGCTAGTCTTTGGGCAATTCAAATTTTTAGTTAAAGCGATTTTTAATATAGTTTTTTCAGTTTGCGAAAAATCAAAATCTATTTTTTCAAAAGCCGCTTCGCCATAACAACAAAACAACAAACCTAATGCTGCACGACGCGGTTCTTGTATCGCTTTCGAGCCGCCCACTAATGGAAATGGACGAAAATGCGCGAAACGTTCAAAACCTTTTTCATCAATTAGCAAAAATTCACCACCCCAAATCGTGCCGTCTGAACCAAAACCCGAACCATCAAAAACAATTCCTAACGCAGGTGGCAGCACATTATTTTCAGCCATACACGAAAGCGCGTGGGCGTAATGATGTTGAACCGCGTGTTTTTCGATATTTAAATTTGCTGCAAGCTGACTGCTGACATAATCGGGATGCAAATCGTGCATCACTCGCGACGGTTCAAAAGCATAAGATTTTTGTAAATCCGCAAGTGTTTTTTCAAATTGCTGGCGGGTGGCTTCGGAATCTAAATCGCCTAAATGCTGACTTAAAATTGCTTGATTATTATGGCTAATCGCGATGGTGTTTTTCATCTGTCCGCCGACTGCGAGTGTATTTTGAATCAGATTTTTTGTTTTAATTGGTAACGGTGCAAAACCACGCGCACGCCGTAAAACCGTTATTTTTCCATTGATTTCTCGCACAATCGAATCATCAAGCGGGCGTAAAATCGCACGATTGTGACACAAAAAATAATCGGCAATATCGGCTAATTTTTCCAACGCTTGCGTGTTATCAATACAAATTGGTTCGTTGGAACGATTCCCACTTGTCGCAACAATCGGCGAATCAAAATCATGCAACAGCAAATGATGCAACGGAGAATATGCCAACATCACGCCGAGTAGTTTTTGTTGTGGTGCGACGGCTTCTGCAATGGCGATTTGTTCACGGCGTTTTAATAACACAATCGGCGCAGCAGAGGAAGTGAGGGCAGTTTGTTCGAGTTCGCTGATGTCGCATAACAAATGCGCGGCGGCTAAATTTTTAACCATTAACGCAAACGGTTTCATTGGACGTTTTTTTCGTTCACGCAAGCATTGAACAGCCGCTTGATTTGTCGCATCAACCAATAATTGATAACCACCAATACCTTTTAACGCAATGATTTTCCCCGATTTCAATTGCTCAATTGCCATTTTTAAAGCATCTTCTTTTTCAGCGATAAAATTTCCAAAATTATCCAAAAAAGAAAGTTGAACACCACACGTTGGACAGGCAATGGTTTGTGCGTGAAAACGGCGATTGTCCATTGTTCGATATTCGCTTTCACAATCGGAACACAAAATAAAGTCTGCCATGCTAGTGTTTTCGCGGTCATAAGGTTGGCGCGTCGCAATGCTGTAACGTGCGCCACAACTACAACAACTGGTGAACGGATAACGAAAATAACGACTTTTTGGATTAAAAATATCTTCGACGCATTCGGGACACGTCGCAATATCGGGTAATGAAAAAGCAAAAGTTTGAGAATTAGAAACGCTGGGGACAATTTCAAATTGACTGAAATTTTGAAGCGACTGAGAAGTAATCTTTAAATCGTGAATTTCCGCAAATGGCGGTAATGCGTTTTGAAGGGCATCGAGAAATTTTTGTTGTTGAATTTGTAAGCCTTCAACTGAAATTAAAACGCCTGTTGATGTATTTTTAATCCAACCATTTTGTAAAAATTGCGTCGCTAACCGAGCCACAAATGGACGAAATCCAACGCCTTGCACAATGCCTTGGATTTCAATTTGTGAATGAGCCAACATTAAAATTTAATCAATGTTCAAACAGGGAAAAAATAATTTAAATATCGTACCTTTACCCAATTCTGAATCGACAATAATATGACCATTCGATTGATGCACTATGCCGCTAACCACCGAAAGTCCTAATCCTACACCATCGCCAACAGGTTTTGTGGTGAAAAATGGATCAAATACTTTCGCGGCGGTTTCGCAATCCATTCCACTACCATTATCCGATACTCTTAATTTGATAAATGAGCCGCTTATTTCATTGCCGCAAGCTGCACAGTGCAATTCATCTAATTGAGTCATTTGTAATGAAATTTCCACGCGTCCACTTGGAATATCTTTGATGGTGTAATGTGCATTGTTCACTAAATTGGTCACGATTTGATTTAATGCGGTCGAATCTATGCGGATATTTTCTGCATCCGTTGACACTGTTAATGTTGTTTTTGCGTTATCTGATTCACTTAATGTTGATAAAACATCGTTGATAACGTTCACTGTCGATTTAACATCAATTTTTTTTCTTTCATTCAAATCATGCTGATTACAATAAACAAGCATTTTTTGAATTAAATTAGTCGCTTTTTTGACCCCTTTTTCAACTGCAGATAAATTTTGCCCTAAATCGTCTTTGCAATTGTCATCTTGAATATCTTCAAGAATCATTTTGCTTATTTCAGTGTAACCACTGATAACACCTAAAATGTTATTAAATTCGTGTGCAACGCCCGCCGTTAATTGCCCCATACTGCTCACTTTTTGCAGATGTAGTAATTGATTACGCAGTTTTTCAGCGGTGGCGCGTTGTTTATCTTGTGCCATTTTAATCGTCAGATGTCTTTTAATTCGGGCTAACGTGACTTCAGCTTGAATTGGTTTTGTAATGTAATCGACTGCGCCCAGTGTAAAACCAGAAATTTCATCATCAACTTCGTTTTTAGCTGTCAGAAAAATAATCGGAATATCGGCGGTTTTTGGGTCGGCTTTCAAAAGTTCACACACTTCATAACCGTCCATTTCAGGCATCATAATGTCCAAAAGAATCAAATCAGGCGGGGAATCTGAACGAGCGATTTTTAAGCCCTTTTCACCCCGATTTGCGACTTTAACGATGTATTTATCTTCGAGTAAGTTACTCATAATAATAAGATTGTCGGGCGTATCATCAACGACAAGAATCGTTGCTTTGTCAGTAGGTTCGTTAGTTGAAGACATTGTTTTCCTCTAAATAATTTTATTATTTTTTTGTAGTTAGATTTCAAGTTCTGTAATACGTTCTTCGAGAAACTCTAAGGCTTCATCTAAATCAAATTGTTTTACCGCACGATCTATTTTTGAAAATACTTTCGCACCTAAAATGAAATGCAATAAATCAAGATTATCATCAATTAGCGCACCTGATTTACTACTATCAGCCGCGAGTAATTCTTTTAATTGTTTAATCACTTCAGGGGCTTTGCTTACATCAACGGTTTTCGCGATATGCGATTCTTCAGTGGGCAAGCCGTTTTTGATTTTAGTAATCATCGTGTTAAGCATTTCTGAAAAGATAGTCAGTTTAACGTCAATGTTGTTAATCTCACCACTGCGAATCATATTTTCTAATTCGGCTGCTGTATTTTGTAAAAGTGTCGCCCCTATATTTCCGCTCATGCCTTTAATCGTATGGGCAAGACGCTCTGCGGTTGAATGATCACCCGCGCTTAACGCCGTTCTAATTTCTTCTACTGCGGTATCTTGATTGCCGATATATTTGCGTAATATATTCAGATAAAGCGTTCTATTACCCAATACACGTTGCAAACCAAGTTCCACATCAAGATTTTCAATGACCAATAAATCATTTAAATTAATTTCTGGCGCGGATTTTTCAATATCCGTTTTTTGTTCAGATTCAATTATTTCGCCAATGCCATCACGCGGTTTAATCCATGAGAGTAACGCATTAAATAATTCTTCGGGATCAATCGGTTTTGAAATATGGTCTTGCATTCCTGCGTTTAGACATTTTTCTTTATCTTCTGACCTTGCATTTGCGGTCATGGCAATAATCGGCAACGCATTTAAATCTGCATTTTTACGAATTTCAATCGTTGCAGCTACGCCGTCCATCACAGGCATTTGCATATCCATTAACACAATGTCGTAATGCTTTACGCCAACCATATCAACGGCTTCTTGACCGTTGTTTGCAATATCCAAATCAAAATTGCCAAATTCTAATAAACCACACGCGACTTCTTGATTGAGTTCATTATCTTCGGTTAGCAAAATCGCTGCGCCTTTAATTGCAGTTAAGCTCTCTATCAAATTTGACGTGTTTCGTTTTGTATTCGGTTGTTTAACTTCTTCGCCTTTGAACGCCCGCATAATGGAATTAAGCAATGTGGAAGAATTGACGGGTTTTGTCAAAATACATTCCACGCCAACTTTTGCCGCATCATCAACAACATCATCACGCCCATAAGCCGTCACCATAACGATTTTTGGAATTTGTTCTAGTTCAAGTAAATGGATATTACGCGCTGTTTCCAAGCCGTTCATTTCAGGCATTTTCCAATCAATAAAAACAATATCGAAAGGTTTGTGATTTTTTGCAGCTAGTTCAATTGCTTTTATAGCTTCATTACCTGATTCTGCTTGTGTCACAAGGAAGGACAGATTATTCAGTTGATCCGATAAAACATGGCGTGCAGTGAAATTATCATCGACAACGAGGGCTTTATAACCGCGCAAATCCATTGTGGATTTTTGGACGATTTCACCTTCTTTAATGCGATTTAATTTTGCGGTGAACCAAAAAGTGCTGCCTTTTCCTAATTCGCTTTCAACACCGACTTCACCGCCCATTAACAACGCGAGTTGTTTAGAAATCGCCAGTCCCAAACCTGTCCCGCCATATTTACGACTGGTTGATGTGTCGGCTTGTTGGAAAGATTGAAATAAACGTCCTTTTTGTTCTTCTGTTAAACCAATGCCCGTATCGCGCACACCGAAATGAACCAAAACATCTTCGGCATTATTTTCTTGAAGGCGAACTTCAATGACAATTTCACCTTTTTCGGTAAATTTCACCGCATTGTTGGCGTAGTTAATCAGGATTTGCCCTAAACGTAATGGATCGCCTACCAAATGGCGTGGCACATCAGGCGATATATCGAAAATGAGTTCCAACTCTTTGTCATTCACTTTTTCGGCAATTAAATTAGTGACATTGGTAAGGACTTTATCCATAAAGAAATCAGTCGATTCAATCGTCAATTTTCCTGCGTCAATCTTAGAAAAATCCAAAATATCGTTAATAATGCCAAGTAAATGTTGGCTTGAACTGTTGATTTTTTTGATGTAATTGAGCTGGCGCGGCGTTAAATCGGTTTTCATCATCAAATACGACATACCAATCACCGCATTCATTGGTGTGCGAATTTCATGACTCATATTCGCTAGAAAATCTGTTTTAGCTTGCCCCGCTTCTTCAGCGAGTTCTTTGGCAAGTTGTAGTTTTTTCTCTGCATTTTTTGATTCAGTTATATCCTGAATCACGCCGCACACTTCAATGAAATTATTATCGTCATCGCGTATTACGTTACCAATCGCGTGAACCCAAATCACTCTACCGTCAATGGGTCGCATGTAAGGATAAATGCAGTCATAAGAAGACCCTACGCCTGAAAATGCGTCATCGAAATTCTTTTTGACATGGCGAGCAATGTCTTCGTCAACAATACTAATCGGTGATAACCAATCATCGTCATTAAGATTATCAGGATGTGCGCCCAAAATAGAGGAGGCGCGTTCAGAAGAAACATAAAAAAAGCCTTTTTCGGTTAAGGTCGCGTGCCAATAACCTGAGTGAGTTAAATCCAATGCCGTTTCAGAAAGAAATTGATCACGTTTTATTTTTTGTTCAATGGCTTTTCGTTCTGTAATATCGCGCACAGACACACAAATACAAACGCCTTTTCCATCTAGCGCGGGCAATTTCGATAAGCCTAAATCAACTGGAAATTCTGAGCCATCTTTGCGAACGCCGTGTAATGTCATATAGCCAATGCCCATTTGACGACTTTCACCATTTTTTGTCGCGGCACCTGATTGAACATAACCGTCACGATGTTTGTGATGTCCTCCCCGCACATTTTGTGGCACTAAAATTTCAACAGGTTGACCCACCAATTCATCGGCTTGATAACCAAAAATATCTACGATTTTTGGATTGGTTAACACAATCAAGCCATTTTCATCGGTAATCAATAAACCATCTGGCGATGAATCCACAATACTGCGATACCAACGTTCGGTCGCTTTAAGTTGGATTTGTTTTTCCTCCATTTCAATAGATTGCTGCTTCATAATCGCAGCTTGTTTTTGGGTTTCTTCTAGCAATCGTTGCGTGTGAAGTGTGCGCTCCATCATTTCCAAATTCATTGCAAGCAATGGAATAATGGCATCTAAAAGCGCAATTTCTCGTTCGTTAAATGTATTGAATGACGCTAATTCAATAACACCCAAAAGACAATCCATGTGCATAATTGGCGTGATGAGCAAACATCGCGGCAACGCATTTCCCAACGCAGAATTGATTTTGACATAATCGGAAGGCAAATTTTCAATCTTGATTTGGCGTTTTTCTTTCGCACATTGCCCAACTAATCCTTCACCAATTTCGAGTTGATAATTTGAATGTTTCTTATTGGCTCGCAGCCCGTAACCACCAATTAAAGTCAGCTGCTCGTTCTCACCCAACATATAAAACGCCCCTTGCCCGATGTTCAAAGGCGCGGCGATTTCAGAAAGAAGCGTTTGTGCTAAGTCAGCAAAATTTTTTGTTTGATAAATCGAAGACGTGATTTGTGTTACTTGCGATTTAATCCAATTTTGTTCTTCAAGACGAGCAAGTGTGCTTTCAAATTCGCCTTGTAATTGCTCGAACAATTTTGAAAGCATTTTGGATACGTTTTTTTCGTCAGTAGATTGAGGCGGTTGCATGA
>SESD01001301.1_pt1 | contig 13949 bp, 16 predicted proteins | sample 3171411 | NCBI WGS metagenome assembly SESD01 (sample SAMN06051880, study PRJNA518727) | freshwater metagenome | biome: subpolar coniferous forest; feature: holomictic lake; material: water; isolation source: holomictic Lake 442, 16.5 m depth | place: Canada: near Kenora, Ontario | collected...
TAAGATTTTTCAGGTTGAGGATCGAACTTTTAAAGTCGAAGATAAGATTTTTAAGGTTGAGTCATCTGGATCGTCTGGAAATAATGTCGGGGGCGAAAAAATTGATACTTTAGCTCAATTAATATCTACTGTAAAAGAACAATTAATTGCAGTAAAAATGGGTTTAGAAGATAAAATAACAATGTTAAGTACGAATAATGTAACCTCTGATATAGATAGACAGGTATCATCTATTGTAGATGGTAAAATATTAAATATTCAGCAGGATATTAATGGATTGAGATACACTATAGGTGATTTGTCATCAAATATGAGACAAAAAACTATATTTTATGAATCTAAATTTAATGAATTAGATTATAAGTTAAGCAATGCTTTAAATGTAACAGGTGTAGGTAGATTTTTATAATTTATACTTTGTTAAATTAAATATAATATATTTAAATATAGGATTTAATACTATGACAGCAAAAGATATTTGGACAGACTTTGGAAATCAATCAATAGTAGCTGGAACATGTGCTGGTGTTAATGTAGCTTCAGAAGTATTAACTTCTTATGGTATACCTACCAATGGAGTATTTGGTGGTGGTTTGAATACTTTAGATATAAGTCGTATGGATGCTATTCAGGTTATAAAATTATCGTTACTAGAGGCATCTATGTCAGGTGGTATTTTAGAATTAGTTATGGGAAGTGATGGTACAGTTAGTGCTAAAGTAATAGGTAGTGGTGGAGGTAATATGGGTACTACTTATTGCACAATTCAGTCTGGTACTTATATTGAAACTTGTGGTGGAGTTATGGTTATAGGTGGATTACCTTTTGCTGAGAGAAAACCTATTGTGTGGAAATCAATATGGGGTAAAACTAAAACAATATATGATACTAGTTTATTAGTTAATAATCATTGCTTAATTAAGGATTTTAGTACTCAAGCTACTATAGTATTTAATGACCCACACTTAGATTCTTCGTTTGAAGATGGTATAGATAATTTGTATGAATTAACATCAAAAAATCCATATGACCGTATTTTAGGATATGCTATATACATAGAAGCTGGATCAAATAGCGATGCAAATACTTCTATTAAGAAAGAAGATACTGCAAAAATACTTTTACCATTACCTAATAATTTTGGAACAAGTTTTTTAATAAGACCTGAAATTAGCGATACTCTTGATGCATTAAATCCTGAATGTTATTTTAATAACACTATTCCAGACATTACCACTGGGGTTGAATTAGTTATTCCAGATACTCTTAGATTTACGGATATTAGAAATAATGAAGTAGATAAATTTAAATCAGTAGAGGATGTATATGTAATTGGAATGGAAATAGCTGATATAAGGGGAATTCCACCTGATAAACCATCATCTTTAGATACTAATCCGGCAAAAGGTTCAGGTATGCCTCGTATTAAAATAACAAAAACATATGCACAATGTTGGAAATTATCTTTAGGTTTAGAGTATGTAGTTGGTTATACCGATACACCTACAAATAAACAAGTATATATTATTTTTGCTGATAATTCTAGGTCAATGGATCCTATAAAAATTTCTAGCGACCAAGTAACTAGTTTTGTTATTTCTAATGATAGTGTATGGACCAATAACGGAACATACAAAGGTGAAGGTATGATATTACCAATAGGTAGTACAAAAGGTATACTAGTGAATAGTATGTTTGTATCTGTTATTTTAGATACACCATCAGTAGTTGTATTTCATCCAGATGGTAAAGGTAATAGAGCTAAGAACATTGCAAATGATTTAGTTTATGATATGGCAGCATTAGTATCTGTAGAGAAACCTAGACCAGTTGCCTTTAATGGTTCAGCTATAGATATGTCTGCTGGTATGGTTGATCATGATCCAACAACTACACAATCTTTTAGTGACACACCTTATGAATTAGCTTTAGATGCCATGAATGGTGGTGGTATGACAATTAATTTATCTTTTTTAGATGAACAAGGATGTATAGCATTGTCACAGACTTTACAGAGTTATTTTGGATCTGGATCTGGAATTGAAACTACTTATATATGTGGACCAGAGGCAGAACCTGAGTTAGGGGGAGCTGGACCTAGTGGTGGTATAATTAATTCTATAAATTATTCTTATCAAGATAGTAGTTCTTATACTATTTCTGTTAATTGTGGACCTACTATATTGGGTGATTTTTCTCAGATTGATGGAGGACCATCCCCAATGAGGACTGAAGATATATCTGCAGTTGGAACTATTATTGAAGATGCTGGAAATCATGTTAATTTTAAAGTTAAATTAGATGGCTATGGGGTTAGACAAGCTATTAATTTATCACATCATATTATTAGGGTTGGAGATCAAGTTGCTTGTTCAGTTCATAACAACCCAGTGGAGAGTTAATTATGAGTATAACACAAGTACAATGTAGAGCTAAAGTGATTGTTGGTGGATTAGCTATAGAAACTCCATTTATTCAATCATTCAATGTTAGAAAACAAAGAGGTCAAGTTGGAACATTTGATGCGTCTTTAAAAGTATTAGGTAGTAGTATATCTGGGGCTTCTGCTGTTGGTGGAAATACTCAAATTTATGGTCAGGGAATACTTATATTTACAGGAATTTGTAGACAGGCTAAATTATCACCTTGTTTTGACGACCCTGCATACGTAATTTTAACTATATCAGGAGCAGATTCTTTAAGTTTATTGCATGGAAAAAAATATACTAAACGCTGTAGATCTTCTCAATCTACATGGGTAGGTATAACAGGTGTTGTTAGAGAAGGATTAAGAACTGGTAAACTTATTTTTAATAATCAATCGATGTTAACTACTAATGGTGGAGTAGCTGAGCATGAACATAATAGTATTGGATCAGGATTTTTACATCCAAATAATTTATCGTCGCGTACTTCACAAGCATTAGAATCAGAGATGGTAGCATTAACTGTAACTATACTTAATTAATAGTTGAATAGATATTAGGAGGAAGAAGACTAATGGCTTATATTAAAAGTAATACTTCTGTATATTTAATACCAGGTATGTCAGCAAAATTTGAAGCTATAGACGCTTATATTAATTCTAAAAATACTGGTAAATTTCCTGGATCAATTGAATTACCTACAGTTAGAGGATTTGCAGTTTTATATCCTGAGGTAGGTACTATAGAAGTAACAGGTGATCGAGAGGCTGCAGTTAAATACACCCATAAAAAATTTAGTTTAAATAAGGTTTATTTTTTATCTAGAACAGGAGAACTTGGGGTTATAGATATAATATCAGTACCAATACATGATCATAGTTCTATAGTAACAGGTGGACCTGCTTATGGTACTTATTTTACTGATGACGAGACTGTTGTATAGGAGTTTAATATGGCTAATTGTAATGTAGTAAGTAAGCTTGCTTTAGGAATAGATGGAATAATTTCTGTAAGTACTAGTTGTAGTGTAGAAACTGCTGCAAGTTGTGGAGGTCAACCTTTAGAAGGTCCAGCTACACACTCAGTAAGTATCTCTGGATATGCATCTACTAGTATGTGGACTATTGGTCCTGCAAAAGCTGGAGTTAATATTTCATTTATAAGAAAATATGATTGTATATCCGATGAGATATATCTTATTTTTGCTGGTCAGGGACAATCATATACATCTGGACCTATTAGTAGTCTTGCTAGTGTTAACGTAGCTTTTAGTTCTTCTAGTTATTTATCAGCAAGCTCATCGTCAGGTCCAATGAGTTTATATACTTCAGGATCTCAAACTTCTGGTTACGGGCTTAATTATAGTGGAACCCCTTTTAGCTTTGATACATCAGGGGGAGCAGTTAAAATAAATTTAGGTGGTTTACTAGGTGGAAGTCATTATTTACAGAGCTTTTCTGTTGATGCACAATGTGGTCAACTACCTATTGCAACATATTCTTTTATTGCCCCAATGAAATGAAGGAGGTTAAAAAATGGCGACTACAGTATATAGAGGTAGACAGTATAGATTAAGAGCTGGCGCACCTATGCCAATAGGTAGTGGTGGTTTTGTATTACATACATTTATGGCAGAAGTTAATGATGTAGATATGTTTTCATGTACTCAAACAATACCAGGCAGTAGCCAATTTAGAGGTCAAGGTGGAAATATGATGTCTGCTAGTTTTTCAAGATTAAACGCAAAAGGTGGAGACTATTTTAGTGGTAAAATAGTGTATGCTCCTACCTATGTAGATGAGGGTTCTATATAATGGCTGAATTTATAGATTGTACATCTTTGAATATTAGTTTTAATGTAATGGGTATAGCTACAGTATCTTATACTGTAGTACATGATAAACCAGGTTTTGTAACATATAATAAAGTTGATGCTGGAGGTCAATCATTTACTGGTTATGTTGTTAATGCAAGCGTAGATCAGATATTAAATACTTCAGACTGGTTTGAGACTCATGTTACATTAATAGCTACTACTAATTAAGGGGAGGATATTTATGGCTTGCGGTGGATGTCAAAAAAGAAGAGATGATCAAACAGCAGCATTAACTGCTAATAGACAGGCTAAAGAGGAACATGATCTAATGGGAGGATACGCTAATCTTACGGATAGGCAAATAAAGGCTAGGCTTGAAATTTATAAGAGACGTTACTGCACTAATTGTACTAAAAGATACGAATGCGATTATACAAGTTATACTGAATGTCGTAAAAGTTAAAACATTATGTAACCTGATAGTAATTAGAAACTAAAAAAATTAAGGAGGATTTATATATGGGAGTTATTGTGGGATCAGGAACAACTGTTACAGGATTTGCAAATGCTATTTCGGCTAACTGGGGTGCTTCTATGAATTCTCAGAGGCTTTATGTTTTAGGAAAAACAGATCCATTTTTAGTACTAAAAAAACCAACACAGAATCTAAGTGTTACTTGTTATTCAGCAGGTCCATCTGTAGATGTAGCACAGTCTGCTGGATGTACTGCGGCTACTGGATTTTCTGCAGGAGTTAGTCCAGGAGCTTGTGGTGGGTGTGGTGGTGGTGGATCTGGTGTAACTGGTACATGGTATGTAACTAGTTATAGTTACAACAAAATGGATCCTAATATTCCAGGTCAAGAATCATTTTCAATGATGAATTATTTACCACCAGCGCCATCAATTGTACTAAGAGGTCCATCAGAAGGATCTTGGACAGCTGATGCTGGTGTAACTGGTATATCAGACGGATCTTCTAGTTCTGGAAGTATTTCTGCTGGTGGTATTGGGAGAGCTGATACTGCAACAGTAGGTGTTGCTACTAGTGTTGGAGGTGGGTCTGCATCAGCTGGTGTCACTGGTCAAGCAAGTGTATCAGTACCTTATACTCCAATTTATTGTTAATTATTAAAGGAATTTATACAAGGAGTGTTACATGGATAATTTTACACAATTTATGTTATCGGAACGGTTTAGGTTGGAATTGAAATGGAAACATGCTATTTATGAAGTAGATGGTATTTGTAAATTTAGTGATGCTTATTTTTGCGGTCCAGTAATACAGGAAGTTGTGCAACTGAATAATAATGATAATATAGTTTTGGATTTTTATAGCCAGTATGCACTAGTAGTTAAAAATGTTTATTTAGCTAAATTTGAATGGGGAGAAGTTATTCATAATAGCGATAATACAATATCCCTTAAAGATGCAATGTTAACTCATAGTACTGAATTGAATAGGGTTCCTAAATTAAATGATAATGATTATTTAGTGATAGATACTGAGAATCATGAAGTTTCTAAACATATGTTTCATATGGTGTATAAAACTTACGTGGTTAACGAAGTAGTTAACTTATATAACTTTGGAAAAAAATAATGCCAAAAGATAATAATCCTACTTTTAGAACAAGTTCTATACCTGATGCATGGACAGACATCAGACAAAATTTCGGTCCTACTAATGTACTTGTAGGTTCTGAAATATATGCACATGATATAGCTGAATGGACAGCCTGGTCTGCGTCTCATGGGATTAGTGATATAGACGCATTTAAATTTGGTAGATGGTTAATATGGTTATGTTTGTATGGTACTTCGGACTTTGGCAATTTACCGTCGCATACAGTGAGTGATCATGTAGGTCATTGCTGGGCTCCATGTCCCTTTGATTCTACATGCTATACTCCTGAAAGATCAATAGGGTGGCTAGGGTATGATCCTGCTACTTTGAATGACCACGGCAAGTTTTACATGAAGACTATGTATCATGGTTCGTGGGGACTAGAATGTACTTTCGCAGGCTGTCCATATTTAATAGCAAACGGTAGACCTTATTTTCATGTATAAAGGAAAATTATGAATAAAAAATTAACTATAGAATACGTAAGATCTGAATTTGAGAAAGAAGGATGTACTTTGTTATCTGAAGAGTATGTTAATTCTAAAACTAAACTGAATTATAGGTGTTCTAAAGGACATGAATATAATACCACATGGTCTCATTGGCGTAAATGTCAAAAATGTCAAATTTGTTATAATAAGGTTAAACTTACTTTGGAACATGTTAAAGAATCATTTGAAAAAAATGGATATATTCTATTATCTAAAAATTATATTAATGCTAATATTAAATTAGATTATATTTGTCCCAAAGGTCATGAACATAGTATAAGATGGGGTGATTGGCATCAAGGAATAAGATGTATATATTGCTCTGGAAAAATTAAGTTTACTTTAGAACAAGTAAGAGAATCTTTTAATAAAGAAGATTATATTCTACTATCTAAAAATTATATTAATGCTAATACTAAATTAGATTATAAATGTTCTAAAGGTCATGAACATAGTATTAAATGGAATGATTGGCAACAAGGACAAAGATGTGCATACTGTGCAGGTAATATTAAACTTACCATAGAGCAGGTTAGAGCCTCCTTTGAAAAAGATAATTATATTCTATTATCTAATGAGTATGTTAATACTGAGACTAAATTAAATTTTAGATGTGCTAAGGGACACGAGCATAGTATGGAATGGCATGGTTGGCAACGAGGAAATAGGTGTTCAACATGCGCTAATATAAATTCATCTTTAAATCAGATGGGTGATAAGAATCATCAATGGCAAGGTGGTATATCTTTTGAACCATATTGTGAAATATGGAGGGATAAAGCATATAAACAAGATATACGTAATCGTGATGGAAATAGATGCTTAAATCCTGCATGCAATAAGAATGGAAGTAAATTACATATACACCACATTGACTATAACAAAAAGAATTGTAATCCTAACAATTTAATAACAGTTTGTAATAGTTGTAATTCTAGTGCAAATAAAGATCGTGACTGGCATACCACATGGTACCAGGCAATAATTAAAAATAGATATTATGGAGGTACAATATAATGGCACTAAGCATTGATACACAAAATATGAACGATTTCCCAGGCAATATTAAACGAGTTTCTATCGACCAAAAGTCGCTTGTCCTAAGTGGATACGACGGGGACGAGCAATTCATGAATAGTTTTTCAACGTCTGCATATAGTGATAATACAAACCGAACGAATATCCAGGATTATTATGTTACCAGCTTTAAAGCAGGATGGTGCAAGAGTTCCGGATTTACAGGAACTAGTTTCGCTTTGGACGCAACACACAATTCTATAGAAGTTAAGATAGATTCCACCACAAGCGGTATTAGTGGTGGTTATTACAGGGTAACTCTGGACCATTTGGATGGAATTCCGATCGGGGCAGATGTTATTGCAGAAAATATTGAAGCTAAACTAAAAGAAATTGCATATAGCTTAGGAACAGAGGATACAGGGTATAAACTAGCTTATCTTAATGCATCAGTTGAGTTTATAGGTTCACGCTTTTGGATTGTTTCTGGGTCTATAAGCCAGTATTATTCTGGTGCTAATAAATCATCAGTAAGTGTCAGAGCATCATCCGATAATGATTGTTCTGAAATGCTAGGATTTGATTTACCTATAACCAGTGAAATAATGAGCAGAACTACTACGCAAGAAGCATTAGCTCTTACAAGTGTTTCTGGGTCTACTGGTAGTGTTACCATTAACCAGAGTGTAGGTGCTGCTATTAATGACTGCATGGCTATTACCAATAATGTTACTACTGATTATTTTCAGGTTACAAATGTGGTTGGTGGTACAGTTATTTCTTTCGATCCTACTACAATTACTAATAGTTATGTAGCTAGTAAGTCCAAAGTTCAATTATTGAGAATGCATGATGTTGATTCTACTCCAGGATTGTGGTTTGACAATATTGATAAACTAATGAAGCATGGAATTAAAACTATGATAAATCAAATTGATTACTCAGTGTAATAGGGTTTAAATGGCAATATACCTCTTAAGAAATTCGTTAAATCCTAATAAAGTAGTTAGTTGTACAATTACTTTTAGGCAAGTAGTTAATAAGGGTGAAAAGGGTGAGCCAGTATGGGTAGTAGAGATAAATACGGTTGAGCCTAATAAAGATGGTGGAAAAATACCAACCGTATTTGTTCATTATAATACATCTATAAATTTAGACAAGGCTATAGAAAAAGAGACACAAAAGATTGCTGAACAAATAGATTGGGGGGATTTAATACAGGATTTAAGACCTCCATATGTAATTTATACTTATCCATCAATTGATAAAAATGTTGTTGGAATTTATTCAAATGTCATTGTTGATATAAAGGATATTTTACCTGCTGCAGGTATAGATCCTAGTAGTATAGAAGTTACAGTTAATGATATTGATGTCTCAAATGAGATATCTTTGGATGGGGACCCTTATCAATATAGGGTAAAGTGGGATCCTAAAATAAGAGTATATGATTATGCTCAGGAGGAATAATGATAAAGGCTATTAATTTTTGGGATTATCTTTGTAATACTTTAGATTATAGATTTTTTTCAGGTATACCGTGTACTGGATTAAATCCTTTATACAATAAAATGGATTCAAAATTTATGCATTATATTCCAGCTACTACTAATCAAATAGCTATTGGTTTAGCTAATGGATCTTTTTTAGCCGGAAAAAAATCTGCTATTTTGTTAGACTCAAATCAATTATTCGCATTAGATTTAAATTTTAGTTTTAATAATTCAATACCATTATTGATAATAACATCAGGAAAAGAAATACCTATATTAGAAAAAGAAATTTATATTTTAAGTTTAACAAATAGTTTAGAGGAATGTTTAGATGATATTTCTAAATATATAGAAATTAATTTAAAACCTGGAATTTTATTTATAGAGGAAGGAATACTACAATGAAACGATATGGAATGGTAAAATTATTTAGTTCAGCTATGGATAATGGCGATATAGGAATATTTATAGGTGACAGTTTATGTAAAGAAGCATATTCGTGCCATAGACCAGGTAATCTTTATTTATCATCATATGATGATGTTTTTAGCTTAGGTTTAGGTATAGCTATGAATAATGATAGAAGAGTATTCATATTTTGCGATGACACATATTTATTAAAGAATATGACAGATGTTTTTCATATTGGAGTTAGTAAATGTAAAAATATTTTTATTGTGGTTTTTATTAGTGGTACATATTCTGAAAGTATTAAAAATCCTACAATTTTTAAAAGTGTACGTTCTATTATAGGTGTATTGTTTAACATTGGATTTTCTGTTCATGATTATAAATTACACTTTAAAAATATACGCAATCCTATAAAAGAAATAAAATATGCTTGGAAAAATATTATAGGACCACTTATAGTAATATCTGAGCCAGAAAATGGTATTAAATTATTTCCCGATCTTTTCCCCGCCGAAAAAGAATCATTACTTAATATTATAGATTTTATTCATAATAAAAAAACAATAGCTTATAGTTATAATTCCCCAGTTTTCACTGGAGGATTTAATGAGGAGAATAAATAAATGTCTTTTGAAAATATACGCCTAAGAAAACCAAATTTAGTTATGGTAGATGGTTACTTTTGGATGATAGATGAGGATACTGATAGTTTAATAGTAAAAACAGATGATGGAACTATGGCATACTCATATCCACTAGATACTACTATAGGACTACCTGTAACATCTTTAGAATATGATGGAAGAAATATTTGGACAATGCAAACTACTAATGTAGATGAAGTTACTATAAGACGTTGGTATTTAGATAATTATGTTTGTGTACTAAGAAATACTTTTGTTTTTGTATCAGGACTAGCACATAAATATAAAGCCGATTGTTTTACTATAGAACATTATCATACTATGTTTAATGCTGATGAAGAGGCTGGTCAGTCCATTTTAAGTGTACAAGATGGTTCTAAAATGGAAAGTGGTTATATTATAGTTCTAGGACCTAATCACTTAGGTCAAATAGAAGAATGTACAGTTAGCTCTGCTTCAGAAGGTTCAGTTCAAATAAATGGCGCTACTATGTATGTGTATCGTGCTGGAGCTCCAGTTTCTTTTTATAAACGAATATGGTTATTTAATAACTATGACGGTCTAAATTTTTCTACTGGAGCTTTATACTGTATAGATGCTTATACTGGATCTATGATAACAAAATATTCTGGAGGAGCGTATAAAGATATTAGAGCTTGTACTTTTTTTGATGTTCCTAGATATGTATTTAATAGAAATGTTTCTAGAAGTTCTATATATCCTAAATATAATTCAATTTGCTTTATCAAAGGTACCAATTTATTATTTTTAAATCCTGATGATTTGACTAATAGTTTTGGGTCGATGACTATGGATAATATTGAATTTGATCAAGCTACAAATATCATTGTTTATGATATAGCTATAGAAGGTACAAACATATATAGACTACAGTTTAAAGCTACTTATTATGGGCAAACCACTCTATTTCTGGATAGTACATATAATTATCAATTATCAACCTTAAATTCATTTATTACTAGTATAAGTTTAAAAACAGACCCAGCAATTCTACCAGCTAATGGAGTAAATCCATCCACAATTACAGCAATTGTTAAAGACCAATTTAATTTACCGATACAGCAAAAACAAGTTTTCTTCACTGATGATGACACAAATGGTAGTATTTTGTCTTCTCCTGTTAATACTGATGCTAATGGCGTAGCAATAACTACTTATATAGCTGGTACTACAGCTAGAGAAGTGCGTGTTACTGCTACTGCTCAACAATAATTAATGATTTTAAATGGAAAAATTTAAATGGCATTTGAAAATATACAAATACAATTACCAAATTTTTGTTTAGGTCCACAAATAGGTACTATATGTACAATAGATACTACTAATCCAACTACTGTGTTAAGAGTAAAAACTTTAAGTGGTGCTACGGTTATAGATTTATCTTTATCTTCTAATATATTAAATACTAATATTAGACTAGAGTATGCAGGACCTAATAATCTTTTAGAAATGAAAAGTGATTTGACATTTTTTACATTTGAAAAAGTTAATGATAGTACATGTATGATAAAAAGATGGCAAACTAGGATGGCTTATAGGGAATTACTTTTAAAAGAAGAAATAATTAAATATTCTTCGGGCGATGAAAGATACAACGCTATAGATTTTGCTGTTGAATTCTATCATAGAAAATTTATTAAACCAAATGAATTTTATACTTATTTAGATATGGATAATGTAGATAATGTTAAAAATGCTACTAGATTTTTTATAGGACCAAGTACTGATATGACTAATTTTGGTGCCACTGAAACAGCTACAGTTAGTCACATAATAAATTATATAGGTGGAATAAGAGTATATCTAACAGGACCATTAAAGTATCAATATACTATAGGTGATTTAATAACATTTTATAGTCATGTATACATTTATAGTTCAGAAGGTTATGGTGGAGATAATACAAAAGGTTCGCTATTTAAATTAGACGCTTATACATGGACAACTACACAAATAGATACTAAAGTTATATATAAAAGGGTAACTAGTTCTAGATGGTGTACAATGACTCGTAGTATAGCCAGTGTTATAAGAAATAATTTATTATTTATTTCACCATATGATTCTTATCTTAATTGGCGATCTCTATTTATGAATAATGTAGAACTAGATGGTAATACCTTATTTCCAGTATATGATATAATATTTGACAATTATAGTATTTATAAACTTCAGAAAAGAACAGTTTTAAAAGATGATAAAGGTAAAAAAAAGCTTCATGCTTGGGATACATATAATATACAAGCAGACTCTATTCTGCCATATAGTAATAACGTAAATACTTGGTTAGCACAAACTATAATTACTGGTTATAATCAAAATATTGATATAAATGTACAGGTTAGAGATCAATATCATGTAGGTTTAAGGGACGTAATTGTTAATTTTTATATGGGATTAGAAATAGCAGGAGATATGGATGCTTTATTTGATCCTTTAGGTGGTATTGTAACTACTGATTTAAATGGTAAATCTACCATAAATTATAGGTCTGGAGTTACTTATACTGGTCATACTTATATCACAGTAAGAGCTATAGGGTCGTCAGCATCCACAGGTAGTGGTTATGTTTGGAATTCTAATAATGTAATAAGCTATCCAAATTCACCCCCTGTTTATAGAATAATATTTCAACTTAAATGGTTTTTTAGTAGATTTTACAATTTGAAGCAATTATGGAAAGAATATAGATATATAAATCGGCTATCTGTTAATACTATATTTTGGGAATTACCAGTTATTATATTATATTGTAAATCTTTTTTTACAACTCCTGGTGGAAATTGGGTATCCATAGAGCCTAATTATTATGGGTATATAAAATCTTCTATAGAAATAAAATATTTAAAACAATATTTACCTATGTTATTTAAAGGATTATTACTACAAAAAGATTCTTTGGCTGAACCTTGGACTGGTGCTGGATTTGAATTACAGGGAGGCTCAAATATTGATGGTAGTGACGCTGATGGTAGTGCTGCGAATCTTAAAGGCTCTTTTTGTAATAGATTAACACTTCTAAAAGATTTTGTTTCAATAAATAAAATTGATGAGCTAACAGATTTTGTTATATATAGGGATAAGTCACCTGAAGCATTCAGACCTTATGTAAGAATAAAACAACCAGATGAGACTGGAAAAGTACAAATAAGTCAATTAAAACTTAGTTTACATACACACTGGGTTGACGGAAAATTTTATAGTTATCTTTTTACGCGCGCTAGAATAGATCAATTTATATTTGTAGAAGATGCAGTTCCTAAATTTTTTAGTAGTAAGAATCCAATAAACACTAATATTTGGATTAGATTAAGACCATTTGCTTTTAGTTTGAATAACAATACTTTAAGAATGTGGGTAAGAGAAAAATCTACTAATGGTCTTGACACTGGTTATTATGAAGTAACACAAAGTTTAACATTATTAAATTTTGATTCAGGTGGTGGAATGTTAGGTATAGAGGCTCTTTATAATCCGCCCCAAAATTTTTTATATGGTTCTTTGATATTTGTAAGAATTGAAGTTTATGATAGGGCTTATATTCCTAATTTCATATATGTCGAGTATTGGTTTAAGATAATTTCTGATTATAAGGCTCCTTATTTAACTAACCTCTCTCCAGATAGAGAGTCTATTTTTGTACCAGTGGATGGTGGTGTTAGTTTTGACATACAAGATGAAGGAACTGGTATAAATCTTGATACTTTAGAGTGTTTATTGAATTCTGTCAGAATGGATCCAGATTTTTTATATGTAGAAGTTGTTCATAGTAATTATGTTAAAGTACGTTATTTTCCACCCGAAAATTTACTTTTTAGTAAAGATTATAAAGTAACGGTTAAAGTTAAGGACTCGTCTCCAAATAAGAATCAACTCAATGATTCATTTTCGTTCAGTACAGCTGATAGTACGGGAGTTTTTATTACAGATGTAGACCCTGGTGTATGTAAGGGTGGAATGGAGAGGTTTCAAAATGTTAGTGCTAAAGTTTTAGCAGACGGTA
>SESD01001302.1_pt1 | contig 13940 bp, 13 predicted proteins | sample 3171411 | NCBI WGS metagenome assembly SESD01 (sample SAMN06051880, study PRJNA518727) | freshwater metagenome | biome: subpolar coniferous forest; feature: holomictic lake; material: water; isolation source: holomictic Lake 442, 16.5 m depth | place: Canada: near Kenora, Ontario | collected...
TACAACGATGGAATCCGAACTTGAGTTGAGCTCGTTGTTCGCTTCGCTCGATCGCGAGCGTCGTTGTGTTGAAGCCCGCTTGGCCGAGGTCGTGGCCGAAGCCGACCGCCGAGCCACGTACGCAGCCGATGGCCATGCCAGCGTCACCAGTTGGTGCCGAGCTCGGGCGCGGTGGTCTACCAATGAAGCATCAGTGCACCTGCGACTTGGGCGTCTCATGTTTGCTTCGCCGACCGTTGCTGCCGCCGCTCATGACGGCCTCGTGGGTGTGGCTCAGTTGCATACGTTGGCTCGAGCATTCTCCAACCCACGCTGCGGCGGCCAATTGCTGCACGTGATCGATCTGCTCATCGAGCACGCCCAGCACCTCTCGTTCGACGAGTTCAACTTGGTCGTGCGCCGTTGGGAGATGCTCGCCGATGTCGACGGCGCGTTTCGCGACGAAGAATCCACGCACCGGGATCGCACGGCCCAGATCGGGCTCAACGATGGCGGGGTCCATGTGCATGCCCGCGGTGCTTCGGCACAGGGCGTCGTCATCTCCGAGATCTTTCAGCGCTTTGTCGATGCCGAGTTCGTGTCCGATTGGGCCGACACCGTGGCCACTCATGGCGATGCTGCATGCGCCACGTTGATGCCCCGAACTCACGCGCAGCGCCGGTTCGACGCGTTTCACCACATCTTTCTTGCAGCCGCATCCACTCCACCCGCTGCCCAGGCGCCCGAGCCTGTGGTGAACATCGTTGTCACGCTCGAAACCCTTGAGGCCGCTGTTAGCCGGGCAGTGGTGAGCCAGACAGTGGTGAGCCAGGCATCATCGCCGTGCCATGCGGCGCCAGATCCGCTGTGGTCGCGAAGCGAAACCACCAACGGCACATTGTTGGCACCCAACGACATCTTGGCCGCGGCACTCATTGGCCACATCCGCCGTGTTGTGGTCGATTCCGCCGGAGTCATCATCGACCTCGGTCGAAAACGTCGGTTGTTCACCGGCAACCAACGACAAGCCGTGCTGATGAGCTCGGCCCGATGTATTTGGCCCGGATGCGATCAGCCATCCGGGCGATGTCAGGCCGATCACCTTCACGAGTGGCAACACAACGGCGCTACCAACCTCGCCAACGCAGCGCCGCTGTGTTCACGACACAACCGCTGGAAATCGCGCGGCTACTCAACGCACCGCGACAGCAACGGCTACTGGCACACCCACAGACCCGATGGAAGCGAGATCACATGAGCGCGCAGTTACTAGCCAGCCCGGTTGGTGAAGTCGGCGATAAACAGGCCCAGACCGCACATCACCAAGAAGCCTGCAATCAACCAGAAGCGAATGATCACGGTGGTTTCGGCCCAACCGGCCATCTCGAAATGATGATGAATCGGCGACAGCCGAAACAGGCGCCGACGGCCCTTGGTTGCTTTGAACACACCCATCTGCACCGCTACCGATCCAATCTCAATCACGTTGAGACCGCACAGCAACGGCAACAGCAGCTGGGTGTTGGTTGCCAGGGCCAGCAGGGCAAGTGCGGTGCCAAGCGCCAACGCGCCAACGTCGCCCATGAAGATCTTCGCCGGAGCCGCGTTCCACCATAAGAAGCCTGCACAGGCACCGGCGAAGGCCGCGGCAAACACGGCGAGGTCATAGGGGTTCACAATCGACGGGTACAGGTGGTGATTGCGAAAGCCCACAAACGCAATCACGGCAAAGGCGCAGAAGGCAAACATTGCTGCGCCGCCAGCCAGGCCATCGAGTCCGTCGGTCACGTTGACGGCGTTGGCGGTGCAAAAGATGATGGTGCCCGCCCAGATCACCCAGACCACCGGCCCAAGCTGCCAGCCCGGCAAGTCGGCTCGGGTCAGCGAAAGGTGGGTGTCGATGTCACTGGTCAGCACCAACGCAGCAGCGATTCCGAACGACACCAACAACGTGATGTAGCCCTTGAGCTTCCACAGCACGCCGCGGTTTCGCTTCTTGGTCACCTTGATGTAGTCATCAACGAACCCGATCATCGCCATCACCAGCACGCCGCCGAGCATCACCAAGGTCTGGTTGCTGAACACCACGCCTTTCCTGAGGTGGGTCAACAAATACGCCAAGGTCGCAGCTACAAGTACGGCGATACCGCCCATCGTGGGGGTACCGGCCTTGTGCTGGTGTTGCGGCACGCGCTGATTGGCGGCGTTCAGTTCAAGGATGGGTTGGCTACGGCCACGAGTGCGCATCACGCGCTCAAGCCAGCCAGTTCCGATGAGCGAAATTGCAGCGGCGATCGAGCCAGCCAGCAAGAGCGCAATCACGCCTGCAGTGTGTCGAATACGGCGCTATGTCGCTAGGGCCGAAAGTCCCTAGCTCGCGCTGAGCCTCAATCGATCAATCGATCAATCAATCAATCAGCGATAGACGGCTCAGCGTGGTGAAGCTGCTGAGGTAGATGTCGCGGCCAAAGCCGGCGGCCGGAAACAGCACCGACTGGGCCGGGCTTCCCGAATCGGCGCGCAACTTTTCCTCGCCGGTGGCGATGTCGAGAATCACGAATTGATCCATGAAGCGAGTGGCATCGTGATCGTTGGTGAACAACTCGCCGGTCTCAGCAAACAGCAACGGATGGCACGCGTGATTTTGCTCACGGCTCCACAGCGGTGTGGTGTTGCCCGCTTCGTCGAACGAGAAGGCAGCGAGAACGCCGTTGCTGCTGTCGTACCCCACAGCGATGCGACGCTGCGGATCGATAACAGGCGGGTTCACGACAAGGCCCATGGGTAAGCCACAAATTTCGGTGAGCGAAACAGCGCCGTCGGCAAGATCAACGCGCACCAAGTGCAACGGCGCCTCAGAGACGCCACACCCACGCATCGTGCCCATGTAGTTCGTGCCGCCATCGCCGTTATCGAGAAACCACGCTGCGCCATCGGTGAGAACCGCGTCCCAGCCGTAGGTCTGACCTGGCATGGTGCGGTAGCGACCATCGAATGCGGTATCGAGCGTGAGCGTTCCGTCCCAACGAACACGCATCAGGCTGTTTTCGCCAACGATGTAGATGTCGTTACCGTCGGCCGAGATACGCGCAATCGATGCTTCGGGCAACGTGAGCCGCCCCACGATCTCGAGGCCATTGGGCTCGAGGATAACCAACTCAGAGTTCGGGGGGTTCTCGACATTGGGGTCTCGCAACGGACGCTCGCCGGCGAAATCCTTGGTGGCGATGTGACCGTCGGACAGGATCACGAAACTGTTGTAGGGACGATTGCGCGGTAGCTCACGACTTGCGATCACCGACGTATCGGGCGCAAGGCGATGTGCGTAGCGACCGAACACCACATACAGCGAGCCGTTGGCATGCACAGCCATACCGCCCGGCCACATTGGGCCGGCCGCTAGGTCGACCGACCGGCGCAGCGGTTCGAGCGTCTCAGGATCAATCTGCTCGACCCACGAAATGGTGTCCATTCCCATCGTGTGGTGCAGCACATAGGCCTCACCTGGGTCACGCAACACCACCATGGTTGTAGCCATGGCCTCGCGCGACACAACCTCGAACTGCTGGCCGGGCGTGATGCCCAGACCAGCGGGGGAACCGGCCACAGGCCATGGGGCCTGCAACCGACTGGCACCGGCGTCTTCACCGGGCCAACGACTGGGCCAATACGCACTCATACGGGTGCGATTAAGGGCATGCGTGGCGAATGCGGCTCGGGTTGGCTGTCCCACAGATCGGCAACGAGATCGCTACGCGTGGACGAGTAGGCCGGGTCTTCCCACAGGTTCACCTGCTGCAACGGATCGTTGGCCAAGTTGTACAACTCGCCTTCGGTTCCGTCGTGCACGAACCCGGGCTTGTATGCCGTGCACACCCAACCATCACGGGTGATGGTGCGCAGATACACCGCAACGCCGAACAGTTCGCTGTCCCACTCGGTGAGCGCCTTGTCGATACCGCGCGCATCGGCGTCGGCGTCGTGCACGGGCAACGGCTTGCCCTGCATCCAGTCGGCCGGCGCGAGGCCAGCGATGGTGCAAAACGTGGGGGCCAGGTCGACCAATCCAACCGGGCGCGAAACCACTGCGGGGTCCAAACCAGCCGAGGGCGCCGGACGCCAGATCAGTGGCAGACGCATCAGGCCATCAACGTGATACGGGCCCTTGAACATCAGACCGAAGTCGCCGCCCAACTCGCCGTGGTCGGTGGTGAAGATCACGTCGACATCGTCGCCCCAGCCGCGAGCAGCAATTGCCGCCATCACGCGCCCGAGTGCTTCGTCGATGAGCTCGCATTCGACAGCGTTGAGCGCTGTGACTTCGCGCAACTGATCGGGGGTCAGCGTTGCTGGCACCCAGTGCTTGGGCGCTTCGTAGTTCGACACGAGCTCGCCGTCGTACCACTTGCGCCAGTGGCGCGGCTTGGCATCGAGAATGCGCTCGCGCTCGGCGGCAGTAGTTGGGTAGCCGGCCGGCAGATCGACGTCGCGCCAGTTGATGCGACCGACCTCGTCCTTGGGTGGATCCCAGGGGTGATGCGGATCGGGGAAGCTCATCCAGCAGAACCAGTCGTCGTCGGCCTGCAACGAATCGAGCCACGAGATCGTGCGCTCGGCCACCCAATCGGTGTGGTACCACTCCTTCGGCATCTCGTTGACGTGTACTTGCGGTGCGCCGTTCTCGCCGCCGCCAGCAGCGTTGACCTCGAGGGTGGCATCAAGCACTTGGTAGAACATGCCGATTGCTTCTGGATGGTTCTCCATCAGCCAGCGCGCGTAGTGCAAGTTGCCAGCGCCGCCATGGGTCGAGAACTCAAGATGCTCGAAGCCGCGGTGCGGTCCGGTGGAACCATCGAACCAAGGCTGATTCTCGGCCGTCTCTCGGCCCTGAACCGCCAGCACGTTTTCGGTGAACTTGGCGAACGGATCGAGGAAAGGTTCGAAGTGCGGCTTGCCCACCAACGCTGTGCGGTAACCAGCGCGGTACAGCAACGCGGCAACCGAAGGCGCATCAACAGGCAACGGCACGCCGTTCATCCACACGCCATGAGTGGTGGGGTACTGACCGGTGAGCATGGTGCTGCGCGATGGCATACACACCACCGACTGCGGCACGGCACGTTCGTAGCGAACGCCACTAGCGGCGAGTGCATCGACCACAGGGGTGCGAGCGATGTTGCCGCCGTTGCAGCCCAACGTGTCGTAACGCTGCTGGTCGGTGGTGACGAACAAGATCTTGCGGCCCATCAGACCGTTCCTCCTGCAGCGACGCTGCTGTTGATGTTGCTGTTGATGCCGACGGCATCGAGCGCGGGCCCGACACCGGATTCGAATTGTTTACGAAGTTCTTCGAGCGCACCCGTTGTGGCGCCACCGATGACCAACGCCATCACGGCAGGGTCGGCTTCGGTTGAGTACACCACGAGACACGTGTCATCGAACAGGTCGATGACATCGACGGTGGCCAGATGAAACTTGAAAATTGGCACCGTGATTCGGTACTGAAACCGACGCTGCAACGAGTCGTTGGTGACGATCTCTTCGGGCATCGGCATACCCGAACCGAGAAAAATGATGCGCACGTTGCCATCGACTGTGCAGTTCGTGAGGCCAGGAAACCAGAGATGCAGAATCTCGGGTCGACCGACTACCTTCCACACCTCGCTCGCTGGGGCATGGATGCGGATCTCGCGACGAAGCGTTGCCATGTGATGCTGTCCTTCAAACGATGTGGGTAGTGATGCGACCGGTTAGCCGCGGGCAATGAGGTCGATGATGACTTGAGCCACTTCTGGGCCCTTGTCTTCCTGCAAGAAGTGCCCGGCACCGACGATAGTGGTGTGGGCCTGACCCGCGGTTCCCGGCACGTTGCGCAAGAAGGTTTCGTCGCCGCCCTGAGTGAGCGGATCAGAGTCGCTGAACGCGCACAGAAACGGACGATCGAACTTCTCGAGCACCGACCACGCCGCGACGTTTGCATCGTGCGATGGGTCATCTGGGCTCGTGGGTACGAACGACGGAAAGATTCGAGCGCCGGCCTTATACGTGTCGTCGGGGAACGGAGCGTCGTAACCGGCAGTGACTTCGGCGGTCAATGGCAGCGCGCAACCACCACCGATGATCTTGCCAATGGGGAACACGGGCGACTCTTTGGCGAACCGCTGCCACTCTAAAAACGCCTTGCCGATCTTGCCCTCGCCTGTAGGCAACGCCGTGTTGCCAACGACCACCCGAGCAAAACGATGTGGGTGTTCGGCCACGAGCCGCAGGCCAATCATGCCGCCCCAGTCTTGGCCGAAGTAGGTGATGTCGGTGAGATCAAGGTGGTCGAACAAGGCGTCGGCCATCCATGCCACGTGACGCGCGTAGCTGTAGTCGGTGACTTCAGTTGGCTTGTCGGAGCGTCCAAATCCCACGAGGTCTGGAGCCACTACGCGGTGACCAGCGGCGACCAACAGGGGAATCATGTGGCGATACAAGAACGACCACGATGGCTCGCCATGCATCAACAACACTGGGGCTGCGTCGGCAGGACCTTCGTCGATGTAATGCACTCGCAGCGTGCCACCGTCGCCGTCGTTGATCTCGAGGTAGTGAGGCTCGAACGCATAGTCGGGCAGGTCGGCAAATCGTTCGTCGGGGGTGCGAAGTGTCTTCATTGATGTGTCCTTAAAATCAAAGTTCTACAAAATCAGAGTTCTACAGAGGTGAGGTCGTCACCGAGCACGATGTTGCCCGAGAAATGAGCAGCGGCAAGCGCACGCCATTCGTCTTCGGCGCCAGGGGCGATGGCGGGCACATAGTGGGTGAGCACCAACGTGGTGACACCGGCGCGGGTTGCCGTCTGGGCGGCCTGCTCGACCGTGCTGTGGTAGTCGAGAATGTCTTGGAAGCGCTGGCTTGGCACAAGCTTGACAAGGTCATCGCGGATCACGGTTTGCACGTAGGCATCGGCGCCGAGGCATAGCTCGTGCAGACCGTCGCACGGGATGCCGTCGCCGCCGAGCACCACTGAGTGAGTGCCGTCGTCGAGGCGGAACGCAACCGTTGGCTCAACTGGGCGATGGTCGGTAGCGCCAACCTTCACCGACACAGCGCCGATGGTGAACTCATCGCCAGGAACAACCTCGACCACTTCGATCTGTGGGCCGCTGGTGAGATCGTTGTGATGATCGAGGCGGTACTGAATGTCGGGCGCGAGCGCTGCCAACGTGGCGGTGACGATCTCGGCGGTGCGTGGTGGGCCGTAGATGCGCAAGGTCTGCTGCATGGGACTCATCACCCAATGCATGGTGATGACATCGTTGAGGTCGGTGAGATGATCACTGTGCAAGTGCGTGATGAGCAGCGCGCTGAGCATGCCGGGCATTGCACCAGCACCCATCATGCGTTGCAAGACTCCTCGACCGCAGTCGATGAGAACGGTGGCGCCAGCAGCGCGAACCAATGTTGCTGGTCCTCCGCGGCGAGGATCGGGAATTGGGTTGCCTGTACCGAGCAAGGTGATCTGCATGACGGGCACCCTATCAATTGACACTGTGGGTGACAAGAGTTGTGCGGCACTGGCTCAGATAGTTCTGTCTATAGTCGAAACCAACAAACAAAAGTCAAACGAATGAACAAGGAATTCTCGACTCATGGCTGATCTGATCAATCTCGCTGAATGGCAGCGCCGCGCTTCCATCGTTACCCCACGCGCCCAGTGCTTCATCGACGGCAAGTTCGTCGATGCCGCATCCGGCAAGACCTTCGACGACATCAGCCCGCGTGATGGCCATCTCATCGCCAAAGTGGCCGAGGGCGATGTCGAAGACATCAACCGTGCAGTCGCTGCGGCACGCCGCTCGTTCGAGGCCGGAGTCTGGAGCCGCATGGCTCCGTTCGAACGCAAGAAAGTCATGCTGCGCTTCGTCGATCTCATTCGCGAACACACGCTCGAGCTCGCACTGCTCGAGACGCTCGATGTCGGTAAGCCCATCAGCGACTCGATCAACGTCGACATCGCCTCATGCGCAAACAACCTGCAGTGGTTTGCCGAGTGCATCGATAAGACCTACGGCGAACTCGCCCCGGTGCCCTACGAGTCGCTGGCCATGATCAGCCGAGAGCCGATGGGCGTTGTTGGCGCAGTCGTGCCATGGAACTACCCCGCCATCATCACCAGTTGGAAGATCGGCGCCGGTCTCGCTGCCGGTAACAGCATGGTGCTCAAGCCCGCTGAGCAGTCACCGCTGTCGGCGCTGCTGCTTGCCGAACTCGCCAGCCAAGCCGGACTCCCCGACGGCGTGCTCAACGTGGTCCCGGGCTTTGGCCCCACGGCTGGCGCGGCGCTGGGTTTACACATGGATGTCGACAAGTTGGCCTTCACCGGTTCGGGCGAGGTGGGTCGCTACTTCATGCGCTACGCCGCCGAGAGCAACGCCAAGTCGGTGTCGCTCGAGCTGGGCGGCAAGTCGCCTCAGGTCGTGCTGGCCGATGTCGGCGACCTCGAAGCCGCTGCATCAGCCGTGGCATGGGGCGTGTTCTACAACGCCGGCCAGACTTGCCATGCAGGCACTCGCCTCATCGTCGATCATCGCATCCAAGACGACCTACTCGACGCAGTGTGCGAAGTGGCCAAGACACTTTGGCCCAGCGATCCGTATGACCCTGCTGGCACGATGGGCACCTTGGTCGACGAGTCGCAGACTCAGCGCGTGATGGGCTACATCGAAGCCGGGCGCAACGAAGGCGCCGAGGTTCGTATCGGCGGCGAGCGGCTCAATGTCACCGATGGCGGCTGCTACATCGCCCCAACGGTGTTCTCGGGTGTGAACAATTCGATGACCATCGCTCGCGAAGAGATCTTCGGACCAGTGCTCGTATCTATTCCGGTCGATGGTGTCGACGAAGCCGTTCGGGTGGCCAACGACAGCCCATTCGGTTTGGCCGCATCCATCTGGAGCCGCGATATCTCCACAGCGCACAAGGCGGCCAAGGCCCTGCGCGCTGGCACGGTATGGATCAACACGTTCGACATGGGCTCAATCACCACACCGTTCGGTGGATTCAAGCAGAGCGGCACCGGACGCGATCGGTCGATGCACAGCCTTGACGGCTACACCCACCTCAAGACCACCTGGCTACAGATGTAATGGGTTGCAGATGTAATCAGCTCGTTGCAGTGGCATCGGCCGGAGTAACTACCAAATTCGCCACCATGCCGCGCGAAACATGCGAGGTCTTGTCGACCGGATTGATGATGTCGCAATACAACTCGTAGGTGCCGGGCGCGAGCACGCCCACATCAAGGATGAAGTCTTTTTCACCGGGCTGGATGTCTCGCGAAATCTTCACGCCGCGCACGCCGATGTTGTGCACCACACCACCGATGTTGGTGGCATCGATACGGACTGCGCCGGTGGGCACCGTGAGGTTGCCCTTTATCGCGAACTCAGACAGCGTGAGCTTCACAACCGAACCATCGAATGCCGCTGGCTTTGCCGTTTCAGAACCACCAAGGGCAAACACCAACACAAGAACAATGGCGACGAGCGCCACGACACCAGTAGCAATGATGATGCGCAAGCGTTTGCGGCGCTGCTGCTTGAGGTAACGCTCTTCCCGACGTGAATTGGCAGCCACAATGGCTCTCCTTTGCGATTACGGCTGAGGTGTCTCGGCCATCTCAAGATGCAGTTCATTACCGGTGTACGGATTCGCCAACGCGACTGCCTCGTTGAGCTCGACACCGAGACCAGGTTCGGTTGGTGGGATCACGTAACCGTCTTGCCATTGAATCGGCTTCACCAAGATGTCGGCGTGGAAGCCGCTCCAGTCTTGGATGCTCTCGAGAATGAGGAAGTTGGGCGAGCACGTGCTGAGCTGAATGTTGGCAGCGCCAACGATGGGCCCGCAGTACAAATGTGGCGCGAGTTGTGCGTAATACGTCTCGGCCAACGCAGCGATCTTCTTGCCTTCGAGCAAGCCGCCGCATCGACCAAGGTTGAGTTGCAAAATTGACGCAGCGCCAGCCTGCAGCACTCGCGCAAACTCGTACTTGGTGGTCAACCGCTCGCCCGTTGAAATTGGGATAGAGGTGCTGCGCGCCACCCGCGCCATCTCGTCGGGGTTCTCGGGCGGTGTGGGTTCTTCGAACCATAGTGGCTCGTATTTCTCGATGCGCTTGGCCAGGCGAATCGCGCCCGAAGCAGTGAACTGGCCGTGCGTTCCGAAGAGCAGATCGGCTTTGGTTCCCACTGCTTCGCGAATGGTGCGCACCATGCGCTCAGAGAGTTCGAGTGCTTCGAGTGTCGGCTGGCGGCCATCGAACACGCTGTAGCGGCCAGCAGGATCGAACTTCACACCGGTGAAGCCGCGCTCAACCTCGAGCACCGCTTTCTCGGCGGCCGCATCGGGATCGGTGTACACCGGATGATCGGCGTAGGCGTCGACATCGTTTGGTGGGTAGAGGTAGGTGTAGGTACGCAGCTTTTCGTGCACCTGACCACCGAGCAGTTCGTACACCGGCTTGTTGGTCTCTTTGCCAACAATGTCCCAGCACGCCATCTCGAGTCCGCTCAGGATGCCGCCCAAGGTGATGTCGGGACGCAACGCGTAGCCACGGCCATAGACCTGACGCCACAGTGTCTCGATCTTGAACGGGTCGGCGCCGATGAAGTGCCGCTCGGCGACATCTTCGATCATGCGCGCCACCAAATGCGGCGAGAACGTAGCCACATACACCTCACCGACGCCGGTGATTCCGCTGTCGGTGGTGAGCTTCAAGAAGATGAAGTAACGACCACCGAAACGAGGTGGTGGGTTACCAACAACGAATGTTTTGACGTCGACAATTTTCATGGCGCGGCCTGCATTGCTCTATCAGAACACAATCACGTTGCGCAGCGCGTCGCCGCGCTTCACGGACTCCATTGCTTCGTTGATATCGGCGAGCGCATAACGACCCGAGATCAGCTCGTCGAGCTTGAGGCGACCCTGCTTATAGAGGTTCACCAGATTCGGGATGTCGATGCTGATGCGCGACCCGCCCATCTTCGAACCGAGGATGCGTTGGCTGTATGCGGCCATCGTGCCTGGATCGATTTCGGACATCACACCGTTGGCCGGCATGCCCACGAGCACCACTGCTCCGGCCTTGGCCAACAACGCGTACGACGCATCGAACGCAGCCTTCGCGCCAACGGTGACGAACACGTAGTCGGCACCACGGCCGTCAGTGAGTTCGCGAACGCGCGCCACGACATCGTCCGTGAGTGGGTTCAGTGTGTGAGTGGCGCCGAACTCGAGCGCCGCTTGCAGCTTGCTCTCGGCGAGGTCGATCGCAACGATGGTCTGCGCGCCGCTGAGCAATGCGCCCTGCACGCTGTTGAGGCCCACGCCGCCGCAACCGAACACCACTACGTGACTGCCTGGCTGCACGCCGGCAGTGTTGGTGACCGCACCGAACCCGGTAATGACGCCGCACGCCAGTAACGACGCAACATCGAGACCGAGGTCGGCTGGCACCACAACGAGTTGCGATTCTTCGACCACTACCTGCTCGGCAAATGCTGCGGTGCGCAGACCATGCACAATCGAGGCACCGCTGGAATCGGTGAGCGGGCTGGTGGCATCGAGCGGGAACGTGGCATCGCAGGTGACGGGCATGCCCATCGTGCAACCGTGACAGTGACCGCACGAACGGATGAGCGTGACCACAACCGCGTCGCCCACCTTCACCGAATGAACGCCGGGACCAACCTCGGCAACAATGCCAGCACCCTCGTGGCCGTAGACCGCTGGGAGTTGGCCACCCCAACCGCCTTCGGCGTAGGTGATGTCGCTGTGGCAGATAGCCGTAGCGACCATGCGCACCTTCACTTCGCCCGGACCAGGATCTGCAAGATGCAGTTCTTCGATCACCAATGGTGCGCCAAACTCACGACACACTGCAGCCTTCATTGCAACACCTCCGGAAATCCGTCGGCACGCAAATCGGTGCCGAGCGCGTCTTCTAACAACTTCACAACTTGCGTCGACCAAGCCTGCCCACCGTACTGAGCACGCGAACGAATGAAGATCTGTTCGACGAGGCCAGCCAACTCGAGGGGCACGCCAAACTGGCGGCCGAACTGGGTGGCAAATCCGAGGTCTTTGCAGGCGAGATCCATCGTGAAGCCGATGTTGTAGCTGCCGTTCAGGATCACCTGGCCCTCGGTCTCGTGCACAAAGCTATTGCCCGAGCTTTCTTTGATTGCCTCAAACGACTTCGCCAGATCGAGGCCGCCGCGCTTGGCAAGCATCAGCGCTTCGCCAACCGCAACAAGGTTGATGAACGCCAGCATGTTGGTGATCACCTTGATGACCGAGGCGCTGCCCAGCGGACCCATGTACAGAATCGGCTGGCCAACAGCACTGAGCAGATCGCGGTGAGATTCGAAGATGGCTTCGTCGCCGCCCACGAGCACCGTGATGTCGCCCTCGGCTGCTTTGTGAACACCGCCGGTAACAGGACACTCGAGCATGTGCACGCCAACCGACCAAGCGATCGCCGCAAGACGAATCGTCTCTTCACGGTCTTGAGTGCTCATGTCGATAATGGTTCCGCCTGGGCGCATGCCGGCGAGAACGCCCTTGGGCCCGGTGATCACCATGCTGACCGCCGAAGGCGAGGGCAGACACGTGAACACCACATCGGAGACCTTGGCAACATCTTCTGCCGAGTCGGCCCACGTTGCTCCGGCGGCCACGAGACCATCGGCCGCGCTGCGGTTGAGGTCGCTGACGGTGACGTGATGTCCATGACGCACCAAGCTTGAAGCGAGGTACATCCCAAGATGTCCCAGACCGACAAACCCAACCTGTTTTGCTTCGCTCACGCAGGTCTCCTTCGACCAAATAATCCCACTGAATGACTCGACCGAGCCCGATCGAATAGCGGCACAACCGTACCACTCACCCACTTTGCGGAGCCGAAACAAGCGGCCGAACAACGGTTTCGGCACGGCGTCAGCACCGGTTCGGACATACGCTGCGGCCATGACGCGTCTTGTGTATTCAGAAGCAGAACTGATGAGCGATCATCCATTCGCCCAGCAACATGTGGTGGCCGGCAGTCGTATGCACGGCGGGATGATGCACGACGGCACCTATCAGCCTCCACGAGCCTTACTGCGCGAGCCAGCGCTGCAGGCATGGACCGACGCACTGCGCGCCCGCGGCGGCGACCTGCTCGACGCCGACTCATCGCTGCTCGACGGCGAAAAGGTCCCTGGCGTCGAACAGAGCCGGGTGCTGCTTCGTAATGGCCTCGGCGAAACCTTCTGGAACGGCCTCACCATCACCGGCAAGATCGAGGCCAAGGGTCGCCTGCTCGCCGAGATGGTGTTCCCCGAGCTGGGCCCATTCATTGTCGAAGATGTCTCCGAGATGGCAATCGGCCACCTCAACAAGGGCCTCCTCAAGGCCCACGGCCTCGACGAAGGCGGCCTCCCCGACGAAGGCATCGGCGGCCACGACGTGATGTGGTTCGTGGCCCGCGATCTCGCTCTTGGCGCCAACGCCTATCCCGACGTTGAGCCACCCGAAAACATTTCGCGTCCCGATTCCACTGTGCGGCGGATGCCCGAAGTCTCGGCTGCGGTCGAGGGCTTCATCTCGTTCTTGATGAACCTGCTGGTCATCGAGTTCCGCGCCGAGATCGGCTTCGCCGCAACGCAAGCCGTGTTGCGCACCCCCGATCTGTTTGCCGATCGTCGTGCCGATGCTGAAGAAGCTGCCGAGATCATCGGCCGCATTCGCACCGACGAAGAGATCCACGTGAGCTCGCTTCGCTTGTACTTGGGCGAGCTCGCGTCGGTCACATTCAAGACTCTCGATGGCGGCACCGTGGCCGGCCGTGACCTCATCGATCGTTTCTGGGGCGGGCTCGTGCACTGGGCAACGGTTGAGCAGCCACCGTTGGCATCGCAGATGCAGCG
>SESD01001303.1_pt1 | contig 13939 bp, 12 predicted proteins | sample 3171411 | NCBI WGS metagenome assembly SESD01 (sample SAMN06051880, study PRJNA518727) | freshwater metagenome | biome: subpolar coniferous forest; feature: holomictic lake; material: water; isolation source: holomictic Lake 442, 16.5 m depth | place: Canada: near Kenora, Ontario | collected...
TCGAGTGGTGTCTTGGTGCGGTCTCCGCCGAACGGAACCTGCTCGGCAGCGCCATCGTGGCCAGCCGATTGATAGGCGGCGCACACGATGTCGAGAATCATGCGACCGAATGCTGCATCCATAAATGGAGTGGCGCCATCGGCGATGTCTGCAACGAACGCGCGTAGCTGGCCCATGTAGCCCAACTGCTCGATGAACGGCAGCGGTGCGGTGCTCGCGGGTAGGCGCACGGGTTCGCCGTTGTGCTCAAGGCTGGGCTCGGGGAAGACCTCGAGGCGCAGAACGCCCGTGTCGCTGCTGAGCTGCACATCCCAGATCGGATCAGGGCCGTAGTTCCAGCTCGAAACCACGTGACCCACGAGGCCGCTGCGAAAGGTGAGCGCAACTTCGGCGTGCTCGTCGCTGTTGTGGCCAGCGCCGCCGCGCAATGTGCAACTCACCGAGGTAACTGGACCAGCGCCAGCTGCAGCCCCAGCCAATACGGCTAGCGCCAACGGATGCACGCCGAGATCGAACAGGGCGCCACCACCCCAGGCGTCGCTGGTGAAATCGCCCCATGTGGGTAAACCCTGCAACGTGCGGATGTGCAGATGGTTGATGGGCCCGATGTCGCCAGCCATGCGCAGCAACGTGGAAACCGCTGGCGCATAGGCGAGGTTCTCGGCATAGAGCAAGCGTTGGTTGTTGGCGGTTGCTGCATCGACGAGCGCATCTGCATCGGCCAATGTGGTGCACAGTGGCTTTTCGACAACCACTGCGGCGCCGGTAGCGAGCAGTCGCAAGGTGTCGGCAGCGTGCAGTTGCGGGGGAGTGGACACCACAACGATGTCGGCCCCGGCAGGCAGTTGGTCGTAGGCGACAGCGGTGGAGTGCATTTGTGCGGCACGCTCGGCGGCACGCTCGGCGGTGCGCGAGGCAACGGCGACCACCGGCATCTGCATGAAGAGCGCGGCGGCACCGTGCGCGCCCGAGATCATTCCGGCGCCGCACAGCGCAACCGTGGACGCAGGTGTTGCCATGAGGCGACTACTTGCCTGCGAGAGCAGCGACGACCGGGGCGAACGATTCGACGTCTTCGCCGCCAACGATGATGTAGCTAAAGCCCCATCGTTCGCGGCGGGCGAGGAGATCGTCGATTATCTGATCGGTGGTGCCAACGAGGGCGAAGGGTGACTCTTCCATGAAGCTGCGCGGCACGCCGAGCATGCTGGAGAACGATTCGGTGACAGCGAGGCGATCGTTGGTCACGTTGACCATGAAGGCCCGCACGTTCATCTCGATCTGCGACATGCGATCGCCAGCCGCGGCATGAACGATGGCGACCTTTTCGTCGACGGCTTCGGCGGTCATCGTGCTGATCGCGTCGGGGCCGACGACACCTGCGGTCATGGTGCCGTTAATGCCGATGATGTCGGCCTCACGTGCTGCATAGCTGAGCACGCGCTTGCCGCCGCCACCGATGAGGAACGGAGGAAGCGGGCGCTGCACTGGCTTGGGGAGACCGTTGTAATCGGTGATGTTGTAGTGCGTGCCCGAGTACGAGAACGTGCCCTCGCTCATCGCGCCCTTGAGGATGGCCATGCCTTCGATGAATCGATCGATGCGCACCTTGGGCGAGTCGTAAGGAATACCCGACTGCTCGTAGTCGGTGACCATCCAACCTGCGCCCATGCCAACCTCGAGGCGGCCTTCGGAGAGCAGATCCATCGTGGCGAGTTCTTTGGCGAGCACGACCGGATGCTTGTAGTCGTTGTCCCAGACCAAGGCGCCGATGCGCAGCGTGGTGGTTGCATCAGCGACTGTCATCAGCGCTGGAATTGGGGCGAGTTGTTCGGTGAAGTGGTCGGGCATCGTGAGTACGTCGAAGCCGTTTGCCTCGGCGCGTTGGGCGAGCGATACCCACTCGCTACGACTTGCTGCGTTCGCAGCTTGAATGCCAAAACGGAAGGGGCGATGTGAAGTCATTCGACCACCTTAGTTGGCGAGAATTTATTGGACCCGTTCAGAACGACAACGGTTGACCCAGCGCAGCTGATTTCTGCAACTAACCTCGGCGATGCTGTGCGTCGCGTCATCTTGCTCCTTCGATTTGTGGGCGTGTTGTTGGCTGGCGCGTTGCTGTTGAGCGGTGTGACTCTGGCGATTGCGCCGCGACTGTGGGGCGCTGCAAACGCTCACGAGCAGGTGCCGTCGGTGCTGCCAAGCTTCGAACCGCTCGCTCGACGCAGTTACGTATACGGGGCGGGCGGCACCGAGATCGCGGTGTTTGAGAAAGAGAACATTCAGCCGTTCTCGCTGCGCCAGGTTCCACCCGATGTGCTCAAGGCCGTTCTGGCAGTAGAAGACAAAGAGTTCTATGTGCACGACGGCGTGAACGTGCGCAGTTTGGTTCGTGCCACGCTGTCGAACTTCTCGTCGGGAGCGAATCGCCAAGGAGCATCGACCATCACCCAGCAGGTGGTGAAGAACGAACTGCTCGCCGGCCTGCCTCGCGATGGCCGATACAAGTTGTTGCAATTGCACTTCGCCTTGATGCTCGAAAAGAGCATGAGCAAAGACCAGATCCTCGAGCGCTATCTCAACACCATTTTCTTTGGCAACAACGCCTACGGATTGTCGGCCGCAGCCGAGACATACTTCGGTGAATCGGTTGAGCAACTCACCTTGGCGCAGGGCGCATTTCTCGCTGGTCTGATTCGATCGCCTTCGGGCTACGACCCAATTCGTAAGCCCGAACGCGCCCGCGCTCGATTCGAGCAGGTGCTCGCGCGTCTGGTTGATGAATCGATGATGACCCCACTCGAGAGTGCCCAACTCTTGGTCAACTGGCCGATACCAGAGCGCACTCAGGTGCTGCCCGGCCGCGTCACTGCACCGACCTATTTCACCGAAGCGTTGCAGGACTATCTGCTCACGAAGTCAGACATTCTTGGTGCCGACGAACAGCAGCGGCGCAGCACGTTGCTGCGTGGCGGATTGAAGATCTACACAACGCTCGACCCGGTGATGCAAGCCGCTGCCGAGCGCGCCAATGCGGTGCTGCCGCAGAACAAGCTTGGTTTCGATACGGCCATCGTTTCGTTGGAGACATCGTCGGGTGCAGTGCGCGTGATGGTTGGTGGCCGAGGGTTCAAGCGCAATGTGAGCGAGATCAACATGGCGTTGGTACCGCGCCAAACTGGGTCGAGCATCAAGCTGTTCGTTCTTGCGGCGGCGCTTCAAGCCGGCGTGCAACCCATCGACGTAATCGACGGCACTGCGCCGTGCACGCTGCCCAACCCAGGCAATCCCCGAGATCCGTTCATCATCTCAAACAAGTCGGCGAGTCGGCCCGTGGGCACGTTGGCGATTATGACCTCGCTGTCGATCAACTGTGCGTACAGCAGGTTGGCGCAGATCGTCGGGCTGCATCGTTTGGTCGACACCACGTATCGCATGGCTCATTCGCCGTATCTGTTCGAGGGGCAGTCGCGCAAAGACCGCGGCGCTGAGCCCATTCAGCCGTTCGCCAGTTTCGCTACCGGAGCCAACGAGATGAGCCCGATGGACATGGCTTCGGGTGGGCAGACGATTTCGAATCAAGGCTTGCACCACGATCCATATTTCGTCGAGTACGTCGAACGCTCAGATGGCTCTCGACTCTTCACGCATGCCGATGTCGGCGAGCAAGTGCTTGACCCTGGAGTTGCGCTCACTGCCGTCAGCGTCTTGAAGGGTGTGATCACCAGCGGCACGGGGCATCGCTATCCGCTGGCCAACGGCCGGCCCGCAGCGGGCAAGACAGGCACACAAGAGGACAACACCAACTCGTGGTTCGTGGGCCTCACGCCCGAGCTCTCGACCGCTGTGTGGGTGGGCAATCCGAACGGCTATGTGCCGATGGTGAACGTGCCCGAGTTCGTGGCGCAGGGTGTGAGCAAGGTTCAAGGCGGCACGTATCCACAGAAAATCTGGAAGACCTTCGCCGATGCAGCCCTTGAGGGCAAGCCCAATCAGGATTGGGCGCCACCTCCACCGAACCTTCGGCCTGCGGCTCGCTTGTATCTGCCGGGCAGCGATTGTTTGGCCACGTTGTTGGCTGGGGTGCTCCCTGGCGTTGGCGCGCCGCCGCCGGTTGCGACGCCCGTTGCGACGACCACCACCATCTTCAATCCGGCGGTGCCGCTGCAACCCGTGGTGCCCGATACGTCGCCGGTCTTGCAGGCCGTCGATAGCGGAACCACCATTGCCCCCGACGTGCTCGACCCCAATGCGCCGGTGCCAACTATCGATCCGAAGCTGTTTGTGGTGTATGACTGTGCAAGTGGAATTCCGGGCGCAACGATTCAGGCCAAGTAAGTGAACGCTGAAGCACTGCTCGAACTGCAGCTGGCCGACACTGCAATCGATCAACTTCGGTACCGCCTCGGGCACCTTCCCGAGGTGCTGGCCTACAAAGAAGCGGCTGGCGAACTCGACGTGTGGAACAAGCGGGCAGCCGCGTTGCGTCAACAAATCGCCGACTTCGAGGCCGCAATGGCAGTCACCGAGAAGCAGACAGCGGTGCTGTCGTCGCAGCGCGACCGACTCGAGAAGCAGCTCAAGACAGTGATCTCGCCTCGTGAGGCTGAGGCGCTGATGCACGAGATCGAGACGTTGTCGAGCCAGCGCTCGGTGCTCGACGATGCCGAGTTGAGCGCAATGGAGTCAGTAGCCGCCAACGAGGCCGAGCTCGACTCGCACTCCGAGGCACACGACGATCTGCGCGCGAAGGTCCAAGCTGCATCTGATGTTGGCGACGCAGCAGTAGCCGCCGCCGAGGCCGATCTGGTGCAACGTTGTGTAGCGCGTGATCTGCTTCGATCGGCTCTCGATGCAGCGGTGCTCGATCGCTACGACTCGCTGCGTTCGCAGTTCGGGGGAGTCGGCGTGGCCAAGCTCAATGGCTTGCGCTGCGAAGGATGCCATCTCGATTTGTCCCGAGGTGAGGTCGACGCGATCAAGCGCACCGAAGCCGATGAGATCCCAGAGTGCCCCAACTGCGGGCGATTGCTCGTTCGTTAGGTTCGGGTCGTCGCAGCGTGTTCTTTTGGTTCCTCGGTACAGCGATCGCTTCAGTTTGGTTTGTGTTTCGCGACCCCAAGTTTGACTATCGCTGGCTCTGCGTCGGGGTGTTGCTCGCCGATGTGCTCGATGCTCCCTTTGGTGGGGCCCGCGCGTTTCACAGCCTGCCCGTGAGTGTCGCCGCACTGGTTGTTGTGGTGATGGCGAGTGCTGGTCGTAAGCGATGGAGAAAGCGTGCGCTTGCGGTGCCCATCGGGATGATGCTGCATCTCGTGTTCGATGGCGCCTTTGTGACCACCAAAATGTTTTGGTGGCCCCTTGCGGGCCTGCATTTTGCCGACAAGGAGTTGCCGAGCGTGGCTCGTGGCTGGTTCAACGTTGTTCTCGAACTGATCGGCCTTGTTGCTCTGGCGTGGGTGTGGCGCACGTTTGGCCTGCGCTCGAAAGCTCAGCGCGACCTGCTGCTGAAGCAGGGTCGCCTCGAGTTGGCTGCGGTCCGCCGGCGATAAACATGCTTCACTGAATCCGTGTTGATTCTTGTTCGTCATGGCCGCACTGCGGCAAACGCTGCCGGTCTGTTGCAGGGCCGAGGTGATCTGAGCCTCGATGAGGTTGGTCGCGAGCAGGTTCGCCAGGTTGTCGCTGCAATCGGTCCAGTCGATTACGTGATTACGAGTCCACTGGCGAGGGCTCGCGAAACTGGTCTGGCGTTCGGGGCACCCAACACCATCGACGACCGCTGGATTGAGCTCGATTACGGGCTCTACGAAGGGTTGCGCACGGGCGACGTTCCGGCCGAAGTCTGGACCCAGTGGCGTAGCGACGCATTGTTTGCTCCGCCGGAGGGCGAATCGATGCAGCAACTTGACGATCGTGTACGGGCCGCGTGCGTCGATGCTCTCGAAATGGCCCGCGACCAAATCGTGGTGGTGGTCAGCCATGTCTCGCCGATCAAGGCAGCGATGGCTTGGGCGCTGGGCGGCGACATCTCGCTGAGTTGGCGAAGCCACCTTGCGCAGGCGGCCGTGTGTCGCATTGCGAACCGAGGCGGCGTTGCCGTGCTGGTGAGCTTCAACGAAGTTCTGCATACCCTAAAGACTTAGGCCCTATCTAGGGTCTGACCTGCGCTTTAGTTTGTGGTAGTTGTCAACTTTCTCTCAAGTTCATCACGTGTGGTCGCTAAAAATCGGATCTCGTGCGATTGTTCTTCGGTAACCGCACTTTAGTTGAACTCCGGCGTCCCAGCAGTCGGCAATTCTCTTTGGAGACAATCATGGATTTCCGTCGCAGTTTGAATCTCGTAGCCGTCGCCGCTTTGGTGTCGGTAGGCGTCGCCGCAGTTGTGCTCGATCAAGCGTCAGCCCACTCTCCTTCAATGTCCACATCGTGTGGCGCGGGCGAGGTGCACGGCGAGATCGGCCTCAAGGGCTATCACGGCGAGAACAAGGTGCAGGTCTGGGTCGACGGCGCCAAAGTTATCGATGGCAAGTTCAAGAACAGCTACCACAGCCGGTCGGACCTGGGTGACCCCAAGGTGAAGCACACCTACCGGGTGCGTGTTGAGGCCAAGGACGACGAAGATTTCAAGGACGGCTGGAGCGTCGACATCACTAAAGAGTCGCGTGAATGCACCCCGGATCCCACCACCTCGAGCAGTGCCCCGATCCGCGTCGAGATCTGCGAAGGTTCGTCGGGTTCATCCCACTCGTATCGCTCAATGAACGTGAGCAGCGATGTCGTCATGAGCACCTCGGGCCACGATGCTCACAAGTACGACATCATCCCACCATTCGAGGGTTACCCAGGAAAGAACTGGGACAAGGAGCACCGCGAGGTGTACTCGCACGACTGCGAAGAGACCGAATACACCTCGCCGTCTACCTCAGGCCCCGAAAACACCTACCCCGAGAACACCGATCCTGAGGATTCTTATCCTGAGTACACAACTCCTACTACTGCGGTCCCCACGACCGTGGCGCCAACAACCACTGTTGTCGTCGAGGAGTCGACCACGACTCTCGCTGCCACCACGACCACTGTCGATGGCACCACAACGACCACTGTCGAGCAGACCACAACGACCAGCACAGTCGCTGTGGGCCCGCCGACTTCTCTTGAGTCCACAACGACCTTGGTTGCAGTGGCCCCGCCAACGGTTCCCGGAAATCCTGCATTGCCCACATCGGGTGGTTCGCCAGCATCAACGGTGCTGACTGGTGCATTCGGGTTACTATTGGGTCTTGTGCTCACATTGGCTACCCGTCGCCGCACCCTTATTGCCCCGGTCGCTGAATAGGCGTTCGTGCTGAAACCCCACACCCGGGACGACAGCACCGCAACCGGCGATTCCGCACCGGAAACAGCGTCACCTGAGCGTCGTGTTGGCTTGGCAAGGCTGACGCGCAGCAAAACGTTGTTGACGACGGCACTGTCGACGCAATCTCGGTGGGTCCGTATCGCCAAGATCTCCGTTGCGGTGATCGTGGTGATAACAGGCCTTGCAGTGTTCGACGCGATGCGACCTGCGTCTACTGGACAGAGTTCGGCGAATCCTGTCGTCAACGATTTCAAGCCCACCTTCGGCGGTGTCGGGGCGGTGATCCGCATTCGTGGAACCTCGCTGAGCGATGCCACAGCGGTGTTGTTCGGTGGAGTGGCGTCCGATGACGTCACGGTGATCTCCGACCGCACCATCGATGTCGTGGTGCCCAGCGGCGCTAAGACGGGTCGAATTGGTGTGCGCCACGGCGATACGTATGAAAGCGTTGCGCTGTTTACCGTGAAGCCCACGCCGGTGCTCGCCGAGGTAAAGCCTGGTTCTGGTGGTGTGAAGACCACGGTCACGCTCACGGGCGAGCATTTCGACGTCGTCAAGTCGATCACGTTTAACACCCAAACAGCGCGCACATTCGAAGTGAGATCGCCAACCGAGATCGTGGTCACGGTTCCCGCCGGGGCTCAAACCGGTCGAATTTCGGTGACTACTGATGGCGGAACTGCCGTGAGCGCATCGGCATTTAATATTGTCGAAACGCCGAAGATCAGCCAGGTATCGCCTGGCGAGGCTGGCGTTGGCGGCGTTGTCATCATCAAGGGCGAGCATCTCAGCGCAGCCTCCGGTGTGTCATTTGGTGGCGCTCCAGCGAAATCGTTCACAGTGAAGTCGGCGACAGAGATTGAGGCCATCGTGCCCGACGGCGCTGAGACCGGTTCGTTGTCGGTGTCCACCGCGGGTGGCACTGCGACCAGGCCACGTTTCAAGATTGCCGAGGTTCCGGTCATCTTGGAACTGCGCCTTCCCTATGGCGGGGTGGGTTCCGTCGTCGCAATCACTGGGTCGAACCTGCTGCGCGCCACCTCAGTCACCTTCAACGGTGTCCCCGCATTGATTGTTTCGAACACGACATCGCACCAGATCAGGGTGGTGGTGCCGGTGGGTGCCACAACTGGCTTTGTCACGGTGGTTACTCCTGGGGGCACTGGCGTGAGCGCAAAGCGTTTCGCGGTTCTGTCGTTTCAGAGTTGAGCGCTTGGGCCGAAAACGAGACATCGGGGCCGTTGCGCGGTTTCCCGTGCAATCGACCCCGAAGTTACTAGCTATTGGTTGTGAGCTGCGGTGTTAGGCGCGCACACCCTTTTCGATAGCGCCAAAGACGGCGTTCTTGAGCGGAATCATGCCGGCGATGATGGCACCGTTGGCGATGATGTTGATCCAGTTTTGGCTCTGCGACGGGAGGCCGAAGTTTGCCGTGAGCTGAGCAGCCCCACCGAGTAGCCACACCATGAGGCATGACACGATGAGCGTGAGGTGGGCGCCGATGACAGGGATGCCATTGATGGCATCGCCGACCTTGACGGTGCTGAGGACAGAATTGAGAACCGCCATGACGGCCTCAAGCAAAATTGCCATGACGATGAAAAGTGCAACTGTGTACATGCGTTTCTCCTTCACTTGTGCCGTGGTTCGGCAGTACGCGCAAGGTACAAACTCGTGTACGCAATGTGGTGGATGTCACACCGATTGTTGGCGGACGATGCTTTCGGTGACGGCGAGTCGGCCTGTAAGCGGAGTTCTGTACACGACCGAAATCGTGCGGTGACCATCCATCTATGCGGCCTACCCGAGGGGTGTCCAGAAGAACAGGCGAGCCGCCCATCCCCTCTGCTCGGCCTTGCTCCGAATGGGGTTTACCAAGCCGTGTCAGTCGCCTGACACGCTGGTGCGCTCTTACCGCACCGTTGCACCCTTACCTGTGGCTGGTTGCCCAACTCATCGGCGGTCTTTCTCTGTTGCACGTCCGTGAGGTCGCCCCCACCTGGCTCTCGCCAGCACTCTGCTCTGTGGAGCCCCGACTTTCCTCAATACCTGCTCACCCGAAGGTGCGCCGTGGTACCGCGGTCACCCGGCCAACTCGCCGTCGACCGTGAGTGTACGCGGCTCACGCCGATGTCAGCACTCGGTCTGGTAGTCGTACACAAACGAGTTGAGGCTTGGAGTCTCGAGGTTGATCGTGAACTGGGCGCCACCGCTGGGCACGCCCACACCCAACTGCACTGCGTTGAGCGAGCCGAACTGGCTCGGGAGTGCGTAGTACTGCTGGAAGTCGAACGGAGCCGCTGTAGCGACCGTGGTTGGGGTGGAAACGTTTGCGTTTGCGAGCGATAGCGGGTTGACGATGTTGGCTGGGTTGATGGCCAACGCAAGCGCTGCTGCGCGACGTGCTGCGGCCTGAGCCTGCTGCATGACGGCGGCGCGGTAGTTGGGCAACGACAACTGTGGCACCAATGACTGGTGCATCTCGGCCGCGACTGTCTCCATCGCGTGGGCCAAGGCAAGCGCATCGCGATTTGGGTCATCGCTGGGCGCAACGTCGGTCTCTTCGCTGCCCGTTTTGGGGCGGCCGGTGATGTGATCGCGAATTGGTGCGAGTAGCACGCGATCGAACCGCGGGTTGGCGCAGGTCCATGGCTTTGAGCCAGCCTCGGTGGTGGCCTTGGCGAGGTCACGGATGGCTGCTTCGTTGGCGGCGATGTAGGCGTCGACGATGGCGGTCTGCTCGGGGCTCAGGTTGCCGAGTTCCTTGCTGATGTTGTGAGCGTCGATGATGCTGTAGTGCACCGACGCAGCGGTGCGGAACAACACGCCGTCGGTGACCACGGCGTCGGGCAGCTGTGACGGTGGCGGAACATCGCCAACGCGGGCAGGCTTGACCTCTTTGGCCTCGGTGGCGCATGCAGCGACCAGCGTGGCCATGCCGATGGTGAGACCGCCAACGCGGAGCAGGCCGCGACGGCTGAGTGGCTCAGCGCTGATGAAGGTATCTGGGGAAGTCTGGTTGTTCATGATCGTCACTTCACTGGATAGTCGGCGGGCGACAGTGCAACGCCGTCGCTGGCAAGCTGGTTAGAGAGCGTGGATGCGCCTGCGATGATGTTGAGCACCGTGGCATGGCGAGCTTCGACGACGAGGATCGAGGCAATCAGCCCAGTGGCGTCGACGCCGATGAGCGAACCCAAAATGTCGAGGTGTGTTGCAACCGCGACATTCTCGAGGTCGGCAGCAGCCTGGGCAACTGCAGCGGCCGAGCCGCTGAAGTTGCTGCGCTGAGCGTTGTAGAGCTTGTCGCTGCGAATGCCAGGGGCATCTGCGCCGATGAGGCCCGAGATCGATTGGGCATAGGCCTCGTGCGCTTCGCGAATCGCAGTGATGGCCTCGGCAGTTTCACCCTCGAACGACTTGGCGGCGAGCGCAACGTCGTAGAGGTCGCGGATTGCGAGCTCGATGGTCTGCGCAACGGCAAGCAGTTCGATGTCGGGAGCCGTTGGCCGTTTTGGTGGCGGTGGCGGTGGCGGTGGCGGTGCCGTTGTAGTTGGTGTTGGGGCAATCACCGTTTCGCCGCCGGAGGTGGGAGGTGCCGTGCGAGCTTGGGCGCCAGCGCGATCGCTGAGCCACGGGAGCAACGAGAGCGCTGCGCCAGAGACACCGGCGGCCAGAACGCGCCGACGCGCCATAGGTGCTGACTCGCCAGCGGTATGTGCGGCTGCTGTGGGGAGTGCCGCTTGCTTGATATCCACGAACCAAGGTCCTTTCGAAGTGTTCCCCCAGCTTTGACGGCCGGAGGTATGCGCAACAACTCTAGAAGTCGAGCGCTGATAGGTCAGGTATCCAACGCGCAGAACGTTCGATTGCCTGCTGCCAACTTTGGCGGTCGAGAGAGCCGTTTGGCTCGACCACAAGAGCGGGCGACCAAGAGTCTGCCACCTCGTTGAGGTCAGTCCACGTACCCGCTGCGAGTCCGGCGAGGTAACCGGCTCCGAGTGTGGTTGCTTCGGTCACTGGCGACACCTCTACCGGGCGGCCAGTGGCGTTGGCCAACGCCTGCGTGAACGTGGGATTCTCGCTCATTCCGCCGTCGATTCGCAGCGCCGGGATGCTGAGACCGGTGTCGGCTTCGGCGGCTTCGACCAGATCGGCGCCGCGTTGAGCGATGCCTTCGAGCACGGCGCGCACAATGTGGGCGCGGCCCGTGCCGCGGGTGATGCCGAACAGGGCTCCTCGAGCGCCATAGTCCCAACGCGGCGTGCCGAGGCCGAGCAGTGCTGGCACATAGGTGACGCCGTCGGTGGTGTCGCATTGCGATGCAACCGCGTGGCTGTCGGCAGCGGTGGCGATAACTCCGAGGTCGTCGCGGAGCCACTCGACGTTGGTGCCGGCCGACAACATGATGGCCTCAACACCCCATGTGGCTTCACCGTTGCGGGTCCACGCGACGATGGGGAATGTGCCGTTGCTACTGCGATTTGAGCTGCGCGGCGGCTCGGTGCCGGTGCACAGGTCGAGCATGCCGCCAGTGCCGAACGTGATCTTGGCCTGCCCTGGACGCACGCATCCCTGGCCCACCAGCGAGGCCTGCTGATCGCCTGCGAGGCCGCCAATCATGGGGGCGCCTGGCAATGCGCTCGCTGCGCCGAGTTCGCCGCTGGAATCGACAATGGTGGGCAGCATTCGCATCGGAATGTTGAGCGCCTCACATGCTCGCGTTGACCAGTTTCGCAGCGCGGTGTCGTACAGGCCCGTGACTGCAGCGTTGGTGTGGTCGGTGATGTGTAGCGAGCCACCCGAGACCACCCAGGCAATCCAGCAATCGATGGTGCCGAACAGCAGGTCGCGTGAGCGATCTGGGTCGTAGGTGTTGAGCAGCCAAGTCAACTTGGTGGCCGACTGATTCGGGGCGAGCGCAAGGCCATGATCGGCCTTGGCCATGATGCAGTCGAAGACGGTGCGCAGATCTTGCCAGCCAAGGGCTGGCCCCACGGGCTCGCCCGTTACGCGGTCCCACACCACTGTTGAGGCTCGCTGCGTGCTGATGCCAACGGCATCGACGCGATCGTTGGTGGCTGCCAGTGTTGCGTGTGCGACCTGCAGAACAGCTTGGCCCATTGCCACTGCGTCGAACTCGACGAGGCCTGGCGCAGGCGTCGACGGAGCAAATGCTCGATAGTCGACATGGCCAACGGTGGCATCGGCGGTGACGATTGCTGAGCGGAGTCCACTGGTTCCGACATCGATAACGAGCACGCTCATCGGCGGGGCTCCAGTCCTTGACGTTGCAGGGCCATACCGAGGAATCCGCCCATGAGGCCGGCTGCCAGCGTGACCGTGAGATTGAACAGAAGTGCGAACCAACTGATGTTTGCGCCTCGAATGAGGTTGATCACGACGAGCGTTCCTTGCACTGCGGTGTAGGTGCCTGCAGCGGTGACGATGCCGTGGGACAGCGGACTGTTCGAGCGCTGCCGCCATGCGGCGACTCCGGCGCCGAGTACGAAGCCGACAATGGCAGCGAGCACGAGTGGCACCACGAAGCTGTTGTTCGCATCGTTGTCGTGCAAGATGCGCGCCAACACCGAGAACGGCACGGCAAATGCGAGGGTGACGCCAGCACCTTGTTTGAGCGCTACGAGATCCCAGCGGCTGCTCATGGCCACGCGGGAGTGCCGAACGATGAAGGCATCGCCATCTTGCCGGGGTTCAGAATTCCGTTGGGATCGAGTGCCTGCTTCATCGCGACGAGCACACCATGCGCTGCGCCGAGAGCTTCGACCATGAACCGGCTGCGGTTCAGACCGACGCCGTGGTGATGCGAGAGGTTGCCGCCGTGAGCGAGCACGGCGCGCTGGCCAGCGTCCCACATCGCAACATAGGCGCTCTCAACCTCTTCGGGTGGGGGAGTAGCAGCGAAGGTGAAATACAGGCACGCGCCATCGAGGTAGCTGTGGCTGAGGTGACACGTGGAACTGCGGGCGTATGGAACACCGAGCATTTCGGTGCGAACGGCATCGAAAATGTTGGTGAGTGCTGACCAGGGTGCGGCGATCTCGAGTGTGTCGACCACGAAGCCCTTGCGTGTGAGGGCCTGCAGCGCACTGGTGTCGTTGCGATGGTGAGTCCACGCGTCGACCAGCGCGGGTCCGAGGTTTGTGGCGCCCTGCGCCGTGGCGACTTCGTCGACAATGTGCATGACTGCATCGACAAGACGCACGTCGCCTTCGTCGAGTACGAGCAGCATGTTTTGTGTTCCGTCGCCACCTTGTCCACGGGCGGACTCTGCAGCGTCGTACAGACGAAGCACGGCAGGCGTGGCGCCGCGGCGAATGATCTGACGGCACGCTTCGATGCCGGCCTCGAATGTGGGGAAGCTATACGCGGCGCGGCGCTCGGTTTGGGCCACGGGGTGTGCTCGAAGCCAGACGCGCGTGATGATGCCAAGCGTGCCTTCGGAGCCGAGGAACAACTGGTTGAGGTCGGGTCCCATCGCCGCGGCCGGGCTGCCGCCGGTGGAGATCACGGTGCCGTCGGCGAGCACTACTTCGAGGCCAACGACCATGTCCTCGA